>Ga0105240_10014098_pt1 | contig 10924 bp, 13 predicted proteins | sample KBSC54metaG_FD_80426 | JGI IMG/M metagenome (GOLD analysis project Ga0105240, IMG submission 80426) | Corn rhizosphere microbial communities from Kellogg Biological Station, Michigan, USA - KBS C5-4 metaG | ecosystem: Host-associated > Plants > Roots > Rhizosphere > Soil | place: Michigan, USA...
CTGCGGTTTCCAGTTTATGAGTGTCTGTATTTGATCAATGTCTATTCCCAGAAGCTGGTTGACCTGCTCGACCAGGCGTGCAATCGCTTTGGCGTTGAACACGAGTCCTTGGTCCATTACCAATCCTTGATCCAGGGTGTTCGCGCTGGAGCGAGCCAGGACATCGTCTCATTTATGAACGATGTCGAACTGACTGAGGAGTGGCTCTTTGAACGCCTGCGGATAAATGAGGAGCGAAAGTTCCGCGATCCGGAGGATGCCTACCTTGAGGTGAAACGGCAGGAAGCTGAGCGCGCAGAGAAGGGACTTCCACCAAGGGTCCAGTTCTTTAAGGACGCGAATGAAGATTCCGAATCTGACAACAGGTCCTTAGGTGATGAAGAAGCCCATCCTGAATAGAGTTCGCGCTCAATCTTCAGGCCTGTCCTTTAAAGCATATCTTTGCCGCGTTTGAGGCATAATGTTGCCGCAAGAGTGGAAGATCGGGGGGCACTCTCGCGTCTCAGAGTAGTGAAGTCCTACTTCAACTCGGCTCGGGTGAACGCCGCGAGGGTTTCTTCCGCGGATGGGGGATGGAGGATACTGCGCGAAGCAAAGTCTTCGGCCTGTGAGTATGTGGTGCTGCGAATGCGGTCGGCGGCTCTGTCAAGATCGTAGCGAGTACGCCGGAGTTCAACATCAGTCTCAAGAAGCAACCAATAAGCACCGGGTTCTCCGAACGGCATGCCGACGCTGCCTGCGTTCACAACTCGAGTCGTGCCGATCATCCGATCAAACTGCATATGGGTATGACCACAGACGACTACGGAGGCACCGAGCCCCTCGAAGATCGGCAGGAGCCGGTCATCGGATGTGAGACGGGTGAATATCTCGGTGTCATTGCGCGGTGTGGCATGGCAGAACAACACATCGCCGAGACCGGGAATCGTGATGCGGCATGTTGGCGGCCAGCTTTCTAACAGCCGCTGATGCTGGTGGTCTAGTTGTTGCGCGGTCCAGCGGACCGGCTCGCGCCACTGTTCCGGCGCAGTACGGTACCAATCCGTTTCGACCCCTGACATCTGCGCTAGCACCTCGCGGTCGCCGTTGCCGTGGATGAACCGCGCCGGAATGTCGAGGCCGAGCAGACATTGGATGGTTTCAAGCGGCAATGGACCGGGAACAACGTCGCCACCGACCACGACACAATCCACGTTCTCCTGATGGATTTCCTGGAGTACCGCCTCAAGCGCAGGGAGGTTGGCATGAATGTCATAGATGGCAGCGATGCGCATGATCAGATTCCTTTGATTGTGGTCACGCAAGTAGACGTCATTTAAACCATAACGCTGCCAAACAGCAAACTCACGCACTAAAGCACACATCCCGCCTACAGGCTTGCAGGAGGCGTCATGGCCAGAAGCGTAGCCCGTCTCAAGATGGGATATTTTCCTCTGCCGGAGGTGGAGGCACACAAGATCAGGTCTCTACTCAGCTTTCCCGATCAGTGTTCTGTAGTTGATCCCTGCGCCGGGAAAGGCACGGCTCTCAATGTGATCACCCGCAGCGCTCCTGTAATTCGCTTTGGGGTGGAACTGGATTCTGACCGTGCACAAGAGGCCGAGCGGTCTGGAATTCTGATGATCCAGGGCAACACCTTCGACGCTCAGTCAAAAGTTGAGAGCTTCTCGCTGCTCTATCTTAATCCTCCGTATGACTCGGAGATCGACCTGAGCGGCAATCGTCGTATGGAGCGGCTCTTCCTCGAGCACACGCATCGTTGGCTCCTGCAACACGGCATACTGATCTTCGTTATTCCGTTCGAGCAGTTCGCAGATTGTGCCAGCCTCCTCGCTGGGAACTTCACACGAATTGCGGCCTTCCGGATGATATCTCCGGAGTCGATGAGATTCCGACAGATCGTGGTGTTCGGCATTCGGCGCAACATCCGGGGGGTAGCCCACGAAGAGAACCTGCGTAGAATTCTTGCGCTAGCGGCGCACGGCGGCTACTTGAAGCTTCCAGAACTTACCCCAGATGCGATCGAACCATTTGCTGTGCCGCGCTCAGGAGAGGCGTCATTATCCTATCGCGGCCTGCCGTACAACCTGATCGAGGATCTGTTGCCAAATTCCGCCGCATGGAGACAAGCGGCGCAGGTATTGCTACCCAGCGAAGACATGGCGATTGGCCGACCCATTACGCCTCTCCATGGTGGGCACGTAGGGCTGCTTTGTACTGCGGGTCTTCTCAATGGCGTGTTTGGCCAAGGCGAAGAGAAGCACATTGCGCGCTGGCGGTCGGTCAAGCACGCCACAGAGTTTCACGAGGAAGAAGGCGATACGAAGATCATCCGCCGGCGGGAGAAATGGTCGAACGAACTGCGCCTGCTCTGCGTCACCGGCAAGGTGATGAAGCTGACCGAAAGCGCTCCGAAGGAGACAGACAGGGATGGAGAATGCACATCTGAGGATGGGCCTGCTTGAGTATGAGCGGCACACAGAAAAGATAGCGACGCGGATCAGAGTACGGGTCAGCCACTACATGGGCGAGGACGAAGACGCGCATTTGCTCAGTGTCTTTGGAAACGATTCGGATGTTGGAGCAATCACTGCCGCCGTCTACGAGAAAGCGCGATTCCGGCTAACGTTTCCCGGAGGTGAGACGCAAGAGATCTCCTTGGGCGAAGGTGCGATCTGTTACCGAGGCAGCGTCAGCATCCCGGGCAGAAAACAGACAGTTCGACACATGGTCGCTCTCTCGGAAGAACTGCGTGGGTTGAAGTCGCTTTCGCGCACGTTCGTCCTGCGACCGGAGCCAATTGAGGTTTGGACAGCGCTCGTCCACCGGTTTGGACTGCCGGGGTTGCCGGAATGGGCCGAAGTGATGATCCGGATGCTCCAGGAGAACGGGCGCATTGCGTCTGTGGACAGCATCGGGTGCTCAGCGACCGTGATCAATGCTACCTGCGAGGAGTTGTTGGAATGGATGGCAGTTGGAGTCAGACGTGGAGAGTTCACATTTCCGGAGTCGAACGGTCCCGTTCGATGGTCAAACAGAGCGCTCGCCGAGGCTTTGCGACCTGGGTTGGAGTTGATGCAGAGGGCGGCGTGACTGGGAAGAGTTGCTTCCGGCGGTGGATGAGGACCGCATTCGCGGTTTGTGCTGATGGACAGCCCTAGCCGTGGAATCCTTTCGTTAGCCGGAGCTACTGATGTCGTACTCATCGTGACGGCGCCACCACGGATGTGTCTGATGACGGCCCTTCGGAGCGCGATCGAGCCACTGCCACATACCCCAAAGCGCGTCGAGTCCGCGCGCATAGGCTGAATACGTATGGTAGACAACCCCGTCTTCAAGTACGAAGGCGCTGACTCCCGGCCTCTCACGCAGATAGGTTGGCCAATCCACTCCGGTTCCAAATACATTCTGCGAGTCAACGGCGCGGTGGCGCGGATTGGACTCCCGCGATGGCTTCCAGCCATCCTCGCGCCGAAAGTTATATACGATGCCCCCGTTGCGTTGTTGCTCCTCCGCGCTGAAGCCCACACTGTAATCGGCATTGAAATCGCTGCCTGACGACGACGCCCAGGGAAATGTCCACCACATTCGCCGCTTGTACACTTGCAGCTTTACCAGCGGCCCCCGTGATACCGCCCAAAGCATTACGTCGTGGTTGGCCAGATGAACATGACTGCCGTTGAAGCCGTCCGCGATTGCCGAACACGACGGACAACCGGCCTTGTAGTCCGGCCCGAACATGAAGTGGTACACGAGCAATTGTGAGCGCCCCTTGAAAAGGTTTGCGAGGGAAGCCTTTCCCTCATCGGTCTCGAACTCGTATCCCTTGTCGACACGAACCCAGGGCAGTTCCCGCCGCATAAGCGCTAACTCGTCGCCGCGCCGTGTCTGTTCCTTTTCCGCCGCAAGCAGTTTGAGCCGTGCCGTCATCCACTCCTCGCGCGTTCCCACATGATGCTGAGTTGCTGCCAATTCTTCTTTCATACCGTTCTCCTGCCAACAATTCGCTTCAGCATCAGCCATGCTCCGCAGACCGCCGCTGCGCCTGCGGACGCCGCTCCTGAAATCAACGCTCCCCAACACGCTGGGCTCATTGCCATTGCTCCTTTCGTTTCTCTTATCTTGTTTTACCGGGGTGATAGCCCGTCCTCGCCGTTGCCACTGGGATCTCACGCGCTGGCTTTTCCAGGAAGTGCTTGACAATGGGAATCACTCTCTCCGGTTCTGAAAACAAAGCGAAGTGGCCTGCGTCAGGAATCACAGCAAGCTCGGCATCGGGAATCTGTCTGAAACTTGCAACCGCGTGCTCGACGCAAACAAAATCGCGATCTCCCAGAAGAATGAGAAACGGCGCTTTGATTGACGCCAACTCCTCCTCCGAAAACCCCTCCCACTGAATGTCGCCGACCTTGTCAAATATCTTCGGCCAATATTCCGGGGCGGGAGCCACTCTCTTATAGTTGTCCCGTTGAAATTGGATGTAGTCGGAATCCGCTGTAGGCGGACGGTCAAAGTGCGTTGTCACAGGGTCAAGCGCAACATGAGGAGGACCGAAAGTCGCTGAGTAAGTCACCACACGGCGCACCAACTCGGGGTAGTGAACTGCGATTACTGCCACCGTGTTGCCGCCATAGCTTTCGCCGAAGAAGTCGGCCTTTTGGATGCCAAGATACTTCAACAAGCCAACCACGTCCTTGGCATATTGCTCAATCGAAATGGGCCTGTCCGGAATATCCTCGGTGCGGCCATTGCCTTGAAGATCGACCGTAATCACCGAATGGTTCTTCGTCAGCGCAGGGAACGAATGCAAGCCGGCAAATCCGAATGCCGGAGGAACAATCACGAGCGGCTTTCCCGTTCCCTCGATCTCGTAATAGATCTTCAGACCGTCCACCGGTGCATAGCCCCGAATCGTCGTCGAATTGCCGCTGTGTGCGTTCACCGTGCTTCCTTTCGCGATGGTCTCTTTGGCGACGGTGCCTGGTTGCATCCGCCCATCGCCTGAGTGGTAAGCAGCAGAGGTAGAACCACTGCCGCCAAACTTCTTTGCATTCGTCTAGCATCGTCGTTGCTGATGCTTCATTTCCCCTCCGGGTGAGCCTCATCCCAGCAGTAGTTCCTGCGCGAGCCGCTTCCAAATTGCTCACGAAGGACATCCAGGAAGTAGTTCCAGCCCTTCTCGTGCCCCTTTGCTTCTTCTGTGTCCGGCAGACCGGAATGCACAAGAGTCATCCGCGTGTCTTCTCCCTTTTTCTCGAATGTCACCGTCACTGTAGATTCCATTCCCAGAGTGTTTGGCGATACCCACGTATGCTCCATCCGGTGCGGCCGCTCCATTCCCGTAAATCGGCCGTAATGCGATATGCCGCTGAGGTTCCAATAAAAAAGCCCGTCAACCTTCGCATCCAGAACGACCTTCTCGGCGGCATTCCACGGGTTGCCCGGGACACCCGGATCCAGCCAAGCATCGAACACCTCATCCGGAGGGGCGGAAATGATTCGTTCCACTCTCACTTCAATCGTCTTCATCGCGCTCTTTTCTCCTTCTTCATCTTGCGAAAGTGCTGCTCAAACTCGTCGAGACGTTCATTCCAGAACCGTTCGTACTCATGTACCCATCCGGCCACCTGCTTGAGCGGCTCCGCACGGAACGAAATCATGACTTCGCGCCCTCTTCTCTCCCGCTCTATGAGCCCCGCGCGCTCCAGCAGTTTCAGATGTTTCGTCACCGCATTCAATGCCATGTCGTGCGGTTCTGCTACATCCAAGAAGCGAGCAGGCCCGTTCGCCAGTTGCCCGATAATCGCCCGGCGCACGGGATGAGAGATAGCTGTAAGAACGTCGGAGAGTTGATCCATGCATACATTACACCATATGGTGTAATGTATGGCAAGAGAACTCTCAGAGTCAGAAAACCGCGGAGAATTGTGAACGGCTCCTTGGCGCGATGGGTGCGCATTTACGCCCGGCAGGAAGGCAGCAGCCCTTTCATCCACGGGCGTGTTCGGGCCAGCCATTCGTTGAGCGTGTCGTGCAAGAATCAGCAGCCAACAGACCCGATAAACGGGCTACAGTCCTGCGATCCAGCTCAATTCTCGATGAGCTCAGCATCGCCAAATCGCGTTTCCAGAGACGGGACTTCTGGAAACGCGAGTTAGGCGACAGTTGACGCGCTCATACCGTCGGCATGGTTCCACCGTCGATCACATAATCTGCGCCATGAATCGACGCGGCGCGATCCGATGCGAGAAAACCCACCAGTTCAGCAACCTCTTCCGGCCGGCCCGGGCGACCGAGGGGAATGCCTCCGATCGTGTTCATGATTTGCTGCCGGGCGTCATCCTCGTTCCTGCCGCTGCTCTGTGCAAGCTGAAGGATCATGCCGTGTGCGCCTGACGTCTCGATAAATCCTGGGGAAACCATGTTGACCCTTATTCCCTTAGGACCGACTTCATTGGCAAGGCCTTTGCTGTAGGTGCGCAACGCTCCCTTTGCCGCAGCGTACGCGAGGGTTGAGTCATGAAGCGGCAGCCGATGCTGAATGGAGGAGATGTGAATGACGACACCTGACTGACGTTCGAGCATTCCGGGACGAACGCGCGATCCAATCGCACCGCTGCTAGCAGGTTCACGTCCAAAGCTCGTTGCCAATCCGCAGCGGAGAGTGCCGTGAACCCGCAGTTTGGAGCATCCGAGCCACCTACATTGTTCACCAGAACGTCCACACCTCCCCATTCTTGAAGGATGCGGCCAGCGACCTCACGAACGCCATCCTGTGTTCCAAGGTCCGCCTGCACGAACAGCGCAGGTTTCTGATCAGCGGGCAGCGGAGAGCGGGCAGTCGTTGCAACAAAAGCTCCGCCCAATGTAAAGCGGCGCACCATCGCGTCACCCATGCCCTTCGTGCCGCCCGTTACTACAACACGCTTGTCTTTGAACTCATCTTTCAAAAAGGGAAAAGGATAGGCAATCGTCATGACCGAAACTCCAGGAAAGCGATCTCGTTGCGTGAAATTGTGAAGGTGTGATTCAGGTCCACCGGGCTTCCGGGGAGGTCGCCCGTGAGTCGCGCCAGCACGGTGGTTGTGTCGCCTTCCGTTCGCACCCCGATCGGCTGCAAAACGTAGCTGTATTTCGCGTCCGCCTGTTCCTCCCATCGCTGGATCGCCGCATGTCCGTGGTAATCTCTGCCCTCATCAAGGACGATGCCACCTTCGGCAAAGCAACGGGAGAGAGTTCGCGCATCCTTCGCCTCTTCGGCGGCCAGGTAGGCCATAACCGGCTCGGGCAAGTTATCGAGAGTCATCGAAATCTCCTTGTTTTCGCTTGCATACTGAGGAGTGTCGCACCATACTGAGGATATGGGAAGTACGCACTAAAAAGTATGCTAGGGAGGCCATTATGGCCAAGCGCTACACCCCCACTTCCGCTGCCGCAGATGTCGAAGCAGCACTTCGGCTCCTCGAAGGAAGATGGAAGCTTGTCATCCTGTTTCATCTGTTTGGCGGCAAGGTGTTGCGCTACTCCGACCTGGAGAAAGCGATTCCCGCGATCACTCAGAAGATGTTGGGACAGCAGCTCCGGCGCATGGAGGCGGACGGGATTGTCGTGCGAACCGTTTATTCTCAGGTGCCGCCCAAAGTCGAGTACGGGCTCACAGAATGGGGACAGTCACTGTGTCCGGCTCTCGATGCGATTCTGAAGTGGGCAGACAAACGACCAAGCCAACCACGCAGGAATCGATCGGTGAGCACAAAATCGCCAACTCGCATATCCAGAGCGGAGCGAAGTTCTGGAAACGTGCGTAGGACTGAACTCACCAATAGGGATTCAGAGGAAGCTGAAACGCGTTCCGGCCAAAACCAATAGAAGAAAAACTCGATGCTAGAATTGTCATTCAGGCGCCAGTACATATCCTTTACCACTGGGGAGACGCGTATCCCGATTATTGCTGCATCCGAGCACGCGAGAAATCTCCAACATTCGATCAGAAATCGCTACTATCGCCCTGAACTGGACGCCTTGCGTTTTATCGCGTTCCTGATTGTGTTCATCGTGCACCGCATGGACTTTCTTCCAATTGACTCGGTGCGGCACTACTGGGCGTACAACCTCTGCCTGCTCGGGGATTTTGGTGTACCTGTCTTCTTCCTCCTCAGCGCCTTTCTCATTACAGAACTCCTGATGCGAGAAAACGATCAGGCGGGTATCATCAATCCTGCCGCCTTTTACATGCGGCGTATCCTGCGCATCTGGCCTCTTTACTTTGCCGTCTTCTTTGGGTTGGTGCTCTTAGGGCATTTCGTTCGCGGCGCCGGCCCCAGAGATCCGAAGTCTTGGCTTGCATTCACCCTGTTTGCTGGCAACTGGTACATCTGCCGGTTCGGATGGATTCCTTCGTACCCCGTCAATCCCCTATGGAGCATCTCCGTCGAGGAGCAGTTCTATATCGCGATTCCGCTGATCGCACGGTTTGCGGGCCGCACCGGGCTACGGATTATCGCGTTGGCCCTGATGGCCGTCTCGTACGTCTGCGTGATCGGCTATGCGCGCCATGGCTTTCACGGCTTCAGCAGCCAATGGACCAACAGTTTCGTTGAGTTCCAGTTCTTCTCCGCCGGCGTGCTCCTTTCGATTTTTCTGCGCGGACGCGTGCCCAACTGGCATCCCGTTCTCCGCATGTTCGGGATCGTGGGGGCGATTGCATGCTGGTTTGTCGCCTCGGTACATTTCGGCGTACAGGCGGACACACCCAAGTCCACCGTCTTGCAGGCCCCCGTCGGCTGGGCCCTCGTGCTGGTTGGAACCACCCTGCTGTTTCTCAGTCTATTGGGCACGCCGGGACGCTTGCTGCCGCGATTCGTCGTCTACCTAGGACGCATCTCCTATGGCCTCTATGTCTTTCATGAGCTCGTCTACTACCTCGTCTTTCACCTCGGAAAGATCTGGCTCACTCGCCTCTGTGAATTGCTTCATCTCATGGACTGGCGTGCCGGAGTGGGAACAATCCTGTCATTCTTTGTTACGATCATCGTGGCGCACCTGTCTTATCAGAGTTATGAGCGGCCCTTTCTCCGCGTCAAACGGCGCTTCACGATCGTTCCTTCCAGAGATTGAAAATCACCTTCTTCACGATCCGGCACTCTTTTCCGTGGAATGCTGAATTTTTCGTCTTGATTCCGGCGCCCGGATTGAGGGAAGTCACCGCTGTCCAGGCCGGTGATCACTTATATTGACGCATTATCACCAATGCGCTCGTTCATCCGGATAATACTGCGAAGTCGGCTTAGCCTCTCGGAACATTTGGGAGTCACGCGCGGGCCGCAAAGGGCGCGAGTGAGCAGAATACCGTCGCAGCGTGCTTGGCGGAGAGCAGATCCTGCGGCTAGGGAACAGAGCAGTCTCGCAGGCTCGGCCGCTTTTTGATCTAAAAGTGACCTAGCCAGAGTACTCGAGCTGGAAAAGAAGAAAAATGCGTGTACGAGACTTTTGTCACAAGTTGCCACTGGATCATATTGGCGCACCGAAAATTACCGGCAATTTGGGACAGAAGAAAAATGTGAGTACCAGACTTTTGTCACAAATCGATGCACGATCCGGCGATCATGCGGGCGCCCGTGCGCAGCGCGTCTTTTACATATAGAGGTGCGTCCTCAGAGAGGAAAGCAACTTTTCCTCCTTCTTATCTGGTAGTCGTGACATCGATCCGCAAAGCGACCTAGCGCACCCCTTGTGCGCGTTTGCGCGAATCGGCAAAACCATGTGATTTTCTTGGCGACGGATTCCCGTCAAGGAGGCAAGTTCATGGTTCAGTCGTTCGTGCGGACAGTGCGCGCCTGGCAAAAGCACGTGCAGGCGTTCCTGCTCGCTTCCACAATTGGAGCAGCTGTGTTGGCGCCATGCGCCAGCGTGGCTCAAAACCTTGGCACAACGCCGGCGACGGGACAGGACGTCCAGGGGCAGACCGCGTCGCAACCGGAAGCGCATTCTTGAATGCCGTCAACTGGCTCTGCAACGTGATTTGTCCTGTGGGCGCCGGCATCGCCGTCGTCGCAACAGGCTGCAGTAGTAACAGCCACTCTTGTTTACGAGTTGGCACAACAGACACAGCCGTTTCCAAGAAAGTGAAGTGTATAAAATCCCTGCTTGATGCGAGGTCTCTGTGTCTAAGCACGTTGTTCAGAAACAATGATTCGAATTCGGAAGGTCGTTCTTTCCTCCGCGTGCGCATCATCGGCGAGTATCAAATAGACGCGCTCCGCTCCGTTCTCCTGTTGTTCGATGTGCCATTTCAATGAGTGTAACGCCGAACCTGTTTCGACTCCGACGAACTACTGCCAGTTCCGGTTCGTACAATGGTTGAGAGTCAACGTACTCTGATTGCGGCTCAGCATCCCAATCCAGGAGAGATGTCCATGGCTCGTATCAAGCTCCTACCCATCCTTCTTGGTCTGCCCTTTCTTTCCGCTGTCGCTCAGACATCGTCGAACACTGGTCGTTGGATTGTTTCGACAGATTATTTCGGCACTCGTCTGACTCCCGTCCTCAGTCTTGAACAGACCGGCGATAAAGTGACGGCCACAGGCCGGGGCTACAAGTATGTCGGCACTCTGGATGGGACTGCACTGCATCTCACGGCTACCGATAAGGAGGGCAATACCGATGAAATCACCGCCACGCTTGCCGATGGCAAGATGGAAGGAACCGATATAGAGACGGACGCCGATCATAAGGCGCACCCGGTGACTCTCAAATTCACGGCTGTCTTAGCGCCTGTTCTGGAACATCCACAGCCTCAAATTCATGAGTTCACGCCGACGGTCTTCTATCGTCAGGTATCCGCCTTCAACAAACCGGTCCTCACTATCAATCCAGGAGATACCATTCACACCACTACGGTGGATGCCGGCGGGACGGATATGAA
>Ga0105240_10014099_pt1 | contig 10923 bp, 8 predicted proteins | sample KBSC54metaG_FD_80426 | JGI IMG/M metagenome (GOLD analysis project Ga0105240, IMG submission 80426) | Corn rhizosphere microbial communities from Kellogg Biological Station, Michigan, USA - KBS C5-4 metaG | ecosystem: Host-associated > Plants > Roots > Rhizosphere > Soil | place: Michigan, USA...
AATCAGGCCGGCATCCGAGGCGCCCTGCACGTTGTTCTGGCCGCGCAGCGGATGCAGACCGGTGCCCTTGCGGCCGATCTGGCCGGTCACCAGGGCGAGTGCGATCAGACAGCGCGCGTTGTCGGTCCCGTGCACGTGCTGGCTGATGCCCATGCCCCAGAAGATGATCGAGGCGCGCGAGGTGGCATACAGCCGGGCCACTTCGCGCAAGGTTTCCGCATCGATGCCGCAGACCTCGGCCATCTTCTCCGGTGTGAAGCCGGCGATGCTCGCCTTCAGGCCCTCGAAGTTCTCGGTGTAGGCATCGATGTAGGTCTGGTCGTAGAGCTTCTCCGTGATGATCACGTTCAGCATGGCATTCAGCATCGACACGTCCGAGCCCGGCTTGAACGCCAGGTGCAGGTAGGCATGCCGGGAGAGCGCCTGGCGGCGCGGGTCGATGACGATGAGCTTCGCGCCGTTCTGCTTGACGGCGTTCTTGATGAAGGTCGCGGCCACCGGGTGATTCACGGTCGGATTCGCGCCGATGATGATGATCACCTCGGCATCCAGGGCAGCGGCAAACGGCGCAGACACCGCGCCCGAGTTGAGCCCCTCCATCAACGCCGCGACGGAAGAGGCATGGCACAGGCGCGTGCAGTGATCGACGTTGTTGGACCCGAAGCCCGTCCGCACGAGCTTCTGGAACAGATACGCCTCCTCGTTCGAGCCCTTCGCCGAGCCGAAGCCTGCCAGAGCCTTGGCGCCGCGCAGATCGCGAATCGATCTCAGGCCGGCCGCCGCGCGATCGAGTGCTTCCTCCCACGTGGCCTCGCGGAAGTGCGTCCACGGATTGGCGGGATCGACCTGGTCGTGAGCGTCCTTCTCCACGTGGTCCAGCCGGATCAGCGGCTTCGTGAGGCGATGCGGATGGTGCACGTAGTCGAATCCGAATCGGCCCTTCACGCACAGGCGGTTGAGATTGGCAGGTCCGTTGCGGCCTTCGGCGTAGACGATCTTTTCGTCCTTCACCTTGTAGCTGACCTGGCATCCCACGCCGCAATAGGGACACAGGGAATCCACTTCGCGATCCGGATATACCACGCGTGTCTGATTGTCATCGAGGTAAGCGGCCGGCATGAGCGCGCCCGTCGGACACGCTTGCACGCACTCCCCGCACGCGACACAAGTGGACTGGCCCATGGGGTCGTCGAAGTCGAATACGATCTTGGCGCCATGCGAGCGGTAGGCCATGCCGATGACATCGTTGACCTGCACCTCGCGGCAGGCGCGCACGCACAGGTTGCACTGGATGCACGCGTTGAGATTGACGCGCATCGCCGGATGGCTCGCGTCCGGACCCCAACGCTCCTCGGTGGGAAAACGGCTGGCGGCGACGTGGACGAAGTCCGCCTGGCTCCAGAAGTGCGAGGTGGGGTCGTGCGAGGTGGCTCGTTCCGGCTGATCGGCGACCAACAGCTCCATCACCATCGATCGCGCCTTGGTGGCCCGCTCGGTGGCGGTCTTGACCTTCATGCCCACCGCGGGGACCCGCTTGCAGGAAGCGGCAAGCACGCGCTCACCCTCGATCTCCACCATGCAGGCGCGGCAGTTGCCGTCCGGGCGGTAGGACGGCTCGGGCTTGTGGCAGAGGTGGGGAATGTGGGTGCCGAGCCGTTGGGCCACGGCCCAGATCGTCTCGCCCGGACGCGCCTGCACCTGCGCTCCATCCAACTCGAAGGCAATGCCGGGGGGCTGGGCAAGATTGCGAGCGTTGACGCGGCCGCTGGGAAGCGTTCCCGCTTCTCCGCCAGACTTCGTGCCCTGCGAGTACGTCCCGCCCGAGGCAGGCTTCGGAGCCGCTACCGGCCCGCCGGCGTTTTCGGTTTCCGGGGCTCGCACCACGGTGGGCTCGTGGGCTCCGCCGTTTCCGTTCGAGCGGGTGGCTCCATTGCCACCGTTTCGGTCATCGCTGGTCATCTTCACTCACCACTCACGCCCCGAAGGGCGGACATCACCGGCAATCTACGCGCCTGCGCGAGGCGGCTCTACTTCGCCGCACCCGGCTGCGGGAACAGGTCCGGAAAGAACCGGATCACGCTGGTCAGCGGGTTGGAGGCCGCCTGGCCGAGCCCGCAGATCGAAGCGTCCCGCATACATTGAGACAGCTCCCCCAGGAGGGAAGTGTCCCACTGGCCCTTTTCCATCAGCATCCGCGCTTTCTGTGTACCGACCCGGCAGGGCGTGCACTGGCCGCAGGACTCATCCTCGAAAAATCGCATCAGATTGAGCGCCGCCGCGCGTACATCGTCCTTGTCCGAGAGCACGATGACCGCGGCCGAGCCTATGAAACAGCCGTACTTCTCGAGGGTGCCGAAGTCCAGCGGAATATCATCCATGGAGGCTGGCAGAATGCCTCCGGAGGCCCCGCCGGGCAGATAAGCGGCAAAGGTGTGACCCTCGCTCATGCCCCCGCAGAACTCGTTGATGAGCTCGCGGATCGTGACCCCGGCCGGAGCTATTTTCACTCCGGGCTCCTTGACGCGTCCTGACACCGAGTAGGAGCGCAACCCAAAGCGACCGTTGCGACCGTGGCTCTTCCACCAGTCAGGGCCGCGCTCAATCAGATCGCGTACCCAGTACAGCGTCTCGACGTTGTTGATCAATGTCGGGCGGCCGAAGATTCCCACCTGGAAGGGGAAAGGCGGCTTGTGGCGCGGCAGTCCTCGCTTGCCCTCTATCGACTCGATGAGCGATGACTCCTCGCCGCAAATATATGCGCCCGCGCCACGGCGCAGGTGCAGAGTCGGTCCGCCAGGAGGCAGCTTCGCCATCTCAGTCGTGAGGATCTCACGCGCAATCGGATATTCATCGCGGATGTAGATGTAGACATCCGTAGCTTCGACAACGGCGGCACCAATCAGCGTGCCTTCCAGAAAGCGGTGCGGATCGGTGTTCAGGAACAGCTGATCCTTGAAAGTACCGGGCTCGCCTTCATCGCCGTTCACCGCCATGAGTCGCGGGCCGGGCTCGCCCCGCACCGAGCGCCATTTGCGTCCCGCCGGGAATCCCGCACCGCCGAGGCCCCGGAGCGAGGCGTCATCGAGTACCTTCAATACGGCATCGACCGTCAACGCGCCCGAACGAACCCGGTCGAGCGTCTGATATCCGCCGGCGGCACGGTAGGCGTTGTAGTCGATGTAATCGGGTATGTGCGGATGGGAGTCGTTGTGTGCGACGGCGGCCTTCACGCTTGCCACGGTCGCGCTCTTCAGGAAGTTGTGTCCGACCTCGGCCGCAGGTGCATGGTCACAGAGTCCCACGCACGGGGCGCGCACGACGCGCACGCCTTCACCCAGCTCGCGCTGCAGTGTGCTCAGCAGCTGCTCGCCTCCGAACATCGCACAAGTCAGGCTGTCGCAAACCCGCACGGTCAACCGTGGGATCGGCGCTGCGCCCTCTTTCACCACGTCGAAATGTGCGTAGAACGTGGCGGTCTCGAACACTTCCGCAAACGCCAGCCGCATCTCGTCCGCGAGCGCAGCCAGATGCGCCGCCGAAATCTGCCCGTAGGTGTCCTGGATCCGATGCAGGTACTCGATGAGCAGATGGCGCTCGCGGGGCTCCTCGCCCAGCAGGGCCCTGATGGCATCCGATGCCCGGGGGTCGACCTGCCGGCCCTTGGGGATGGGGCGCGCCCGGTTGCGTCCCCGCCCCGGGTGCTCGAATTTGCGGACTTTGCCGAGATCCTGCGGATTGTCGTGCGTACTCATATCAGCCTATTCAGATCGCCCTGCCTCCGCGTCGATCGGTCGGGGACTGAAGTTGTCCGACCTGCGGACAGGCGCCCCGCGACGGGATCCCACTAGGGTACCGCATTGCGCGGGAACGGTCGGCACTGCATCCGTGGCGCGAAAATCGTGGGAAAAAATGCTCCGGGACAGGCGCACGGAGGGGTGCCATCTGGGGAGCCGCAGCGCGAGCCCGCGCCCCGGCTGGACGGTCGCCGTGGCCCGCGCGCTGGCTTTGAGGCAACCCTCAGGCGCCTTTGACCAGGCTACGTCCGCCTCTCCACCGCTGCACCAGCGCGGGGTTGCGAATCAGAGCCGCGACGGCGGTGTGCAGCTCGACTCGCGCACCGCTCAGGCCGCTGGCCGCCAGCGCCTGCTGCATTCCCTCGTCCAGCGCGGCAGCGACGTGCCTCATAGCCTGCGACACCGGGATGCCTTGCGGTGGCGCATTGGGCTGCTCACAGGCCCTCGCGCAATGCCCATGACGCGTAGATGGCAGCAGAAAGAGCAGCCGGCGCGACACGCGATCCCCGTGCCCTCTTTACGGAAGTACTCGATCGCCTGGGTCATCAGGGCATCGATCCGGCTGGCGAGCTGCATGCATGAATCGACATCTGTCGACACGCCGAGGGTCGCGCGCACGGCGTCGAACGCGAATCGCTGGGGCTGGCCCAGCTCGGTCGGATCGTCGGCGCTCACGGGCCTCGCTCAGGGCTTGTGGCTGGACTTGTCGCCGTCGGCGGGCTCATCGCCGGACTTCAGGATCACCTGCGTGGCCCCGTTGGCATCGACGGGGTTGCGGTTGTTTTCCAGGCACACGTACTCCTCCAGCCCGAAGTCCGGGGGCGCCCGCTTGAAGGTCTTGGTCACTGTCCAGGGCTTGGCGAAGCCCACTGGGTCGACGAGAGTGAACTCATCGCGCAGCGTATCGTCGTCGGCCAGCCAGATGCGCTCATAGGCGATGGCCTTGTCGCTCTTGGGCAGTCCGGAGGACTCCATGTTGGTGTCGTTGCGAAAGCCGAAGGAGGTCGCGACCAGGATGTTGCCTTCCCAGTGACCGGCGGCCTGGCCGTTGTAAGTCGGGTCCGGATCGGTATCCAGAGGGCGTCCGTCGGTGTAAATGCGCCGCACCTGGCTCTCCCACTCCGCGTAGATCATCACATGGTCGGGGGCCATGGTGATTTCCATCGGGTAGGTCATGGTCATCACGCGAGGCATCCCGGGCGGCAGGCAGTTGGCGGTGGGGTCGCCCGTCGGATTGCCGGCGGCGGCGTCCGCCAGGTGTTTCTGGAATATCGTCTGGTACGCCGGCGAGAGCGGCGGTTTCTGAGCGGCACCGGGCGGCACGCCGGGCACCCAGCCGATCCCACCCTGATTGATCCAGATCCCGTTGAGGTCACGCCGGCTCCTGGGCCGATAGGCCACCTTGCCCCAGTGGGGATCCACGGGCTGCGTTTTCGCAGCGCCCGCGAAAGTCGTCGGCAGCTTCGAGGCATCCCGCGGGGGCGCCTGGACACCCCTGGAGAGGTCCAGGTCCACGGGCCTGTTGGCGATATCGAGAACCGGCGGCCGCGTGGTTGCCTTCGTGCCGCTTGCGGAAGGGTTCGCTGGCGCAGTCTGCGCGTCTGCAGGTGCAGCCGCCGCTGCCTGCAGCATCAGGCACAGGATGCCGACCGCGAAATCTCTGCTGTTCATGTGACCTCGGGGCGATGCAGTGCACATCCAGTATCTTCGCAGCGTTACCATGGGGGCAAGCGTCGGGCGGCCGTGAGCCCGCAGCGCAAACGGGCGCGCGCCGCCCTGCAAGCACGCCGGCAACCGGGGGAAAAGAATGGCGAAGATCGAACATGACGACAGCAGCGCGATTGTCATCATCGGCTCCGGGGCGGGCGGCGGGACCCTGGCGCACGAGCTCACCCGCCGGGGCATCAAGGTCGTCCTGATCGAGGCCGGAGCGCGGCAGTCGCTCACCACTTTCTCGCAGAACCCGCCCGAGGCATTCGCGCAGCTCACGTGGCTCGAGCCGCGCACGCAGTCGGGCTCCTGGACCGTGGCCCAGGATTACCCGACATTGCCCTCGTGGACTGCCCAGACAGTGGGCGGCACGACCGTGCACTGGACCGGAGCCACACCGCGCATCAGTCCCTGGGAGGTCCGTTCACGCAGCACGTATGGCGAGCTCCCCGGCGCATCCCTCATCGACTGGCCCATCGAGTATGCGGAGCTCGAGCGCTACTACGAGATGGCGGAACGCCGCATGGTCGTTACGCGACGCAATGGGGTACCCGGACTGCCCGCCTCGAGTCACTTCAAGGTGATGTACAACGGCGCCAAGCGCATCGGCTACAAGAAGGTCCACACCGGCTACATGGCCATCAATTCGCAGCCCGCCGATGACCGCGGCGTCTGCATTCAGCAGGGATTCTGTGTGCAGGGCTGCAAGACCGCGGCGAAATGGAGCACGCTGTACACGGAGATCCCGCGTGCCGAAGCTACCGGGAATCTGGATCTGCGCATCCAGAGCCGCGCAATACGGATCGAGCATGGCGCCGACGGTCATGTCAACGCCGTCGTGTACCGCGATCCCGAAGGACACGAGCAGCGCCAGAAGGCCCGAGTTGTCTGCGTGGCATGCAACAGCGTCGAGACGGCGAGACTGTTGCTGTTATCGGAGTCCGCGAAATTTCCCCACGGCCTCGCCAACTCCAGCGATCAGGTCGGCCGCAACTACTGCCTGCACACTGGCGGCTTCGTGTGGGGGATCTTCGAGAAGCCGATTCACTTCTGGCGCGGTACCACCCTTGCTGGCCTCGTCGAAGATGAGACCCGGCACGATCCCAAGAGAGGATTCGCGGGCGGCTACCACCTGGAGCTCGCGGCGCTCGATCTGCCCAGCCTGCCGCTGTCGGGCTTCCCCTCGACGATGTGGGGACGTGAGCTCGGATTCATCATGGATCACTACTCCAGCATGGCGGGCATGTTCATCAACGGCGAGGACATGCCCCGCGCGAGCAATCGCATCACCCTGAATCCGAAGGTGAAGGATCGCTTCGGACTCCCGGTGGCCAACATCCACATGGATGACCACCCCAACAATGCGGCCATGCGCACACATGCCCAGGGCCAGGCAAAGGCAATGTATGAAGCGGTGGGTGCCATCAAGGTGGTCAACTCACGCCAGACCCCCGCGACCCACAACATGTGCTCCGCGCGCATGAGCAAGGATCCTCGCGAGGGTGTCGTGGACGCGCATGGGCGCGCTCACGATATTCCCAACCTTTTTGTCTCCGACGGTAGCGCGATGAGCACGCCCGGCTCCGCCAATCCCACCCTCACGATCGTCGCGCTCGCGCTGCGACAGGCGGAGTACATCGAGAGGGAGCTCAAAGCCCGGAATATCTAGGATTTCGAGCCGCGACTTGCGCGTCGCCTAATCGAGTAGTAGAGTCTATGACATCTGTAGTAGGACGGGTGTCATGGTACAGCCTACCCTGAGCAAGCTGGAGCTGAGGATCATGGAGGCGCTGTGGAGCCACGGCGCCAGCTCGGTCCGGGAGATCCAGGAGCGATTCCCCGAGAAGCGTCGTCCCGCCTACACGACCGTGCAGACGATGGTTTATCGGTTGGAAGCCAAGCAAGCCGTGCGGCGCGTGCGCAAGATCGGCAACGCGCACATCTTCGAAGCCGCCGTTGCTCGCGATGCGACCCAGGGCAGGCTGATCGATGAGCTGCTCGGCCTGTTCGGCGGCCGCTCGCAGCCGCTCATGTCGCATCTGATCGAGACCGGCAAGCTCACCCTGGAGGACATCAAGGAAGCCGAGAAACGGCTGCGTGAGCTGGCGAGCCGGGAGAAGCCCCAATGAGCCACCTTCTGGTGGAGCATCTCTGGCAGTCCAGCTGGTTCGCGCTGGCGGCCGCAGTCGTCACACTGTCGCTGCGCAACAATGCGGCGCGCATCCGATATGCGGTGTGGTTCGCAGCTTCCGTGAAGTTTCTGGTGCCCTTCGCGCTGCTGATCGGCCTCGGCAGACTCCTGCAGTGGCGGCACACCAGCGCAGCACCCGTAATCTCTGATTCGTTGGTCAGTACTCTGCGCGAAGTGACGGCACCGCTCGGCACGCCGCTGATCCCACTGCACGCTCCGGCATCCGGTGGGGGCGCCCTGCTCCTTGTGGCGTTGTGGGCAACCGGCTGTGCAATGCTGCTCGTACGCTGGAGCTGGCGCTGGGCACGAGTCAACGCGATCGCTTCGCGCGCTGTCCCTGTGGTCATCCCCGGGCCCATCCCGGTCAGATCGACCCCGCAGTTGCGCGAGCCGGGGGTCGTAGGGATTCTCCGTCCCGTGCTGTTGCTGCCTCAGGGCATCACCGAAAGACTGACACCGCGGCAACTCCAAGCGATTCTCGCGCACGAGCTGTGCCACGTACGCCGCCGTGACAACCTCACTGCTGCCATTCACATGCTGGTGCAGGCCGTCTTCTGGTTTCACCCCTTCGTCTGGTGGATCGGTGCGCGCCTGCTCGAAGAGCGTGAGCGCGCATGCGACGAGAACGTCCTCGAGCTCGGCAATGCCTCCGTTACCTATGCCGAGGGCATTCTCAAAGTCTGCCAGCTCTACGTGGAAACCAGGCTCCCGTGTGTAGCCGGCGTCTCCGGCTCCAACCTGAAGAAACGCATCGAGGTCATCATGAGTCACCCAGTTGCGAAGCCCCTGACAACCGCCAGGAGAACGCTCTTGGCGACGACGACAGCGGCGGTATTCGTGCTACCCGTTGCTGTCGGTCTGTTAGGTGCGCCGCCTGCGGCAGCCCAGGTGGACGCCGGGGACGGATCGGCAACCCTTGATGCCGTCAGCATCGTAAAGTCGCCGCCGGGTACGCAGATGTGGTTCAAAGTCGCGCCTGGCGTGTTGAGCGCAACGCGAGTACCCCTGCGCGGTATCATCGCCGCTGCCTACGGCGTCGACTCGGCACAAGTGGTCGGCGGACCCAAGTGGATCGACACGCAAGGCCTCTATGACATCAGCGCGCGTATCAGCGAGGCGGGCGGAATGTCCAAGGATCTCCCTCGCCCGGCACTGCTGAGGCTGCTCGCCTCTCGTTTCGCGCTCGTCGCGCATCCGGAGACGCAAACGATGCCCGCCTATGTCCTGCGTGTCGATGCGGGCGGATCGAAGCTTACGCTCGCGCCGCAAGGTGCGCCCGGACCGCAGGTTATCATGCGAGGCGACCTGGTCGGCCATGCCGCGACGCTGAAAACCCTGACGGGAATGTTCTCTACCCAGCTCGAGGCTCCCGTGCTGGATCAGACCGGGCTGGTGGGGCGGTACGATTTCAAAGTCACCGGGCCCCTGAGCGCGGCGAGCTTGCCGGCGGCCGTGCGCGAGCAGCTGGGATTGACGCTCGAGCTCCTCAGTACGCCGGTGAACGTCATCGTCGTGGACAGTATCGAGCAACCCACTCTGGACGCGCAGCCGCTGCCTGGCGTCGCCACACCCAACATCGTCAGGCGTTGAAGCTCGCGGGACCGCGGATCGCCCGGCGCTGGCGCAGGCCCGGTGGGTGGCGCTTCGCGCCGCGCAGCGCCGCATGGATGAGCGAGATGCTGATCCACACCGCGACACTGAAGTACAGTGTCATCCATGCGATCTCGCTCTTCCAGTCCTGCCAGCGGAAGTCGACGACGCGCCGCTCGGACATATCGAGGACGCCCTGCGCAAGGGTGAGGTAAGTGCGGCCGCTCGCCTCATCGGTGATCCAGCGGTGCCAGTACATTGGTACGTCGATCAGCAGAAGATAGAGAACGTAGCCGGCGCCGGCGACACACCAGAGCAGGAATATAGGCCGCCGCGAGGCAGAGCAGCGCGGCACCACCGCAATCATGCTGGCGACGAACAGCATCGTGGAGAGCGCCCACAGAGACTCCTCCGCGACATGGCCGAGATTGGACGTTGTCAACACGGAGTACCACGAGCACACCTCGGCGATGACGATCAGCGGCACCAGCAGCCGCGAGGCCGCTTGAGTCACCAGGCTATCCATGGCGCGGCCGGTCTCTCGCAGCAACAATGCCCACTGGGCGGCGAAACACAGCTCAGCGATCGTGGCCACGGAGCGCCCGACCATGACGCTCGAAAGCCAGGAGTTGAGCAGCACCAGCCGTGGCACGTCGAACACCGGGTGCGAGGAACGGAAAGCGCAGCCGAAGACGTAGACCGCCGACAGGATGAGCTGCATCCGGCAGGCCGCATAGGAGTCGGTGGACATGCCCGCCCGGCGGCGTTTGACCATGCGAGCCGTGGCCACCCAGGCTGCGATGTTGAGGGCACCGATCGAGCAGAGAATCAGCCACCACAGCGCCACGCCGCCGTGATGCCAGACGAGCGAGGCGTGCGTGGCGCTCATCAGTGCGCCTTGCGCTCGGCATGCTGATCGATCCAGGCGAGAATCAGGTCGGCGACCTGCAGGTTGTTCTTGTCCTGCATCAGCATATGGCTGTTGCCTCGCAGGCCCATCTTCGGCAAGTGCATCATCTGCGCATCGCCGCCGGCGGCCTTGACCTTCTCCACGAATGCATTACAGACGTCGAAGGTGGTCTGCCAGTTGACGATCAGGGTCGGGGCATCGCCCAGGTGATCGCCAAACATCACGAGCGTGGGAATCTTCGCCAGGGTTGCAATCTGCTGCGCCGTCAGGTTCGCCGGGCATTGCGCTTCGATGGTGATCAGACCGCGGATGTCGGTCGGATCGATCAAGGCGGCCTGCTCGGGAAAGAAGCCCGACTCGGAGTGCCCCATGAGCACCGCGCCCTTGAGCTGCCGCGCCAGCGCGGCCATGTTCGTCAAAGTCGGGTTGGGGGTCGGGAGTTGGGCATTGAGATCCGGAATCATCTGCTTGTACAGCTCATCCGCCGCGTGGACGGGAAACTGCTCATCCGCGTAGGCCTGGGGATAACTCGGCCCGAAGCGGAACAGGACCCACGAAAGCTGATGCGTCGCGGAGATGATGTTGGGCAACGCGCTGGGTGGGGTCGTCCCGGCTTTGACAGCCGCCATGACGGTAGGGTCGAATCCGGAGCGCGCCCGCGACACCTGGTCCGCCAGATAGACGGGCCGGTCCTTGCGCAGGAAATACTCGTTCCATCCCATCCGCCC
>Ga0105240_10014100_pt1 | contig 10923 bp, 14 predicted proteins | sample KBSC54metaG_FD_80426 | JGI IMG/M metagenome (GOLD analysis project Ga0105240, IMG submission 80426) | Corn rhizosphere microbial communities from Kellogg Biological Station, Michigan, USA - KBS C5-4 metaG | ecosystem: Host-associated > Plants > Roots > Rhizosphere > Soil | place: Michigan, USA...
ATGGTGATCGCCGACATCGTGGGCGTGCCGAAATTGGGTGGGAGAAATTCGTCCCAGAGCGCAAAGCTCTTGTAGGTGGTGGCCAGCAGGACGACATGGTGGTGAAGAGCCCAGCCCCACGGATTGAGGCAGGTGGCCAAAGTACAGAGAATCGTCAACCCGATCCACGGAATGAGCGGCGCTTCCTCGCCATCCACGCGACCCGTAACCCGATCAATGAACCGTCCGAACATGGCCAGTCCCAGAAAGAGTAGCGCCGCCATCCATCCCGCGTGAAGATTGGCCCAAGCGACAAAGACGACGGGCAGGATAATCCAGTCCCGCTTGAGCGGAACCGTGCGCCGGTTCCAAACCTCGACGACCAGTGCCATGAAAAGATAGGTGAAAAGCAACGGCCGCACGGCAAAGTGAAGATGCAGCGTCAGGAAAGCGAGGCCGGTATAGAGCAGCACGACCGTCAGTGAAAAGCCCGACTGCAGGAGCGTCCGGTAGATGCCAAGGATCGTCGTCGCAAAAATTCCGTAACAGAAAGCGCAGACAAGGGCTAGGCCACCCAGGCGGTAGAGTTCACCGACGGTCGTCTCAAAGCCCCATTCGAAATCAAACCAAGGTTCCCCGCCGTGCGTGAAGCTGAGCGGATCGGTCCGGGGAATAACGCCGGTCTCAAGAATGACTTCCGCCGTGCGCAGGTGGCGGCCCACGCCGGGATCCTCGAAAATAGCGTTGGGAGCGGCGAACATCCACAACTGCATGGCGAGGAAAAGGAAAAAGCCGAAAGTCGGCAACCACCAGATCGGTTCTATTTCAGGCTCTTCCATGCAGGAATACGCTAGAGTCAGACTCGGCATCTGCCGACACCAAAAACGCGCAGTCTCGCATGGAGACTGCGCGTTTGAAATTCACCAAGACAAGGCGTTATGTCACCTGCTCTTCAAGGACCTGGAACATAATTCACCCCGCCTGGCGCTCTCGCTACTTGGCAATCAATCGTTGTGTAAACAGCTTTAAGATTTGCTCCTAAATTGACCAGGATGCTAATCGCTACGACTGAGATAAAGGCGAGAATCAAGGCGTATTCCACAAGCGTTTGCCCCCGGCATTTGACGCGCCGACGGAAACGCAGGGCAACCTGCGGACAAATAAGAACCGGACGTTTCTTGTCGTTCATGCCACTCACCTCCTTTCATGGGTGAATCCGACCGGCATGGCTTGACCGGCTTCGCGCCAGCCTTCCCGCCGCGACACTTTGCGTGCGCGGTTTGTGTGTGATCGCAACCACGGAACCGTGGGAACCACCATGCTGTATCTGGATTCTGTCTGAAAGTCATACAGTTCAAAATCAGTCCGACACGCAGCCCTAGGGCGCGCTACCATGGTCAAATTTAATCCAAGCTCTCAAAATTAACGACCGTGAACATGTTTATGCAATAAACATGCCATGGATCAAAAGTTGTCATAATAAGGCCATTTGCAAGGAAAATTTTTTGGCCATGACTACCATTAAGGCGGTTTAAGGCGGTAAAGGTTGCCTAGTCTGGTAGCATTTACCCCTATTGCCCCCTTGGGCGATTTTTGGTTCTTCGCTCGAATTCCCAGTCCCTATCAGATAACATTAACCTTCCATGCCTTCAGTTTTTATCAAGACCTACGGATGCCAGATGAACGTGCGTGACTCGGAACAGGTCGCCCGCGACCTCGCGAGCCGTGGTTACGAACTGGTCGAACACGAAGAGGGCGCCGATGTGGTGCTCCTCAATACCTGCTCCGTGCGCGACATGGCCGAGCAAAAAGCGATCAGCAAGATGGAGACGCTGGGCGGGCGCAAGAACAAGCGTCAGCACCAGATCATCGGTTTCCTCGGTTGCATGGCGCAGAGCCGCGGGGCATCGATCCTGGATGAACTGCCGGATGTTGACCTGGTCATCGGCACCCAGAAATTTCATGAGACCGGACGCTACATCGACGATCTTTTCCGGCAGCGGCAGGAAATCCCGGGCGTGAAGCCGGAGCGGATTGTCGATGTAGCGGAGGAGACCGGTTCGCAGAATACGATTCGCGATCATTTGCTGGCCCCCAACCAGGTGACGGCCTTCGTTTCGATCATGCAGGGCTGCAACATGCATTGCACGTTCTGCATCGTCCCGAGCACGCGCGGCGAGGAACGCTCCCGGCCCATCGCGGAAATCGTGGCCGAGGTGGAATCGCTGGTCCGGCAGGGAGTGAAGGAGGTCACACTGCTGGGACAAATTGTGAATCTCTACGGGCGGCACGAATTCCCCGCGGTCGACGGACGCTCGCCCTTCGCGCAATTGCTGCATGCCGTCTGCGCGGTGCCGGGACTGCAACGGGTCCGCTTTACCTCACCGCATCCTATCGGCTTTAAGGATGACATCGTCGCCTGTTTCCGGGACCTGCCGAATCTATGCCAACATGTGCATCTCCCGATGCAGTCCGGCAGCGACCGTATTCTCAAGGCGATGCATCGCGCTTACACAGGAGCCGGTTATTTGCGCCTGATCGAAAAGCTGCGTGCCGCGCGGCCCGACATTTCTTTCACGACCGACATCATCGTCGGTTTCCCCGGCGAGACCGAGGAGGACTTCCAGCAGACCTGTGACCTCGTGCGCAAGGTCGCCTTCGATAATGCCTTCGTCTTCCGTTACTCCCCTCGCCGCGACACGCCGGCGGCCACGATGGAAGGCCAATTGTCCGAGGAGATCAAAATGGAGCGCAACCAGGTGCTCCTGAAGATTCTCGATGAGATCGCAGAAGTCCGCGTGAAGGATTTGCTCGGTCGCGAAGACGAAATCCTCGTCGAGGGCGAAAGCCGCACCAACCCGAAGCGCTTCCAGGGCCGCACCCGTACCAACCGCCTCGTCCTCATCGAAGCCAACGAACGCTGGCGCGGCGAGTTGCTGCCTGTGCGGCTGACCGAATCGACCGGATTCACTTATTATGCCGAGCCGGTGTTGGTTTAAGGCAAACCATGAGCGAATCTCACACAGAAAGCAGACTCTTGGAATTATCCGTGAAGATCGATGCGCTGGTTACCACCTACAAAGTGGTGATGGCTAGTCTTCTCGTTTTTTTGTCTTTTCTCAATTTTGCAGAGACTTTTGCCATTCCAAAATTTTGGAGAATTTTTCGGGACGCAATGCCTGATCAACCACTTCCCCTGCTTACCACCGCCGTTTTGGAAAGCCATGGCATTCTTCCTTTTCTAGCCGTTTTATGGCCTGCGGTCGGTCTGTTTGTCATCTTCATGTCAAAGCAAATCTCCACATCAGTTTACGTCCCAGTTTGCATGTTAATCGTCACCGCCGTCCAGCTTGCCACAACATGGTTGGCGCTCTTCCTGCCGATGATAAGCCTTGTAAATGGGATGTCAGATTCGCCCAAGTAGCCATGTATCAAGGATGCCGGATTCCTGGTGAAAAAGTTCAGAACCTCCTCTCGCCCCATGCCCATGACTAAAATCGAAAATCCTTACGGAGAATTGACCGGCGGTCAATGGCTCAAGGGCAATCTGCACACCCACACCACCGCGAGTGACGGGGAGCGCCCGCATCAGTCGGTGATCGATGACTATGCGGGCCGACGGTACGACTTTCTCATGATTTCCGATCATGATGTTTATACGTCGGCCAAGGAGCTTTCCCATTTTCCATCGCGGGGAATGGTGCTCATCCCGGGTAACGAGGTGACGGCCAACGGATCACATTTGTTGCACGTCAATGCCAGCCGCAAGCTCGCCCCCTCGCCGCAACGCAAGACCGTCCTTTCGGAAGCGGTGGCCGACACCGCGTCCTTTATCATCATCAATCATCCCAACTGGCAAAGTTCTTTCGATCACACTTCGATCAAGGACCTCGAGGAATGGCGCGGCTATGCGGGCCTGGAAATTTTCAATGGCACGGTCGGGCGGCTGGAGGGAAGTCCCTATGCCACGAACAAGTGGGACATGCTCCTGAGCAAGGAACGGCGGGTCTGGGGCTTTGCCAACGACGATCATCACCTCGCCATCGGCGATATCGAACTCGGCTGGAACATGGTCTATGCCCGGAGCAAGACCCTGCCCGACATCATGGAAGCGCTGCGCCGGGGACGCTTCTACGCCTCAACAGGTGTGACTATTCGGGATATTAACGTCACCAGCGCAACCATCCGTGTGGAGACAGAAAACGCCGGGCGGATCGTCGCGCTGCGCGAGCACGGAAGGCGCTTTGCCCAGGCCGATTCCCACAAGCTCGAGGTGGTGGTCCCCGCGGACGCGAAATACGTCCGGTTCGAGTGCTGGGGCGCGGGCGAAAGCTTTGCCTGGACCCAACCCTTTTTCGTGAGTGCTACCTGACCCTCCTCCTCAAAAGTCATGCCTCATCCTCCCGCCGCGCTGATTTTCGATATGGACGAAACGCTGGCGGCGACACCCCTGCTATGGCGACAGGCCGAACTGCGGCTGCTCGCGGAGATCGGGCGCGAGTGGTCTCCCGAACTGGCCATCCAATACAAGGGCATGAATGTGCCGGATGTGGCCGCCACGATTCACCGAGCGCTGCAACCGACGCAACCGGTAATATGGTGCCAGGACTTTTTGCGACGCTGCCTTTTTGAAGCCTATGAAAAAGGCGACATCCAACCCATGCCCGGGGCGGTGGCCTGCGTGCGCTCGCTCGCGCTGTCTTACCCGCTTGCCGTCGCCTCGGGCAGTCCCCTCCCCCTGATTGAACTGGCCATGATGCGACTCGGACTGGAAGAGTGCTTCACCGTCCTCGTCAGCAGCGAGTCCGTACCGCGCGGCAAGCCCTTCCCCGATATCTTTCTCGCTGCCGCGAAGGCGCTCGGGCACGCCCCAGCCGAGTGCCTCGTCTTCGAGGACAGTCTCATCGGAACCCAGGCCGCCGTCGCCGCAGGCATGGCTTGCTTTACGGTACCTTCCTCGAGTCCGGTGGAGATCGCCGCCATCGCCACCCGCACTTTTACCTCCCTGCAAAAGGTAACACCGGAAGATGTGGCCTCGGCCCTTGGTTGACGATCTCTGGATTCGACCATGCAAATCCACCACGTCGCCATCATCGCTTCGGATTACGCGCGCTCGAAGGATTTTTATACCCGCATCCTCGGCCTCGAGATCATCCGCGAGACTTACCGGAAGGAGCGTCAATCATACAAACTTGATCTCCGGGTCGGAGATGCACAGATCGAGCTGTTTTCCTTCCCCACCCCGCCGCGACGGCCGACGAATCCGGAGGCGTGCGGACTGCGGCATCTCTGCTTCACGGTGCCGGATCTTGACCAAACGCGGGAACGCCTTCTTGCCCACGGCCAGTCCTTGGAAGAAGTCCGGATCGATGAGACAACCGGCAAGCGCTTTTTCTTTTTCCGCGATCCGGATGATCTTCCCCTAGAGATTTACGAGCGATAAGCAACGACGTTCTCTCTCCACGACGATCACAGCCCACCGCTACGGGCTGACACGGAGTTCCCACACAAACCGCCACGGTTTGAGCGCCCATTTGCCCGCGTAGTCCACACCAATCCGGGGCGTGCGCTTGATTTGGCGGGGCGGCACCTTAATGCTGCGGTCTTCGATCCAGATGACATCGCCACCCAAATCGTGACGGTTGTGGTCGAGGCTGATACCGAGCGCCGCGCATACGCGGCCCGGACCACTGGCCCAGTCCTTTTCCTTCACCCCGGCGCGGCGTTTCCGGACGAGTTCGTGGCCCCCGGTGATTTGCACCGCACGGACGAGGGTGGCCTCGGGCGAGTCCTTCGGGCCCGTGACGATGTTGAACATCCGGTGCATGCCATAACAAAAGTAGACGTAAGCCACGCCGCCGGTCGCGAACATGATTTCGGTCCTGGCCGTGCGCCGGTTGCCGAAGGCATGACTGGCGGCATCCTCAACCCCACCATAGGCTTCCGTCTCGGTGATCATGCCCTCGGCGTACCCGTCCGGGGCCTGCACGCAGAGGAATTTGCCCAGAAAATACCGGGCGATGCGGACGGGATCCGGGTCGGCGTAATCGGCACGCTCTAATTTTTTGACCGATGGCATCTGTTTTTTGTGAAAAATAGGTCTATGGTTTCTTATCGGTCTTATCAAACATTCCTGCCTTTTCTGTCGTTAATTTGGTGAAATCCGTCTAAATAAACGTTCCCTTATGCCTACCCCCACCCATGCCATCTGGCCGGACCTGCCACCGCAACTGGCCAACGACATCCTTATTTCGGTCCAGAAGACGAACAAGAAACTTTATCGCACCGCGCTGGAAGTCATGGCGCCGCGCATGGGCATCCGCGTTCCCACGCTGATCGAAATGTCCAAGACGCAGCGCCATGCCACCTGGATCCAGATCCTGGCCCGGCCCGAGATGGAAGTGCTCAGCTTCAATATCCTCTCGACGTGGTTGATCCACAGCCAGCGTGAAATGCTCTGCGCGTGGCTCGACTCGCTCGGGATCGAACATGCCGAGAATGGCTGCGCCGACACCTTCCCTCCCCAACCGGACGCCTCCCTCTTCAAGAAGGGCATCGACCTGCTCCTCAAGCAATTCGATCCAGTCCTCGTCACCGTTTACCTGCGTTGCTTCAACCAGATCGACGAGACGCAGTGGTCCGAACTGGACAAGATTCTCGTCAGCGATCCCCGGTTGCAACTGAAGCAGGCACCCGCCACCGTCTAGGTCTCGATGATTGCGGGCATGAAACGGGCCTTGGCCATCTTGTTGCTCAGTGTGCTTGTGGCTGCGTGCTCGCGTCCAAGCGACGATCATGTCGTCACGGTCGAAAAGGATGATCCGGCGATGAACGCGGCCTTTGCCAAGGCGCGGAGCGAGACCGATTCTTTCCTATCGCTCATGAACTCTGGGACCGTCTCGGGCTGCTCGGTCAAAGTCGGCATCAGCGATGGGCACCAAACAGAGTATTTCTGGCTGGGCGACCTGACCTACGCCGATGGCGTGTTTTCCGGGACCATCGACAACGATCCCGAACTCGTCAAGAACGTCAAGCTGGGCCAAAAGTACGACGTCAAGAAAGAGGAAATTTACGACTGGCTCTATCTCCAGGACGGCAAAATGCACGGCAATTACACAGCTCGCGTTCTTCTGCCCAAAATGCCCAAGGAAGAGGCCGACAAGATCAGGGCCATGATGGCCGATTGAATGGCATTTGACGAATCACTCCCGGCCCTTACCGTATTACTTCCAACCTTAACCGAAAACACATATGGCCTATAAATACGAAAACAACCAAGCCGCCCTCCTCGCCAAGGTGAAGGGCAAGACCGGCAAAATCTCCGACAAGACCCATGAGGAGCACTTGAAGCTCTATACCGGGTACGTCAACAAATCGAACGCGCTGCTCGAAGCCATCGAGAAGTTTGGCACGCCCGATCCCGCCGATGCGGCCGTGGCCAACCAGATCACCTCGAAGGTGCGCGACCTGAAGGTCGACCTGACCTTCGCGCTGGGCGGCCTCAAGAACCACGAGCTCTACTTCAACATTCTCGGTGGCGACGGCAAGATCAGCGGCAAGTTCGCCGAACTGGTCGACCGCGACTTCGGTTCCTTCGAGAACTTCAAGAAGGACCTTAAGGCGACCGGTATCGCCGCGCGCGGCTGGGCCTGGACCGGCTTCGATTTGCAGACCGGCAAGTTGTTCAACTATATCGGCGATGCGCAGAACTCCTATCCGATCTGGGGCGTCGTCCCCGTCCTCGGACTGGATGTCTATGAGCACGCGTACTACGCGGACTTCTACACGGCCCGCGCCGGTTACATCGATGAATTCCTGAGCTTCGTCGATTACAGCGCCGTCAATGCGCTGTTGCCGAAGGCGTAAGCCCTCTCATCAAGCGATAAGAAAAGCCCCGGGGATCTTTCTCCGGGGCTTTTTCTTGGCTGAACCTTACTTGGGCGTCGTTCCCTGTGAAGCCAGTCTTTTGACGGCATCGACCGGATGATGCGGCAGACCCGCCAGGGCGAGAATCGCCGCTCCCAGCATCGTACCGGTGATCGGAAAGGGCAGCGCAACCAAAAACGCGCCAAGGAACGATTTGCCCAAGGCCGGCCCCACCTTGTCTTTCGCCCATTTCATCTGAATGGCATAAAGAACTGGAAAAGTGACAAGGAATGAAAGGATGCACAGCAACGGCAAGGCGAGAAATCCGGTCATCAGATCGGTGCCGAACACCAGCCAGTCGAGCCCCAGAATGACCACGCCGCTGGCCGGATGATAAAAAGTCCTCAGTCCGGCAAATGGAGGCGGGGGCACTTCAGACTGGACGGTACGTGGCGCGGCGTAGGCATCCTTCGGCAAGGGCGGCAAAACGTCGACCGGGACTTCCTGCGGCTCGGGGGAACCTGCGTTCATGGCCTTAAGCTAGCACATCCCCGGCCGGATTCATCTTCCAATCCGTTCCGGATGCTCAAGGTCCTGCAAATGCAGGTCGAGCGCCCGGACCGAGCTCTGGATTTCGGCCAGGGAATAGACCAGGGAAATCATCATCACAATCAGGCTGAGGGCGAAAAAACATTCAGCGGCAATGACCAGGCTGGCAAAGACCAGGAACATGCAGATCGTACATAGCAAGAGACTCAGTACACCGCAAAACTGCATATCGCGGACACGCCGGATGCGCCAGCGCAGGTTCTCGATCTGGCTGAGATAACTGGGATCGGGCCGGGTGCTGTAATCGGCATGCAAACGGCGGATCACGCTGGCCAGTGCGAGAAAGCGATTCGTGTAGGCCAATAAGAGCAAAGAAATGGCCGGAAACAAGACCGCGGGCGTCGTGAGATTGAAGTCCACGTTAGTTGCCTCCCGATCCGCCCTCAGTCTGCGCACGCCTGACCCGGACGAGAAAATCGTCCGCATCGGTCGAGATGGATGAGGAGCGGTACTCGGTCTCTTCATGCGGTTTCAACGTCAATGGAACCCAGCTGCCCGCATTCAACGCGGCTCCCGACTTGTCCTTGTAAATGGTCTGCACCTCGAGTGCCAGCGGCTTGGCGGTCCGGTTTTTCAGGCCGGCAAAGACCGCAAGAAGATTATTCGTGCTCGGATCGGAACCGACCCGAAGGACGGCCAACTTTCCCTTCAGGCTGGCATCAACCAGCTCCAGGTTGTCGAAAGTCGACCCGGCATCGTTCTTGATGGCAGCATCGGCCGGGACTGGGACAGAAGCTGGCGCCGCCGCTCCCGCACCTGGCAAAGCGTCCTCAAGCCCGTTCGAAGCACCGTTCGCGCTTCGCTTGGCCGAACTGGCACGCGCCGATGTCGCGACGGGTGGATTGTCTGCCGTGGAAGGTCGCAGGGAAGGATGTCCCGTTGGAAACGATGTGGAGGCCGCCGGCAAAGACCGTTGCGTCACTAAAACGGGAGGCGGATTCGCGGAGGCGCGATCGCTCGTGGCGGCGGCATCCTGCGATGGATCAGTCCCTGCCTGCGGATTGCTGCAGCCTGTCACGGCAACGATACAGACAACAGTCAGGATCGCTTGCCGGAAAGGAAGGCTGCGCTGCATGTCAGTCCTTCCTTACTGCACTCCGGGATTGTTCGCCGGGGGCTCAGCCGCCGGAACCGGGACTGCACCTGCAGGTGGTGGTGGCGGCAAGTGTTCGTAACTGGAATCACCCGCTGACGGATCGGACTGCTGCTGCCCGGCCGGAAGTTCCTTGCGGATACTATAGAGGCCGTTGAAGAGCACGTCCCCGGTCTGGACGTTGACAAATTCGACCTGGATCTTGTAGAGCTCCGCGTCGTATCGGCCCCGCAACTCGGCCAGGATCTGGTAATCAGGATTCGTCGTATTTTGTGCCGGCGTTGTGCTCGATTCCTGCTTTTTCTTGCCCTTCTTCGCGGCCACGGATAATGGCGGCAGCGTCTTTTCAATAAAGCGCAGTTTCAGGCGGGTGATCAGGAGAAGGCGGTCCCGCAGCAAGTCGGTATAGGGCTGGGTATCGATCGGTGTCGGACTGACAATGATGCTGGTGACACCCGTGAACTGGACCAGCGGCGGCACGGGAGCATTGGCAACCTCAGGCAAATCGATGATCGCGTGGCCAACTTCCTGTCCCACGATCGTGACATCACCCGCCGGTGTTGGCTTCGGCATGGGCGAGCCGGGAGGCACCTGCTGCAAGCGCGAACCGGTCGTGTCGTCGACCTCTCCCGCGCAGGCGACCAAACCCAGTGCCGCAGTCGCCAAAACCGCCCCCCGCAAGCCCTGCCGTATCGTCTCCAATCGAATCAAAATCATACGCCGCAAACGCTAGCAAAAGCCCCGGAGAACGACGATATAAACATTCGCCCCATCCATAACCTTATTATTTTCATGTACATAACTACTTATAACTTATCTCATCCGTGAAAAGTCACGGTACAAGTGTTGCGCCCTTCGAACAGTTCCGTACTATTACTTTTGATCGATTTTGATCGTCCTTATTTGCGCCATGTCCACGCCTGCACCCGTCAAACCGTCCTATTATCGCTGGCCTATTCGTGTCCTGGCCGTGCTGCTGGTGGCCATCGTGGTCTATCGCTTTTCGAATGAAAAGCCCTCGCCGGAGCAGGGCCATATCTCCACGGACTTGCCGAAAATCCGGGAAGTCCCTGCCTTCACGCTGACGGAGCGCAGCGGAAAAACAATCAGCAACCGGGATTTGGCGGGCAAAATCTGGGTGGCCGATTTCGTCTACTCCACCTGCCCCGGCCCCTGCCCGGTCATCACCGCCAACCTGGCGAAAATCCAGGCTGCAGTGGCCAACGATCCCCGTGTCCAATTGGTCACCTTCACCGTTGATCCCAAAGTTGACACGCCGAGCGTGCTGGCTGCCTATGCCGACAAATACGGCGCAGACAAGGACCGCTGGTGGTTCCTGACCGGGCCGGAAAAGCCAATGTATGAACTGATCCAAA
>Ga0105240_10014103_pt1 | contig 10922 bp, 10 predicted proteins | sample KBSC54metaG_FD_80426 | JGI IMG/M metagenome (GOLD analysis project Ga0105240, IMG submission 80426) | Corn rhizosphere microbial communities from Kellogg Biological Station, Michigan, USA - KBS C5-4 metaG | ecosystem: Host-associated > Plants > Roots > Rhizosphere > Soil | place: Michigan, USA...
ATAGGCAAAATCAATCCGTGTCCCACGCGTAAAAGAGACTCCTCCTTCCACAATCGTTTGAGCTGGATAATTGCCTGTGTCATACGAAAGTGGGGGATAAAAACGCGTGTCGCTATAAGCGCTTGTTGTCACGAGAAGACTGTAATAGGTGATATTTTTTAATTTTTCAATTTGTTCTTGTTCGAGATTCGATGCCAGCGTACGCGATTTGGAAAGCATACTCGACGTGGAAATATAACGATAAGAGCCCATCGCGGCCAAGACGACGACCGACAAAATAAATGTCGTGACCATTAATTCGGCCAGCGTCAATCCTTTCTTATTGCATACAAAGCGCTCCAGTTCCATGCCCAGATTTACCTGGCTTAATGACGATGCGCAAGGGAAATTCTGCGCTTCGTAACAAATCTTTACATCACGGTTCAGAGCGGATTTTATGTCAGTTTTGATGTGAGACGCCGCTTGTCGGAGTCTTTTGCAGACCTTGATAAAACTTTATCATCTCTTGCGTTGTGCGATCGACGGAAACCTGTTCTTCGACGGCAAATGCCGCGCGTACCATGGTGGCCCGGCGTGCCGGATCTTTCATCACGGTTGATAAGGCAGCGAGAGCATTCACAAGTCCTTCTGCCGTAGGATAAGGGCCAACGTAGGGAACATTGAATCCATTAGCAGTTGCTCCTGCTTTTTCTTGACCGGCGAATATGACTGATTCCGGGATGGCCCCATCCTCTGTCGCAATGATCAAATCGCCATTTAATTGGGCCTTCATAAATCCTGTGGCGGAAGCCTCGCGTCCGTCATCGGCTAACATGACAGCGGCATCGGCGCCATGAAAAAGTCGTGGGGCCATCCAGACATTGAAATTGTCTAGGAATACAATCCGGTCGCGTAATCGCTCATTGGTGCTCAAACGGTCCAGCAAGTCGTAAATCATCCCCTGCGCCTGATCATCGTGTTGATGGATCCGGCCGCCAATCAGCATGACAACGCCCGTATCCAGAAAGCGTTTTTGTAGTCCGGCATCGCGCAAGATGGCGCCCAATAAATCCAGCCGTTTATAGCCTGTGATGCGTCGGGTCCATAACACCAAGGGGCGACCGGTCACTTGTTCTTTCCAGGTATGCCATAAGCCGAAGTGCCGCCAAACCCAATCGAGCAGGTCATTTTTTAAAGTATCTTTTCGCCCCAGCAATTCCTGATCGGATAAATGCGCGGCTTCTTTGAGCTCCGGAGCTTGCCAATAAGGGGTGTAGACGCCATTGGTGATCGAATCAATTTTTTTGGCGTAATCTTTTAAGGAAGGCATGGCGCGCATCACATCGCCGTGTTTTTTAGCCACTCCAAAAACGCCCTCGACATCGCCGATCAGTAGACGAGTGATATCAACGGGGCCATGAGCCGATACGCCTGCCGGCGGCACGTAATGCGTAGCGTCTAGTTTAAGCGTATGAAGAGTTTCTCGGGACCAAATGGGATGCGCGTATTCGAGCGGTGTGTGATCATTAAAAATAACGCGCGCCTGAGCGAAAAAAGCGTCTTGCGCATACTCATCTTTAACTAAGCGGGGATGACCGAAAAGGGTTGGCGTTTCGCTCAAGACAATAATGTCTGGAGAAAAATTTAAGATTTTGGCTAAGGCCAGCGCCCCCCGTCCTACCACCCAACTCTGACGATTTCTTAGATCATCGCCCCAGGCATTTGGATCGGCTTGTTTAGCGGGCGCATCTTCCGCGCTCGGATAAACCACTTGGTTGATGGTAGGAATATCGAGATAATAAACACGTCCCTTACCAAAATCCGTGTGCCATACACGAACATCGACGACGCTATCGTCGAATAGTGGAAGTTTTAAAGTGATTTTGCTGTCTTGAAGAACGTCGCGTAAGTAGCTAGCCACTTCGCGTTTTTCCAAATGCAGCTGACCCCAATCAAACCAGCTTTGAATCCAGGTGCTGTGATAAAGCAAAGAAACGCCGATAACGTCGATCTCCTGATGGGCTTGCGCCACAATGCGTTCACGTAAGAGTGGCCCAATGCCTCCGACCGAGGTGGACATGGCCACTTCACGTGCCGCTCGGAAACCATAGCGTTTGGCGACGGTGTCTAAAATTTCCGGGGGTAATGCGATTTCCATCGCAATTTCAAGCACTTTCATGATTTCGGGACTCTCACGAGTGAAATAATACATAAGTTATAATTCAGGCCGTATGGTTTTATCGAAAAAATCAACTAAAACAATAACCGGCTTGGTTAAAAAACTTTTACTGGAGTTAGGCGAAGATCCTCAACGCGATGGTCTGCTCAAAACCCCGGAACGTGTAGCCCGCTCGTATCAAGAATTGACTTCCGGATATGCCGTTAACGTTGATAAACTCATCAACGATGCGCTTTTTGATGTCCACTACAGCGAAATGGTATTGGTTCGCGATATCGAATTTTATTCTCTGTGTGAGCATCATCTGCTGCCGTTCTTCGGGAAATGCCATGTGGCCTATATCCCGGATGGAAAAGTCATTGGTTTAAGCAAAATTCCTCGGCTGGTCGCAGCCTACAGTAAGCGCTTGCAGGTGCAGGAACGGTTAACCTCTCAAATAGCCGAAATTATTTTGCGCAAAATCAAACCCTTAGGGGTAGGCGTCGTGATGGAAGCGCGGCATCTCTGCATGGAGATGCGCGGCGCGCGCAGCCAGAATTCACCCACGGTCACCAGCGCCATGGTCGGAGTATTTCAAAAAGATCCGCGGACCCGGGAAGAATTTTTAGGTTTCTTAAACGAATCGCGTCGATAGAAAGAGGAGTCTTATGGCCGAGCCTTTAGTTGGACTAGAAGATGTGGTGATTACCAATTCCACCATCTGTTTCATCGACGGTGAAAAAGGGATCTTGCAATATCGCGGATACCCCGCCAATGAATTAGCGGAGAAATCCAATTACGAAGAAGTGGCCTATTTACTGATCTATGGTCACTTGCCAAACCCTTCAGAGTTTAACGCCTTCAAAACCGAGTTACGTAATCATCGTGCCTTGTCTCCGGACTTTCTCAAGGCGGTGACAAGCTTGCCACGGGGTGGCAATGCCATGGCCCGGCTTCGCACCCTGGTTTCGATGTTGGAAGCCTATGATCCGCAAGCCGAAGATATTTCGGAAGCCGCCAATTTACGCCATACCATTCAATTGACAGCAAAACTCGCCACCGTGGCTGCGGCCATGGAGCGTATCAGTAAGGGACAACCTGTTATCGTTCCCGATCCTGCGCTCGATCACTCGGCTAATTTCTTGTACATGCTGACCGGAAAAAAACCGGACGAAACCAGCCGCAGAGCGATGGATATCGCTTTAATCTTGCAGGCGGACCATGAGCTCAATGCCTCGACTTTTGCCGGTCGCGTGACGGTATCCACCATGTCCGATATGTATTCCGCCGTGGTCAGTGCCATTGGGACTTTAAAGGGCCCGCTCCATGGCGGCGCTAACAAGGCGGTCATGGAAATGCTCGAAGCCATTGGGAGCATCGAGAATGTGGAACCTTATATGAAAGCGCAACTCGCGGCCAAAAAGAAGGTCATGGGCTTCGGCCATCGCGTATATACGACGCTGGATCCGCGCGCCGAAATTCTTAAAGTGATGGCGGAAAAACTCAGCAAGTCTGTTGGACCAGCCACGTGGTATGACATGTCAATCAAAGTTCAATCCATCATGCTTAAAGAAAAAAACATCAATGCCAACTTGGATTTTTATTCGGCTTCTGTTTACCATTACCTCGCCATTGAAAAAGATTTATTCCCTGTGATCTTTGCGGTCAGCCGGGTCGTCGGCTGGTGCACGCATTTTATGGAGCAGTACAAGAATAACCGGCTCATCCGTCCGATGACAAACTACGTGGGACCGAAGAATCTATCCTTTGTCCCAATGGAAAAACGATGAAACTTCACGAATATCAGGCCAAAGAAGTCTTGCGTCAGTCGGGTGTCCCCGTTCCCTTGGGCATTCCTTTTTTAACTCCGGCCAGCGTCGATCACGCCTTGAGCAAAGCGCCGGCCGGTCCTTGGGTCGTCAAAGCACAAGTGCATACGGGCGGACGCGGTAAAGCCGGGGGGATTTTAAAAGCATCCACTGCTGATGAAGCCAAAGCCGCGGCCAAAACACTGTTTGGAAAAAAATTGGTCACGCATCAAACGGGCCCCGATGGCATCATCGTGCAAAAACTTTATTTAGAACAAGCGCAAACGGTGACGCGGGAATTGTATTTGGCTTGTGTGCTGGATCGGTCTCAAGGCAAACCGGTTCTGATGGCCTCCGTAGAAGGCGGTATGGATGTTGAAGAATTGGCTAAAACAAAACCGGAGGCTATTCTCTATGCGGAAGTTAATGCCGCCACAGGAATTGAACCGTATCAAGCGCGCGCTTTAGCGCAGCGCATGGGTTTAAAAGGCGCGGCGTTGGCCTCGTTTGCGAGCGTCGCGCAAGGTGTAGCCAAAGCCTTTCTTGCTTGGGATGCCTCGATGGTCGAAGTCAATCCTCTGGGGATCACGGCCGACGGGAAAGCGATCGCCATGGATGCCAAGATGACCTTAGATGACAATGCGCTTTTCCGGCATCCGCAAGCCAAAGAATGGAGCGATCCATCGGAAGAAAATCCCTTAGATGTGCGTGCCGCGCAAGCGGGCGTCAATTACATCGCGCTCACAGGAAGCATTGGCTGTTTAGTCAATGGCGCAGGTCTCGCGATGGCGACGATGGATCTGGTGAAATTCCATGGTGGCGATCCCGCGAATTTTCTCGATGTGGGCGGCGGTGCTAATCAACAACAAGTGACCGAAGCGTTCCGGATTATTTTGTCCGACACGAAAGTCAAAGGCATTCTCGTGAACATCTTCGGCGGCATCATGAAGTGCGATGTGATCGCCAACGGGATTGTGGCCGCCGCTAAGGAAGTCGGACTGAAACTTCCCCTAGTCGTACGTTTAGAAGGAACCAACGTCGAATTGGGACGGCAGATTTTGAAAGATTCCGGATTGAAGTTAGAAGCCGCGGCGAATTTAACCGATGCGGCCGAAAAAATTGTGAAGGCGACTTCCAGCCCTCACCCCGGCGGATCGTAAGCCGGGGTCCACGGTGACCTTCATGACCGAGAGGGTGAAAAATAACATGGATCCCGGCTTACGACCTGCCGGGATGGCGACGGGAAAGAAAAATTATGTCCATATTAATTAACAAACACACCAAACTAATCGTTCAAGGCATCACCGGCTCCGCTGGCATGTTTCACGCGCGCGGCTGCCGCGATTACGGAACGCAAGTCGTGGGCGGCGTGACACCCGGAAAAGGCGGTACATTCGTCGATCAAATTCCCGTTTTTGACACGGTGGCTGAAGTCGTCAAACAAACGGGCGCCAATGCCACCATGATTTTTGTGCCGGGGGCTTTTGCAGCGGATGCCATTCTTGAAGCCGCGGCCGCGCAAATCGATGTGATTGTCTGTATCACGGAAGGCATTCCTGTTTTAGACATGGCGCGCACCAAAGAAAAATTAGCGCTCATGGGATGGAAAGGATGCTTAATTGGACCCAATTGTCCTGGATTAATTACACCCGGCGAGTGCCCTCCTTCACTCGCTTCAGGCGAGCTACGGGGGGCATCCCCCATAGCCTCCGGCGGAGGGGGATGCAAAATCGGCATCATGCCGGGTTATATTCACAAGCCCGGACGCGTCGGCATTCTTTCGCGCTCGGGAACACTGACCTATGAAGCGGTGTGGCAATTAACGCAGCGCGGCATCGGTCAATCCACGGTTATTGGTATTGGTGGTGATCCGATCATCGGCAGCGGTTTTACCGCTCTCTTAGAACGGTTTGAAAAAGATCCCGATACCGATGCCGTCTTAATGATTGGTGAAATCGGTGGACGCGCCGAAGAAGAAGCCGCCGAATTTTTCAAAGCCAAAATGAAAAAACCCCTAGCTGCCTTCATTGCCGGCCAAACCGCGCCTCCGGGACGGCGCATGGGACATGCGGGCGCGATCATCGAAGGCGGCGCCGGAACCGCGGCGTCTAAAATGAAAACGCTTGAAGACGCTGGAATTCCCGTGGCGAAGAGTCCCGAACATCTTGGAGAAACCCTGGCAGGATTACTTTCCAAGCGTTAGACTAAACACGTGAATAGTTTTCTTCACGTTTTCATTCCGCTTTTTGTGGCCATCGATGTCTTTGGCCTGGTGCCCATTTTTTTAGCCTTGACAAACGGGATGTCCGAATTGGCGCGGCGCCGTGTGGCGTATGAGGCGATCGCGACGGCCTTTCTCGTCAGTATTTTCTTCCTTGTCCTCGGCACGTGGGTGTTTAAAGTCCTAGGAATTTCGCTGGCTGATTTTCAAATTGCGGGAGGTTTGTTGCTTTTGGTTTTTGGCGTTGTCGAAATTTTAAATTTAGGTCCCCGCGATTATGTATCGGGGATGACTGCCGGCCCTGTGCCGTTGGGAATTCCCTTGATGGTGGGGCCGGCCGTGTTAACCTCGCTACTACTTTTGACTCCCTTATATGGGTACACCATGACATTAATTGGCTTATGTTTTAACCTTTTACTTGTTGCTTTGATCCTCAGCTTCACGCGTTTTATTTCCCACGATATTGGCAAAAACGTTATGCATGCGGTATCGCAAGTCATTCACCTGTTCCTCGCCGCTATCGGCGTCAGCCTCATCCGTCGCGGCCTGCATTAACTGCGAACGGTAAGGAGCGCCTGCCGCAAGGCGCGACTCCTACAATTCACTTGAAACGGATTGATTTTCATGACAGATTCAGCAAGTCATGAAGCTTGAGCCTTGTCCTTTTTGCGGGAAACCCATTCCGAAGCGAATGACGGCTTGCCCTTATTGCCATCGCGATGAAAAGGGCATGCCTATCGTTATGGATACGCAGGTGCCCGCCGATGCCATCGTCATCCCTAAATTACGCGATCAAGATCTTGTGGACATCGCCAGTGACGATCCTTATATCCGTCAACAAACCATTATTCGTTTAACACAAATGGGCCCAGCCATCACCCTGGCGCTCACCGCGATACTTTCCGAGAATAAAAAACCGGGCCTAGCAGGAATTGCAAAAACATTAGGACATATCGCGGACCGTCGGGCGATTCCGGCTTTGGCCCAAGCAGCGAAGCAAGGTGAGGAGTCGCTTCACTTGGCGGCGATTTGGGCATTGGCGCAATTTCGCGATGCCGAAACGCTTCCCGTTCTATTGGCCGAAGCCGAACGCGCTCATCCTGTGACGCAAAGTTATATCGCCAATGTCTTAGGCACTTTTCAAGATCCCAGTGTCGTGCCGGTTCTAAGTCGGCTCGCTTTGCATGGCTCGCTCGAAACCATGTATCAAGCTGCTTATGCATTGGGGGAATGGCACGAACCGGAAGGAATTCAAGCGCTCAAACGATTATTACGGCGGCGTGATCCCTTATTGCGCGCGGCGGCGATGGCTTCTTTGAAGCGGCTGGGCGTGCACTATGTATTGTTTTCTAATCAGACTTTAGCGTTAATCACTATCGGTATATTGCTACTCGGGGGAGGGTTGTTTTGGTTTTACAAGTAAAACTCGCGCAAGACCATATCGACACGCTTAAGCGTCTGCGTCAAATCAAAGGGCTTACGCAAATAGCCGTTGGCGCCCAGGCGGAAACTGCGTTGAATGGGATCGCTGGTCGTTTGTCGCGAAGAGGCGATAACGGGTGTGGCCGACAATTCGGGGTCCGCGCGCAAGCTGCGCAGAAATTCCCAGCCGGTTTCCCACGGCAAATCGAGACTCGTGAAAATCACATGCGGCTTCCAAGCCGTCAAGGGAATCGTGGCTTGGTTTTGACTGAAGACGCCAAACAATTCATAGGGCCGGCCAAAGAATGCTTTGCGCAGCACCAATTGATCTTCCGGTTCGGCATCGACAATCAAAATACGCGCGGCATGCGGCAATTGTCGCGTCGTTTTCACGCTGGCCAAATGACTTCCCAAACTGTACATGTTTACTTGCAGGGCAGCATTCCAGCCAATGCGCCGAAAACGTTTTTCGCTATCGGGAATCTGCGCGACCGTCGCTTCCGACAAATAGGCATGATTGGCTTCAGCCGCTTGCTGAAGTTTGGCCGCAATGTCCAATGTCTTCGAAATCCAGCGGCCGGCGCTTTGCGCTTCATGTTCCAGCACTTCGCCGGTATGAACACCAAGGCGCAAGCGGAATTCGCCGCGCAGACGATTTTGTTTTTTATTGAATGCCGTCAGCGAGTTCAGCAACGTTTCCGCCATGGCGGCCGCATCCAACGCTTTTTGAAAGCGGCACATCACGCCGTCGCCTGAAATATGGATGACTTCGCCATGATGGGTGTAAGCGCTATCGGTGACTTGTTTGTGGTAAGCCAAAAAGGTGTAAACGATATCTTGCTCCACTTCGCCTTGTTTGAGCGTGGTCGATCCCACCACATCAATCGAAACGAACGTGCTTGTGCGCGCGGACAATTTCAGCAGATCGGACAACGTGGGATCGGTGGACATAAGCCTTCTATATGTAGGGAACAGAAAGGAACTTTGCAATGGGCAAACTTTTAACCGGACGTTATGGTGAAGAGCCGGAAGCGGAATCTTTGGAGATCCCCCTCAAAGACTGTCATCAGCGTTTAGGAATGAAACCCAGTGATTTTGTGTCAGAAGGTCCGCCGCGTTTTTTTCGTCATAGTTTTGAGGCCGGCAGCCGTTACTTGGTCTATCTTTTAACCGCCGAAGAAATTGCCGGAAATCCCATATGGAAGCCCGGCTATTACTTGCTCCCGATGAAAGCCGCCGAGGCGTTGAAATTATTTGCAAAAAATAAAAACGCTCAGGCCGGAAACCGTATTCTTCCGGTCAGCGTGGAAAGCAAAGGCGAAGTCCCGCCCGATGTGATGACGCGCGCGCGGCGCTGGGCCGACGAATGCCAGCCCTTATTTTTTAAATGTTCGTGCGATCATTTGGAACTTAAAATCGACGCGCCGTGGGCCCTAAGAACACGTTGGCGCGGCCGCCTGCGTTGTCCCGATCGCTGCCAACCCGTCCAATCCGAACAGCTATAGAGTGGCGTCCCGATGTCGTCGCCTGGATTTATGCCAGGAACAGCTGATAGGCTGGATTTTGAGTTTCATCCACCCAGGGGTATCCCAATTGCGCGAGAAATTGTTTGAAGGCAGGGCCCTCTTTGGGGGGAACTTGTAATCCCACCAAAACTCGCCCATAATCGGCGCCAGCGTTGCGGTAGTGAAAAAGACTGATATTCCATCCGCCTTCGCTCGTTGGCGCGCCGGCGCGCTTGGACGAGCTGTCGGCGGACCTGTTACCCAGATGCGTCAAAAATTTCATTAATGCGCCGGGACGTTCGGGAAATTCAAACCGGTAGAGCAGTTCGTTCTGCACATGCGCGGCGCGTCCACCGACGAGGTGGCGTAAATGCAACTTGGCCATTTCATCTTGGGTAAGATCCAGCGCTTTGAGCTTGGCCTTTTTTAAAGTCTGCGCCAGACGTTTGCGCGCTTTATAGTCTTCCACTTGCACGCCGACAAAAACATGCGCTTCTGTGGCCTGCGCATAACGGTAATTAAATTCCGTGATATTACGTTTACCAATTAAGCGGCAGAACGCTTTAAAACTTCCCGGACGCTCAGGAATGGTGACGGCAAAAATCGCTTCGCGCTCTTCGCCCACTTCCGCCCGCTCCGCGACGAAGCGTAACCGATCGAAATTCATATTGGCACCACAAGCGACAGCCACTAGATCCTGATGTTTGACACCGCGCGCTTGTACGTAAGCCTTCATCCCGGCAATCGCCAGCGCCCCCGCCGGTTCTAGAATGGAGCGGGTTTCTTCGAACACATCTTTAATGGCGGCGCAGATGGCATCGGTATCAACGACGATCATCGCATCGACGACTTCTTTGCATACACGGAAGGTTTCATCGCCGACTTCTTTAACAGCCACGCCATCCGCGAATAAACCCACATGGTCTAAACGCATACGGCGTCCGGCCGCGAGAGAGCGGCGCATGGCATCCGAATCGGTCGGTTCGACGCCGATAATTTTTGTTTGCGGATGCCACTGCTTTACATAGGCTCCAATGCCGGCCATTAGCCCGCCGCCGCCGACGGCAATAAAAATGGCGTCGATGGGTTCGGGATGCTGGCGCAAAATCTCCATGCCGATGGTTCCTTGTCCGGCGATGACCGCCGGATCGTTATAAGGATGAATAAAGGTTAACTGCCGTTGATGGCTCAGACGAAGCGCTTCTTTGTAAGCCTCATCATAGGTGTCGCCTTTTAAAATTACCGTGGCGCCGCGCTGCTTAACGGCGTCAATTTTGATTCGAGGGGTGGTGACCGGCATGACCAGCGTCGCCCGACAGCCTAATTTTTGTGCCGCCAGCGCCACCCCTTGCGCATGATTGCCGGCGGACGCCGCAATGACGCCGCGCCGGCGTTCTCGATCGGAAAGGCCGGACATTTTGTTATAAGCGCCGCGTAGTTTGAACGAGAAAACGGGTTGCAAGTCTTCGCGTTTAAGCCAGACGGTGTTTCCTAGGCGACGCGAAAGCTGTGGAGCCACGTCTAGCGGTGATTGAATGGCTACGTCATACACGCGCGCGTCTACAATGCGCTGCGCATAATCCGCTAGGGAGAGCCGCTTATTTTTCATGCGCTAAGCCTACCTTTTTCGCTTAGGCGGGAACTAGTAACCTCTTTCGCTAGCAGGCATTTTATGTATAGTCGCCAGAGATTGAAGATCATTTAAAAAGTAAGTGTAATAAAACGTTGTTGCAACGCACTTACGTTAGGCGGATTCAAAAAACAGGAGGAGTTATGCATTCATTTCGCGAAAAATTTTTAGCCGTAATAAAGGTATTTGATGGGCTTCC
>Ga0105240_10014104_pt1 | contig 10922 bp, 6 predicted proteins | sample KBSC54metaG_FD_80426 | JGI IMG/M metagenome (GOLD analysis project Ga0105240, IMG submission 80426) | Corn rhizosphere microbial communities from Kellogg Biological Station, Michigan, USA - KBS C5-4 metaG | ecosystem: Host-associated > Plants > Roots > Rhizosphere > Soil | place: Michigan, USA...
GTTGTTGAGGTTTTTCACCTTCACCCCATCGGTGGTCTTGCTGCTTTTGACTACCTGATTCCAATGAAGAACGATGTCGTTCCAGCAGTGCTCTATCATTCCGGTCTGGTTTATCTGGGCGGACTCGTCCAAAACCGGTTTGAGCGTCTGGTTCTGTTGCTTTCTGATCTCGTCGACGGGATCGATCCAGAACAGCAGACCTCCGATGAAGGACTCCTTCCATTCGACTTTTGAATCGAACTCCTCGGAAACTTTAGCCGCCTTCCCGAAGAGATCCGTCTTCTTGCGGACTTCCGCGTTGACGACGGCGTGCGTCTGGGCCATGACGCCGAGCCTCTTCTGGCCTTTGACGCTGTCGTGGGAGTAAGCGTAGGTTAATTTTCCAGCCGAAAGAGCGCGCCTGATCCAGTCGAGACACGCGCCCTTGCATACCCCGTTGCTGGAAAGAGTGGTCTGGTATCCGCCCTGATTGAAGGTGGAAACGCAGTCCGCCAACACGGCGAGATCGTCAAAAATCTTCTGATTTCTCAGAAGGAGAGAGTTCTGAGTTTGCGTTGACATGATGTCCCCTTATCGAGATCAACGCCATCCTATCAGTTATGTAGGATTGCACATAACAGAAAAAACTGGCTGCATGTGGGCAGCGCACAGGCCGGTCCAAAAGTTGCGGCCATTCTCTCAGTAATCGAATCCTGCCGCCGGCTCGGCGTGCCGGTGAAGGACTATCTGGCCGACGTCCTGCCGGGACTAAATCGGCGCACGCTGCCTGAAGTCGCCGATCTCACTCCCGCCCGCTGGTTGGCCAGCCACGTCTGATCACCTGGTTTGGTCAGACGGTTACCGTGGAAAAGCGTTTGTAGCCGTGCAGCGCGACGCCCGACGACACCACCAGCCCCACCGCCTCGGGAACGCGCTTGCCGCCCGCACTGTCCGGCGCAGCATCGATCGCCATCTTCGCGGATCGGGCGGCTCCGATGGTTCCGAGCCGTGAGCGCAAGGGAGCGGCCGCGCAAACACGGACGCATTTCTTCCAGCGCTATTGCTCCACCAATACGCCTTCAAAGTAATAGGAATATTTCCATTGCGCCCGTCCGCCGAGCGACAAATTGGGTGCGGTAATCAGGGATACCTGGGACGGATCCGGCGTCACTTCAATGACGAGTTCCGCCGGCCCGAGAATTCCGAACCCCGGGCCGTTGGTCGCGCCTTGAATTGCGATCTGCCCATCCGACGCTCGCGCGGCCCAGGCAGAAGGCGAGTAGTCGTGCCCGCCGAAGTGGCCCACCAGCCTCACCGTAACCCAGGAATTGGCGTCTCCTCCGGTCCATTGGATCTGTAAAGGAGGATCGCTGTTATGAAGCACGCGCGAGGCTAATGCCGTCACTACTTGAATCGGTGCGCCGATCTGAACCGTGGATTGGAAAGCTCCGACATCCGCGCCGCCGCTCGCGGACACCGTAAAAGAGCCGGCCTTTATCGTTCCCTCCGGAAGGTCCGCTTGATACACAGTCATCCCCGCGGCTTGGCTCGATTGCGTCTGCGCCGCCAGCGTGAAGCCTCCTTCCGGTTGAATGTTAACGACCGTGCCGCCGGTGAGGGGAGAGCGCCGTGTGGCAACCGGAGCAATTCCGGGCCCTTGCGCGGAGATGGAGCCGGCATCAAGGCTTTTGTAGCCCGGAATTACGCAGGCCGGCCCAAAGTAAGTGTAACTGCCCGGAATGACGCCGCCTTCCGTGTAGTTAATAGGCGCGGGGGCCTCGCGTCCGGGCGAAGACTGCAGGGAGACGGTGAGTGTTTCGGCGCTCGTTGTCGAGAAATTCTCTCCGAACGTTGTTCTTTTCTCCCACAAAATCTCGCCATAGCCTTGCGCCGGAGGGTCGGAGCATGCGCCGCCGCCCTTGGCGATACTGATCGTGACCGGCGGGCTCAGATTGTCATTTAATATCTGCAAGGGCACTGCGCATCCTTGCCGCACGGTGGCCGGAAGCAGAAAATTAAACTGATCGACCCCAACGAGGCCGGGCGCCCGGCCAACCCAGAAGGACCGTCCTTCGTCGCCTCCCGCGGCGAAGTCAAACAGCGGACCCTCGCCGCCAGGCGACGTCGCGAGTGGGTCGGCCGGCGCCGCCGCGCCATCCGGCGGAGCATTGTTAACGAATCCGTTTCCGGTTCCATAAATGGAGACAAAAGCACCCGGTGCGGCGCTGTTGGCGGGTGAATTGACGGACACGCCGCCATCGGCGGCAACATTAAGCACCGCTCCCCGCCCGCAGCCACTGGAGTCCCGCGTAAAGATGCCGGGGGAGTCCGCCATCCCCAACGGATAGGGCGCGCTCTGCCCGGCGGCGGTACTTACTACAACGCCGGCGGCGCTGCTCGCCCCCGAAGTGGTATCCGTCCCGGAAGGAACCTGGAAATTGATCTGGTTGGGAGAGACGAAAAGAAGCGGCGCCGCGATGCCATTCACGCTAACAGACGTTCCGAGAAGCTGTCTCGGCAGCGGTGTCTGCGCCGCAAGGGTACCCGTCGCCAAGTTCACTCCAAAAATGGACGCGAGCGAGCCCTCCATCAGCGCGGGTCCTCCCCCCGTCTGCGGGGCGGGATTTCTGGATAGATCCCCGATTCCAGTCGTGTAGCTGGCCGCGTTTACAACGCCGTTCGGATTGATGACCGGCTGCTGAGCCCAAGCCAAGGCCTGAACTGCGACCAGGCATCGAAGACCGTATTTCATTGGGCAGCCACTCCCGAAACTGTGAAAGAGTATGACGCTACATCCTGCCCCGACGCAGTACGGAAAGCAATCCCGGAACCCGTCGTATCGACCGCGGCACCGGTCTCGTCGCTCAGGGTCAAATCCGTACTAAAGAAGCGGAGCAAAAAGTCTGCTCCTGATGGGACAGCCATCTGATAGCTGCGGACTGCACCACTAATAGTCGGAGCGGAAAATGCCTGATATGCGCCGGTGCCGTGGACAACTCCCACCAGTAGCTTCGGGGACGCCCATACCTGCCTGGGGATACCAGGAAGCAATCCATCCGGGTCTCCGACACGGACATTCAGAATGACGCCCTTCGGTAGCGTTATTGTTGAAGCGCTAGTTTGACCATCAGCAACCGATGCCCGCACTGGCTGCTGCCACACGCAGGGATCCAGGTAGGCCGATCCAACGACATTGGCACAGATGGCATAGTCTCCAACCGGAAGGTCTATCACCGCAATCTGGCCGCTTGAGTCCGCGTCGGCCTCACCGTGCACTGTCGCCTCGCCAGGTGCAGGATACTCCCGCTTGCCGTCAAACCATGTTTTTAAGAGGCGGGTATATTGGACCCTAGCACCGGGAATTCGCTCTCCCTCCACGTTAGCAACCGTAACTCGAATCTCCCCCGTGCCCGCAACCGGCTGCGCGAATGACGCATTATCTACATATAGAAGGCTGAGGGACACGAATAGTACCGGTAGTACCGGCAAACTGATAATCCGAAAATTTTCCATAGTTCTCACCAATTCGTGGGCGTATATGGGCCGAGGCTGTTGAAATTCACACTTTGATAATTTGTCACAGTGCCTGGCCCACCCCCATATGCAAAACACTTTCCCGAGGGGTCTTCCAATTCCATCCATGGACGGAAGGTAACGGTGTAGCCGGAGAGAGAGGAGCTTAAACCCCGCCACATTGTCATTCGGCGCGCCGGAAGGCGTGGAATATGCACCCAACCAGCAATAGTCCCCCGGCCCTCTTAAGGCTGGCGAAAGAGTTCCGCCCCACGTTTCGCCAATGGTAATATTCGCCGAGCCAAGGCTTGCCAGCGTTAGAAAATGGGGTACGTCGCCAAAGTCCGTATTCGCGGCCGCCTGAATCTGCGCATCGGTATTCACGATGCCAGAAACAGATGAGTACATATGAGCGTCGACGATATTTGGCTGAGTGCTATAGATTGGCGCGACGTACATGGACGAGAGATTGGAGCCACCGCACACGAGGCCGTTCGTAACGGTCGCGTCTGTATTGACGCCTATGTATCCAGCGTTGATTGCTTGCGAGACCTCGTCCAGCCCAAAATTGCGAGACCAGTCGGTATAGACATTGGTGCAATTGTAAGTGGCCGTTGTAGCGTCGGCCTCGACCGTTGACCAATAGACGCGGCCGGGGTCAAACCCGTTGGCGGTCATCAGCGAACGCAAATGAGAAAGGACATTTACGACTTGCCCGGCGGGAAGGCCGGCCGAAAGAGGAGCTGAATTGTCGTATATGTAGCGCGCCATGGCAGTGAATGGGACCAAGTTGAGCTCCTGCTCGTTTTCGAATTCATAGATAGTTACGTGACCCTTTGCCGCCGCGAGCATAGCGTTTATAACGTTAAACTCATTATTCCACCCGATGAAGTATGGATTTACCGGACTGCAGTTGTAGCCCTGATTATTGCCGGTAGTCCAGCGGTCGCCAATCGGAAAATAGTTATTATTTGGATTCAAACCGTATGGCTGGGTAGCACTAAAATAAACGACCGATGGGGTATCGCTGCAGCACTTCCCCGATACGCTGCATGATCCCAGGGGGCTGCTTGCGCTGCCGATTGATTGAGAGAGGGTGTGGGGCGCATCAGCCAGCGTAATAGTTACATTCTGAATTTGTGCCGTCTGCACATCTTGAAAGAACGCCGTTAGATTGTTTATCCAAGTTTGCTGATACAAATTAACCGCAGGACTCCAAGAAATGGAAGTGTATGGCTGGCCACAGTTGCTAAAGGCCAGTGAAGTCGCGTCGCAAAAAGTCACAAAAATACGAATACCGGAGACGTGCTGCGCTCGCATATTGCTGAGGATGGTCTGAAAGCAGCTACGCACGCTTGCAGCGGATGGACAACTGGTCGAAAACCCATAACTGGTAGCCAGGTGCAATGTATCATAATTGCTCACGGGTAGATAACTAATGTTAGCTTGGAGCCAACTTGAGCTGCCAATTGTACTCGAACGAAGCACAAATATGGATCCAGTGCTCAAGAAAATAAGAAAGAGGCAAGGCCTCTCATGATCTCGTGGACATATGAACGCGACCTATTCATTAATGTTTCTCCGAAGTCCTATTTAACACGTATTTAAAAAAAGTCAACGCATAAAAGTCAACTTCCGATCTCCTTATATCCGACTCTGCCGTCGCCGGATCGTATCTGTAAAGTCGGGCATTCCGGGAATTTAGTGGGATGAGGGCATAAGGTCGAGGCCGCCACAGTGGAAGTAGATGGCGGTAATGAAGTTCCTCTTGTTGCGGAAACCGCGGGCGGTGTATTTGACCCACTGGATTTTGGAGTGGATGGATTCGCTGGCGGCATTAGTGATGCGCAAAGACAGATAGGTGACGATGTTGTCGAAGCGGCGCTTGAGCATTCGGGCCTTTTCGATCATGGGTTTGAGGCGGCTGCGCACGGCCCAACCATGCCACCAGCGGAAGTGCTTCCGGGCGGGACGCTGGTAGCGATACTCAAAGAAGGCCATCAGGGCCTCCTTCAGCGCCCAAGCCCGAGCGGTTTTGAGGTTGCTATCGCGCAAGGCAGCGAACTGTTTGCGGTCCTCCGGTTCCATGCGCGCGGGATGCCGCAGCGAGTCGTAGCGCCTCCCGGTGAGCCGGTCATCGCCGGCCGCTTTCAGCTGCTTGTTCTCGCGGCGGCGGACCAGATCCACCGCTTCGCAAAGATGCTTGGCGATGTGAAACTTGTCGAAGACGATCTTATGCCCGGCCTCCGGCAGGTGCTGGCGCGTGGAGTTCACGAAGGGGTCCCACATGTCCATCGCCACGCCACGCACGGCGGCGAGTTGTTCCGGCGAGAGACTTTCCCGGAAGCGGTCCAGCGTTTCTTCCGTCCGATGTTCTCCCACGAATAACACGCGCCCGCGATCCAGATCGTTGACCAAGGTGAAGTAGCGATGCCCGCGGGTGAAGGACTTCTCGTCAATGCCCAGACGCTCGACGGGTTTGGCCTGACGGCGTGCGAGGCCGCGTTCCACCGCGCGTTCCTGGATCGCGTGCACCTCATCCCAACTCAGCCTGAGCTGATCGGCCACGGCTTTCTGGCTGGCCGCCTTGAGCCAGTCGATGGCCAGCCGCTCGAACAGGGCCGTAAAGCGGCTGGAGGGTTCGGCCCACGGAAGCTTCACAGCGCGGGCGCCGTGCTCGGAGCACTGGCTGCGCGGAGGCTCCGCGTGCAGAATGGTCTGATATTGGCAGGTATCCAGATGCCGCCAGCGGCGTTCGGGCTGATGGTCGTAAAGCGGGCAGAGTTGTCCGCACCGCGGGCAAGGCCACTGGATTCCTGGCTCGTGCACCAAGTGGATGTGGACTTCTCCCTCCGCCAACTTCAGCTCAACGCGGTCCACGCTCCACGGGCTTCCAATCCCCAAAATCTGGGCATACAGGTCTTTATCTTGCACTCGCCCATTATCCCTTCACCCACTACGATCCCGGATGGGCCATTTTTTTTGGATCTAGTTACCCCGCCCTGACCGATAACAACGGATCCGCTCTTCCCGCCACACTGGTCCATCGGAACTCAGAAGCTAGTAAATCGAGAACTGGTTTTCGCGACCGCCGGATCGAGAGTGTGGGTCAAAAAAGTATTGATTTGGCGATTGACCGGACTTAAAGTGCATTTAGGATGGGCCTTATCGGAAGGCACGTTAAAGGAGGTATATGAACAGACACTTGAGTACAGTTCCGGCCAGCGGAGCGCGGATTATCGCCCGAGTTGGAGCAATTCTTGCATTGATCTTTTGGCTATCCCCAAAGGTGATAAGGGCGCAGAACTGTGAAGTACCTTTCACCATAGATCTACCGCAATGTGGGATGTTACCGTATTGCGCTTGCCTGCTCGATCAGAGCAGCGGATACTATTTTTGTGCTCCTGGAGAGAACTGCGACGACCCCTGCACCGTCGAAGAGTTCTGTACGGAATAACGGACCGCTAGACCACGAAGACCCTACCGACGTAGAACCTTGTTGATCGCTGCAGGTTGGCGCAAAGTGGGCCGGTAAGGCAGATATAGGCGGTTATCTTGCATAAATTCGCATTTAATGTTCGATTCCGACGAACATCGTTATAAAACACTTCGCAATCGAGCGTATTAGATCAATTTTATGATATGTAAGTTATTTAACAAATTATAGATCGATCACGCTAACCATCGATTTCCTTCTTGGTATTCCTGACGTCAGGTTCCAGCGCGTTCGGAAGAGCTAACAAGTAGTTTCGCGAATTTGTCCGCGATGCCTACTTTACAAACAATTTGCGATTCTGGCTTCAACTTCGTTACACCGTGGTTGGGAGAGGCATCCCTCGGATCCCTTATCCAGCCAGACAAAGGCGCTTGGAGCTGGGTGCCAGGTATGCCTGGTGTCCGCTATCTCGTTGTTCCATCACCGGTCGTAAATGCATCAATCTGTTCGTCTCAACCAATCTGTTCTGCCGTTCCCCTGCGGCTTGCCGAAGGGAGCTTCTTGTTTTGTTTTTCAACAGATCAGCCGCAGCAGCGGTCAGGCGGAGCGAATGCGGAAGACGAACTGGCGCGAATTTCTGGCGGATGACCGCGAGCTATGGAGTTGCACAACTGATCCATGCTAAACCAACCACAACAACGCACCGGTGCGCCTTCACATTCACCCCTCAGTGAGTAGCCGAAGTGTTAGCCTATCAGCCTTGGCGACACCAATCGCTCCAACCCACAATGCAGTGCGAAACAAAAAGTTCGCGGTAACGCATCGACTTTGCGCGCCCAAGTCGGAGGCTTGCTGGCCGACTGCGCTCCCAGCGATCTGCGCCGGGCTTGGGTACGTAAGGAGGCATACGCCACGCGGTTGAGTGCTGGCGGAGTCGCAGATGACTTCGTGACGCAGCTCCTCCAGCAGGGGGACGCGAGGGTCTTCAAGAAGTCCTCGCAAATGAAATTGCAAATGAAGCGGGAGGCTCTGGGCAAGTTGAACCGGAACGCCAACGAAGGCGGGAAGGGTTTTGACACAGGCCGCCCAAACTAGAGGGGTTTTGACACAGTTCTGACACAGTTAGGGCTGGAAACGGGTGGAAGCGATGGCAGGTAGAGGATCAAGTCTTTTAAAATCAGTGGGGATTTGGTCGGGGCGGGGCGATTTGAACGCCCGACCCCCTGCGCCCAAGGCAGGTGCGCTACCAGGCTGCGCTACGCCCCGACATCTGTAGTCAATTGATTCTAAACCACTTTTCTGGCGAAAAGCAAGTGCCCGGTTCGCCCAGGCATCTGAGTTGTAGTATCAGTCAGTTACGGCCGGACACTCGAGTCCAATTCTCTTCCTACGCCTTGTCAGGTCGTCTCTATCCTCGGGGACGGATCCAACGCGACCGCCGCCTCGGAGGTAAGCAGCAGGAATGTGAAGGTTTCCTGCAGATAGAGCCGCACAGCATCATCGGAGTGGCTCAGATAGCCAATGGAGACGTCCTGGCCGATGTGCAGCTCGAAATCCCCGCCGCGCGTGGTCAGTACAAAAGCTCCTTCGATAGCCGGCGCCCAGATGATTTTATCGTCCACCAGGCGCTTGACGTGCTCCAGCACCGGATAACCATGATCGGTGGTTTCGGCGAGTGCCGTATAGGCGCCGGCTCCAAGCAGAACCGCGTAAGGGCCATTGACGCCCACCAGCCTCAGCTGGCTCAAGGCTTGAGCAATGACATCCGGGTACTGGCGAACATCCGCCGGGAGGGCCATTTTCGGGTTGCTTGTGCCCTCGCGGCCGCCCACGATACCGGCGGCCGCATAACCCTCGAAAATAGCGCTGTCTTCCGCAAGCGCCATCTGGCGCGCCGCGTCCTTCGCCGGTTGCCAGTCCGAGTCTCGGGCGCCGCGCTCCACGTCGTCGATCGCCTGCCGGTCGAGCTCAAAAGGAAAGCGCAACTCCACCAGCGCCTTCACCTCGCGCTGCCTGGCGACAATGCCCTCCCTCAGGCCGGCGATCGGCCGCAGATGGCCAGTGCCGACCGCCGAGAGTTCAGTGCCCGCCGGCCCCTGCACGTCCACCACCCGCCGTCCGGCGAGGTAACGCTTGAACGTGCGAGCCGTCTCCTCCTCAATCTGTGCCCACGCCGCGTCCGAAATGGGAGCTAGCTCGCGATGCAGATTATTCATGCGGAATTTCTCCTTTGAGGGAACCGATGCCCAACGAACCGTCGCTCTTCCGCGGCGTGGACTGAGCGTCATCCACTGCCACCGCGGCGGGCTGGCCATCGCCCACGGCTTCCAGGAATGTGAGTGACGGCGAAAAAAATAAGCTTCCGGTAACTGGGCGGCTGAAATCGAGCAGCCGGTCGTAGTTGCCGGGCGGGCGGCCAATAAACATGTTCTCCAGCATCTGTTCCGTGGTGCCGGGCGAACGGCTGTAGCCAATGAAATAGGTGCCGAATTCGCCGTGCGCGGCCCGGCCGAAGGGCATGTTGTCGCGCAGAATCTTTACCTCTTTCCCGTCCTCCACGATGGTGGTGAGCGCGCTGTGCGCCGAGGTTGGCTTGACGGAATCGTCCAATTCGATGTCCGACAGTTTCGTGCGGCCGATGATTCGTTCCTGCGCCTCCGTGGATAGCGCATTCCATTTTTCGAGATCGTGGAGATATTTCTGCACGATGACGTAGCTGCCGCCGGCGAAGGCGGCGTCCTCTTCCCCCACCGTCACCGCCTCGACCGCCGCATCGCCCCTCGGATTCTCCGTGCCATCGACGAAACCCATAAGATCGCGATCGTCAAAGTAACGGAAGCCGTGCACTTCGTCTACCGGCGAAACAGCGGCGCCCAGACGCGCCATGATCTGCATGGCAAGTTCGAAGCACAGATCCATACGCTTCGCGCGGATATGGAACAGCAGGTCTCCCGGTGTCGAAACCGCGTGGCGCGCGGCGGCGCGAATTTCGCGGAACACATGCAGTTCCGCCGGCCGCGGCGCTCCGAAGAGCCTGTCCCACACGTCGGACCCGAAGCTCACGACGCAGGAGAGGCCTCCTTCCAGGTCGCGAAATTCCACCGCTCGCAACAAGGAGGCGAGGTCTCCGCAGAACGTCCGCAGAGTTGCCCGGTTGTCGGAGCCCGGGTTGAGTGCCGCCACCAGGAAGATTGCCGCGCGAGTGAGCGGCGCGGCTACCGGCTGCGCAACAGGCCGCGCGCCGCGTCCGGCTTCGGACACACTCATTCTGTCCGGCTTCATCTGGTTGTCATCCTCTATGTACGGCGCGCGGAATCTCCCTCTTCGGAGCACCGCGCCGCCTGCCAGTTCCTCTCTTCGTTAGGGTACCTCGTAATCGCCGCGTCTCATGGCCCTTCCGCGTCCGGGTCCGCCGGATACGTGAGCTTGAGTCCATGCACCTGGGCAAAAGGCGTCAGAGTATGCGCTTGCCGGCGCGTTGCGGTCATTATGTCTTCGGTGGGAATACCGCGCACCAGCAGGGCATCCGCGATCAGGGACCGGTGGCAGCGCCAGGGCACCGCCTCGGCGCACATCATCACCACCTGCCGCTCGCCCGCGAGGCGGATCAATTCTTCCAGGCTTTCCGCGAACTCGGGTGTTTGCATATAGTCGGCAAAGCCGCGAAAAGACGCGTTACGCCAGCCCATGTTCTGCGAGTCGCTTTTCGCGTGCCGCAAGCCGCCGAGACCGGGAATGTGCGTGTATCCCAAGCCGGCCTTCTGGAGCGCCTGGGGCAGCGACGTCTTGTTGAACTGCGGATTGTGGCGGGAGCGCGGCACCGTGCGGACGTCCACCACGCAAGCCGCGCCGTGAGCCTGGAGCATGTGGATGAACTCGTCCAGCGTGTGCGTCGAATGGCCGATCGTCATCACCAGCGGCAATCTTCTACATCCTCAAAAGTGGAACCCAATCCGGCTGCCGAACGTGCTCAGCAGCCCCGGTGTCCCGGCTA
>Ga0105240_10014114_pt1 | contig 10917 bp, 6 predicted proteins | sample KBSC54metaG_FD_80426 | JGI IMG/M metagenome (GOLD analysis project Ga0105240, IMG submission 80426) | Corn rhizosphere microbial communities from Kellogg Biological Station, Michigan, USA - KBS C5-4 metaG | ecosystem: Host-associated > Plants > Roots > Rhizosphere > Soil | place: Michigan, USA...
ACATCCAGCAGAATCTTTGCCAAAAGCTGGATGTCTGCACCCGCAATAGAACCCGCAATGTAGCACCCGCAATGGGACCCGCAATGAGTTAGTCCTTGTACGTATTTTCAAGTACTTAGCGGCAACCCCAAGACCTGTAAGTTGTTGAATTACTTGGTAGGAAAAAATTGGGAAGCTGGCGTTCTACCGCTGAACTACTCCCGCCCGGTTGGCGACAAGCTCATGATAACACCAGAGTTCCGAACCTTGTCCACGGTCATCTATGCCGATGCTGGGACCCGCAATGGCAGCGCAATGTTTGGGGCAGACACAATCTGCTGGCATAATAGTCGAGCGCAGCTCGTTTCTGTTCCTTGATGAGTGTGCGCGTAGTAAGCCGTCATGTCCATCCTCGAGTGGCGCATGATGGCCTGAACGACTGCAGGGTTCGCCTGTTCGTCCATCAGGAAACTCGCGAGACTGTGCCTCCCACGATTGTGAAAGCCGAAGCGGCTCAACCGATCTCCCTCTTAGCTGAAGAGTTCGTCCGGCTTCTCGATCAGGATTCCGGCGCGTATCGCAGCGGGCCGAAGGTAATTCCTGACCAGTATGGTCGCGCTACAAGGCTTCTTGCCGCGTAGCTTGGTGGAAGGAAAAACATAATCGTCCTCGGCAGCGTACATGGTCCGACGCTTCCACGCGGCGAGGACGTTCAGTGCGAGATGAGGAACTTCCACGCGGCTTCGGCTGAGTCGAGTGTTCGCTCCCTCCTGCACCGTGCTGTGTACGTATGTCTGCCGGATTCGAGCAAAGCTTTTTTTCCCACAGAATGTCTCGCCATTGCAGACCTAAGGCTTCCGAGATGCGGAAACCGCAGATTGCAACTAGCAAAGCGGTTTCGTATTCCCCATTTCTGCCTTTGATTTCAGAGAGCAATTGGATCGTGTCCTCGACCTCAAGCGCCAAAGCCTCGTAATCGCTCTCTTGCGAGAACTCGGGCCCTTTCACCCGTGTACATGGGTTCGAGGAAACGATGTCATTTATTCGGTGAACGAACTCGGGGATAAGCTCCTCGGACTTTGCCCACTCGTAGACCTTTTCTCATCCAGCGCAGCGGAGCCAATAACGAAACTTCGTTCCATGCCCTCCATATTGCGCCAGCAAAATAATGCGGCTGCCTTTTTACGCCTCAACCAACCCTTGCCGGTCCCTTTGACCATCGACTGATCCTTTCCGGTCTCGGGATTGCCGCGATAAGTGATTATTGCCCTCTGGTAGGAATAATTGGGTGGGCGTTCTACCTCGCTACACGCGCGCCGCCGGTGCAACGGCCTCTGCCTCGACCCGGCAACGTGCCAGGTTCGCGTTGGCTGGTATCGCGTGGCAAGGAACATTTGCGTAGGTTTGGTCGCTGCCCCGACCCGGCAGCGTTCAACGGTGGTTAGCGTCCATCACCCAACCCGCACCGGCAGTGCGGGAACATACTTGACGTCCAGAGTAGAATCCCTGTTTCGTGGGAGCTTCATAAAGCCCTACCAGTAGGGAATGAGGGACGACGAAAATGACCATGGGAACGTCGCGGCGGGATTACTTGAAGCTTCTGGCCGCAGGTGCCGGCTATGCGGCAACCTCGATGGTAGCCGTCGCACAGCAAGAAGAGACGATCAAGGCTGGGAGTCAGCCCGCTCCTCCGCCCGAGCACGATCGCCGGATGCGCTGGTGGCATGAAGCCAAGTTCGGCATGTTCATCCACTGGGGACTTTACAGCGTGATCGGACGCCATGAGTGGGCGATGGAAGTGGAAGGCGTTCCCATTCCGCAATACGAACTCCTGGCCAAACATTTCAGTCCGAAACCGAATGCGGCGCGCGACTGGGCTCGACTGGCGAAGCAGGCCGGACAGAAATACATGGTGATGACGACGAAGCATCATGAAGGCTTCTGCAACTTCGATACGAAACTCACAGATTACTGCGCATCTAAGCAGGCGCCTGGTCGCGATCTGGTGCGCGAATTTGTGGAGGCTGCGCGTGCAGAGGGCCTGCGGGTTGGTTTTTATTATTCGTTGATGGATTGGCACCACCCCGATGGGGTACGGTGCGCGACCGATGAAGCAGCGCGGAAACGGTTCGTTGCTTACACGCACGGGTTGATTCGCGAACTCATGACGAACTACGGGAAGATCGACATCCTGTGGTATGACGTAGATTGGCCGCTGTCGGCCGAGCAATGGGAATCGCAGAAAATGAACGACATGGTGTTTGAGCTTCAACCAGACATCATCGTGAACAATCGCAACGGATTGCCTGGAGACTTCTCGACACCCGAGCAAGAGATCCGCGCGGCAGATAAGGGGCGGGCATGGGAAACGTGTATGACCCTGAACGACAGTTGGGGATACCACAACGCTGACGACAACTGGAAGACGCCGAAAACCATCGTCAACAATCTGATCACCTGCGCGCGCGGCGGAGGCAACTATCTGCTGAACATCGGTCCTAAGCCGGACGGTTCTATACCACGGGAATCAGTTGCGATCCTGGAAGCAGTAGGAAAGTGGACTTCGCAAAACGGAGCCGCCATCTATGGGACCGAGCGAAACGATTTCGATTGGCACGTCTATGCGAACTTCACCGAGCGCGGCAACACGCTCTATGCACACATCATCAACTGGCCGGGAGGCACGCCGGCAGAGCAGTGGCTCAGCTTTTATCAACCGCCTTCGGTAATTTCATTCGGTGGTTGGAGGACGAAGGTGAAATCCGCGCGTCTTCTGGTTGGGGATAAGCCGTTGGCGTTTACACAAGACGACCTCTCGTTGCGCATCACTGGTCTTTCCGCCACAGCGCCGGACCAGCCCGCCACAGTAATTGCCATTGAGTGCGACGGCAAGCCTGAGATGAATCACGAATACGTGAGAAGGAGCCGGGCACGTTTCAAAGTTGGTGTGAGTTAGGCGAATCGCGATTTTGCGAGGTTCATTGCGATGTCCGAATCATGTAGGGGATCGCTAATAGCTTAGTCGTTGTCCTGCTTCACGCTTTGCGGCAACACTGTTGAGAACGGCAGTGTTCACCGAGTCTGGGCGCGAGAAATTTCTTTCATTGGGATGTGCTGAGGTTCAAAACTCGATCGATTTGCCGCGCGTGCGACTCAGCTTTTCTGTACCCATCGTTCAATATCGCTGCATACTTGCCGTCTGGGCTGATGGCGATCGCTGCAGGAAACTGTTCAGGAAACCCAATGTGCCCGAGAGTGAGATCCGGCAAGAGTTTGGTTGTTGGAAGAGGGATAAGTCTCGGATCAGTGTCTTGGGAAATGGCGACAAAGAGACGGGAGTACACAAATTTATGGGTTATCGTACACGACAAATACACGCCCGTGAAGATTTATAGTTCAGTGCGATTCCTTCCGCCTTTTGTCTTCGTATTTATTTGAAAATAAAGTTTATAACTCAGTGTAATTGAAGCCGCTTTTTGGTTTAATCAGATCCTCCACCACCGTGTATTTAACGTGTACGTTGACAATTGTTTGCTACCCTTGCTAATCCTGCCTGCCGGAGGTCCTCCGGCCATGTCGACGGAAAAGTCAGGAACAGCTCTCGCAAGCTCATGCGCCTATTTTTCTAGTCGGGGCGCGGGCCAAGGCCCTCGCCGGCGTTGGGGGCGGAATGTCACGCCGGTCTTCTTGGCAGGCTGGCTCTGTGTCTCGATAGCCCAGGCTCAGACCACCATTAACGTCGATGCCGCCATGTCCAACCAGACGCTCGAAGGTTGGGGAACCTCACTGGCTTGGTGGGCCAATTCCGCGGGGACATGGACGAACACGACTAATTACAACAACCTGATGTCGGCATTGTTTAGCCCCACCGGCGGTCTGGGCCTAAATTACTTGCGCTACAACATTCCCGGCGGCGACACCTCAAGTTGCGGTGTGAACGCGACCGTGAACGACACAACCACCGGCACGGCGACGAACCAGTTCAACTATGTCGGCACCGGTTGGGGCTACAGCTCCCAACCGGGAGCTTACAGCTCCGACAATCATTACGACGGCACCGCCAATGACTACTACACGTTCCAGTTCGTTGGCGCTCAGGTCACGGTCTACGGTTCGTGGGCGCCGAATAACGGCATTCTGGCGTACTCGGTCGATGGCGGGGCGGAGACGATGCTTGACCTCTATGCGAATACTCGCACCGATGACCAGATCCTGTTTCTGACTCCGCTCATGACCAGCGGCACCCACACGCTCAAAGTGCGGGTGACCGGCACGAAGGACGGCTCATCGAGCGGGTATTGGGTTCCAGCGGACCGGATTTACGTTAACCCAAAGATGTCCTGACGTATTCTTTTGCCCTAATCCGAACAAAAGCGGGATAGCCGTAGACCCCAAATGCGGAGGATTTTCGCCATGTCGACCGGAAGGTCCGGAAGTACCCTGAAGAGCTCGCTTCACCTTTCGCTATTGACCGTCCTGTTCAATTGTTGTCTCGCATGCATGACGAACACTGCTGCGACCGCAGTGTTCAGCACGCCAGCCTCGTCTCAGACGGTCAAAGTTGACGTTTCCATGTCGAACCAAACTCTGGAAGGATGGGGCACATCGCTTTCCTGGTTTGCGAATTCGATTGGTGGCTGGACGAACACGACAAACCAGGCCAACTTGATGAACGCCTTGTTCAGCCCAAGTTCGGGACTGGGCCTAAACTACGTGCGGTACAACATTGGCGGCGGCGATGATCCGCTTTGTGGCACGGGCAGCCCCCATTATGCGTGCATTACTCCTTCCTATCACGCTACCCCCGGTTATGAGCCGTCGAGTGGAACGTATAACTGGACCGTGGATGCAAATCAGCGTTGGGTTGCAACACACGCGCAATCGCTGGGCGCAAATCTGTTTGAGGCACAGTCCAATTCGCCGCCATACTGGATGACTAATAGCGGAACCTCCGAAGGTGGAGTGAACGGCGCGGATAATTTAACTTCGGGACATTACGGTACGGGATCAGGGACCTTTGCGGATTATTTGACGACCGTTGCTCAACATTTCAGCAGTTCATTCGGCATCACGTTTCATCACCTGGAGGCGCTCAACGAACCAGGGCAAAGCTGGTGGGCAGCCGGTGGCACGAAGCAAGAGGGTTGTGGGTTCGGCCTCACGAATCAGGAAATGGCGATTCAGGACACCCAAAATTCAGTGGCGGCAAAAGGGCTGATAACGCAGGTTGCCGCCATGGACGAATTTCAGGAAGGCGCAACCAATGCGACTTCTGGAACGGCTTCCTACGAGTTTTACAACTACAACCTGGCAACCGCGGGCGATATCAATCAAATCAATTCGCACGGATATTCCTCGAGCACCGGCAGCGTTGCGCTTGCTACGTCAGCACTGCATTATGGAAAGCGCCTGACCATGTCGGAGTGGGGTCCCTTTAGCGGAGACACCACGGGGAAGGACCTCTCCAATCAGATTCTGGCGGATATGTACTTGACGCGCCCGACTGCGTGGGTTATTTGGCAACCTGATTGGCCGGAGCTGTTGAACATTGATTACACCAATCAGGCCTACACGCTCCTTGAGGACTATTACGTGTTTGAGCAGTACACGAGGTTCATTCGTCCGGGCTTTCAGATCATCGCCATCGCCGATTCGCAGTCGCTGGCGGCGTTCAATCAGCAAACAAAAACGCTGGTGGTCGTCACACAGAACTGGACGACCAGCAATCGCAACCTTACTTACCAGCTGTCAAACTTCAATAGCCTCGGTTCGTCCGCCGCGGTTTATCGCACCTCAGGCACGGAAAACTTTGCTTCAAAGGGCAATGTTCCGATCTCAAGTGGCTCATTCACCTACACGGCGAATGCAAATTCGGTAACGACCTTCGTCATTCAAAATGCTTCGTACACGCCGTCCGCAACTACGGTTAATGACAACACAACGGGCATTGGGCAAAACCAATTTAATTACGTTGGGACTTGGGGCTACTACAACGGGCAGACGGGCGCGTACAACAACGATAACCACTGGAGCGGAACAACGAACGATTACTACACATTTCAGTTCAGTGGCCAGCAGGCACGGGTATTTGCCTCGATGGCTCCAAATAATGGCATTGCAGCCTTCTCGGTTGATAACGGACCTGAAACGTATTTCGATATGTATGCTGCTGCACGGGTGGATGATGTATTCCTTTTCGCTACACCTACGCTTGCGAGCGGGACGCACACGCTCAAGGTGCGCGTCACTGGCTTGAAGAACCCAGCGTCCAGCTATTACTACGTTCCAGCAGATCGCGTTGATGTTGTGAGCAGTATTGGTCAGGTCGGCCAGGGGGTCTACAGGATCGTGAATGTCTATACAGGTCTGGATCTGGAGGTGAACAGCGCCAGCCTTGCAAACGGCGGAACGGTAGATCAGTATGCCGATGTGTCAGGAGCCAACAATGAACACTGGAACCTGATGGCGGTGGGCGACGGTTCGTATCGGATTGTGAACGTAAACAGCGGGCTCGATCTGGAAGACAACGGCTGGGGCACAGCAAACGGCAGTGTCGCGGACCAATGGCAGGACAATGGTGCTGGCGCGACGAACGAATTCTGGCGGCTCACGAAAAATGCGGACGGATCATACAAGATCGTGAATGCCTATAGCGGCCTCGATTTGGAGGATTATGGATACCAGACTGGTAATGGCGCAAAGGTTGATCAGTGGGCGGACAATGGCGGATCGAACCAGCACTGGAACCTAGTGATGAGTCAATAAATCTGAAATATCACGAGATGAAGGTTTACGTTTGTCACATGAATCTTGCACTTTTCCGGCGAGAATTGGTTTGGTCGATGCGATTGTCCTGGATAACGGCTTCGTTCGTGTGGCTGCGGTACCAGAGTTGGGAGGCAAGATCATCTCACTGATTCGTGTGGAAAGCGGATGCGAGTATCTTCTGCAACCGTCGAATCCAGAGCGTGCCTGGCGTCCACCTTCTTTTGGCGATAAGTTTGAGGATTGGGAGCCATGTGGCTTCGACGAGTGCATGCCCACTGTCGCCGAGTGCTTGTACACGGAAGCGCCATTCTCGGGCAGTCGACTTCCCGATCACGGGGACGTCTGGCGCTTGCCATCCTCCGTTGAAGTTTCGGGAGATCAAATTAGCCTGACGACCACTCTCAGGAGCTTGCCTCTTCGATTTACGAAAAAGCTGCGACTGCGGGAAAGCACCGTCAGACTAGATTACGAGGCGATTAATACGAGCGAATCAACAGTGAAGTTTCTCTGGTCAGCTCATCCGTTGCTCCGGGTCGAGCCTGGAACAGAAATCATTTTGCCTGAGGACGTGAAGGAAGTGGAGGTGGGCTGGTCGAAGGATCAACGTCTGGGACAGGGAGGTGACCGTTGCACATGGCCGAATGCTCTGGACTCTTCGCGACGAACGGTCGAGATCAATAAAGTTGTTTCTCCCGAGACGGGCAGAGCTGAGAAGTTATTTACGTCGCGTCTTTCACAGGGAACCTGCGGCGTGTTCCAGAGACAACAGAATGAAAGCATTGTTTTCCGTTTCGATACGAATCTGGTTCCTTACGTGGGCATTTGGATTTGCCAAGGAGGCTGGCCGGCGAGCCAACCCTACAAACAATTTACCGTTGCTCTCGAGCCATGTCTCGGCTGCCCGGATTCACTGGCAGAAAGCATTAAGCGCGATGAATGTGCGACGCTTGAGGCAGGTGCAACCATGCAATGGTGGCTGGAGGTGGAGGTAAATGGCGGCGCTCCGCGATTCTCTGCAGATGTGGATACGTATCGCACTCCGATGAAAGAGGCTCGCAAAGCATGAAGATGCGGAAGATCAGTCGTGAGCGCACGATAGTATTTGCTGCGGCATTGGTTTTGTTCGCAGGTGTTGAGCATGCAGCATGCCAGCAAGAATCAGATTTACGCACTCCACAACCCCCAGCAACGCCGCAGTTGCACGGCCCAAAGATTTATGGCGCCCGTCCCGGTCATCCATTCGTTTACCGGATTCCGTGCACCGGAAAACGGCCGCTCGAGTTTTCAGCAAACTCCTTGCCGGCGTCGCTCAAGCTGGACCGGCATTCGGGAATCATCACGGGCAATGCTCCCAAGAATGCTGGTGAATACTCTTTGACCCTGCAAGCCTCCAACGCCCTGGGAAAGGACCAGCGTCCGTTCAAAATCGTGGTTGGCGAACAGATCGGTCTCACTCCACAAATGGGATGGAATGATTGGTACACGCACTATGACCATGTTTCTGATCGCGACATTAGAGCGGCCGCGGCGGCGATGGTCGCATCGGGAATGGCGGATTACGGATACCAATATGTAGATATCGATGATGCGTGGGCGAGGAAGCCTGGGTCGAGCGAGGCAGAATTAGAAGGACAGCCGCGGGACCAAAGTGGAGACATCCTCCCAAACAAACGGTTCCCGGATATGCTCGCGCTGACAGAGTACGTTCATTCCCTCGGGCTCAAAGCAGGTATCTATTCGTCGCCCGGACCTTTGACCTGCGCGAAATTTGAAGGATCGTACCAGCATGAGAACGCAGATGCTCACCGCTTTGCCGAGTGGGGTTTCGATCTACTGAAATACGATTGGTGCTCATATACCGACGTGGCGAAAGGAAAATCGCAAGAAGATCTGGAGGAACCCTACAAAAAGATATCTCGAATTCTGAAGACGCTGAATCGTGACATGGTTCTCAACATGTGCCAGTATGGCATGGGAGAGGTCTGGAAGTGGGGCCGCGGAGTCGGAGGAAACTCCTGGCGCACCACTGGCGATCTTGGCTTGACACGAAATACGTCGTTGCCCGCCTTCTACAGTGTGGGAATGTTCAATGCTGGTCTTGGGGATTATTCCGGCCCGGGAGGGTGGAATGACCCGGACTACATCCTCATTGGCACGGTTGGAGATGCGAACAATACGGAGTCCCCGGCACGCCCGACTTCCCTGACGCATCAAGAACAATACAGCTACATGTCCATGTGGTCGCTGATGGCCGCGCCTCTCTTTTTTTCCGGCGACATGAGCAAACTCGACGCGTTTACGCTGAACGTGTTGTGTAATCCAGAAGTCATTGATATCGATCAAGACCCCCTGGGCAAGCAGGGAACGATCGTCAAGAAAACCGACGAAGAGTTTGTTTTGAAAAAGCAGCTCGAAGATGGATCGTTGGCAGTAGGACTTTTTAATCTGACCAATGCACCTCGAGCGATGACAGTAGATTGGAATCAATTGGAGTTGAGCGGGAATCGCACTGTGCGTGACGTCTGGCGCGAACACGACTTAGCATCTTTCGCGCAGAGATTCCCAGCCGAAGTTCCGGCGCATGGGGTCATCCTCGTGCGAATTGCTTCGAAAAAATCCAGCGCCGCGCCGCAGTGATAGCGTTCAGATCTGGGTATTGCATGGTTGAAAAATGATGTGTATCAGAAACTTCTGCTTTGGTCTTATTTCCCTGGCTCTTATTATTCCAGCTTTAGCCGAGATGAAATCCTCGGGCTCTGGAGCAGATTTCGATGAAGCTAAGCGTTTGCTCTCGCAAGGTGATGTAGATCACGCGCTTTCGGACGTGAAGCGCGGATTGACGCAGGCCCCACACAGCGTGACCGGGCTCAACCTGCTGGGCGTGATCTACAACCAACAAGGGAAATACGAAGATGCAGTGGGGCAGTTTCAGCAAGCGTTGACACTTGCTCCGAGTTCCGTCGAGACCCTTGTCAATCTCTCTACTACTTTTGCAGCCCAGAACAAGACAAACCTGGCTGAGCAGACCCTTATGAAGGCTCTGCAACTGCAGCCTCGCAGCAAAACGGCAAATTACAATCTGGCAACGCTGTTGCTGAGCCAGAACAAAGCTAAAGATGCCCTCCCCTATCTCTTACGAATACCCTCACCCGATCCGACTACGCGACTGTTGCTAATTCGCGCTTACTTGGATGCTGGGATGAAAGCCTCTGGGTTGGCGTCTGCCGAAGGGCTGTCCAAAGACTTTGCCAAGGACACCAGAGTTCATTTTTCTCTCGGTGTGTTGCTGGCGTCTCACCACGAGTACCGAGAGGCAGCTTACGAATTTGAAAAGGCCGATGCTCTGCAACCTGGCACGTTCGATATTCTGCACGACCTTGGTGAAGCGTATCTGCTGAGCGGACGACTTCCGAAAGCGCAGGAGACACTCAATCAGGCTCTGCGTCTGCAACCTGATTCCGCGGACACGATGTACCTGTTGGCACAGACAACTGCCGGGATGGAGAAGGAAGTGGACGCACTCGAATTGCTTGTTCGCGCACGGAAGCTTGCACCCAACGATACGAACATTGTGTTCTTGATGGCGCAACTCAGCATGAAGCAGTCGTTTTTTGAGGACGCGATCGAATTGTTAAACGAAGGTCTCAAAATCGATCCGCGGCGCGCCGATTTCCATGCGGCATTGGGCGAGAGCTATTTCACAGTTGGAAAACTTGACCAAGCGCTAGAGGAGTTCAAGACGCTCGTTTCTATTGATCCCTCGCCACGCTCATACGTTTTCATGGGCCTGTGCTACCGCCATCTCGGAAAGTTTGACGAAGCAAAGGATTATCTAAAAAAAAGTCTCAGTGCTGATGCGAACAACGTTCCCGCGCTATTTAACCTCGGATTCATAGCGAGAAAAGAGCGCGACTATCCCGCAGCACAAAAGTATCTAGAGCGAGCGGTGCGCCTGGACGGGAACTATCCCGAAGCGCTGTTCGAACTCGGAAGTTTGAAGATGGACGAGAAGAAATACGAGGAGGCGATCCCACTACTTAAGCACTTTGTGGAAGTGACCGGAGATCCAACCCAGGGCTATTACAAGCTCGCCATTTCAGAAAGAAATCTTCATCAGGCAGAAGCTGCCGAGCGGGATATGAATGTCTTCAAAACGCTGTCGAAAAGCCC
>Ga0105240_10014116_pt1 | contig 10916 bp, 10 predicted proteins | sample KBSC54metaG_FD_80426 | JGI IMG/M metagenome (GOLD analysis project Ga0105240, IMG submission 80426) | Corn rhizosphere microbial communities from Kellogg Biological Station, Michigan, USA - KBS C5-4 metaG | ecosystem: Host-associated > Plants > Roots > Rhizosphere > Soil | place: Michigan, USA...
ATTCTTGTAGACACCATGACTCTCATCGGCATGATCGTCGTGATGTTCTTCGTCAACTGGCAGTTCACGCTCATCGCGCTGGCGGTGGTGCCGCCGCTCTTTTTTATCGTCAATACTTACACGCGTCGTGTGAAGAAGGCTTCGCGCGAGGTACGCAAGAAGGAAGGCCGGATGGTCTCGATCGTCTCCGAGGTCGTCTCATCCATTCGCGTCGTCAAAGCTTTCTCGCGGGAAGATTTCGAGATACGACGGTTCGAGGGCGAAAGTCTCGAAGCGGTTGAAGCAGCACTTGCCGCACGCTCTCTCAAGGCGAGGCTTGTGCCCATCGTCAACATCGTAACTGCAATTGGAACCTGCGCAGTCCTATGGTTTGGCGCACAGTGGGCCATGTCCGGACATCTCGCACCAGGTTCGCTAGTGGTCTTCGTCTTCTATCTGGGCAAGATGTATAAGCCAATGCAGGATATCTCGAAGACAATTGACGCGTATTCGAAAGCAGCTACTGGCTTTGAGCGTATTCAGGAAATCCTTCGCAGCGACGACGAAGTACATGATGAGCCGGGCGCACGAAAGGCTCCGCACTTTAAAGGAGAAGTCGAATTCGAGCGTGTCGCCTTTGCCTACAAAGAGGACGAGCCTGTTCTACGGGACATCAGCATGCACGTTGAGCCGGGAACGATGGTGGCCCTAGTGGGTCCCACCGGTGCCGGCAAAACGACAATCATCAACCTGATCGCGAGGTTCTACGATCCGACGTCGGGCGTGATCAAGATCGACGGCACCGACATACGCAAATTCACACAGAAGTCGCTTCGCAGTCAGATCAGCTTTGTGCTGCAGGACACGGTGCTCTTCAGCGGGACCATTTGGGACAATATCGCCTACGGTTGCCCTGACGCTTCGCACTCGCAGATTGTGAAAGCGGCCGAGGCTGCGAACGCGATGGAGTTTATCGACAAGCTACCCGAGAAGTTTTCCACGGGAGTGGGCGAACGCGGCGTGACGTTATCCGGCGGACAAAGGCAACGCATCGCCATTGCGCGTGCCCTCGTACGCAACACTCCTATTTTGATTCTAGATGAGCCGACATCCGGGCTCGATGCAGCGTCAGAGCAACTGGTGTGCGAAGCACTCGATCGGTTGATGGAGGGTAAGACGTCCATCGTGATTGCGCACCGCCTAACCACCATCCGCCGTGCAAACCGGATCTTCGTGGTGGAGAACGGCGTCGTGGCTGAATCCGGCTCGCATGACGAACTACTACAGCACGAGGACGGACTCTACAGGAAGCTGCATGATCTTCAAGCCAATCTCGAAGACACGCCGGCTCCGGCTACCGCTTAACGTTATAACTGAGCGAGCTCCTCGATGCGGCTCTGAACAATCGCCACATACTTATCGACGATTTCTGGAGGAAACTGCCCTGCCCGGAATGCGTCTGCCAGTTGCTCGCGGCTCAGCTGCTTCAATAACGATCCGATCCACCGTACGTCTTGAATTGGAATTTTCTTGCCGATCCATTCGAGATCGCGCCGCATCTTGTACACCTTCACATTGGCAGCTTCGAGCGGCATTGGTGCGGCGGGGGTGCCAAAATCGACTTCGGCCTCAGTCTTGCGGGTGATGAACTTCGACCTTTCAAATGTGCCTACGTCGCCTTTCGATCGGCCCTTGCTCCAGCTGAGGCCATTGGTCCCGAATGTTGCGCCAACGTCGCTGGTCAGGAATAGATCACGGCCCGCTCCTTTGTCTTCGTACACTGCGTTGTTCTCGTCTTTCAGATCCCAGTTGTTGATCACAGCCATCATGACGCGCAGGCCATTGAATTCTCTGGTCCCGTTGAAGGGATTGTCTTTCCAACGCCAGGTTCCGATCTTCTTCTCGGCTTCCGGCTTCCTCTCGAACCGTGCATCGACAATATTGCCGTCCGCAGCCATGCTCGATCCGCGCGAAAGCTGGAGATTCTCTACCTTGGCCGATTCGAGCGCGTAATCGTCGTTCACAAAGTAGCCCACAGCCCACAGCAGCCGCGACGCGGTCACCTCGGGTCGCGCTTCGTCGCCCAGCTTTACTCTCCACTTTGTCCCATGCGCGTCTCGCACGTTGAACTTGGGGTTGGTGCCGTGCATGTCCTCTGACTCGAACGTGAACGGAGGCGCAGGCCGTTTATCTTTGCCGCCTTGTCCGTTCAACAAATCGAGTTCAGCAATCTTCCCGGGGTCATGCCAGAGCTGCGGGTTGTGCAGCCTGGTGCGGTCAACCGGCTTGTCGTGGTCGTCTTTGCTTGCTTGCGATGGCTCTGGATCTCTCGTCTGGGCAGGTGAAGATAGGCTGGGAATCAGCAGGCCGGCGACCAGAGCGCCAGCAAGCACACGGCGGTTGCACCTCATTCGTACACTCCTTACTGCAACAACGCTTCATCTACTTAGAAGCGCGAAGGCGCACTCCAGGGTGCCCGTACATCCATTGATCTTCAATTCGCATCTTCCTGACTACGTACCTGTTGCAGCGTTCCCAAGGAGAGATCGAGTGAAGCTGCTCATGCAGCCGGATGACGGCATCAAGCCGATCCTCCAGGCTCTCAAAAAAGCCAAAAAGAACATACGTATTCTCATTTTTCGCTTCGATCGCGTTGAGATCGAGAAAGCTCTCGTTGACGCCGTCGGTCGCGGCGTCACCGTGCAGGCTCTCATCGCCCACACCAATCAAGGCGAAGAGAAAAACCTTCGCCGCCTCGAGATGCGTCTGCTCGCCGAGGGCATCACTGTCACGCGCACCGCAGACGATCTCGTGCGCTATCACGGCAAGATGTTCATTATCGACGATAAAGTGCTGTACATCCTTGGCTACAACTTCACTCACATGGACATCGACCTCAGCCGTTCTTTCGGCTTGGCGATCACTAAGAAGAGCACGGTGAAAGAAGCGACTCGACTCTTTGATTGCGACTCCAAACGGCGGCCCTACACGAAAGTGAAGGACGACCTGGTGGTGAGTCCCGTAAACGCACGCAAAGCCCTTACTGAATTCATCTCCGGGGCGACGAAACGGCTCCTGATCTACGAAATGAAAATTAGCGATCGTGATTTTCTGAAGGTGCTCGACAAAAAGATCTCCGGCGGGGTAGAGGTTCGGGTGCTTTCGCGCGCATCTGCCAAGAGCGGTGCCATTCCTGTGCGGCGGTTACCCTCGCGCCTGCACCTCCGCGCGATACTCCGCGATGGAAGTAGCGCTTTTCTTGGCAGTCAGAGTCTTCGAAAGCTCGAACTGGAGGCTCGCCGCGAGGTTGGAGTCATTTTCCGAGATAAGAAGATTGTCAAGCAAATGGAATCCGTCTTTGAGAAGGATTGGCAGCGGTCTGAGCCCGTCGTTGAAGACTCGAAACTGGTGTCAGCACTATCGGTTCCCGCCAAAAAGGTCGCCAAAGAAGTCGCTAAACAGATCGCAATTAAGCCAGTCGTCGAACAGGTCCTGGAAAAAGTGATCGACACAAAAGACCCCACCCCGTTCGAACCCGACGAAGTGGCCCAGACCGTACGCGAGGCATTTCAGGAAGAAGTACAGGCCGCAGTGAAACAGGCACTGAAACAAGTTGTCGTTACGGCAGCAACTGAAGAAGGCACCAAGCCTAACCAGAAAGCCAGTTGATAAACGGACATCGTGAGGGACTGTCAATGAGAACTGCTCGTGTTTTTCAAGCAATTGTCCTTCTAACCGCCTTTGCCAGCATTTCTGACTGGCTGTGCTGTGCCCAGTCGCCCTCACCTTCAACTTCCGATCAGAAGATCATTTCGGATTTCAGCAAGAAGGCGAATGATTACATCAACAAAGAGCACATGCTCGCGCAAAGCCAAATGAAGCCCACCTCTGACGTCGGCAGGCTCCAGCAGGCACGCAAGCAGCTTCGCGAGGCTGTCCAGCAATCGCGCCCCAACGCGCGGCAGGGCGATTTCTTCAACGGTGACACTGCCAATGTCTTTCGCAAGGTTCTGGTCGATCTGCTCAAGGGTCCCGAGGGCAAGAAGATCAGGACGAGTCTTAATCACGCGGAGCCGGGCGCCTCCACCGAGTTCAAGGTCAACAACGAGTTTCCAAATCAGAACGGCCAGCCAATCCAGTCGGTCCCACCGACGGTGTTGAAGGTCTTGCCTGAACTGCCCAAAGGGTTGGAGTATTGCATTGCAGGGAGAACACTGGCGTTGCGCGATTCTGCTGCCAACCTAGTCGTCGACTACCTCCCCAATGCTATTCCGTGAAGAAAAAGTCCCTCATGCCGATTCGCTTCGCACAGATTCTAATAGTTCCGCTGCTCATAGCCTTATATCCCGGCCTGCCCGGCGACGAAACTCCTCCCAAGGCAGCGCCTCTCCCATCTGGCACACCCGACGTTCGGTTGCCCCTGAAGGAGGGCTCGGTGCGTTGGGCGGTCATTGGAGACAACGGCACTGGAGGTGGGCCCGAATTCGAGGTCGCGCAGCAGATGCAGCAGTACTGGACGAAAGTGAAGTTCGACTTCGTCACCATGGACGGCGACAACATTTACGGCGGCCATTCTCCGCATGACTTCCGCGTCAAATTTGAGGAGCCCTACAAGGCCCTGCTCGACGAGGGCGTAAAGTTCTATGCTTCGCTGGGCAATCACGACGACGCTCAGATCGAAATCAATTACAAGCCGTACAACATGGGTGGTAATCACTACTACACATTCCGGAAGAAGAACGTCGACTTCTTCGTACTCGACAGCAACTACATGACGCCCCAGCAGCTCTCGTGGATCGGAGATAAGCTGAAGGGCTCGTCGGCGAAGTGGAAGATCGCATACTTTCACCATCCTCTATACACCTGCGCGAAGTTCCACGGACCGGACGTCGATCTGCGCAACCAACTGATGCCCTTGTTCACGAAGTACGGTGTGAATGTAGTCTGGAGCGGCCATGAGCACGTCTACGAGCGCATCAAGCCGCAGCAAGGGATCTACTTCTTTCTGGAAGGGGATTCAGGCGAACTTCGCTATCACAACATTCGCGGAGCTTGCGACCTCGATCAACTTGGCTTTGATACCGATCGCACTTTTATGCTCGTTGAAGTTGATGACGATACGCTCTACTTTCAGACCATCGCCCGATCCGGCGCTACGGTTGACTCCGGCCAACTCACGCTGCAGAACAGCAAGCAAAAGTGACTTGAAGTGGAGCGCGATGTAGCGTCAGGGCTCCGCAACCGAGCCATAGAATGCGTTTTTGCCGGCGCGTAGATCGCGGCCATAAGTCAGCACCACGCCTGTTCCAAGAACCGTGAGCTTCACCTCTGCGCCGACATCGAACAGCCATTGCCGTGGCGCAAGCCCCATGGTGGGTGCCGCAACCCGGGCGACGTCGAGCAGAGGACCCGCCTTGATGCTGATCAGCCCATTGCTCCATAGGCTGCGGTATATGTCCGTATTAGAGAGAAAGTAGCGGCCGGCCATCGGTGCACTTCCCTTCTTGCCGCCGCGCGTACCGATGTGCCCTCGCAGCCAGAGGTCGTTATCACGCTCCACGCCAATCATCCAGAGCTCGTCCAGCGACGCGAAGCCGGCGATGCCTCCGCCTCGCGCGCGCTCTGCGACTTCCCACCGATCTCCCTGGGCCTCCGGGAGCCAATGAACCGCGAGGCCACCCTGCGCTTTCTCGAAAAGGCGTGCCTGGTCGCGCCATAAGCGACCGAGTTCTGAACAGGCCGAGCCATCGATAGTGAACCGGTGTTCCGGCACATCCAGCAGCCGGGTATTCAAGCGGGCAAGTTGCTTGATCTCCCACCCGCCCGACACCAGTTGCGAACTCAGCGCCGAACCCATCGACACATTCGTGTACGTGCGATGCGACAGCTCCGCGCCCGTGGTCCACTGAAGACGACCGCTCCTGATCGAACTTAGAGTAGCAGTCGCAACCTGTCGCTGAAACTTGAACGAGCCGAGCACCGGGGTCGCACCAGTAAATGAACTTCGAATGGCCCAGTTCTCGTCACGTCCATCAACTGTAACGTTCCAGCGCCATTGCGGCAATGCGTGCCAGGGCCCGGACGCCGAAACCCACAAGCGCCTCTTCTGTGCGTCCCAACGGAGCAGCGAATCGATGTTGGTGGTCGACCGGCCAAGATTGAAGTAGCTCGGATAAACGGTTTGGTATGGGAGACCAGAAAACACCGACACAGCCGATTGCAACCATCCCTTGCCAAAACCGTCTCGCTCGATGGCGTTAAACTGCGCATCGAACCTGCCGCCTTCTCCCGCACCCAGCCTGACACTGTATGCGGGGAACACGCCCATGGCATTCAGGCGAGCTTCCGTCGTGAGCAACTGATCGCGACGCATGACCGCGTGTGGCGAGAACACAAACGCTCGCTCAAGCAGAAGCCGTTGCACATTCAGATTGGGATCGAACTGTATTGCATCGATCTGCGGCTTGTGGATGCGATTCCAGTACTTCAGGGCCGCATCGAGGTTGCCCAGAAGCAGAAACACGGTCCCGGCAAAGTCGTTCGCATACTCGTCGTTTGGATCGAGTCGAAGGGCCTTCTTAATCCAGTAAGCAGCATCCGGATATCTCTTCTGCTGAAAGGCGATTCCCGCGAGTTCCGTCGGGAATCGCTTCTGATCGCGACACTGAATTCGTCCTGCAAGCAGAGCTGCTTCGGACTCATTCCAGCGCTGGAGGTGGGCCAGCGCCATTCCCAACTCGAAGTTCACATCAGCCGATCGCGAAGGAATTCGCTGGACGGCCGCGACCACGTCGTTCCATTTCTGCTGCGAGTAGAGCGCATGTACTGTTGAATCTTCCGGAGTTCCGGAAGCACATTGCGCAGCCGCTCTCATGGTGGAGAGAAAGAAGAGAAGGAACGAAAGACGGATCGTTCTGCAGTAGGTTGCAAGCACTAGTGAGAACCGGGCGCAGGCACGGCGAGAAGTGCCCAGTTGTGGGTTGCGCTCCACTCCTTCTCAAACATTGAGCGTTCTTCGTTCAGCAGCTTGCGGACCGCTGGGTCGTTCATGGTGACGAGTCCTCGAGCAACGTCGATGCCATCGATAACTACATAATGCAGTTCTGACTGGCCCTCCGGCTTGAGCGCAACAATCAGCGGTCGCCCCTTCGCGATTTGCTCCTCGATGTCGCTCCATTTGCCGGGAAACGCAAATGCCTTGAAGCCATGCTCGCGAAGATATGCACTCATCTTCTCCGCTGGGATTCCGTGATCGTCCCTGGAGTACAGTTCGTGCTGGATACGAGCCACTTCGCTGTCGGCAGAAGCAGCCGCTCCTTGTTTGCCGGCCCAATATTGCATCACCATTGCAATCGAGGCCGCTCCACATCCCTCTCGTGGCTGAGCAACAAATGGCACATCGATCCACATGGCCGCCGGGGTCTGCGACAGCAGTGTCGCACACCCAAGCAGCCACGCGAATATGACTTGGCGATGCACGTCAGTGGATGATGGCGACGATGATGATGATCGCGATCAGCACGATGATCAGGGTTAGAGTGCTGGAGCCCAGCACACCCGCGGAGAACTTCTGCTGCGCATCGTTTGCGCGAGACGACAGATTCGCAAGTTCACTGTCCGATAGTGTCGGAATCGCAGTTTGCACCTGCACTGGATCGATCTTGGCGTCTCGCATTGCCTTCTCGGCGGCCGGGGTGCTCATGAATTGCTTGAGCGTCTCGACGTTTTGCCGGCGTGCTGCGCTCGAGGACTGAACCTGCTGCTGCAACGCCTTCGGGCTAACGATGTGACTATTTGAGGCTGTCTCTGCCAGCAGGCCTGCCGGATAGGAGACGAGCACAATCAGAACCGCAGGGACGATCGCCTGCAGCACCAGTGTGGAAATTCGGGGAAATCTCATACACTCTCCGCTTGAGGTTTTCACTTCTCGAGTAAGGATATAAGATGCCCTGCGTGAAAAACCAAGTTGCCCTTCCGCTAAATCTAGGGATGAGCGCAGTAATGCGGGCGGTCACAGGCACCGAGTATCGCCGATCTTTGCCCGGATCGAGATATCGGCTACACTTCTAGACATTTCCCGCTCCGGCCGTTCCCAGGAGGAAGCATGAAGGCAGTGGTATTCCTGCGCATCGCGTCTGTACTCGTTCTTATCCACGCTGTTCTGCACACCGTCGGGGGGGTGTTCGGGAAACCTGCACCCGGAGTTGCCGCGTCTGTTGCCGCATACATGCGAACTCCGCTGCACGTCTACGGAGTAACTCGCAGCTATTCCGACTTCTACCTCGGATTGGGACTTGGGATCACTATCTTTCTCACCGCTGATGCGGTGCTGCTCTGGATTCTGGCATCGATGGCGAAGACGGACGCCGTTCGACTTCGCCCGCTGATCGCAGTGTTCGCAGCTGCGTACCTGATGTTCGCTCTGAACTCATATCTGTTTTTCTTCTCCGGTCCTGTGATAGCCGAGATCCTGATCGTGGCCTCGCTGGTTGCGGCGTTTGTGACAGCGAAGCCACGCGATGCAGTCGAATCACGGTCACCTTCAGTGCCGCTGACGACTACGCGGGTTTAGCAATCGCGCATGACATGTTGTGCCGAGAAGTCATGTAGACTGCCAGCATCCCTGCCGCATTCTTCCCGGAGGTTTATCTCACTATGAGTTCGCACGAAGTTCTCAGGTCAGCTATCGCGCGCAGATCGTTCCTTAGCGGTTCTGCGGCGCTCACCGTCGCCATGTGCGCTCCAGGGGCGCTGCATGCGGCTGCAGATACTGCTCCAACTGGTCCTAACATGCTTGGCCCTTTGCCAGGCTATTCGCCGGCGATCGGTACCTTTGTCTCGCAACTGACCTGGATGCGCGAGGTGAATGGGGTGCTCGCTGCGACCAAGAAGCTGACGCAGGCCGACCTCGATTATCTCTTCGACAAGGATGCCAATACGATCGGTGCGCTGATGCTGCATCTTGCCGCCACAGAAACTTACTACCAGATGAACACGTTTGACGGCGTCAAGTGGGATTCGTGGCCGGAGGACGTGAAGAAAAAGTGGGACCCGGCGATGGATCTTGGAGACGCGGGACGCGCGACTATCAAGGGTCACGATCGCGATTACTACGTGAACATCCTTCATGAGGTTCGGGAGAAGACGCTGGCTGAATTCAAAAAGAAGGATGATGCGTGGTTTCTTGCGGCAGACAAGACCTGGTTCTGGGGGCCGACAAACAACCTCTGCAAATGGTTCCACGTTTGCGAGCACGAAGCGCATCATACGGGGCAGATCGCGCTGTTGCGCAAGCGCATTCCGGGCGCAAAAGCCGGCGGTAGCGCCGGAGCCTAGACAGGCGACCAAGGGACCACTTGAGGGCTAGTTCCCTGCTCCATAGACAGGCACTGATGCTCCGTGAACTACCCTGGCCTGATCGCTGGCCAGGAACAGCACGACACGAGCAATGTCTTCCGGTCTGGGCCATGCGGCGTAGTTTGCACCGGGCATGGCCTTCCGGTTTGCCTCCGTGTCGATGATGCTTGGAAGAACTGAGTTTACGCGAACTCCGGTTCCCTTCAGATCTTCCGCAAGTGAATCCATCATGGCGACTGCAGCGGCTTTCGAAGCGGCATAGGCAGAGGCACCGGCGCCATGATCGAAGGCTGCCTTGGCTGCAATGTTTACAATCGCTCCCGATTGCCGCTTAAGCATGTGCAGCACAGCGGCGCGAGCCAGCGCATATCCCGAACGCAAGTTCAAGGCGAACATGTGGTCGAGTGTTTTGGTTTCCAACTCCCAGAGCTTGATGCCGCCGGCATAGCCGCCGACGGTGTTTGCGAGGGCATCGAGCCGGCCATGGCGGTTCACAATTTCGCTCACAAGCGCGTTCACTGCCGTCTCATCTGTTACGTCGGCTGTGTGGCCTTCGAGCCGCTGGGCGGCGGAACCCGCAGCCTCGCGCAATGCACCGAATTCTGCCTCGGAACGGTAGGTCACGATCGTCTTTGCTCCTTCGGCAAGAAAGGCGAGGCTGACCGCCTTTCCCAATCCTCCGGTACCGCCTGCAACCAGCACTATCTTGCCATCATGGTTCAGTTCCATCGCTCACCTCGCGTTCAGCTCTCTGCTTACGTTATCGCAGACTTTACCTCTTGTGCGGCCGCGATCTGATGTGGGTGCTCGCAGCCGGTCTTCTACACTAAAGCCAGTTATGACGGATCAGACTATTCCCAGCGCCCCCATTGCCCGCAAAGAAAGACGCGAGACCAAACTGCACGGCGAGACTCTCGTGGATCACTACGCGTGGCTTCGAGATAAGGACAGCTCCGAGGTCACCGATTACCTGAATGCCGAGAACGCGTACGCCGACGCGCTGACCGCTGACCTGGCTCCCCTGCGGGATGAACTCTATGAGGAGATGCTGAGCCACATCAAGCAGACAGACGAGTCTGCGCCTTATCGCGAGGGCGACTGGTGGTACTACGTCCGCACTGAAGAAGGAAAGCAGTATTCCATTTTCTGCCGGAAGAGGGGTTCGGAGACAGCGCCTGAGGGTCCGGAAGAGGCCATTCTCGACGGAAATCAACTTGCCGAGGGACAGGCATTCTTTGCTATCGGCGCGACGGATATCTCCGATGATGGGCGGTGGCTTGCCTATACGACGGATGTTACCGGATTCCGTCAATACGCACTGCACATCAAGGACCTGGAAAGCGGAGAGACTTTGCCCGATCCGCCGAGCCCGGGGCCGCAGGATCGTGTGGGATCGCTGACATGGACGTCGGATAACAGGACGCTGTTCTACACGGTTGAAGACGATGAGCAGAAGCGGCAGTTCCAGCTATATCGGCACACGCTGCACGCTCCGTACACAGAGGATGTGCTGGTCTACCAGGATGATGATGAACGGTTCAACATCGGAGTTGGGCGCACGCGAGATGGAAAGTATCTGG
>Ga0105240_10014117_pt1 | contig 10915 bp, 6 predicted proteins | sample KBSC54metaG_FD_80426 | JGI IMG/M metagenome (GOLD analysis project Ga0105240, IMG submission 80426) | Corn rhizosphere microbial communities from Kellogg Biological Station, Michigan, USA - KBS C5-4 metaG | ecosystem: Host-associated > Plants > Roots > Rhizosphere > Soil | place: Michigan, USA...
ACGGGCAGATGCCCGCTTGCGCCCAGGTAGGGCGAAGCGACGCTGAATCGTCCATCGACCCTGATGTCATCCAGGCGGACGATGCCGGTGGCGTCGATGGCCGATCGGAATATCTCGCGCTTGCGCGCCGCCGGCAGATGCTCGAACTCCCCTTGCCGGTTGCCGGACACCGAATAGAGCCACATGCCCTCCTCGTCTTTCTCGAGGTTGTAGAAGAACGCGCCCACCGCCGCGCCCGTGAGCTCGGTGGCGGCATCGGTAACGAACTGCACGACGCGATCGAGATCGAGCTCGGCGGCTACCACCTTGCCCACGCGGTTCAGGGTCTCGAGCGTGCGCGCCTCGTCGCGCAGCGCACCAGCCACTGCCTTGCGGGCCCGCGACGAGGCAAGTGCCGCTCCGATCCGCGCAATCAGCTCGCGGCTCGAGAAGGGTTTGGTCAGATAATCGTCCGCGCCCTGCTCCAGACCTTCGAGCCGCGCATCCTCGCCGGCGCGCGCGGACAGGAGAATCACTGGGACTTCACGGCTCTGCGGCTCCGCACGCAGCGCGGACAGGAGGCCGAAGCCGTCGAGATTCGGCATCATGATGTCGGACAGTACGAGGTCCGGCTCTTCCGTGCGCGCAAGCGCGAGTGCCGCGGCGCCGTCAGCCGCAGCAATGACGTCGTACCCGGCCTCCTCCAGAATTCTGCGCACGTAATCGCGCATATCGGCATTGTCGTCCGCGAGCAGCACTTTGCCAGTCTCGGCGACGCGTACGCGCGGACGGAAGATACCGGTGGCGCCGGTCAGCGACTGTTCTGCGCCATCCGGAAACCAGCGCATCGCTTCGCTCACGTACGACATCGAGCCGGGTGACGGCTCGTGCCCGCGGTGCTCGAGCTCGACGTCCTGCTCCGGAAGGTGCGCTTTGCCAAAGGGCAGAGTCACGGTGAAGCGTGAGCCCTGCCCGATCTCGCTCTCAACCGCAATCGAGCCGCCGTGGAGCTTGATCAGCTCATGCACGAGCGCGAGCCCGATGCCGGTGCCCTCGTGCGTACGCCCACGCGCATTGGGGACGCGATAAAAGCGTTCGAACAGATGCGGCAGCGCAGAGGCCGGAATGCCGGTGCCGGTATCGGCGACGACAAACTTCACCATGCTCTCGGTAGGATAGATCATCACGCTGATGCGACCCGCGAGCGTGTACTTGAAGGCGTTCGACATCAGGTTGAGAACGATCTTCTCCCAAAGATCGCGATCGACGTAGACGGGCTCCGGGAGCGCTCGCACGTCGATCTCGAGCTCCATGCCAGCTCGCTCGATCACCGAGCGGAACACCGACACGAGATCCGCGGTGATCTGCTCGAACCGCACTGGGGCGAACCGTGCGCGTGCGCGCCCGGCCTCGATGCGCGAGAAGTCCAGCATCGTGTTGACGAGCTTGAGAAGCCGCGCGCTGTTGCGATGCGCCGTCTCGAGCCGCGTGCGCTGCGTGCCGCTGATTGGCTCGTTGCGATCGGCGAGAACTTCCTCGATCGGCCCCATCATCAGCGTCAACGGGGTGCGGAACTCGTGGCTGACATTGGAGAAGAATACGGTCTTGGCACGGTCGAGCTCGGCCAGTGCCTCGGCGCGCGCTTTGGTCGCCGCATGCGCGCGCGCGCTCGCAAGCCCGGCGGCAATCTGGCCCACCAGCAGATTCACGAAGTCACGGTACGCTGCATCGAGCGGTCGATAGGGATTGATGCCCGCAACAAACAAGCCGGCGGGGGCGGACTGCCCCTGCTGTCCAATCGGCAGGATGAGCGCCTGAGTCGGGCGGCGATCCCACGGACCCTTCGGCAGCTCCGCGAAGCGTCGATCGAGATCCTCAAGGAGGAGCGGCTCGTGTCGCGTGAGCGCCTCCGCCAGCGGCCATTCTCCCGGCTCAAGCGCCTCGAAGCCGGTTTGCTCCGCGAGCTCCAGACCGCCTTCGGCATTGACCAGATACGTGAGCGTGAACGGCAGGTCGCGGGAGCCTTGCTGCAGACATTGCGCGAACGCCGCGAACATCGACGGCTCCGTGAGCATCTCGGCGAGGGATGAGGCCACCGCGCGCAAGGTTGCCAGACGGCGCTCGCCGATGAACTGCTCCGTAGCCTCGGTGACCACGCAGAGCATGCCGCTGATGCTGCCGGCATCATCGTGGATCGGGCTGTAGGAAAAAGTGTGATAGGTCTCCTCACTATAACCGCTGCGCTCGAGAAGCAGCCGCAGCCCCTCATCCCAGGTTGCCCCGCCCCCTGCCAGAACGTGCTCGATGCGCGGACCGATGTCGCGCCAGATCTCTTCCCAAACCCTGGTCGCCGGGGAGCCCAGGGCCCATGATTGTTTGAGACCAAGGGTCGGCAAGTAGGCGTCGTTGCAGAAGAACGTGAGCTCCGGGCCCCAGCACATCCACATCGCATAGCGGGAGTCCAGAACGATGCGGACGACGGTCTTGAGGCTCTGAGGCCAATCGGCAGGCTCGCCGAGCGGCGTACGCCGCCAGTTGAAGGCGCGCATCTGAGCTCCCATCGCGCCGCCTCCGGCGAGGAACGCCAGCGATTCAGCGGGGCTTTGCGCATTGGTTCGCTTGGCGGGGATCACTCGCCCGCAGCGTAGCCAACTGGCGACAGCTGCCGCAACCCGCGTATGTGATCGCTGTGTCAGCCTTGTCCTACGTTGTCTTGCAGCAATTGCCCGATGAGTAACGGCTCACGAATGGGGCACCATTACCGCAAGCCTGAACTCTACCGAGGTACGACATGATCAGAGCAATTGCGGCGGCGGCCACCTGTGCGCTTCTCCTCGGCGGCCTTGCGGCATGCGAGGAGAAGGGTCCTGGCGAGAAGCTGGGGATGAAGGTCGACCATGCGATAGACACTGCCAAGAACGGCGGCGAGGAGCCGGCAAAGGACAAGGCTCAGGACGCCATCGAAGATGCCAAGGAAGGGGTCCATGATGCCGCGCACGATCTCAAGAGGTAGTACCCCTGACGTGCGCTGCGGGCTGACTGCCCAAGACGTCCGCTCTAAGCGCGTTGCTTGAGCGGATCCTTGGCGCGCAGCGCCTTGATCATGGTGCCCGGGTCGGTCACAACGTAGGGATCGTCATCGTTTCCGCTATCGTTGATGCCGGGCTCCTCGAACCACTCTTCAACGACACCATCGTTGACTACCATTGAGTAGCGCCAGCTGCGGTAACCGAAGCCCAGGTGCTCCTTGTTGACCAGCATGCCCATCCGCCGCGTGAACTGACCATTGCCGTCGGGAATCAGTTTGACGTTGCGCAAGTTGAGCTGCTTCGCCCACTGGTGCATCACGAAAGCGTCGTTGACGCTGATGCAATACAGCTCTTGAACGCCGAGCTCGCGGATCTCGTGATAGACGCCGTCGTACGCGGGACATTGTTTGTTCGAGCAGGTGGGTGTGAAGGCGCCCGGGAGCGAGAACACGGCTACCCGCTTGCCCAGGAACAGCTCATCGCTCGAGAGGTCCTGCCAGCGGTAGGGATTCGGCCCCGCGACATTCTCATCGCGAACCCGAGTCTTGAAGATCACGGAAGGAACACGGCGGCCAAGCATGGTCTATCTCCAGCTGCGAAAATGGACAAGTGAATGGTGTACGGCTGGCGCACGTCTGAATTAACGTGCGCACAGGCGAGAAGTTCGCCCTCGGGTAGGAGAATTTCCAGTAACCTACTGCATTGAAGCCGCCGAAACCTCGCGGATAACCGTGGACGCGAATCCAGCACCACCGCCCCGCCATCGCCACCGATGGCTGATCATGGCCATACCGGCGGCGATCTTTGCCGCGGTTATCTACGTCATGCATCGCGAGCTGGCGGCGCTGCACCCGAGCGACGTCCTGCGGAAGTTCCGACGTATTCCATCCCATGATCTGGTGCTCGCCACACTGCTCACCGTCACGAGCTATTGGCTGCTCAGCTTTTATGACGTGCTCGCGTTGCGTTATCTCGGACGCACGGTCAATTACGCACGGGTGTTGATGACCTCCTTCGTATCCTACGCTCTCGGTCACAACCTCGGGCTCTCGGCCTTCACCGGCGCCGCCGTTCGTTATCGCTTGTACGGGAGCTACAAGCTGGGCGTGGCCGACGTGGCGACCATCGCTACTTTTTGCTCGGTCACCTCGACGATCGGATTCTCAGTGCTCACCGGAGCCTCGCTGGCCCTGGAGCCCGGCGAGACCGCAAGCCTCCTGCATGCCAACGTCACGCTGGTGCGCTGGATCGGCGCGGTGCTATTGCTCGTGATCCTGTGCTATCTGGGTTGGGCTGGAAATCGCGCGCATGCAATCCGCATCGGAGAGTTCGAGCTGAAGGCGCCGGGCGGCGGACTTGCGGTCGGACAGCTTCTACTTGCGGTTCTGGACCTGACGGCGGCAGCTGCCGTGCTCTGGACTTTGCTGCCGGATTCCGCCGATGTCGACTTCGTCCACTTTGCGGGCACCTATGCCGTCGCCTGCGTGGCCGGCATTGCGAGCCATGTGCCCGGCGGACTCGGCGTGCTCGAGTCCGTGATCGTGCTCGCCTTGCCGCAGGTGCGGCTGGATGCGCTGCTCGGCTCTCTTCTTGCCTATCGCATCATCTACTACCTGCTGCCACTCGGAGTGGCCACCCTCGTCTTCACAACCCGCGAGGTGGCAACCTATCGCGTGCAGATCGCCTTTGCCGAGAGCGCGATCTCCGCCTACATCACGCCGATCGTGCCCCAGATCGTCGGCACACTGGTGTTCATCGCGGGCGCGATCCTGCTCGTCTCGGGCGCGACTCCGGCCGTCGACACGCGTCTCCAGAGTCTCAAGGATCTCATGCCGCTGAGCATTCTCGAGCTTTCGCATCTGGCCAACAGCCTGGTCGGCGTCGCATTGCTCGTGCTCGCGCGTGCATTGTTTCGCCGCGTGCGCGCCGCCTATGCGCTGACCGCGTGGCTCCTCGCGGCAGGCATCGTGGCCTCGCTCCTGAAGGGCCTCGACTTCGAAGAGGCTGCGTTCCTTGCAATCTCGCTGAGCGTACTGTGGGCCGGCAGGCGCGCGTTCTATCGGCCCTCCTCGCTCCTGCGCGAGCGCTTTACGGCTGGATGGGCCATCAGCCTGATTGCCATCATCGCGGTCGCGACCTGGGTAGGATTCCTGGCGCATCGGGACGTCGCTTATTCCAACGACCTTTGGTGCACCTTCGCCTTTGATGGCGATGCGCCCCGAATGCTGCGCGCCTCGTTGATCGCATCGGTTGTTCTCGCGGCTTTCCTGGCGCGCAACCTCCTGCAGTCGCGGCATCCGGCTCAGGAGCCAAACAGTCCTGAGGATCTGCAGCGGGCGCGCACAGCGATTGCCCATGCTCAATTCTCGTTCGCGCAGGTCGCGCTCGCCGGCGACAAGCGACTCCTCTTCAGCGGCTCGGGCAATTCATTCCTCATGTATCAGGTCACGGGGCGCAGTTGGGTCGCGCTCGGGGATCCGGTCGGCGAGCGTGATGAGGAAGAGGAGCTGGTCTGGCGGTTCAGGGATCTTTCCGACCGCGAGGGCGGCTGGACGGTTTTCTATCAGGTGCGCGGCGAGCGGTTGCCGATGTACGTGGATCTGGGTTTGACGCCGCTCAAGGTAGGCGAGGAGGCCCGCGTGCCGCTCGCAAGCTTCACCTTGCAAGGCAGCCAGGCCGCGGACCTGCGGCACGAGCGCCGGCGTGCGGAGCGGGCCGGCGCGACCTTCGAGGTGATCGCCGGCGCTGAGCTGATCCGGCTCATGCCGCAGCTGCGCAAGATATCGGATGCATGGCTTGCCGAGAAGAACGCGGGCGAGAAAGGCTTCTCGGTCGGCGCCTTCAGCGAAGAGTATCTCGTCAATTTTCCGGTCGCAGTCGTGCGCGCGGAAGGCACACCCGTAGCCTTTGCCAATATCTGGACCAGCGCCCATGCTGAAGAGCTGTCGGTCGATCTGATGCGCTTCGGTCCCGCGGCCATGCGCGGCGCAATGGATTTTCTTCTCATCGAGCTGATGCTGTGGGCCAAGGAGCAGGGCTACTCCTGGTTCAATCTCGGCATGGCGCCGCTCTCGGGACTGCACGCCGGCCGGCTCGCCCCGGCATGGCATCGACTTGGCAATTTTCTATACCGGCACGGCGAGTACTTCTACAACTTCGAAGGTCTGCGCCGCTACAAAGCGAAGTTTCATCCGGTCTGGGATCCTCGCTATCTTTGCTCTCCCGGTGGACTTGCGCTGCCGCGTATTCTTGGCGACATCAGCGTCTTGATCGCCGGCGGCGTCAAAGAATTGATCAGTAAGTAGTCGTGTCGGCACTCTCGACTGTCACAACCGTACTGATTACCGTGCTCGTGACGGTGTTCGTCATTCTGCTCGGCGTGAATCTCGCCACCGCCGAGAAGCGCCTGCTGCGCCGGCCGAAGCGGCTCTACACCAGCCACGACTCCGACTTCCGGCGTGCGCTCGGCGTGCTGCTCGGGCCGCCGATCCTCAGCGGCAACCAGATCACCACGCTTCTCAACGGCGATCAGATCTTTCCCGCGATGCTCGCTGCGATTCGCTCGGCGCAGGTCAGCGTCACCTTTGAGACATTCATATTCCGCGATGAGATCGGCGCGCAGTTCTGCACTGCGCTGGCCGATGCGGCCGCACGCGGCGTGCGCGTTCATGTGCTGATCGATTGGCTGGGCTCGCGCGCGATGAACCGCAAGCTCCTCGAGCCCACGATCCGCGCCGGTGGCGAAGTGCGCATCTATCATGAGCTCACATGGTTTCACATCGGGCGCATCAACAACCGCACGCATCGCAAGCTGCTCATCATTGACGGCACGGTCGGCTTCACAGGCGGGGTCGGCATTGGACATGAATGGACCGGCAACGCCCAGGATCCATCGCACTGGCGGGAGACACACTACGAGGTCCGCGGGCCGGTCGTCGCGCAGATGCAGGCGGTATTCATCGACAACTGGATCAAAGCGACCGGCGAGGTGCTGCATGGCGAGAAATATTTTCCGACGCTCGAGCGCGTCGGGAACATGGACGCGCAGATGTTCGCAAGCTCTCCGGCCGGCGGCTCGGAGAGCATGCATCTCATGGTGCTGCTCGCGATCACGGCCGCGCAAAGCTCGATCGACATCGAGAATTCCTATTTTGTGCCGGATGAGCTCACCATCGATGCATTGAAGGCGGCGCGGGCCCGCGGAGTGCGCGTGCGGATCATCGTGCCGAGCCGGCATACGGATGCACCGTTGGGACGGTGGGCCGCGCATGCCTTGTACGGCACGCTGCTGCGTGCCGGCATCGAGATCTACGAATATCAGCCGACCATGATCCACTGCAAACTGATGATCGTGGATGCGAGCTGGATATCCGTCGGATCGGGAAACTTCGACAACCGCTCCTTCCGCCTCAATGACGAGGCCAATCTCAACGTGTTCAGCGAGTCGTTGGCGCGCGAGCAGATTCGATATTTCGAGACCGATCTTGCTCATTCGCGCCGCATGCTCAAGAAGCGCTGGGCCAAAAGGCGCTTCAGCCTGCGGCTGCTCGAGAGCCTCGCCATCCTGCTGCGCTCGCAGCTCTGACGCCTTCTTCCTCGGCGTCGCGCGCGACCGCTGACTTCAGGGCAGACCCAGACAGGCATTTGATTCCGAAGGGATATTTTATTGGGAAGGTGACGGCATAGTACTGTACATTTGTATAGTACTGACTATTTATATAGTCTTTGGAGAATGCCCTCCTATCCTCTGCCGCTTTGCAACCCCACCGACGCCACCGCACTGCTCGCCGTGTTGCAAGGCGAGGCCCGGATCTGGCGCGGCCGCGACCTCGCCCCCGTCACAGCGCGTCCCACCGGTTTTGCTGCGCTCGATCATTGCTTGCCGGGACATGGCTGGCCTGTCGGAGCTCTCACGGAGCTGCTCGCAGTCCGCGAAGGCATCGGTGAGCTGAGCCTGCCGCTGCCAGCGCTGCGCGCGCTTTGTGCGCAAGAGTATCCGATCGCCTTCATCGCGCCGCCGCACATTCCTTACGCACCCGCGCTCAGGAAAGCCGGCATCCCTCTCAGCCGTTTGTTATGGATCGATACGGCCTCGGACAATGATGCGCGGTGGGCCGCAGAGCAAATTCTTCGCGAAGGTGGTGCCGGCGCCATTCTCCTGTGGAGCGACACGCAGGAGGGCCGCGCGCTGCGCCGTCTGCAGCTCGCGGCGGAAACCGGGCGGGCGCTGGCCTTCCTCTATCGCTCTGCGGCAAGGCGCGCGCATTCCTCGACCGCGGCATTGAGGCTGGTGCTGGAAAGCTGTGCCGAGGGACTTGCGATCGAGGTGATCAAAGCGCGTGGGGGACGCACCGGACGTGTAGTGCTCGAAGCAGTGCGAGCCGCTGCCGGATGAAGCCGCATGCTCTGGTTGTGCCTGCATTTTCCCCATTTGCCGATCGAGCTGCGTCAGCCGCCTGATCCGGGCGCCGCAGCCATCGCGGCGCGTATCGGTCCACGCTCCATCCTCATTGCATGCAATGCGCAAGCGCGCGCGCAGCACGTCGCGACGGGAATCGACTCGATCAGCGCGGTCGCGCGCATTCCCGAGCTGAAGCTCATCGAGCGCGAGCCGGCTGCCGAGAAGCGCGCCTTGCGTGCCCTCGCCGTCTGGAGCGAGCAATTCAGCAGCGAGGTATGTCTCGATACGCAGCGCTGGATGCTGTGGCTGGAAGCTGGGGCAAGCCTGCATTATTTCGGCGGCTTCGAGGCTTTCATCGCGGCGCTTCAGCAAGGTCTTGCGACGCTCGGCTACACGGTCGGCATCGGCATCGCCCCGACGCTGGAGGCCGCGGCAATTCTTGCGCATCCGCAGTTGCAGGGGCACAGCCGCATCGTGCGTACGCGCAAAGCTTTGTTGCCGGCGCTCGCGCCCCTTCCTCTGCAACTCCTGGCCCTTGCACCCGAAGCGCATGCCGGCCTGCGAGACAGCGGCCTCGGAACCATCGGCGCTGTACTCGCCGTGCCGTCCGCGGCTCTCGCGCGCCGCTTCGGGCCGGATCTCACGCGCTATCTGCAGCGCCTTACGGGTGCCGCGGCCGATCCCCGCATCTTTCACAAGCCGGCGCGCAGCTATCGCCGCCGCCTGGAATTCGTCGCTCCCGTCGCATCGCTGGAAGGCCTGCTGTTTCCGCTGCGCCGGCTATTCTTCGAGTTCCAGGGCTTTCTGCGGGCCCGGGATAGCGCCGTGCAGAGCCTGAGGCTGCAGCTTTTGCACCGGGATGCGCCGCCGACGATGCTCGAGCTGCGAACCACCGATCCGGAGCGTCGCGCGCTGCGTTTGTTCTCTCTGCTGCGCGAGAAGCTCGAGCGCCTGGTGCTGCCCGAGCCTGCCTGCGAGATCCGCCTGGAGGCAGATCAATTCATCGCGCCCGGCGACACTCAGCTTTCCGTGCTCGAGGATCGCACCCAGCGCGATGCCAACTGGTCCGCCTTGCTGGACAAGCTGCGCGCCCGACTCGGCGACCACGCCGTAAGAGGTCTCGGCCTCAATGCCGATCATCGTCCGGAGCGCGCCTGGTGCATCCAAACGCAAAGCGGCGAGGCGCAGCTTCCCGACGCTTTTCCCGATCGGCCGCTGTGGATTCTCGAGCCCCGTCCGCTGCGACAACTTCCGAAGCTCATGGGCCATCCGGAACGGATCGAGACCGGCTGGTGGGATGCCGCGGAAGCGCGCCGCGACTACTACATCGCCGAGACGGACGAAGGCGCCCGTTGGTGGCTGTACCGTGATGCGATCACGCATGAATGGTTCCTGCAGGGTTTATGGGCATGAGGGCAGCGGCCGGATGCGACGGCATAAAGAGCTCCTGCCCATGAGCTACGCCGAGCTGCTGGCCTGCACCAACTTCAGCTTCCAGCGCGGCGCATCCCATCCTTTTGAAATGGTGAAGCGCGCCGCGCAGCTCGGCTATCAGGCGCTCGCGATCAGCGACGAATGCACGCTCGCGGGCATCGTGCGTGCCCACGATGCCGCCCGTGATGAAAAACTGAAGCTGATCGTCGGCAGTCAATTCCGCTTCCCGGAAGGTGACCGCGTCGTGCTGCTGGTGCCTTCACAGGCGGCCTACACGCAGCTGTGCGAGCTGATCACACGCATGCGACTGCACTCCGTCAAAGGCTCCTATGCGATCAGCCGCGAGGATTTCGCGACCGGCATCGATGCTTGCATCGCATTGTGGGTACCGGCTCCGAGGCTCTCCGAGCCCATGGCCCGCTGGTTCGCAAGCTTGTCGGCCGTGGAGCGCTATCTGAGTTTCACTCATCGAGTCGCGCAGGACAGCGCGCAACACCTGCAGGAGCTGCAGCATCTGAGCGCCGCACTCGCTGTGCCGCTCGTGGCCGTCGGCGATGCGCACTACCACGTGCGGGATCGGCGCCCGCTGCACGATGTGCTGACCGCTATTCGCCTGAAAACCACCGTCGATCGGATCGGGTACGAAGCCATCCCCAACGGCGAATGTCATCTGCGACCGCAGGCAACGCTGCGCAAGCTCTATCCGCCGCAGCTGCTCGAGCGCACGTGCGAGATCGCTGCGCGCTGCACCTTCGAGCTGTCCAGCCTGCATTACGAATATCCCGAGGAGCTGGTTCCGCACGGGACCACGGCGCTCGAGCATCTACGTACCAAGACTAGCGCAGGGGCGCTGCGCCGCTGGCCCACAGGCATTCCGGACCCGATGCAGGCATTGCTGAACAAAGAATTGGACCTGATCGCGGAGCTCAAATACGAGCATTTCTTCCTTACGGTGGCCGAGATCGTCGAGTTCGCGCGTCATCCGGATCGCAACATCCTGTGCCAGGGACGCGGCAGTGCCGCCAATTCTGCGGTTTGTTACGCGCTCGGCATCACCGAAGTTGATCCTTGC
>Ga0105240_10014122_pt1 | contig 10913 bp, 7 predicted proteins | sample KBSC54metaG_FD_80426 | JGI IMG/M metagenome (GOLD analysis project Ga0105240, IMG submission 80426) | Corn rhizosphere microbial communities from Kellogg Biological Station, Michigan, USA - KBS C5-4 metaG | ecosystem: Host-associated > Plants > Roots > Rhizosphere > Soil | place: Michigan, USA...
CGACAGTATGGCCATTCCCGCCCAGGAATATCCCGACAGGATCGGATTCGTGCCCGAAGGCCGTCCGACATTTACGCCATACATCGCGCCGGAGACGAGCCTGCGCGAGCTCACGCCGATTCCGATCATCGTCGGAGCAATACTCGGACTCATTTTCTGCGCGTCTTCCCTTTACGTGGTCCTCAAGGTCGGACTCACGGTCAGCGCGTCGATTCCTGTCGCGGTCATCTCGATAACTCTTTTCCGGCTTCTTTCGCGGTTCGGACTCCGCGACGCGACGATCCTCGAGCACAACATCGTCCAGACAGCGGGCTCCGCCGGCGAGTCGATCGCGTTCGGCGTCGGTGTCACGATGCCGGCCATTCTCATCCTCGGCTTCGACCTCGAGATCACCCGCGTCATGCTCGTCGCGATACTCGGCGGACTCATCGGCATCCTGATGATGATCCCCCTCCGGCGCGCGCTGATCGTCGCACAGCACGGGATCCTCAAGTATCCGGAAGGCACGGCCTGCGCAGAAGTGCTGAAAGCGGGGGCGTCCGCGGAATCACGCGCTGCCGCATCTCCCGAAGCGAAGCGGGAGCAGGCCAAGCTTGGTGAGGGCACCAGCGCCAAAACGATTTTCACCGGATTTGGATTCGCCCTCGCGTACAAATCGGCGATGGTCGCATTCCAGACATGGAAGGAAGCGCCCGAAAAAGTCTTCGGCGCCCCATTCAGGAACGCCTCCATCTCGGCGGAGGTGTCGCCGGAGCTGCTCGGCGTCGGATACATCATCGGTCCCCGCATCGCGTCGATCATGTGCGCCGGCGGAGTTCTCGCGTATCTCGTGCTCATTCCGATGATCAGCTACTTCGGGAGCTTCATGAACGTGCCGCTCGCGCCGGAGAGCACGAAGCTGATCAAGGACATGGCCCCATCGGATATTCGAAATGCCTACGTACTGTACATCGGTGCGGGAGCGGTCGCAGCCGGCGGCATCATCAGCGTGTTCCGCTCGCTTCCAACGATCTGGCACGGATTGAAGGGCGGTCTCAGCGATTTCTCGGCCTCCAAGGGGGTCGGCTCACCGGTCAAGCTCCGCACTGACCGCGACCTCCCGATCAATTTCGTTCTCATCGGCGTTCTCGCTCTCGTTGTCGTCATAGCTTTTGCCAGCCCGCTGTATGTCGGTGGAACCGGTATCGCCGCCCGGATCGCCGCCGCGGTACTGATCATCGTATTCGGATTCCTCTTCGTCACCGTTTCGTCGCGGCTTACGGGTGAGATTGGATCGTCATCGAATCCGATTTCCGGAATGACGGTCGCGACGCTGCTGCTCACCTGTCTCACCTTTGTCATCCTCGGCTGGACGGGCAGCAATTATTTCGTGACTGCACTCTCGATTGGCGCGATCGTCTGCATCGCGGCCTCGAATGGAGGCACCACTTCGCAGGACTTGAAGACCGGATTCCTCATCGGCTCGACTCCGCGCAATCAGCAGATTGCAATTCTCATCGGAGCGACTGTATCCGCGCTCGCGCTCGGTCCGATTCTGCTCAAGCTCAACGCCGCGGGCTCGGTGTACGTTCCGATCGGCACGACGGTGCAGGGACTGTCGACGGGCGGCGTTAAGCCCGGCGAAAAGGCCGACGTTTCCACGTTGCACCGCCGCGAGAAAATCGAAGGAACGCTGGCCGTTCCAGGCACGGACACCAAGGACTATTTCGTGTGGCATCGCCAGGACCCCAGCGGCGGAAACGCCGAGAAGTATCTGGTGGACGATGCGGGAACGCCGGTGTATTTCGTCGATCGCGGAATCAACGGGACCATCCGGAAGCTCCCCAACGGGCAGGCGGTTCCCAAGTTCGACGCCCCGAAGGCGACGCTCATGTCGTACATCATCAAGGGCATTCTCGGTGGGAAGCTTCCGTGGGGACTCGTTCTCCTCGGCGCAATGATCGCGATCGTGCTCGAGATGTCGGGAATTCCATCGCTTGCGTTCGCAGTTGGAGTGTATCTGCCGCTGTCGTCGTCATCGCCAATTTTTATCGGCGGACTGGTACGGCTCATGGTGGACAAATGGATCGCGAAGAAGCACGCCGCGTCGCGTCTCACTCCGGATCAGCTCATCGCCGAAGGCGACAAGAGTCCGGGTGTGCTGATGGCGTCGGGTTATATCGCGGGTGGTGCGATTGCCGGAATTCTGATCGCCTTCCTTGCAGGCGTTCCATCGATGGCCGGCTTCAACGCGCGCATCGAAGCGTTTGGGGAGGCAAATCCGATGCGCTCTGGTCCGGCGGCGGATTTGTTGACTCTGATACCATTCGCGGTGCTGATAGTGGTGCTCTATCTGACGGGCCGCGAAAAGCTGCTGGCGCCGAAGCGGACGATCTGATTCAGAAAGGAGTCGGCCGGATTTAGTATCAAGATGATACTAAAAACTGGCCGAATTCGTCTTCGACGGGCCATAACGCGCTTTTCCGGGGTATTAGTCCCCAGCCTCGTGAGCCGTGGGATTTCGGCCGCGTCTTTGCAATTCTCGAACGTTCCATCACCTGACTATCACGGTTGGGACGGATAACTTCTCGGTCCCCAAGGACCACCTGAGGACATATTAAAGAATGAAAAGCACTCGTTTGCTGTTGACCATGGTCGCCGGCCTGGGCCTGGCCGCCGGCACTTCCACCGCTACTGCCCAGCTCCCGTCGTCAAACCCCTTCTCCACCGCAAGCACTCTTCAATACCAGGCGCCACCCTTCAACAGGATCAAGGACGCCGACTACCAGCCGGCGATCGAAGAGGGAATGCGGCAGCAGATTGCCGAAATGGGAGCCATCGCGGCTCAGACCGCTACGCCGACATTCGACAACACGATCGTGGCGATGGAGCGCTCGGGTGCTCTCCTCACTCGTGCCGCGAAGGTCTTCAATGCCGTAACGGGCGCCAATACCGACGACACACTTCAGCACATTCAGGAAGTGCTCGCACCGAAGCTCGCCGAGCACAGCGACGCCATTTATCTGAACGACAAGCTGTTTCAGCGTGTGAAGAGCATCTACGATCGGCGCAACGGACTTGGGCTCAACCCCGAGCAGAAATTTCTCGTCGAGCTGTACTACAAGAACTTCATCCGCGCCGGAGCTCAGCTGTCCGAGGCAGATAAGACCAGGCTTCGGGCTTTGAACCAGGAAGAATCGAAGCTCACAACAGATTTTCAGAACAAGCTGCTCGCCGGGACCAAGGCCGGCGCTCTCGTTCTCGACAATCCTGCGCAGCTCGATGGGCTCAGCGAAGGTGACATTGCGGCTGCGGCCGAGGCGGCAAAGGGCCGGGGACTCGCCGGCAAGTGGGTGCTCCCGCTGCAGAACACAACGCAGCAGCCAAAGCAGGCGTCGCTCAAGAATCGCGCGGTACGCGAGCAGCTTTTCATCGCGTCAACTACGCGCACGGAGCACAGCGACTCGAACGACACTCGCGGGATCGTCAAGCGCCTTGCGCAGCTCCGTGCCGATCGCGCCAGGCTGCTCGGCTTCCCCAACTATGCGGCGTACGCGCTCGACAATCAGATGGCGAAGACGCCGGAAGCGGCACTGAAGCTGTTGACGGATCTCGTTCCTGCTGCGACGGCGAAGGCTCGTTCCGAAGCGGCTCAGATGCAGGCGCTGATCGACAGCCAGAAAGGCGGATTCAAGCTCGCCCCGTGGGACTGGCAGTATTACTCGGAGCAGGTTCGAAAGGCGAAGTACGACCTCGACGAATCTCAGCTCAAGCCGTATTTCGAGCTCGACCGCGTGCTGCACGACGGCGTTTTCTACGCCGCCAATCAGCTCTACGGGCTGACGTTCAAGGAGCGAAAGGACATTCCTGTCTATCAGCCCGACGTCCGCGTATTCGAAGTGTTCGACGCGGATGGAAAGTCGCTCGCTCTATTCTACGCTGATTACTTCAAGCGCGACAACAAGAGCGGCGGCGCATGGATGGACAGCTTTGTCGATCAGTCGCGACTGATCGGAACAAAGCCCGTGATCTTCAACGTCGCCAACTTCACCAAGCCCGCACCGGGACAGCCGGCGCTGCTGACGTTCGATGACGTGACGACCATGTTCCACGAATTCGGACATGCGCTGCACGGAATGTTCTCGAGCGTCGAGTATCCGACTCTCTCCGGCACCAACGTTCCGCGCGATTTCGTCGAGTTCCCGTCGCAGTTCAACGAGCACTGGGCTCTCGATCCGAAGGTCTTCGCGAACTATGCGAAGAACTACAAGACAGGCGAGCTGATGCCGCAGTCGCTCGTCGACAAGGTCAAGAAGGCGAAAACGTTCAATCAGGGGTTCGCCACCACCGAGTACCTTGCCGCGTCGCTGCTCGACCTCGCATGGCACACGCTTCCACCTGGCTCACCCCAACAGGACGTCGATGCATTCGAGACCGCAGCGCTCCAGCGATACAACGTGGCCATGTACGAAGTGCCGCCACGATATCGGACAACGTATTTCGCTCACATCTGGAGCGGCGGATACTCGGCGGGATATTACGCATACCTCTGGAGCGAGGTACTGGACGACGACGCCTACGCGTGGTTCACCGAGCACGGTGGACTCCTGCGCGCGAACGGACAGCGCTTCCGCGACATGGTCCTGTCGCACGGTGGCACACAGGAGGTCGGTTCGCTATACCGAGCGTTCCGCGGCCGGGATCCCAGCGTGGAGTTCCTTCTCGAGCAGCGCGGACTGAAGGAGGTTCCGCCAGGCAAGTGATAAGTGCCGCTGTCATAACGGTGCGGCTGGAACTGTAATGGAACCTCCGGAAACCGGTTCAAGCAACGACCGACCGCCCGCCGACCGACTCCTCAGCTCGGCGCCGGATCCGGGAGCATTGCCCGTCGCTCCTGGATTTGCGGCTGTCGAAGCCGAGGAGTCAGACTCCGCTCCGGACGTATTGACGCCGCATGAAGCCCAGCTCGTCGACAAGCGAACGATCTTTATCGCAGCTGCCGCAATGGTCGTCGCCCTTGGCGCTGGCTTGCTGTCCCAGGTTCTCATTCGGCTGATAGCCCTCTTTACGAACGCGGCTTTTTACGGTCGCATATCGGCTGCGGTCGTCTCACCCGCCGGCGCGCATGCTCCGTGGTTTGTAATCCTCCTCGTTCCGATTGTCGGCGGACTGATAGTCGGAGTGCTGGCACGCTACGGCTCGGCATCGATCCGCGGACACGGAATTCCCGAGGTGATGGAGCGAGTGCTTCACGGTGAAAGCCGGATTCCCGCTCGAGTGATGGTGCTCAAGCCCCTTTCCGCCGCGGTCGCAATCGGCACCGGCGGCCCGTTCGGCGCTGAGGGTCCGATCATCGCGGCGGGCGGAGCACTCGGCTCGGTGATTGGCCAGCTCGTACATGTCACGGCAGACGAGCGCAAGATTTTACTGGCCGCCGGCGCAGCAGCGGGCATGGCGGCAACTTTTGGAACGCCTGTATCGGCAGTTCTTCTCGCGGTTGAGCTGCTTCTTTTCGAATACCATCCGCGCTCGCTCATTCCGGTCGCGCTTGCATCCGTGGTGGCAACAGCGGTTCACGTTGCATTCGAAGGCGGACTTCCGGTTTTCGCCATCCCGACGATTGCCCCGCCAAGAGATGCGGCACTTGTGAGCTACACCGTTCTTGGCGCGGTGATGGGCGCATTCGCCGCGGGGATCACGCGGCTCGCTTACGCCATCGAGGATCGGTTCGAGAGCTTCGGCAAACGCTTCGGCGTTCACTGGATGTGGTGGCCGGCGATAGGCGCAATCGCGGTTGGCGTTATCGGTGTCGCGGAGCCACGCACCCTGGGCATTGGCTACAGCAACATCACCGGTGCAATCAGCGGAACGATTGTCGGACGCGCGCTTCTCTTTCTGGTAGTGCTCAAGCTTGCTTCGTGGGCCATCTACATCAGCAGCGGCACTTCAGGCGGAACGCTCGCTCCTCTCTTTACCATTGGCAGCGGCGCCGGCGCCTGGATCGGGACGCAGCTCGCTTCATACGCTCCTTCGCTCGGCATCTCGCCCGGAGTTGCCGGCCTGGTTGGGATGGCTGCGATTTTCGCTGGAGCAACACATGCATTGCTGGCATCAATCGTTTTCGCATTCGAAACCACGCGCCAGCCGTGGGGTCTGTTGCCGCTGCTCGCCGGTTGCAGCGCAGCGTATCTCGTCTCGCTTTTGATAAGTCGAAACTCATTGATGACCGAGAAGATGGTGCGCCGCGGAATCCGCGTGCGGACCGCGTATGCAGTCGATCATCTGCAGCACGTCGAGGTTCGCGACGCAGCCGCACGTGAGATCGTCGCCGTCAACGGAGACGACACACTGGGCGAAGTAAGGGCGTGGCTGGCTTCCGGCGCAGGTGGGGCGACGCATCAGGGCTTCCCGGTTCTCGACGAACAACAGCGGCTCATCGGCGTGCTCACGCGTCGAGACATAATGGAAAAGGGCAACGCCGACTCGGCGCCGCTGAGCTCGCTCATTCGCCGACCGCCCGCGGTGGTGTTCGAGGACAACTCTCTGCGTGAAGCAGCCGACCACATGGTTACCAACGGCGTCGGCAGGCTGCCTGTCGTCACTCGCGAAGACACCGCGACGGTTGTTGGAATGATTTCGCGAAGCGACTTGCTCTCGGCGCACGGCCCGAGGCTTCGCGCAATGCGCCAGCGACGTCGCATGCGCCTGATGAAATTCTGGCGCGAGCTCTAGCCGGCTTCAGAATCAGCTCTCTGAAATGACCACGCGATGGCCGGCGGGCGTCCGGAAAGCGCGGGATCTGGTGATGGAGCACGGCTGGAACGCAACAGCTTATCAGATCGTCAATCCCGGAATCGATCACTGGTTTTCCGAGCGGGACGATGCGGTGGTCGGCTACGTCACGTACCGGAAATTCCGCGTGGTTGCCGGGGCACCCGTGTGCGCGCTCGCTCGACTCGACGAAGTCACGGCTGAGTTCGAGCTCTCGTCGAGACGAGCAGCAGAGAAGGTCTGTTACTTTGGCGCCGAGGCGAGGCTCGAGTCGTTGTTGAAGAGCAGGGTCGATCATGCGATGGCACTCCTCGGCGCCCAACCCTCGTGGAACCCGTCGACCTGGATCGACCTTCCTCAGGCTCATTCATCCCTTCGCGCGCAGCTCAATCGCGCCGCCAACAAGGGCGTCAGGATATCCGAATGGTCGTCGACGAACGCGGCAGCGTCACCCGACCTGCACTCGATTCTCGATCGGTGGCTGCGTGGCCGAGGTCTGCCGCCGCTGCATTTCCTCGTGGAGCCGGCGACGCTCGAGCGTCTCGACGACCGCCGTGTATTTGTCGCCGCGCGTAGATCTTCAGACGACGGAGCGAACGATCAACCCGTTGCGTTCGCCGTGCTGTCTCCCATACCGGCGAGGAATGGCTGGCTGGTGGAGCAGTTTCCACGAGATCCTGAAGCACCGAACGGAACGATCGAGCTTCTGCTGCACGACGCAATCACCACAGTCGCTCGCGAGGGCGCTTCGTATGTGACATTGGGACTCGCCCCGCTTGCCGGGCGTGATGCAGCAGGGTCGTTACCCGAGCCATTGTGGCTTCGGTTGATGCTTCGGTGGGTTCGGGCCCACGGCCGAAGGTTCTACAATTTCGGCGGACTGGAGGCGTTCAAGGCGAAGTTTCGCCCGGACAGCTGGGAGCCTGTCTATGCAATCGAACTCTCGCCGCATTTCACGCATCATGCGTTGTATGCGATAGCAGGCGCTTTTGCTTCAGCTCCTCCGCTGCATCTCGCAGCGACGGCACTTCGGCGTGCAGTTACGCAGGAGGTTCGATGGCGGCGCGAGACTGCGACTCGATGATGCTCGCAAAGAGAGCATCCAACTCTGCCGCCGGATTCTTTGCAACCCCCTCGTGCACAGGTCCGCACTGGATCACATCGGATCTTGGCGCCGTGAGCCAGTGGAATCGCTCGGAAGGGGGCGCGAGAGCGATCGGACCGGCGGTCATGTCGCCCCGGCTGATTGCATCGCACGACTCGAGGTATCGGATCAGCAGATCGATGTCCACTCCCGGCGCGCGCTTGCGCAGCTCGACAGCGTCCGTCAACACCCGCATGCCGAGGAATTCGGTGGTACGCGCATGGAGGATGACACCAACGGGCACGTACGTGCCGATGTAGACGTGAGGAACCACTCGCAGCACGGCGAAGTCGTACGACACCCACCCATCGCTCAACTTCGCCTTGGATTTCTTCATCTTCGCGCGGCGACGCGGATTGGAGCTGTACGGTGGACGCGTGCGCGCGCTTCCGTGGCTTCGGTGACGAAGTCGCGCGGTGAGCGAATCCGCGTCGTCAAATAATCGACGTAGCGTTTTCGCGCCGCGGCCGGAGTCTTGAATTCGCCGCTGGCGACACTGTCACTCAGCAGCTCGTCCGGAACACTGCCGACGGCTGCAACGATGACATCATGACTGATCGCTGCCGCCATTTCCTCATCTGCCAGGTCAATGTCTCCACTCTCTGCCAGCAGGACGTGAGTCTTGATCAGGGGAAACGGAGACCGTGTTCTGGCTTCGTCGACTGAAGCCCAGTCGTGGTGGGCATACAGCGCGGCTCCGTGATCGATCAGCCACGGCTCGCGGTTCCAGATAAGGAGATTCGGGTTGCGATGTGTGCGATCGGGGTTTGAGACGAACGCATCGAACCAGACAATTCTCGCCGCGAGATCGGGCGATATGAATTCGCCGGCGGCCGATGTGTCGAAATTGAACGAACCGTCGAGATATCGCAGTCCGACGTTGATTCCATGGCTCGCGCGAAGGAGATCCTGGATCTCCGGGTCCGGCTCGGACCTGCCGAATGATTCGGCGACATCGATGAGCGCGAGCTCGGGTGTGGGAAGTCCGGCGGCCTGCGCCAGCGATCCCGTGATCAGCTCAGCGACGAGTGCTTTAGTGCCCTGCCCTGCGCCACGAAACTTGGCGACGAAGAGGCCGCCATCGCGGGTGTCGACAATCGCCGGGAGCGAGCCACCCTCGCGAAGGGGCTGGACGTACCTCGTCGCGGTAAGGACTGGAAGCGGGGACATGTACCCTCAAGATACCAGTCTTCAGACAACTGCAACTTAGGAAACCAGAGATCTCTGATTTCCTAAGTTGCAGTCGGGCTCAAGTGCGGGTGAATTCCTGCGCGACTTCTATTGACAGCTTGGCATGCCGCGCGGCAGTGGCAGCGAGCAGGTCTTCGTGGTTCCGTCCTGCGTGATAACGATCGTCGCTGTTGCCGTGCCGTTGTAGGTGATGACTTCGCGTCTGCTGTGGGTGGTTGGAGTCTGGCCCTGGATCGCAACGGTAGCCGTCATCGAGCGAATTACAGTTCCCGCTGTGGGATATGTCGGTCTGCCCGACACAATTGGAATCACGAGTCCGCTTGTTGTGTCACCAACAAGCCGGCTTGCAGTAAACGGACCGTCGGCATTCGTGCCAGTCGTGGATTCCGACCCGCGCGATGTTCCATCAACGGTGCGCTGCGTGCTTCCGACGGAGAGGCCGGTTATTGTCTGATTGCTGCTGTTGTTGACGACGGACACGGCGCTGTCATGACGCGTCACAGTGCCTGTTGCCGTGATCTGGGCGTTCACCCTGTCGGTTGTGCTATCGGGTGCGGACTGCACCGTTCCATCGGCCTTCTTAAAGGATGTGACGCTGACAATCGTGAGACCATTGTCTCTCGTCTCTGTGCAGGTCACGAGTCCGGTGCCACTCGAGAAGCTGCAGTTGCCTGCTTCGTCTCCGTGTCCGAATGGACCTCCATGACCAAACGGCCCCTGGCCGAAGCCTCGTCCAAACCCGATTCCGCCCATGAAATCGGGGCCCAGTCCGCCGCCCATCATTCCTTCACCGCCGGGGCCGTGGCCGCCACGCGGTGGCAGGAAGGCCCCCTCGATGCCGTTGCTCGGCGCGAAGGTATTGTTGGTCGACGTGAAACCGGCGGGTAGTGTTACGAAAGCATCTGTGAGCGACAACACCGATGTGGAAGGAGACGTTGTATCCATACACGCAGCCGCCAGCAGCGCGATTGCGGCAACAGCTGTCCCTTGCAGCATTCCTTTCATTGGTTGTGTTCCTCGTGCTGGTTGAGTGGCGCCGTTCGCGAATGTCCTGATACAAGTCGCGCCGGCTTCGTGATGAGGAACACGCCAGCCCTCGCCTACCCTTACGCCGCGGTCTTACAGAGTGTTGCTCTCGGGGAGCCAGGGGGCGAGCCGCTCCCGCAGAATCCGCAGCGCCTTGCCCATCTGCGCCTCCACGGTCTTGACCGAGATGCCAAGGACTGTGGCAATTTCTGAGTACCGGAGCCCGTGGGTCCGGCTGAGCTCGAAAACCTCGCGGCAGCGGGCCGGGAGCTCCGAGACGGCACTTTTGAGCGCAACCTCGATTTCCTCCTCGATAAGCTGAGCCGGCGCGGACGCGGCTACCGACGCCGGTTCAACGGCTTCCGGCTCTCCGCGACGCTCGACACGCTCGTGGCGGACATGGTTGAGTGCGCGATTGCGGGTGGATTGGAACAGGTAGGCCTGCGGGGAGGAGTCCCGGGCGAGCGACTCGCGGCGTCTCCAGAGCTCCAGCATCACGTCCTGAACCACTTCCTCCGCCACGGCTCGCGACCTGACGATCGATTCGGCAGACCTCACGAGCGACGGATACCACGCCCGAAAGATGGTGTCGAATGCGCTTTCATCGCCCTGGCGAAGACGCTCGAGAAGCTCGTTGCTTTCCAGACGTTGCCCTGAATGGTGTTTATCCTTGTCAGGGCACAATCTACGGCCTTTACCTTTATGAAATCAGGCCATAGGGTAAGCGGCTGCTGGGGTGTTTCATTAGCAACATGTCCGATGGCAAACCACCTGCGGGACCAGATTCCGTGAGCCAGCCGAC
>Ga0105240_10014123_pt1 | contig 10913 bp, 9 predicted proteins | sample KBSC54metaG_FD_80426 | JGI IMG/M metagenome (GOLD analysis project Ga0105240, IMG submission 80426) | Corn rhizosphere microbial communities from Kellogg Biological Station, Michigan, USA - KBS C5-4 metaG | ecosystem: Host-associated > Plants > Roots > Rhizosphere > Soil | place: Michigan, USA...
ATGAAGCCACGGACGATGCGCTTTTTCCCTGGCTTCGTCCTCATAGACTAACTCAAAGAGCCTGGGTTCAACTCGCGGTGCACAATCAGCGCCGCCTCTACCCCCTCTTCTAAAATCCCATTCCCCTTCCTCTTGGCATCTTCGCGTCTCTGCGTGAGCACACTCCGACCCGTTGTCTCCGCCTCCAAGTTTCCCTTTGACGCAGTCATTCTCGCGATCCACTCTGGGCTCCTCAGTAGCTCCGAACCTGGACCCAGCTTATGACATCTCGGGAAAGAATTCTCGCCGCCCTCAACCACCAGGAACCCGACCGCCTTCCGATCGATTTGTCCGGCCATCGTTCGTCCGGAATCGCCGCGATGGCTTACAACCATTTGCGCGAATTCCTGGGGTTGCCCAAACGCCCTATTCGCGTCTACGACCCCGTTCAACAGTTGGCGATCGTTGATGAAGATGTTTTGCAGCGATTTCACGTCGACACCATCGAGCTCGGCCGGGCGTTCGCCCTCGAAGAGAAGCATTGGACCGATTGGGTGCTGCCCGATGGCACACCCTGCTATATGCCGGTCTGGGCCAAACCCGAGCGGGACAATGGCGATTGGGTGCTCCGCTCGCACCCCAACCGGCGCGTGATTGCGCGGATGCCCGAAGGGGTGTGGTACTTTGAACAAGCCAATTTTCCCTTCCTGGAACACGAGGATTTGGAACGGGTGGAAGCGGAACTGGCGGAGTGCATGTGGTCCGCCGTCGCCTCGCCACCTGGTCCAATCACCGCCGGGCCAGCCGGGGAACCCATCCTGATGGAAGGGGCTCGTCGGCTGCGCCAACAGACCGATCGCGCCATCATTGGGTTGTTCGGCGGAAACCTCCTCGAACTCGGCCAATGGTTCTATCGCAACGACAACTTTTTCATGCTGCTGGCGGGCGAACCGAAGCGGGCCCACCGTTTTCTCGACAAGCTGATGGAGTTGCACTTGCGCAACCTCGACCGTTTTTTACGCACGGTCGCTCCCCACCTGGACATCATCATGTTTGGTGACGACCTGGGGATGCAGTCCGGGCCGCAGGTTTCGCCGGCGATGTATCGGGAGTATTTCAAACCGCGGGAACGCGCCATGTGGCAGCTGGTGAAACAGCGCGCGCCCCATTTGAAAATCCAGCTCCATTGCTGCGGCGGCGTTCGCGAACTGTTGCCGGACCTGATCGACGCCGGGCTCGATGCCATCAACCCGGTCCAGATCACGTGCCGTGGAATGGACCCCGCGGGGTTAAAACGCGATTTCGGCCGATCGCTCACTTTCTGGGGCGGTGGCTGCGATACCCGTGAGGTGCTGATCAACGGCAACCCGGCCCAGGTCCGTGACCACGTTCGAAGGCTCATCGATATCTGGCGGCCGGGCGGCGGCTTTGTGTTTCAGCAGGTTCATAATATCCTGGCTGATGTGCCGCCCGCCAACGTGGTCGCGATGTACGACGCCGCCGTAGAGGCTTAGGGTAAGCGAGGCCTGCGGATGAGAAACTTTTTTTCAAAAGGCCTCTCCTAACCTCGAACCCAGATTCCCTTTTGGTTACCATCGCCGCACTCAGTATGAAAACTAAACCGGGCTACCCACTGGCCAAACAACGTTATGCCGAAGCGGGTGTGGATACGGAGCAAGCCGTCGCCAAACTCGCCACGGTTTCAATTTCCATCCACTGCTGGCAGGGCGATGATGTCGGCGGCTTCGAAAACTCCGGCCAACCGCTCGGAGACGGTTTGGCCGTTACCGGCAATTACCCAGGCAAAGCGCGAACCCCGCAGGAACTGCGGCGTGATTTCGAGAAAGCCCTTTCCCTGATCCCGGGTCGGCATCGCTTCAACCTCCACGCCAGCTACGCTGAGACCGGTGGCCGGCGTGTGGACCGCGACGCGCTTGCGCCGGAGCACTTCAAGAATTGGATCGCCTGGGCCAAATCGATCAGCATCGGTCTCGATTTCAATCAGACCTACTTCTCTCACCCCAAAGTCGCCAAGGGCTGCACCCTGACCAGCCCGGACAAAGCGATCCGGCAGTTCTGGATCGAGCATGGCATTCGTTGCCGCGCCGTCGGAGCCGAGATCGGCAAAATGCTAGGGAAATCCTGCCTGACGAACCTATGGATTCCCGACGGAATGAAAGATACTCCGGCCGATCGGAAGGGACCGCGGGAACGGCTCGCCGAATCCCTGGATGCCATTTTCAAAAAGCGGATCGACAAGCGTTTTAATGTCGACTCGGTGGAGCCCAAGCTCTTCGGCATCGGCGCAGAAAGCTATACGCCGGGATCCCACGAGTTCTATCTCGGCTATGCTGTCAGCCGCCGGACCTTGCTGACCCTCGACTCCGGCCATTACCACCCGACCGAAGGAATCAGCGACAAGATCTCGTCGGTGCTCCAGTTCCTGCCGGAGATTGCTCTCCACGTGAGTCGCGGTGTTCGTTGGGACAGCGACCACGTGGTCACCCTCACGGACGATTTGGAAGCCATCGCCCAGGAAATCGTCTGGGGCAGCTACTTCGATCGAGTGCGTATCGGCCTGGATTATTTCGACGCGAGCATCAACCGCATCGCCGCCTGGGTGATCGGGTCGCGCAACATCCTCAAGGCGCTGCTCCTGGCGTTGCTAACGCCCATCGCCCAAATCAAGCAGTTCGAGGCCGACGGCGATTACACCTCCCGGCTGGCGTTCCTCGAGGAAGCGAAGACCTTGCCGTTCGGCCCGGTCTGGGATCATTATTGCGAACGCTCCGGCGTGCCCACGGGAACGGACTGGCTGGCGGAAGTCAAAGCGTACGAACGTACGGTTCTGGACAAACGGTCGTAAGGCCTGCACACGATTCGATCGGGAGAAGCGAAAAGTATTTTGCCCCATGCAATATCTATGACCACCTATCTTGCAATTGATTTGGGCGCCGAAAGCGGGCGCATCATGGCGGGCCTGTGGAACGGAAAAACCATTCGCCTGGAAGAAGTGCATCGATTCGCCAATGGACCCGTGATGCTGGCGGATTCCTTGCGTTGGGATGTCATGCGGCTATGGGCGGAAATCCAGCATGGCCTCACCCTGGCCGCTCGGAAATATGGCAAATCGATCGTCTCGGTCGGGGCGGATACCTGGGGAGTCGATTTTGTGCTTCTCACCCGTAATGGGGAGATGCTGGGACAGCCGTATCATTACCGCGACGCGCGGACCAACGGGATGATGGAGAAGGCGTTTCGGAAAGTGCCACGGCCGGAAATTTTCGCGCAAACCGGCCTGCAGTTCATGCAGCTCAACACCCTGTTCCAGCTACTGGCGTTGAAGGATAGCAGCCCCGAACTGGTCGACATGACGGATTCGCTCTTGTTCATGCCGGATTTCATCCATTGGGCTCTGTGCGGATCCCGGGTAGCCGAGTTTACCATTGCTTCAACTTCCCAATGCCTCAACCCGCTTACCCGGAATTGGGCTGGGCCGTTGTTAAAAAAGCTGGGGATCCCCGCACGCATCTTCCCCAAAATCGTCCCCCCCGGTTCGAATCTGGGCGCCCTTCGCCAACGAGTCGCAGAGGCCACTGGCCTGAGCCGGGTTCGCGTAGTCACGCCGCCGTCACACGACACTGCCAGCGCGGTCGCGGGTGTGCCGACCGCCAATACCGGCAAGCCGAACTGGGCGTACCTCAGTTCCGGCACCTGGTCTCTCATGGGTGTGGAAGTAAACAAGGCCTCTTTATCGGCACGGACCCAGGAACTCAACCTCACCAATGAAGGTGGGCTAGACGGAACCTACCGCTTGCTCAAAAACATCATGGGCCTGTGGCTGGTCCAGCAATGCAAACGTTCATTCGACGCCCGGGGCCGGCCCTACGAATACCCAGAGTTGGCGGCCCTGGCTGCCAAAGCCGCCCCGCTCCGCTCCCTGGTGAATCCCGATGATCCTCGCTTTCTGAATCCTCCCGACATGCCGAAAGCGATCCAGAACTTTTGCCGTGAGACCGGGCAGCGGATCCCCAAAACGGAAGGCGAACTCGTCCGGTGCGCCTACGAGAGCCTCGCGCTCAAATACCGGCAGGTGCTTGGCTGGCTCGAAGAACTGGCCGGCAACCGCATCGAGGTTATCCATATCGTCGGTGGCGGCTCCAAGAGTAAGATCCTCAATCAATTCACCGCGGACGCCTGCCAACGGCCCGTGATCGCCGGCCCAGTCGAAGCCACCGCCCTGGGCAATCTCCTGGTCCAGGTCCGGTCCAATGGCGAACTCTCGTCGCTTTCTGAGCTCCGCGAAGTGGTTCGCAAATCGAGCCAGGTGGTGACGTTTCAGCCCCGGCAATCGGCGCCGTGGGAAGGCGCCTACGCCCGGTTCATCAGTGTAGAGCAGGGGTCCAGCGTGCTGTCCTGACGACTTAACTCGCTAATTTGAAAGACGAGCTTGCCAGCGATGATCCGTGTCGCGATGATGCGCATTTATGACTGCCAAACCTGTTACTGTGATTGCGCACGTAAAAGCCCGGCCCGGCAAAGAAGCCGAGGTTAAAAAAGAGCTGCTCTCCCTCGTCGAGCCCAGCCGGAGAGACGCCGGCTGCCTCAACTACGATTTGCATCAGGCCGCAGACAATCCCGCCATGTTTATGTTCCACGAGATTTGGTCCAGCAAGGCGCTTCTGGATCAGCATCTGCAAAAGCCCGACCTCCAGGCAGTGCTTGGTCGGGTCGGCCAGATGGTGGCCGAGCCGGCTCAGATCACTCTCTGGGAGCGCATCGCGTAAGCGGCGGCGCATCGGTCCGAAGACCTTTATAGGTTTCCACCCCCCCGCGCCAGCGTGTGCTTACTGCGACCCGCGGAGCGGAGTCAGCACCAGGCAGCCCCAGCCCAACAAAAAGCTAACCCCGCCAAACGGGGTGATCGCGCCCAGCCATCTCAGGTTTGTAACCGCGAGCGCATACAGTGATCCGGAGAAAATCAGGATGCCGACGAGGAAGGTCAGCCACGGAAATTTTGGCAGCGGCGTCCGCCCAGCGAGCACGAAGAGCATCACGGCATGGATGAAATGGTAAAAAACCGCCTTTTCCCAGATGGCGGCGGTGCCATTCCGGGCCAGGAGATCTTTCAGTCCATGAGCGCCAAACGCGCCTAAGGCTACCGCGAGGAAACCCAACGCGGCGGCAATGCGAAGTGCACTTGCGTTATTCATGGCAGGCCTTCGGCTCGTCGCAAACAAGAATCAGGGTGCCCATCCCTCTATCTCAACTAAACCTCAGCCAGAAGCAAGTCCCTATCTGCGCGGGACCGAAATATGCTTCTGAATCTCCCCTCCGTTGGTTAGGTCATCGGGTGCGTGAGCCCCTGGGACTCGCGCAACTCGACACGTTCCGCAAGAACAAGAGTGTCTTCCGAACCGGCTTTTCCTAAACTCGGCGCCCGTGCGGCACAAACCAATCGACATGAATACCTGGGGCGGGCTGGGCGCCATCTTTCTTTGGAGCGCCACCTTCGCTTTCGCCCGGAGTTTGTCCGAACAGGTCGGCCCACTGAGCGGTGGTGCCAGCGCTTACCTGATTGCCGGCGCATTTTGCCTGCTCCGCATCGCGTGCTCTCCATCCCCTATGACCAGGTGGCGACAGCTCCCGCCCGGGTATCTATTCGGATGCGGGTTTTTGTTCGTTTTCTACACGGCGGCAGTCTACCTTGCAGTCGGATTATCACGGACGCGGGAGCAGTTGCTGGAGATTGCACTCGTCAACTATCTTTGGCCGGCGCTCACCGTGCTGGGGTCGACGTTGTTGCTCCAGAAGCGAGCCAGCGTTTGGCTGGCACCCGGAACTGCCCTGGCGCTAAGCGGAGTTTTTCTCGTGATGACCCAGGGCGCCCAGCTTTCGAAAATCACTTTGCTGGAGCATGTGCAGAGCAATCCAGCGGCCTATGCTATGGCGTTTTTAGCAGCTATTTCCTGGGCCCTGTATTCCAACCTGACCCGCCGCTGGACTCAGGCCAAGAACGACGGCGCCGTCGAGCTTTTTATTCCCATCACCGGCCTGGTTCTTCTGGGATTGCGCTACCTGTTGCACGAGTCAGGCCACTGGAACCTGCGGGCGGCCGGCGAAGCCACCACCCTCGCGGCGATCACTGCCCTGGCCTATTTCCTTTGGGACGCATCCATGCGGAAAGGAAATCTCCTGCTCGTCGCCGTTTTCTCCTATTTTACCCCCCTCGTCTCGACCCTGGTGAGTTGCGCCTATCTCGGAGTTTCCCCGGGGCCCAGGCTGTGGCTGGGATGCCTCCTGCTCGTCTCCGGCTCGCTGCTGACCTGGAAATCCGTCAGCGAAGCGCCCGCTCTCAACCCGCCGAAAGTGCTGCGCCCCGAAGTCTTAGCCGATTGACCTGGTCCAATGCACCTTCGATCCGATGGTTTCCCGCCTTGACGCATTGACGAACTGAGGGACAATCTTCCCGAGTGGTAGATATCGGGATTCATGCGGTCGGGACCCACATCACGTTTTGGGGTTTGTTGAAAAGGTGTTGACCTTTCGCCCCTCCCTATAACTCCACCGGTTGCCCCCATAGCTCAAATGGATAGAGCTGGCGTTTCCTAAACGTCAGATCCCTGTTCGATTCAGGGTGGGGGTACCACTTCGAAAAATGTGGGTCAAACTGCACATATCAACGGCCCCGCCCCTGGCCGATTCCAAGGTGACCTACAGAGTCAACCAGCAGCGTCCGATTTTGCTTTCCTGGTTGGCCGCACTTGGCGCGGGGGCGCCCGCGCTCCCGAGTGGCAGGTCGACCTCAGGCAAAGTACCTACTGGCTACAGCACACCGAGCGTGGATAGTTGAAGGTAGGGTCAGTCCATGCCGATCCAGGCCAGGACGGCCCCAAGGAACAAACCAAGCAAGGAGAAAAACGTGATTATGAAACGTTCATTACAATGGATGGCAGGCTTCGCCAGCGTGGCTCTGCTTACAATGACTGCCTCGGCCCAGAGCTACGGGAGCGGGCAAAGCACCCACTCAGGCACCTCAGGCTCTTCCGGCTGGGGGAATCAGCAATCCGGCACCGAGCCGTATACCAGTCAAGGCTACGGCAGCCAGCAATCTGGCACCGACCAATACGGCGGCCGGCAAAACTGGAATCAGTCCAGCAGCCAGCGCTACGGCATGAGCCAGCAAAGTGGGCGCTTCTGCGATTCGAAGTCGCTGCTTGGCCAGGAGGTCACCACTTCACAGGGGCAGGAAATCGGGACAATAAAAGACATCGTCTTCAATCCGCAAAACGGGGAAGTGTTCGCCGTAATCGGGATTGGCAGCGGGCAGAATGCGCTGGTACCAGCACAAACACTGAATGTCAGTGGTTCGCGCGGGAACATGCAAGTCACGGCCAACACCACCAAGGAGAACCTGCAAAGCGGGCCGACGGTGCAGAACAATCAATGGCTCCAGGCCTTGAACACCCCGGGGTTCACTCGCCGGATATATAGTCATTTCAACACGCAGTCGTCCGGCATGGGCGGGTCGAGCAGTTCCAGCCTGAGCGGCGGTTCCAGCGGCAGCAGCTCGACGGGCAGCAGCTCCCAGGGACAGAGCGGAAGCTCCGACTGGCAGCAGCAATAAACTTCTCACATGACGCCAGGGGCGGTTTGCCTCGGGCGACCTGGTCTCAGGCATCAAGGGCAGGCGCAAGCCTGCCCTTTCTACTTTTAGTCCCTGATTTCTGTGGAGCGGACGCAGCCTGGGCCTTGCGGGGCGAATCCAACGAGCTTCCCTCCGAAATCGCGAAGCGTGTGGAGTGCGGCGAGCTTGCTCCCGCTTTTCGGCTTTCCGAGGCAGCACAGGCGTTCGAAACGGAGCTTGGGACCAGGCTATTTGGCTCCGGATGCTGTCGGCCAATCCCGTCCTCTCGGGGCCGGCTAATGGAAAATACCCATTGTCCGGCCAACCTGCCGAGCGAGATTAAAGCGAGGACGTTTCCACAAAGGAGGGCGTCCCGGAGAGATGGAGGAGAATTTTATGGACGGAACACCAATCGATGGAGACGAAAGCGCCGTGGCTATAACATCGTGGCCTAGTCGTCGGGTTTCCTGGGGTGCGATTTGGGCGGGCATGTTTGTGACCCTGCTGTTCGAGGTTATGTTTGTTCTGCTGGGCGTGGCTTGTGGCGTTGTCACTTTTAATCCTCTGCACACCATGCCTTCCGCCCCGTCCGGCTTTTCTTCCGGCGCGGCGATTTGGCTCATCGTGAGCTGGTTGGTGTCGGTGTGGATCGGCGCCTGCGTCGCCGGCTGGATGTCCGGCGGCCCGCGCAGAGCCGACGGAACTGTTCACGGACTCGTGGTCTGGAGCTTTTCCTGCGCGATCCTGCTGCTGCTGACGACCGGGGCGGCCGGGGCACTACTGGGCGCTTCGGGCGGGCTGTTGAGCCGCTCGAACAACAGCGCGCTGGCAGGGATGGCGCAGCAACAGAGCTCGCAGCCGAGCACGGCTTTGTCCCCCACCGGCAGGACTGATGCCCAGGAGCCGCAGTCCAGTCAACCCTCCGAAAGCGCCAATGGACCCAGCACCAGCGGTTTGAACGGGGTCCGAAGCCAGGCGCTTTGGGGCTTCATCGTGCTCATCCTGGGTTTGATCGTGGCTGCCTGGGGCGGTTCCACCGGGGTGGCATCTTCGGACCGGTCCCTGGCTCCGGCCTAGCGGAGACTCTGCAAAACTTTAGGATTGCGCCCCCGGTCTTGCGGGGGCGTTTTGCTATGGGCTTCCCCGAAAAGCGGGAGCAAGCCCCCGCACTCCAAACGCTTCGCGAATTCGCAGGCCACCGGATTTGCCATCGTGGGTCCAGGCTTTTTGCCGCCGGCTTTGCCTAAATGGCTGGACATTTAAGCGGGCTGCCCGTTTGCTTGGGGCACCACGCTGCATGATCGATCGGCCTGTGCAACCCATGTACACCGCGGTTGATTTGGTAATCTGCGCCGGCTACTTCCTGGCCATCGTCGCGGTAGGTTTCCTTTCTTCACGTCGGCAAAAAGCCTCGGTGCAAGGGTACTTCCGGGCGGACAACCGGCTGCCGTGGTATGCCATCGGTTTTTCGATCGTGGCCGCGGGGGTTAGCTCGGAGCAGTTTGTCGGCGAAGTAGGTTATGCTTACAAACTAGGGATGCCGGTGGCGAATTGGGAATGGCTGGTGTGGCCCGGCTTATCTTTGTTGCTCTGGGTATTTGTGCCGCTCTACGTCCGCAACAATATCGCCACGATGCCCGAGTATCTCGAGCGCCGGTTCGGCGTCCGGTGCCGCCGACTCTACGCCGGGCTCACTATCGGCACGTATGTCCTGGTGAATTTTGCCCTGGTCTTTTACACGGGCGGTTTTGCGCTGGAAAAGATGTGGGGTGTGAATCGCCTGGCGGCCGTCTGGCTCCTGGCCGCGATCACGGGCGCTTATACAGTGTATGGCGGTTTGACCGCGGTGGCGTGGACCAGTTCGCTTCAGTGCATCCTGCTGCTCGGCGGGGGCATCTATGTCTTCCTCGCCGGGCTGTCGTTAATTCATTGGGATTTCGCCGCCGTGCTGGGAACGGGGCAGCGTGCCCACCTGTTTACGCCGGCCGACCATGAGGTGCCCTGGAACGCGCTGCTGGTGCTGATGCTTTCGACCAATGTTTGGTATTACACGACCAACCAGCACATCAACCAACGTTGCCTGGCGGCTCGGAACGAGTGGCATGCCAAATTGGGCGTGCTCTTCTCCGCGGCTCTGCAGCTTTTGATACCGCTGGCCACCTGCTTTCCCGGGATGATCTATCGCGTGCTCAACCCGCACCTGGATAATCCGGATGTGGCCTATCCAGCCGTGGTGGCGGCGGTGGTCCCGATCGGTTTCCGGGGACTGGTCGTGGCGGCGGTGATCAGCGGCATCATGTCCACCGTGGCAGGTCTTGTGAACTCCACGTCGACCATGGTCACGCTGGATTTTTTCCAGGGTTGGAAAGGTCACGCCTGGTCGGAAAAACGACTGGTCAGCGTGGGGCGCTGGTCGGGAGCGATTGCTTTGCTGATCGGCGCTCTCTTTGCGCCGATTGTGATGCGTTGGGAGAATATTTTTCGGTATGCCCAGGACCTCCTGGCGCCGATGGCCGCGCCGGTGGTCGTGGTATTTCTCGCGGGAGCGCTCTGGCCCAGGGCGCGGGAACGTGGCGCCCTGGTCTGCCTTTGGCTGTCGTTGCTCGCCGTCCCGTTCACCCTGGTGAGGGCGGTGCTGGCCGACCACGGCGTTCACTTCCTGCCCGCCAACCTGGAGAATCCCATGGTGTTCGCGGGCGCCTACGGTCTTATTTCGCTGGTGGTCATGGTCGCCCTGAGCGCCAGTGAGCGGCGGGTTTTGATGTGGGCCGTTTTAGCTGCCGCCAGCGGAGCGATCCTGTGCCTCGCCGCGCGCAGCCCGAGCTTGATCGCGATTACCCTGCTGATAGCGACGCTCGGGTCGGTCTTTCCGCTGATGGTTGCCCGTCGCAAACCGGGCGACAACCTGTGGGACCGCTCCATGCTCTCTTCCAACGCCGCGGGGGGCTGGTGGGCCAACCTGTGGTTTTGGTGGGCTCTGCTCGGGGCGATCCTGGTTGGCATCTACATAAAATTTTGGTAGCCATCCAACTATGCCAGGCACCCAACTTCCGCCCCCCTCCCGCCCATCCCTGGTTGTTGACGGCGTGCCGATCATTCGGCTGGAATCTACCGCGCTCAGGGTGGACATCGCCCCCAGTGTCGGTGGCCGAATCATCAGTTTATTCCACAAGCAGGCGGGTCTCGAATTTCTGTGGAAGAACCGGGCGCTCTCGCTGCAGAGGCTGCCCGCGGGGAGCGAATACGACCCAAATTTCTACGGCGGGATCGACGAGCTCCTTCCCAACGACATCCCGGAAGATATCGA
>Ga0105240_10014125_pt1 | contig 10912 bp, 8 predicted proteins | sample KBSC54metaG_FD_80426 | JGI IMG/M metagenome (GOLD analysis project Ga0105240, IMG submission 80426) | Corn rhizosphere microbial communities from Kellogg Biological Station, Michigan, USA - KBS C5-4 metaG | ecosystem: Host-associated > Plants > Roots > Rhizosphere > Soil | place: Michigan, USA...
GCCCCAGGCCTACCTTTTCCAGGTTGCCGGCAACGTGGCGACCGAATGGGCGCTCAAAGCCCGCAACCGACGGCCTCATGACTCCCGATGGCTGACCGACCTCACCATTGAAGACCAGCCATCGGCCGAGGCCATGCGCGAGGAAACCCGCTCGCACATCAGTCGCGCAATCAATCAGCTTCCGCCGCGTGCCCGCGAGGTGTTGCGTCTGAGATATCGTGATGGGTTGTCCAACGGACAGATCGCCACCCGCCTGAAGGTGCATCCGCAGACGATCAAGCGGGACCTGTTGCACAGTTACAGCCGTCTGCGCCTGGACCTGACTCCTGAGCTCCTGGAGGCACTCGAACGGTCGAGGGATCCCCGATGAGTCACACGTCTTACAATGACATGGAAGTCCGGCGGCAACGCGCCCTGGACGAGGCTTCCGCCTGGCTGGTGCGTCTTCAGGATGCAACACCCACCGGCGCCGACCGAAGCGCATTCACCGATTGGCTCCGCGAGTCACCGCTTCATGTGGGCGCGATGCTCCGCATGTCGCACATGGACAGCACCCTGATGACTTTCGATGGTTGGGGGGACGTGCCGCAGGAGAGCGGCCCGTTCACTGACACTGTGATCGAATATCCCACCCGGTTTGAGGGGCGCAAAGGCACTTTACGATCCCGGGCATTGAGCTCGTCCAGGACGGGATTGCTGCTCTTCGGCGCTCTTGCGGCCCTTCTCGTGTGCGTCGGTGTGATGTTGTGGTCCGTCGGGGTGGTTGGAGGATCGATCCTGAGCACAGCGAACGGCGAGCGCCGCGATGTAGAGCTGCTGGACGGTAGTGCCGTGCGCCTCGGTCCGGAAACGCGGTTGCGAATCCGAATGTCGGATCGCGAGCGCACTGTGAAACTCGAGCGCGGCGAGGCGGTGTTCAAGGTGGCCAGGGACAGTATCCGACCTTTCATTGTGACGGCGGGTCGGACGCGAGTGCGCGCCCTGGGCACCGAGTTTGGCGTCGAACGGCGCTCGACGGGCCTGATTGTCACCGTCGCGGAGGGCAGGGTGGCGGTGAATGAAAGTCAGATACAACTCGCGGCCGGGGACCAGGTGACCGTCGCTCCCGCCGGCGCACCCGGTGCGATACGCAAGGTCAACTCAGCCGATCTGCTCGCCTGGGCAAACGGTCGCCTGGTGTTCGACAACGATTCAGTGAGTGACGTGGTCGAGCGCTTCAACCAGTACAACCGGATTCGCCTGGAAGTACCCGACTCACGCATTGCGCAGCGGCGGCTCAGCGGGTCTTTCGAGGCAACGGATCTGGAGTCGTTTCTGGCCTTTCTGCAATCCTCCATGCCCGTAGCGGTGACCCGCAGTGATCATGGTGAGCGGATCCGGATTACCGCGCCGGCATCCACGCCGTCGCAGGCTCCGTGACGAGTGAACGCCCACTGTGATACCGATTGGACCTCTCGCCCGGTCTTACCCTTGCCATCCGCGCAATGATCAACAGGGCAAGGGGTCTTCTGGTGAAAGCTACTGCAGTGTCGCTCGTGCTCGCCTGTTCTCTCGCGCTCGCCCAACCTGTCGCCCGGGCGCACATCCAGCGGTTCGACCTCAACATTCCACACGAGCCGTTGGATAGGGCGCTGAGCGAGCTTTCCCGCGTGACGGGAGTTCAGATCGCGCGCATGAGTGACCAGGGGCCCGCGGTGGGTGAGGTCGGGCCGCTGAAAGGACAGTTTGAGCTCCCGGCAGCGCTGGGCGTGCTGCTACAGGGGACGCCACTGCGTTTCGAATTCGTGACCGGTCGGTTGGTGCGGATCTACTCGGCTGATACACCTTCTGCTCCGGACGGGACGCCTGAACGCAGTACTCCGGCCGCCGGCCCCGCATCCACCGCGCCGGATCGAGCAACTCCTCAGGTTGCGCCCACCTCTCCCGACCGCAACTTCAACACCTCGAGGCAGCCGCAGCTCGAGGAAATTGTCGTCACGGCTCAGAAGCGTGCCGAATACATCCGGGATGTTCCTGTTCCGGTGACGGCCCTCAGCCCCGAGACTCTGGCCGAGAGTGGCAAAACGCGGTTGCAGGACTATTTTGCCGAAGTTCCCGGCTTGAGTTTGAACGCCGCCAGCTACGGCGGTGGGGGCCAACAGAATCTCGCCATCCGCGGCTTGACGACAGCCAGCTTCAGCAATCCGACCGTGGGCATTACGATCGATGACGTGCCTTTCGGGGCGAGCAGCGCGATGGCGTGGGGCGCCGCTTTGTATCCCGACATCGACCCGAGCGATCTCACACGCATCGAAGTCCTGCGAGGGCCGCAAGGCACGCTCTACGGCGCGAACAGCATTGGCGGCCTCATCAAGTTTGTGACCGTCGATCCTTCGACAGCGGCCCTGTCAGGCCGGGCTCAATTGCTCGGCAGCGATGTTCACGACGGCGGCACCGGCCATGGTGCGCGCGCGGCGGTCAACGTGCCCTTGTCAGATTCACTGGCGATCCGGGTCAGCGCATTCGATCGGCGCGACCCCGGATACGTCGACAACGTGCTGACGGGGCAGCGGAATGTCAACGTGCAGGACGTGTATGGAGGACGTCTTGCGGCACTGTGGCACGTGGCCGACGCTGTCTCACTGAAGCTCAGTGCACAGTTTCAGAATACTCACGGTGGGGGCAACCCCGCGGTGGATGCCAATGAGCGGCTGCAGCCGACGCTGGGCGACTGGAAACAGGCTCGCCTGCCCGGAACCGAACGGTTCGAGTCCAGTGTTCAGCTGTACTCGGCCACCCTGAAGGCCCGGCTGGGCGATCTCGACCTGACCTCGATCAGTGGCTATGGGATCAACCGTTACCACCAGTTGCAGGATGACTCCCTGGGCCTGGCCTATTACGCGCAACAACCTCCCTTCCTGGTGTCCGGCGGGACGGAGGCCAATATCTTTGAAACGCGCAAGCTCAGTCAGGAAGTGCGACTGTCCTCGACTGGACAGGGGCGCGTGGACTGGCTCGCGGGACTGCTGTACACGCACGAAAAATCCCCCTCACATGAAACCAACTATGCAAACGATCTGGTCACGGGCCAGGCCGTTGGCCTCCTGGGTGATTTCAGGTATCCCACTACGGCAACGGAATATGCGGCATACGGGGACGTCACACTGCGCTTCACCGATCGTCTCGATTTACAGCTGGGCGGCCGCTGGAGCTCCATCCGGCAAACCTACGAGGAGACCGATACGGGACCTGTCGTTCCGGACTTTTACAATAACGCCGTGTCTCCCGCGATAACACCCCTACAACAGATCGATGCGAACGCTTTCACCTACCTCGTGACGCCCCGGTTCAAGATCTCCCCGGATCTCATGGTCTACACGCGGTTCGCTTCGGGGTACCGCGAGGGCGGACCGAATGCGACTTCGGCCCTTTACGGCGTGCCGGCAAAATATGATCCGGACAAGACGAACAACTACGAGCTTGGAGTCAAAGGCAGCTTCTTCGATCGGGGCCTCACCCTCGATATGTCCGTCTACTACATCGACTGGAAGCACATCCAGATCTACGTGTATCAATCGGCCAGCTTCGCCTATCTCACCAACGGCGCGAATGCCCACAGCCGCGGCCTCGAACTGTCTCTCCAGGCTCGCCCTTTCAGGGGAGTGAGGATTGCTGCCTCGGGCTCGATCGGCAAGGCGGACCTGGCCGCGGATCTTCCGCAGACGGCGATCGTAGTCGGGCGCGCCGGCGACCGGTTGCCTTACAGCAGCCGCTTTTCCGGCAACCTGTCGCTCGATCAGGATGTGTTCACCTCCGGTCACTGGACCGGAACCCTGGGTGCATCGGTCAACTACGTCGGCAATCGGCTCGGTGAATTCAGCTACACGGCCTCAACCCCCCGCCTGGTTTTTCCCGGTTATGCGCAGGTTGATGTGCATGCCGGGCTGACTCATGGCAACTGGCTCGCCAATCTGTATCTCAACAACGTGGCCGATCGGCATGGAATCGTCGGCGGTAACACCGGCACCGCGCAGTCCCCTTACTACGCGGTCTTCATCCAACCGCGCACCCTGGGCCTGTCACTGACTGTTTCATTCTGATCCGAGGCACATCGGGTGAGTCCCCGGGAAGGATATATCCGCGCAAAGGGTGTGAAATTGCACTATCTCACGTGGGGCGAGGGCGCACCGCTCATCCTGGTCCACGGTCTGGCGGACAATCCGCACCTCTTCGCCGACCTGGCGCCCGCGTTTTCCGACAGGTTCTCGGTTATCGCCTACGCCCGACGCGGACATGGGCGGTCGGAGGACGCTCCACCCTATGACACGCCCACGCTCACTGACGATCTCTGTCAGCTCATGGACCGTTTGGGCATTGCGCAGGCCTGCATCGCGGGCTACTCCATGGGAGGCAACGAGGTCACGGGGATGGCGACCCGATATCCACATCGCGTAGGGCGGGTCGTCTACCTGGATGCGGCCTATGACTATGCGGATCCCGACTTTGGGAAGGTTCTGGAGCAGGTCCCGGCCGTGCTGCGCGAGCCGCCGCGCGCGGCATGGCGCTCCTTGAGCGCCTATCGGGAGTTTTATCGCGAGGAATACTTTGTAGGGGTGCAGGATTTGCGCCGCGTCGAGCAATACATCCTCGAGACCGTGAATCTCGAGTCGGATGGGAGTGTGACACCCAAGATGATGAAGACCGTGACCGCCTTCGAGGCGGCAATGAGGGCGGATGCACGCAGAAGCTACTCCCTCGTTCAGTGTCCCGTCCTTGCGATTTACGCGCAGAGCGCCGTCAACGCGCAGGGTGTCGATGATGAGCGCCGGCGTGAGGGTCTCGCCTGGGACTCGAGTTACATGCAGCCGTTCAAGGAAAAATCCATTCGGGAGCTGCGGCGAGCCCTTCCGGAGGCTCGAATTGTCACCGTCCCCGGCGGGCACAATGACTTCCTGTTGACCTCAAGGGCCGCGGTCGTCGAGGCCATGCGGGAGTTTCTGCTGGATGATTGAGGCAGCGGACGGCACGAAGCAGAACCCATTCAGTCGACCCTACAAGAGGTATGTCCTGTCCGTCCTGACACTCGTTCTGACGGTGAGCTATCTCGACACCAGTCTGATCACGGTGTTGCTCCCGCCGATGCAGGTAGACCTGTCTCTTTCGGATGCTCAACTGGGACTCCTGACAGGTCTCGCATTCGCCCTGTTTTACGCGACGTTGGGAATCCCGATCGCCCGCTGGGCCGACCGGGGAGACCGGACGCTCATCGCATCGCTTGCCCTGACTCTCTGGGGCCTGACCGTGAGCGCATCGCTCCTGATCAGCAACTTCTGGCAGCTGCTGTTGAGTCGAGTAGCGGCGGGCGTCGGTCAATCCGGGTGCTTCCCGCCGATCTACTCCCTCGTGGGGGATTACTTCCCGGAGCCACGCGAAAGAACCCGGGCATTGGCTATCCTCATGCTCGCGCAGCCGCTATCGTCTATAGGTTATCTGCTGGGGAGTTGGCTCGCGGCTCGCTACGGCTGGCGTCTCGCTCTTTTTGCCGTCGGCTTGCCGGGTCTGCTCAGCGGTGTCTTGCTGAAACTCACGCTGCGGGAGCCACGTCGCCAGCCCGGCGTCGTGATGCCGGGGGGGCAGGTTTCTCTCCGCGTTGTCTTGATGACGATCTGGCGCCAGCGCAGCTACCGGCGCCTCCTGGTCGCCATGGTGTTGCTCTTCGTCGTTGGCCAGGGGCTGAATCCCTGGTACGCGGCTTTTCTGATGCGTAATCATGGAATGAGCGCCGCGGAGGTTGGCGGGTCGCTGACCGTGATCATCGGCGTCGGTCTGTGCTGCGGCTCGATGCTGGGAAGCTACGTGACCAACCGTTGCTTTTCCGGCAATGAACGCGGCCAGATGCGACTGAGTGCCCTGACCCTGGCGCTGCTGTTTCCTTGCTCCGTGGTGTTCCTGGTAGGCTCAAAATGGCAGGCGCTCACGGTACTGCTCCTCATTCAGATTTCGTTCGGATTTTTCATCGGACCGACTTTGGCCCTGCTGCAGCGACTGGTAAGCAGCGACATGCGCGCGACGGCAATTGCCGCACTGATGCTCGCCGCGAATCTGCTGGGCATGGGTGTTGGGCCGCAGTTGGTCGGTGTGCTGAGCGATCTGGCGAGGCCGGCTCTGGGCGTGGACTCATTGCGCTACTCGATGCTTGCGATATCCGCGCTCTCATCGTTTGCCGCGTGGGGCTTCTGGCGCGCCGGAGAGTCGGTGCAGCACGATCTGAAGGCCGTACGAACGCATCATTCGGAAGGGGAGCCGTAGCGTGCGCAAACTCTTTGTGTCGGCCGATATGGAAGGATGCGGAGCCGTTTCGTCACAACACGCCCTGACACCGGATCGGTGGGAGTGGGGCGCGGCCCGTCGCTGGATGACAGCCGAGGTTTTGGCGGTATCCGAGGCGGCGTTCGCGGCGGGTTACGATGAGGTGATCGTCGCGGACTCGCACGGAAATGCCCATAACATCGATCCCGATGCATTGCCGGACAACGTGCGCCTCGTCCGCTCGTGGCCCAGGCCGCTCTTTACCATGCAAGGTGTTGAAGACCCGTGTGTCGACTCGTGCGCGCTCGTGGGTTACCACGCCGGCTCCTTGCAGACGGGTGGGTTGTTGGCACACAGCTTCAGCGGCGCTGCCTGTCGTGAAGTCCGGCTCAATGGTGTGACATGCACAGAAGGCTACCTCAGTGCCGCTTGTGCCGGAGCCTTCGGTCATCCGGTGGTGTTTGTATCAGGCGATCAGAGGACGATAGAGGACTCGCGGCGCTATGCGCCGGATGCTGTCGGATTCATCTCCAAGCAGGCGCTCGGATGGCGGGCGCAATCGTCCTTGCCACCCTCGCAGGTCCGGCGCGGACTCAAGGAGTCCGCGGCAGCCGCCTTCAGAAAAGCGCGACCCGAGCCGTTCACGCTCGAGCCCCCGTTGCGACTCGAAATGGAGATGACCAGCCAGGTCGCGGCGGAGCTTCTGAGCTACCTGCCCGGAATCGAGCGGGTGGGTGCCTGCGGTATCGCGGGCACGTTTGCGCATGTCGAAGCGATCATGCGCTTTGTGGGTTTTGCCATTCTGTATTCACCCACGGGCTCCGTAGCCCTTTAGGAGAGTCCAATGAAGAGCTGGCGCGGCGTCTTTCCCGCGGTGACCACCAAGATGACACCGGAAGGCGCGGTGAATGGGGAGGCTACACAAACGAGTCTCGAGCGACTGATCCAGGGAGGCGTGTGCGGCGTCATCGTGTTGCCGATGTTGGGCGAGAACGCCTCGTTGAGCCTGCGAGAGCGGGAGCTCGTCATCCGCGGGGCCGCCGAGGCCGTCGGCGGCAGGGTGCCGCTGCTATGCGGGCTGTGCGAGACTACTTTGGAAATCGCAATGAGCAACGCTCGCGCTTATGAGCGTTGGGGTGCCGAGGGCCTGATGGTGTTCCCCAGCCTGGGGTACGAGAGCGATGCTCGCGAGACAGTGCATTGGTATCGAAGTATCGCGGCCGCTTCCGCGCTGCCGATCATGATCTACAACAATCCCGTTGCCTACAAGGTGGACGTCACTCCAGAAATTCTGGAGCAGTTGGCCGGCGAGGAGAAAATCTGCTGCATCAAGGAGGAGACCGGCGACACCCGCCGCGTGACCGACATCAGCGTAGCCCTGGGTCGGCGATTTCAAATCTTCTGTGGCGTCGACGATATGATCGTCGAGAGCATTGCCCTGGGAGCGACGGGCTGGGTGTCGGGCATGACCAACGTCTGGCCAACCGAATGTGTTGAGCTGTTCAACCTGTGCATGGAAGGAAAGTGGGCACAGGCCCGGGTGCTGTATCATATTTTGACGCCGTCTTTCCACCTGGATACCCATGTGAAGTTGGTTCAATACATCAAGCTGGCCGAGCACCTCGTTTATGGCGCGCCCGAATGGACGCGCGCGCCGCGATTGCCCGTCACGGGGGAAGAGCGCCTTCGCGTTGTGCGGATCGTGACCGCGGCGATGACTGCCCTGGAGCGTCGCGGGGCGTAGATATCAGGTCACGTCAATGTCGCCAGCGCTGCCGCCTCCGCTTCTGTAGGATGACGACATCTACGTCCAACCCTGATCAGGCGACCTTGAATACTCTTCGTGTGACCGTCGTCGGCGCGGGCATTGTGGGCCTTGCGACCGCTTACCATCTGCTCCGATCTGGCCTTCAGGTCACGGTAATCGACAGAGACCCCGAGGGTGATAAAGCCTCTCTGGGCAACGCAGGCGCGATAGCCGTGACCGAAGTAGTTCCCGCTTCCGTGCCCGGCGTCGCATGGCGGGTTCCGGGCTGGATACTCGACCCCCTTGGTCCACTGAGCGTTCGCGCAAACCACGTGCCCCGGTTGATTCCCTGGCTCATACGTTTCGCCAAGGCGGGCACCCCGCGAGAGGCCGATCGCATTTCTCGCGCGCTCGCGGCCCTCAACTCCCGCGTGTACGACGACTTAGTCCCGATGCTGAGCGACATCGGCAGGCTGAACGAGCTACATCGAGTCGGCGCGCTCACCGTGTACGAAACCGAAAATGGCTACGAGCGTGACGCCGCCGAATGGCAATGCAAACGCTCCCACGGCATCGAAGTCAAGGAGCTGACAGGCGCACAGGCCCGGGAGATGGAGCCCGCGCTCGGCCCTATCGTCGTTCGCGCTGTGTTTACACCACAATGGTCACATGTGAGCGACCCCAAAATGCTCGTGGAGGGTTTGCGACAGTGGTTGGTACACCAAGGAGTCGTGATCCGTACCGGTGAGGTCTGCGATGTGGTTACTCGAACCCAATCGCCAGCGCTCGCTCTTGCTCTGACCGACGGGACCCTCGTTCCGACCGACCGCGCGGTCATCGCCGCAGGCGCCTGGTCCGCACGGCTGGCGGCGCGCGTCGGAGATCGCGCGGTGTTGGAAAGCGAGCGGGGCTACAACATGACCCTGCCGAAGAGCAACATCAGCGTGGGCCGGGAGCTGATTTTCGGCGAGCGAAAATTTGTTGCCGCACCCCTGGCCTGCGGCTTGCGAATCGGCGGAGCCGCGGAGTTCGGTGGGCTGAACGCCGCTCCCAACTACAAACGCTCACAGCGCCTGGTAGAGCTCGCCGCCCGGTATCTCCCCGGATTGCAAACAGATGGCGGAACTTCCTGGGCCGGCCATCGTCCGACCACCCCCGACAGTCTGCCCGTCATCGGCCCCTCGAGCCACCAGCCGAATGTCTTTTACGCTTTCGGCCACGGCCATCTTGGCCTCACGCAAGCAGCCACCACCGGAAAGCTGGTAAGTGAGCTGGTCCTCGGTCTGACTTCGAGCATCGATCTCGCGCCCTACAGCATCGTCCGGTTTTCCTGAAGCTCGAATCGAGCTGCTAAGACGAACGATGCTGTAGTGTCCTATAACCGTCCTTAGAAAATTTCTCTTCCCACCTTTCTTCTCTTGCGCTCGAGGCGGAACCGCGCGAACGTGCGGTGATGCGTTCACGCGACCCGGACACTGTGCCGGTCTCCGCCCCCGCGGCGGCGGCTAGCGATAGCATTGCGGACTGGTTTGCCCGAGAGATTCTCGCGCACGAAGCGGCGCTGACGCGTTACCTGCATCGCATCGGGGCTGCCGGGGGCGAGGCGCTCGATAACCGGCAGGAGATCTATATTCGTGTGCTGGAGAGCGCTGAGCGGCAGCGGCCGGCACAGCCGAAGGCCTTTCTCTTCGCGACCGCACGCAATCTCATCGTCGATCGGGCCCGCCGCCGTCGTATCGTCCCGATCGAGGCGTTACAGGATGTCGATACATTGAACGTGTTGATCGAGGAGCAAACTCCGGAGCGCGCGACCATCGGGCTCCAGGATCTGCTGCACCTGAAGCAAGCGCTCGACCGGCGTGGAGCTGGAGATCCAGGCACGTCCCCTCCCGGCGCTGACGCTTACCGGGACGGTTCTGACCGCAATCGGCTCACCTTTCGGGCTCCAGCAGCCGGTCGTCGGTATGCGCAATACGACTTCGTTTTGCTGCTGGGAGGGGCAGTTCGCGACCGTATTCAGTATTTTGGATTTCCGCAGGGCAATACAGCGCAAGAATTGGCGCGTGACGCGAGCCTTTGGACTCAACGCGGATGCAAGGTGATTTACGTAAAAATTGGACGCGGCGAAGAACTGGATTTGGCCATCGCCCGGGAAGTGCGTGCGGCCATCGGTCAAGCGCGACTTCGATTGGATGCAAATGAGGCCTGGGATGTTCTCACGGCGCATCGCATGATCAAAGCATTGGCCAACTTCGATGTGGAATTCATCGAACAACCGACGAACAGCGACAGTTTGTCCGCACTGGCACGCGTCCGGGAGAACAGCACGATCGCCATCGCCGCAGACCAATTGGCCTTTACCCCTGAAGATGTGTACGCAATTTGTAGCCGACAGGCGGCCGATTTGATCGTGCTCGGGCTACACGAGACGGGTGGTATCGACCGCTTCCGCAAGGCTGCCTCTATTGCCGAGGCGGCTGGTCTGAATGTCTGTTTGCATGGTCTGTATGAAACCGGGATCACGACTTGCGCTTCTAATCAAATCGGGGCCACGCTGGCCAATTTGGACGACGGCAATCAATACATGAATCATCTGCTGATTGAGGACATCGTTGCGCGTCCCAATTTAGCGTTGCAGAACGGACAACTTCCCGTCCTTTCCGGGCCGGGGTTCGGGTTTGAACTTGATTGGGATGCGGTCGGTCGTGCCGAGGAGGCATACCTCGTCTCGCTGCGGCCATAATTGCATCCACAGCCCAGGACCGTCGCACGGGCGCCACGCTATCGCAATTGGACACGCCTGGCGGTCACTCCTTTCGACTGGCCGAGGTGCCATTGTCCGTGACCACGGCCAACGGCGAATGTGGTCCCCATAGA
>Ga0105240_10014126_pt1 | contig 10912 bp, 9 predicted proteins | sample KBSC54metaG_FD_80426 | JGI IMG/M metagenome (GOLD analysis project Ga0105240, IMG submission 80426) | Corn rhizosphere microbial communities from Kellogg Biological Station, Michigan, USA - KBS C5-4 metaG | ecosystem: Host-associated > Plants > Roots > Rhizosphere > Soil | place: Michigan, USA...
ATGAATGAAGTAATTAAGAAGGCCGGGAAGGTCGACATTTCATTCAATGCTATCGGAGTTGCTTCGAAAGATGTTCAACACACGCTGCTAATAGATCTTCCGGTGGCGAATTTCTCCTATCCGATAGTGACCTATACCGAATCCCACTTTATAACCGCCAAAGCCGCAGCCAGACGCATGACGAAGCAGGGACATGGGGTAATCATCATGCATACAGCCAACCTGAGCCAGGTAAATGCACCTTTAGGAGGCGGCAGGGGACCGGCCTGGGCGGCGCTGGAGGCGCTTTGCCGGGGACTGTCTGTGGAATGCGGAGAGTACGGGATGCGGGCGGTATGCCTCTTCTCGACCGCGATACCGGAGACCCCAATCATCGAGAATGCTTTTACGGAGCTTTACGAAGCTAAAGCGAAAGCCAGTGGGATGAGCCGGGCTCAATTCGATGCTGTTGCTGCAAGCAGCACGCACAGGAAGAAACTAACTACGCTGCAGGAGCTGACAGATGCAGCAGTTTTTGTCGCCAGTGATGAAGGCAGCGCTATCACCGGAACAGTTCTTAACCTGACGGCAGGAATGATCGTCTAAAAGTTAAACAACATGTCTTGGATAATGTTGCCGAATGCGCCGGCCTTGTGTGGTCCGAATGCGGCGAGGGATTTTTTCAAAAGCGGGTATAACCAATTTGGGGTCAGGAATGGAAAGCTGATTACTGTCGATGTGTACGGAGTAAGCGAGGATGTGGTGGCTGAGGTCGGTTTTTGGAAGTTGTATAATATTAGTAACATCGAGTTTGACGACGGTAAATTTATTGTACTTTGGAAAAAAGCACCCCAGGGCTGGAAAATGAGGCGGGAGTCATTCAACAGCAGTCGCAGCAAAAAATAAAAGTATAACCATAAAATTATAAAAAAATGAAAGATTTCTTATTTATCTATAGGGCGGATTACTCTACTTATCCAAGCCCAAAGCGGTCGCCGGAGGAAATGCAGGCATTGACCCAAAAATGGATGAACTGGGTGGCAGGCATTGCGGCGCAGGAAAAGCTGGTCGATAGAGGGAACAGGTTAGTAAACTCAGGAAAAGTCCTGAAAAGCAATGGTTCGGTCTCCGACGGTCCTTATACCGAGATCAAAGAGTCGATCATGGGTTATTCTCTTGTAAAGGCTATATCGCTCGAGGAAGCTTCGAAACTGGCGCAAGGCTGTCCCATTTTGTCATATGATGGGAGCGTGGAGGTAAGGGAGATAAATGCCATCTGATCCGAGCATGCAGGAGCGTGAGCTGATACCGCATCTGTTCAGAACAGAGTACAGTAAGATAATTGCTGTGCTCTGTCATTCTTTTGATCTGAGGCATCTTGAGATTGCCGAAGATATTGCAAGCGAAACGTTTTTAAAGGCTACCGAGATCTGGGGTATCAAGGGAGTGCCGGAAAATCCTGCTGCCTGGCTTTATACCGTGGCAAAGAACAAGGTCAGGGATTATTTTAAGCATCATGCTGTCATTGAGCGGCAGGTCAGGGAGGCAATGAAACTGAACGATATCGGGACGGCGCTGGATTTTGAATTTAGCCATCAAAATATAGCGGACAGCCAACTGGCTATGATCTTTTCGGTGTGCCATCCGGAGAATTCAGCAGATGCTCAGATTTGCCTGGCCCTTCAGATCCTGTGCGGGTTCAGCGTGGAGGAGATCGCCAATGCGTTCCTGACCAGTCCTGAAACCATCAAGAAACGTCTACACAGGGCCAGGGTTAATCTTCGCAATGGGAATTTTCAGATCAAGGCATTGAGTGACCAGGAAGTTAAGGCCCGATCAGAAAGCGTTTTGAAAACCTTATATCTGTTGTTCAATGAAGGATATTTTTCCAAAACGAGTGATCAGTCCATCCGGAAAGACCTTTGTTTCGAAGCCATTCGATTGGCTTTGGTCCTTACGGAAAATGTCTTGACGGATAGTCCTCGGGTCAATGCTTTACTTGCCTTAATGTATTTTCAAAGCTCACGTTTTGATGCCAGGACCAATGACAGAGGAGAAATGATCCTTCTGGAAGACCAGGATAAAAGCTTGTGGGATCAGGAATTGATTGAAAGGGGAAATCATTATCTGGTGAATGCCTATGAGGGGAGGGAGGTTTCGAAATACCATCTGGAGGCGGCTATTGCATACTGGCATACTACTCCAACGGGAGAGAATAAATGGCAACATATTTTACAGTTATACAATCAGCTGCTCCTTATTGAATACTCGCCTGTCACGGCATTGAACAGGGCGTTTGCGTATGCTAAGGTTTTTGGCTGGGAGAAGGGGATAGAGGAGGCGGAGAAACTGGCGTTGGATGATAATAGTCATTATTATTCTTTGCTGGGATATCTGTATGCGGGTGTGGATGTTGGCAGAGCCGTCAGCTTTTATGAAAAGGCTATTGCCCTGACGAGATCGAAGGTGGAGGCGGAGACGTTGAGAAAGGAGGTCAGGCGATTGATTTACAAGTGATTATTTTTTTTAGGAGGAATTGGTTTTTCCGGAGCTCGAAGGCTCAATGATGGAGAGGAGGTGGTTGATGAGAGCTTCGCTCATGGGGCGGATGGAGGTAAGCATTGCGAGGAGCTCTTCCATGGGAAAATAAGGTTGGTTGATGGGGATAAATATAGGGAAACTGAGGGATAGAACTTTTGCGGTTAACCGAAAAAATGGCCATGAATTTTTCTGAATTAATAACGGCCCTTTCAAAGGTGAATACGGGGCTCCAGGGGGAACTGGAGGAGTTCATTAGGGGGAAGACGAGGGGTTAGCGCTGAATGCGTCCAGGCTCCATGAATAGTGGTCGATTGTCGATAAGAGCAAGCTTGCCGCGCTGAGTGTGAAAACAGAATAGCTTAGGGGTGAAACGATCCCGAAGGAGATGGTCATCGACACGGCAAACATAAAAGAAAGCAGGGCGCTTCCCAATGCGGCCATTCTTGTCCATTTCCCAAGAATAAGCAATACGCCGAATCCAAGTTCTCCAACTGTCGCCAGCACGGCCAATATTGGGACCATTGGCTTGGGGACGAAACTCATTACCTCAGAGGCGTATTTTAGGAAGGTTTCCCAATTGCCCCATGAAATGTATTTGCCTCCCGGAGGCCCCCAAACGCCAAGTCGATCCAAACCTGGTACTAAATAGCCGACGCCAATCGCGATGCGTAAGAAGAGCTGACTGATCTGAGCATATTTTTTCATAGGTAAATGTAGGGCTACTTCGATATATATTGGTATGCCAGATATAATATTTGGACTATGCCAGATGGTTGAACGCAGCAGGGAAAGGTGGGGTAAGGATCATGATGGGTCGAAGAAAAGCAATTACCCTATTTAAAAAAGAGATACCTTAACTATGCAAATCTATGCATATGAAGCGCATCTCTTGTACACTATTAATGACAGCCGTCTTTCTGACCGCAACGGCTCAACACAAGTACCAGGCTACCTGGGAATCCCTTAAACAGTATACCACACCCGATTGGTTCAGGGACGCCAAATTCGGCATCTTTATCCACTGGGGCGTCTATTCAGTACCCGCCTTTGGCAGCGAATGGTATCCCCGTAACATGTACGACTCGACGACACCCGAGTTCAAGCATCATGTCGCCACCTACGGCCCGCAAAAAAATTTCGGGTACAAAGATTTTGTGCCCCTGTTCAAAGCGGAGAAATGGGATCCTGCACAATGGGTGGCCTTATTTAAAAAAGCCGGCGCCAAATATATCGTGCCGGTTGCCGAACACCATGACGGATTTGCGATGTACAAGACCAGCCTTAGCAGATGGAACGCCTATGAGATGGGGCCGAAACGCGATGTGCTGGGTGAACTGTCTGCCGAGATCCGCAAACAGGGCCTGATCTTCGGGCTCTCTTCCCATCGCATCGAACACTGGTTCTTCTTCAACGGGGGCAGGCAGTTCGTCTCCGATGTTCTGGACCCGAAGAACGCAGACCTCTACGGCCCTGCCCGTGAAGAAAGCGACGATCCGTCGCCCGAATTTATGGCTGACTGGCTCCTGCGCTGCACCGAGCTGGTGGACCATTACCAACCCCAACTTTTCTGGTTCGACTGGTGGATCGAACAGCCGGCACTTGATCCTTATCGTAAGACCTTCGCTTCCTATTACTATAACAAGGGTTTGCAATGGGACAAAGGCGTCGTCATCAACTACAAATATGATAAATCCTTTCCCGATGGCGTCGCCGTGCTCGATCTGGAACGCGGAAAGCTCGACTCCGTCCGCCGCCTGCCCTGGCAGACCGACGATGCCATAGGAAACGAGTCCTGGGGCTATGCCGCCGGCAACACCTTCAAATCCGCCCAATATGTCGTCACCAACCTCATCGATATTGTGAGCAAGAATGGGAACCTCTTATTGAATGTAGGGCCCCGCAGCGACGGCACCATCACTGAAGAAGAGACGGCTGTGTTGCTCGGCACCGGCAAATGGCTGGATGTAAACGGCGAGGCGATCTATGGCACAAGACCCTGGCGTGTGTATGGGGAAGGGCCGACAAGGTCGGCCAGCGGAGCGTTTGCCGATCAAAAGGACCCCTTTACCGCCCGGGACATACGCTTCACCACCAAAGGCGCGACGCTCTATGCCATCACGCTGGGGATACCAAAAGAAAAAGCGGTCATCAAAAACCTGGGACTGAACGCCCATCCCGGGGTCATCGCCTCCGTCGAGATCCTTGGCGGCACGCAAAAACTGAAATGGGAGCAAAAAGCGGATGCATTGGTCATCGAACCGTCTGCTGCCTATCCCGCTGAATTCGCGGTGGTATATAAGATCCATTTTAAAAGCTAAGGCGTACTGAACAGGGAGGCGGGTATAAGCTGCTTTTCCATATGCGGGCCCTTGATACAGACCTGCAGGGTTTGACCTGAACCGTTTTGGAAATAGTCGAGCCGGAATGCGTGCTTACCCGCCGCCAGCGCCCGGTCCCCGGATCTTTCCAGATCCCCATGACAGCCATCATTGTCCACAATCATCCGATCATCTATATATAACCGCGAGCCGTCATCCGACGTCGTATAAAAGCTATACACACCCGTTGCCGGGATATCGATCCAACCCTCGAAACGCAATCCGTATTCATTGGCGCGTGTCGATAAACTGTCCAGAGCAGGCGCGCCGGTCAGTCCCTGCTTTACGGGAGTGAGCTCATTGAACCGCGGCATCGAATCCCATTTGCCTTCGTAACAGGTATACCGTAATCCTGGCCGGTCCGTAGCATTTGCCGTCTGTGCGGGATCGGGCGTCACTTGTTGAAAATCCTGCGTAGAGATCCCGCTGACACCACCGGCAGCAAAGAACACCCGACTTTTGAGCCGTGTAGACCGGTGGAGAACGATAGGGGATGTGTATAGTGCGGAAGTGCTTGTTGGATCTGTTCCATCGGTGGTATAGCGTATGGCCCCAACGAGTCTTGTCTGCAGACGAACCGTATCATCACCGATGAAGATCCCGCCCGGGGGGGATGACAACGGCGCAGGCGCCGTGAGGAATTGCGCCACCACGTCTGCCCCTTTTGTTCGTGCTCTCAGCAAGGCGGGGGAACGGAGTATTAGTGGTTGCCCATACAGCGGTGAGCCGGGACCTGGTTCGGAGCCGTCAGTAGTATAGCGGATCTCCGCCCCTGGTTTGGACAGGATTTGTATTGATTGCGGCCCCTGGAGATAGCCTCCGGCCGGGATGATGACAAGGGGAGCGGCACTGTTTTCCGTACCCGTGAACCTGGCCGCCAATCCGCCTTTCGTCTGTAGGGCTATATACAGCGAGTCTCTGGCGGAAAAGCCACTGACCGAATGAAGCAGACTGTCGCTGCTCCGCAGATCGTCGGCAATGATCTCGCCCCGGAAATTTCCGGCGCCTAAAAAGCTCAGCGGCAATACCAGGCGGCATTCATCACCGGAATTGATGATCCCGAGGTACCAGTCCTTACCTCTTCGGCGGGCAAAAACCACTCTTTCCCCGATCCTGCTGGGAGTCAGCACCCGGGTCTCGTCCCAAATGGTAGGAATAGCCCGAATGAGATCCGCGGCGGGACTGGATAGATAACGGGCGGGATCGTCGGCCCAGCAAAGCAGGGGAGAGCTATAGATAATGGGAAGGGCCACCTGCTGCGCCCGCGATGTGCCATAGGCCAGACTGCTGGTAAAAACCCCCGGTGTATAATCGGCCGGGCCCGCCAGAAAACGCGTGAAGGGAATAATGGCGTTATTGATCGCACCCTGCGGCGTATAGGTCCGCCACTCCTGACCATAGATGCCCTCCCTGGTGATCTCATTTGGGAAGCGTCTGTTATAACCCGTAGGTTTATCCGCGCCATGAAAATCGATCAGCAGATGAAAGTCCAGTGCATCCTGCAAGGCCTTTTCATAAAACCGCACCTGTTCGATGCCCTCTTTGTCGATGAAGTCGATCTTAAGGCCTGCCACGCCGGCTTCATGCATCGTGCGGAAAAATGCTCTTCGGACGGAATCGTCCCGTAAAGACGCGTAGGACTTCCAGACAAAAATGCCGATGTCGTGACGTCCGGCATAAAGGACGAGGGAACGCAGCGAGTCCAGCGCATTCGGCCAGCTGCTGTCCCAGCCTGCGTCGACGATGCTGTATTCAAAGCCAAGCTCGGCGGCCTTGTCGACATAGCTCTTTTCAAGATCGAGCGTAGTGACATTGTCGTGGACAAAATAGGTCCATACCGCACGACCGGGCCGTATCCAGGACAGATCGCCGCAAGCTTTGTCGGGAGCGGGATTCAGGTCGGCAATGATATCCGAATTTACCAGTCCGTCCAGGGTTTCGGATACCAGCACCACGCGCCAGGGCGTAGTAATGGGGCCGCTGATCCGCCATCCCTTCGGATCGTTGATAAAAGCGGCATGCAGGGTACCGGTGGAATCCGAATGCAGCGACATTCCGCTGTAATTGTACAGCGCCGCCTCCGTGATACAGGCGTAATCACCGGCCGCTGTCTGGTAGGTCACCGGCGGCCCAAGCTGCCGGCTGCCCAGATCCGCGATGGGACGGGCATAATGCAGTCCTTCGTAGTAATAGACATTTTCCTGGTACCATATCGTGCTGCCATCGGGAACATGCCAGGAACTGGATTCACCGGTGACAAGGCCGCCAAACGGAACGACATAACGAAAGGCGAAGCCGCCATCGAAGATCCGGCATTCAAGATTATAATGCAAGCCATTGCCGTTGTGTCTGACGGGGATAACGGCCTGCCGGTAATGATCTGTGGCGACGGCATGGACGCCTTTCCAGGGATAGGAGCCATGATGAGTGGATAGGACAGGAGCGCCAAACCCGGCATCGCCGCGTGAGTCTTCACCTGCTATGTCGATGCCCATCGCCGAGGTCCCTACAACAGGTCTGCCTTTCAGGGTCAGCGACCAGGCGGGATGATGGGATGCACCAATAAAGATGGCCGCGCGCAGCTGCCCTGAAGGACTGCTGAGCTGGATTGGACCCGGGGGCTGAGCTGCCGCTGAAGAGATTGAGAACAAATAAAGCAGAATGGCAGAAGTCGTTAGAAATGCGGGAAATTGTTGTTGCATGCGGTTGCTTATGGTTGGGGGATTGACCAATATAAGCTTTTTTACCTGGCTAACCTGAAGACATGGTTAATAAAGGATCAAAAGCACAGTGAATACCAACAGCGAGATCCCCGATGTGTAAAGCAGGGTCCTCATTTTGGCAGGTTTGCCGACCCCGAACAGATCACAGACATCCTGTCTCCAGAGGAACCAGGCGAAAGCGACCTTCAATACGGTCTCGGCCAAAAACCAGGCGATGGAGCTTATGCCCATATGCATTACTTCCATCGCCCGCAGGTAAGTGGAATAAGCATAGACCTGCATGGGTAAGCCAAGGATGCCGACCAGGATGCCCGCAAAGACCAGTATCCAGCCCCAGCGCTTTCTTTTATAGAGGAGATAGAAAAACAAAGGGAGATAGATCAGGTCAACGACATTGATCAGGAAGTTCATGTCCAACAGGTGGGACGCGGCCAACACAATGGATTTATACACCTCGATCAGGTCATTGATCAGCGTCCAGGCATATTGCGCGCCAAGGACCAGGAGAAATATATTAAGCCATTTCTGGGGAGCGACATGGGGACCGGGCTGAATGATCGGCTGGAGAAGATCGGCAGCCTGTTCTTTAAGATGGTCTATTTTTTCGGTTTTCCGCCTGGCGTCGCGATCCTTTTCTTCAAAAAACGCCTGTACGGCAGCCTGGTCTTCCGGTGTTCTTTCCCGTTGGGAAAGATGGCGGCTGGCTGCTTCGACGGCTTCTGGCTGGTACCCGTCGGGACGATGAACGATTTTAAGCAGCTCCGTCGTAGGGAGGTCCTTGTAAATTTCGTAGAAATCTAAATCCATAGGGGTTTAGGTATTCAACGCGGAGGCCGTGGATTTATTTGAAAACGGACTTGCAGTATCGTTTTTTACAATAGTTATGGACAGTTATGTTATTTTATATTTGTCCATAAGTAGCTATTGGAATATATTTGCGGACAGGTATATAAATTTAAATTTGTCCATAAGTATGGCACAGGTGATCATCGGCAGAAATGCCGAAAAGAAAATATTACATGACATGCTTGCTTCCCGGGACGCCGAGTTGATTGCTATATTAGGACGGCGCCGGGTTGGGAAAACTTTTCTCGTTAGGAATTACTACGAGAAACATCTCATCTTCGAATACACTGGAGTTCATGAAGCGGGCCTGGAGGGGCAATTGCTTAACTTCAGGAACGCGCTTCAGCAAGCTATGGGTTCTGCCATTCCTCCCGCCACTCCAACCAGTTGGATAGAGTCTTTTACTTTTCTCTCCGAATTCCTGAAAACAAAATTAGCCAGTGAGCCTGTAGTTGTCCTTTTTGATGAGTTTCCATGGATTCATACTCCCAAATCTGGATTTCTTTCAGCTTTCGGGCATTGGTGGAACACCTGGGCTTCACGGCAGGCGCTGTTAAAAGTCGTGATTTGTGGATCGGCGGCCTCCTGGATGATTGAAAATATAATAAACAACAGGGGCGGGCTTCACAACCGAGTTAGCCGGACCATTCGGTTACTTCCTTTCTCACTAAAAGAGACTGAAGAATACCTGATTAGTCAAAGTATTCGACTCGATCAATATCAAATTCTGCAACTTTATATGGCAATGGGAGGTATCCCTCAGTACTTAAAACAAATTAATAAGGGGGAAAGCGCCGATCAGGTTATTGATAAACTCTTTTTTGAAAAAAACGGGCTTCTTAAAATGGAATTTGCCAACCTGTATCGTTCTCTATTTGCCAATGCCATTCATCATGAGGCGATTGTTCGTCTCCTGGCTAAAAAAAGCAGCGGCCTTAGCCGGACTGAAATAATCGAAGCCTGTGGATTCACTACAGGTGGAGGAACTACACGATTATTCGAAGAATTGGAGCAGTCCGGGTTTATTACTCAGTATGTCCCTTTTGGTAAGACTTCGAGGGATAGTATTTACAAACTTTCGGATGAATACTCTTTATTTTACCTGAAATTTATAGAACATGCCCGGGCCAGCGGGGAAGGCACCTGGCACAAGATTGTTGCAGGACAGTCGTATAATAGCTGGAGCGGTTATGCCTTTGAGGCCATCTGCCAAAAGCATATTCTGCAGATCAAAAAGGCGCTCGGTATAGGAGCAGTATATACAGAGGCCTCCGGATGGCGATATATTGGAAAAAAAGGAGAAAAAGGAGCGCAAATTGACCTCCTGCTTGATCGTCAGGATCACTGTATCAACTTATGTGAAATAAAGTTCAGCACAAAAGAGTTCGTCATTGATAAGCGGTATGTCGGCGAACTTGAAAATAAAGTTAAGGTATTCAGAAGCCAGACCAAGACAAGAAAAACTATCTTTCCTACAATGATTACTCCGTATGGAGTGCTAAGGAATGATTACTATATCAATCTTATTCAGGCAGAAGTGTTGATGAGTAATTTATTTAGCTCATAATAACTGTACCTATGATATCTTTAAAAGAAAATCCAGCTGCGAAAAAAATTGAATTTGAAGGAGACGAGATCATAATTGGTCCACAATATGTGATGAAAGTTTCTCACCTCCGAAAAGAATTTAATATACGAGCAGAGGATAATTCCTACTATTGTTACGATGAAATGACTTTTATACAGGCATCCTCCTTGAGTCCGATGGAAATGCCTGATAATTTATCGATTACATTTAAAAGTCACAATATAATATTGGATGTTTATGATATATATATGATCTCGAAAAAGAATAAAACTGTAGTTGTTGGTTATTGTTTTGATAAGGTGGGTTTAAAATCTTTTAAATGATCGTTGGCGGCATACTTTAAGGCACTGAAAAAAGAAATTGCCGGAGATAATATTAATATTAAAGGGTGTGGCATGTTTTCTGGAAATAATAGTGATCCTGCAATTGAAGTAGAAAAGATGGGGAACATATCGGGAGAAGTCAATTCAAAACTTGATGAAATTATAGGGCAAATCGAGGACGCATTTAAGATACCTTACTTTAATCTGAATCCTAAGAGCCCTATTTATATTTTTACGCTCCCCGCTTAAACTTGAAAGCTCAAATCCGCAGCGGGCCGGAAAAGGGAGCTTACACAAGCCCCGCAGCACTCCAAAACAAAAATGCCCCGCCAATTGGCGGGGACATCTCTTTGATGCGGACCGGACGGGACTCGAACCCGCGACCTCCGCCGTGACAGGGCGGCATTCTAACCAACTGAACTACCGATCCAACCTTCCGTATCCGGGAAACCGCGCCTGGGGCGTGGTACCCTTCGTTTTCGGGATGGCAAAGATAGGAGAATTTTGATTTTCTCCAACAAAATGTTCATAGAA
>Ga0105240_10014128_pt1 | contig 10911 bp, 8 predicted proteins | sample KBSC54metaG_FD_80426 | JGI IMG/M metagenome (GOLD analysis project Ga0105240, IMG submission 80426) | Corn rhizosphere microbial communities from Kellogg Biological Station, Michigan, USA - KBS C5-4 metaG | ecosystem: Host-associated > Plants > Roots > Rhizosphere > Soil | place: Michigan, USA...
ATGGTGCCGTCGCCGATCTTCACGTCGATTTCGAGGATACCCGCGAGTCCACGCCGCTCCAACGGCTGGTCACGACGCCTCGAGGTCGGCGATCACGGCGGCACGTACGGCCGGCAGCGCCGAGAAATCATTGGGGATCGTCAGCCGCCGAATCGGCACCGACCCGGCGACACGCACGATGAAACGAAAATGACGGGTGAGCATCGCGTAGTCGGTGAGGTCGAGCGGAAAGCTCGCACTGACCAGCACCGGAAACGCCTCGGCCGGCAACACCCTCGCGATGACCGGCGACGCGCCCACTGCGCCGTCCGCGGACGACTGCGGCAACGGTCGCTCCAGAAGATAGAGGCGCGCGAGTGGCAGACGTTCGGCACGGAAGGTCGTCGCATCACCGAGCAGGCGGGTTTTGCTGGTGTATTGCGCCACGGGCGGCCCAGGTTGCGCATCGCTCATCAACGCGGTGAAGGAATCTTCCCACAGCCGCACGCCCGGATAACCGGGCGTCGCGACAATACCTCCCCCGCCGACGCCCTCGTCGTGCAGCACCAGGCAGTCGTCGCAAAAGTTCTCCAACCCGTTGAGATGGAAGCTCGCGGCCAGGGTCGATTTGCCGGTGCCCGCTTCGCCGATAAACGCCACCGCGCCAATCGGTGCGGCCACCGCGGTCGCGTGCAGCGATTCGATCCCGAGAAGATTGAGCACGCGCGGCATCACGTGGTCGATCGCGAGATGACGCAGCGTCACCACGGTAACGCCGTCGGCGGCCGCGATGCATGTAACGTCGTGACCGGTAGCATCAATGGTGAAATCGGCCAGTTGGGGAAAGCGCAGCAGATAACCGCCGTCAATTTTCGCAGTCGAGAGCCACGGCGTGCCGTCGGCGTATGCTGAAACGTTCAGCCAACCGGCGGGCTCCGCGATCGCGCGGGACGGCCCCAGGAGGTGCAGGTGCACTCGATTGCGGGCGCCGTCGCGCAAGTCGTGCAACGGCGGCAGCTCCGGTATTTCGACGTCGGAAATTATCGCGAGACCGAACGCCCGATACGCCAGCCGCCGCGTGCGATTGGCCCGATGCAATCCGGTCCCCGCTTTCACCGGCCTCACACTCACGCGCCCGAAGCTCCTGCTAGTTCGCGTCTCGGCCAAGACGCCGGACTCGCGGCAGCGCCGGTACCGAGGTCGCGATCCGGCACCGGCCGCGGTGAATCCTGGCCGAGCACGATCATCCTGTACCAGAGTTCCAGCGCGAAGGTCGTCCACAGCGGCCAGATGTTGGCATCGAGATAATTTTCGCGGCGATCGCGGTACATGCGCTGAAATTCCGCGCGATTGACCCAGCCGGCTGATTCGAGCGCCATCGAATCGAAAAAATGCTCGCCGCCAATGCGCTCGAGCGTCTGGATGAACAGGATCGAGAAATCGGCCTTGTCGCGCCGCGCGAGCACCGAATTCGGCATCAGACCGAGCATCGCGTTGCGCAGGATGTACTTGCGCCGCGAGTCGCGCGCACGCTGATCGTCGGGAATCGCCATCAGGAATTCGTACAGTCGCCGATCGTGAAACGGATGACGCTCCTCGATTCCGAAGCGCGCCGTCGATCGATCGAAGATGTCAACGCCGTGCGCGACCCATCCGCTGGTGAAACTTTCGAGCAGGCTAAACTGGCCCAAGCTCATGCCCGCGGGACGGCGCGGCTCCGCTTGCAATCGATCAGAGAGCGCGACCCGCCGCGCGAGATCGGGGTTGATGAAGGCGGGGACGATCGGCTGCCCGCGCAGGCGCCGTCCCAATTTGCGCACGGCCGGCGGCAGCAGCGGCCACACCGCATTGCGCAAAACAAAATCATACGGGTTGCGATTCTTCAGATTGGGCAGCGTGCGCGCGTCGTGGCGGACGCGATGCCACAGCGTCATCCACCGGCGCGCGCGCAGCAGGTCGCCATACACGTACACGCTCCCGCTCATCCATTCGTCGGAGCCGATCCCTGACAGCAGCACGCGCATGCCCTTGTCGCGCGCCGCCGGCCACACGCGGTTCCACATCCCGCCATTCGGATACTCAGCGAAATCGCGATAGCGGCGGACGCTTTCGACGCACATCGCGAGGTCCACCGGCATCGGCGCCGGATAATTCGCGGTGAGCCCGAGCATCTCGACCGTGTCATATATATAGGCGCGCTCGTCCATCTCGGGATGATCGAAAAGCAGCGAGAAGGTCTCGAAGGGCGCGTCGGCCACCTTGCCCTCGCGCCGCAAATGATTGGCCATCCCCACCACTGCGGTCGAATCCAGGCCGCCACTCAGATGCGCACCGACGCCGCCGATCGCGCGCATCCGGCAGCGCACCGCCTCGGCAAAGATTTCGCGGAAATGTTCGGCGTAATCAAGGTCGTCGCGATAGTGAATCTGCACGTGCGGATCGAGCTCGAAGTACGCGCGCGGCGTCACCCTGCCGCCGGTCGCAACCGTCATCCGATGTGCGGCGGGCAGCCGCTTGATCCGGCGAAAAAGCGTGTCCTCGCGCCCCTTCAAATTGCCCGACAGGTACTCACCGACGGTGCCTTCGTCAGGTTCCGTCGGCACCGACGGTTCGGCAAAAAGCTGCTGCAACTCGGTCGCGGCAAGGAAGGTGCGGCCGTCGCAGAAATAATGAAACGGCCGTATCCCGATCGGATCGCGCGCGCAAAACAGCTCGCGCTTCGCGCCGTCCCACAGCACCAACGCAAAATCGCCGATGATGCGGCTGGGAGCGTCGGCGCCGAAACATTCGCAGGCGCGCAGCACCAGTTCCGCATCGGTGTCGTCGCGCAGCACGGCGCCGCGCGCGCGCAGGTTCGCCGCGAGATCGATACGATTGTCCACGCGGCCGTCGAAGACCAGTCGATAACGCCCACTGGGATCGGCGAGCGGCTGCACCTCGCGCACCGCCTCGGGCGTGGTGTGAAACATCTGGCAGCCGATCGCGAGCGGCCCTTCGATCCATTGGCCGCAACCGTCGGGACCGCGATGGGCGATCGCGGCGAGCATCCGCGCGAAGACCGCGCGGTCGGCCGGGCGTCCGTCAAGATTGTAGATTACCGCAAACCCGCCCATTTGTAATAAATTACTACTGCGAGGCTGTGGAACCCGCACGGCTCGCTACCGCCGGCGCGAGCGGCACATAATGGCCCAGCTCGAATTCGCCGATGACCACGGCGCCCCCGCTCTCGAGCCACGCGTGCGCGGCAAAAGCACCGTCAGCCGGTTTGCGCACCCCGATGCGCAGGTCCGATCGATGGCCGAAGCGCCCGAGCAGCGTTTGCGTCGCCAGCGCGCGCACCAGGCAGTTGGACGCGCCCGGGATGAACCGGCTGGCCGCGCGCACCGCCCATGCAATCCGCTCGACCGTCGGCGGCGAGACCGACCGGCGCGGCGGCGGCCCGCACCACGCATGCGCGCGCAGGTCACGCGCAGCGACGTGCGACGCCCGGCGCTTGAGCGCATTGAAGCCGGCCGTGCGCAGACCGATCCAGGTGAACGCGAGCGTTCGCGCCGCCGCTATTACCAGCGCGCGCTCGCGGCGGTCGAGTCGAACGAATTTAGCGACCGTCCCCATTGCCGATTTGAATCAGGCCGCGCTCGTCAAGCTTGGCGAGCAGGCCCAGCAGGTCCCGTTCGCAGCGCGCCCGGTCAACCTCGAATTGAGCGACCATCGCGTCCACGATCGCGTGCACGGCGGTCGGATTGGCAATCAGGTTCCAGACCGCGGCGCCAACCGAATCGAGACCGTGGTAGGCGCCGCTGTTGAGGTTCAGAATCGCGGCCTCGCCGTCCAGCTCGCAGGACACCTGGTCGGCGGCCACCGAAATTATTGAATCGAGCGAGATGATTTTTGCGGGCTTAGCCAAGATTCGCCGGTCGTCCCAACCGGGTTCAACCACTGTATAATGCGCTCCAGCAGCATATAGCGCGGGGCTTCATACAGCAACCAGCTACCGCCCGCATATCGCGAGCGCCAGTCAGCATGAGGCCTTTACAGCGCGAAACCCGCGCGGTCCCCGCCGCCGAGCGTGAGCGCGAACGCCCCGCGCCGACGGCTCAACTCGCCGCGGCGCTCGCCGGGCTGAGCGGGGTCTTTTCGTAGCGCGTGATGAAGTACGGCCGCCGCCACGCGATATATGCGGGCAGGATCAGCACGCCGGCGATCATGTTCGTCGCCATCAGGAAAATCAGCAGCACGCTCATCTCGTTGTGGAACAGCAGCGGCGAAAACGCCCACGGCAGAATGCCGCCGATCATCACCGCGAACGTGCTGAAGACCGACGCGCCCGTACTGCGCAGCGCGGTGGTGACCGCCGCATTGACCGACGCCCCACCCATCACTTCGTCGCGGATGCGCGCGACCGTATAGATGCCGTAGTCAACGCCGAGGCCGATGCCCAGTGAAATCACCGGGATGGTGTCGATCGTGAGTCCGATATTGCGCGCGTTCATGTAGATGAACGCGCCGAAGTTCGCCATCACGCACGAGATGATAAAGAGCATACCCGCGGTCAGCGACCAGAAGCTCAACGCGCAGCAGAGGAAAATCACCAGCAGCACGAACGTCAGGTTGATGATGTCGAGCCGGTAAAGCACGTCGTTGGCCGCAAGATAAAGTCCGGCCACGCCGCCGAGGTACTTGAGGCTGACTTTCGACAGCCCGGGATCCGGCCTGATTCGGAGATCGGAAAAACGCTTGATGTCGGCGCGAAGCTGATTAAGACGGGTATAGGTGTGATCGGGCAGCAACACCCGGATGCACGAACTGGTCATGTGCGGCGAGTGGGCAAAGAACCGCTCCATCTCACCGGGCGCCGTACCCGCATAGAACATGTACCAGAGGTTGCCGCCCAACTCGGTGCCGACCGGGATGCTCTGATACTTCGGGAACCCGTTGTGGAACATCATGTTGAGCGGCTTGATCGCGATATTCGTGAACGACGCCATGCCCACCGCGTCGCCCCGGCCAATCAGGTACGCGCCGAGGTCGTCGGTCATGCGCATCACGTCGGGCCCGATGCTGGACTGCGGATCGGGATAGTCGGGACTGGAGATCACGATCCAGCCGACGTCGGTGGGAAAGAACTTCCCGATCTCCGCGATATCGCGATTGACCTTCGAGTCCTGCCGATACAGCGGAGTGCCCGGCGTCTGATATCCGATGCGCGCGCGCTGCCCCGAAATGACGCCGAACACGATGAACAGCGCACCGCCGGCCAGCAGCGCCGTTCGCACCACCCCGGGCGTCACCGGTACCTTCACCAGCCAATCGACGAAGGCGTGGAGCGGACCGCCCCGCTCGCCACTCGCCCGACGGGTCAGCCACTTGCGCTCGCGGATGCGCGGGCGCGGCAGGTAACTCATGAAAATCGGCTGGAAGACGAAGACCATCAGGATGCTCGCCGCCAGCCACATCGTGCCCCCGACGCCGATTTCCTTCAGCACCGGGATGCCGCCGAGCGAGATGAAAATGATTCCCGCGATGTCGGCGAAAATCGACAGCAGTCCCGGCGGCAGCATCACGTCGGTAGTGGTGGCGCACGCCAGCAACTTGTCATCGAGGCGATCGAGTTCGTCATAGTAGCGCCCCTGCCACTGAATCCCATGGCTGAGATCGCGCGCCGTCAGGATAAACGGGATGACCAGCATCACCGGGTCGAAGTTGTAGCCCATCAGGCTGACGAACCCGAGGCCCCAGATGGCCGAAAATGTGCCGGTCAGAATCGGCGCCCACCAACTGCTGCGCTCGCCGATGCTCAGGTACAGGATGATCAGCATCAGCGCGATCGCGGTCAGGAAAATGACCTTGATGTTGGTGAGGTAGTAGTAACCCCAGCCGGATATCACCGGCTCGCCGGCCACGTATATCTGGGTATTGTCGTCCTGGTACTTATTGACGATCGCTTGAATGCCATCGAACAGCGCCTTGTAGTCGAAGGCGTTCTCGTTGAAGCTCGCGGTAATCATCGCGCCCTTGCCGTCGTACGTGATCAGGCCCTGCACCGGTTCGCGATGCGTCATCACGTTGCGCCGCAATGCGTCGAGTCCCGCCGGCGTCGTCGGCACCCGCGGATACATGTAGTTGACCGAGATCAACGCCCCCGGAACCGCGCGGGTAAAGGCCACCCGATAGGATGCGATCGAAAAAATTTCGTTGTGATCGACGCCCGGAAGAATATTGACGTCGCGCGTGGCGTCCTGAATTTTGGTCAGGGTTTTGACGTTATAGATGTCGCCGTCCTTCACCCGCAACATCAGGTAGAGCGTCTGCGCCCCGCCATACTGATTCTGGAATTGCCGGTAAAGCCGGGTGTTCGGATGATTGGACGGAAAAAAATTCTCGAAGCTGGTCGCGATCCGAACGTGGGCCGCCCAATAGCCCATGAACACCGTGATGGCGATCAGCACGAGTCCAATCGGGGCGCGGAACTGAAGGATGTACTTGCCAAGCCCCCAAGGCTCGCTGGTACTCGAACCGGCCATCGTTTGATTCTCCGGATGGTTCCCAAGTGTAGGGCGGGCTCAAGCGGTCCCCCAAGACTTCACGAGCCCTGCCCTCACCGGGACGAGATTCCGTACCATTCCCGTTAAACCATAGCAAGGCCCTCGACGCGAGGCGGCCGTCCACGAGCCTTCAATGAGCGGCCGGAGCTCCACCGTGCGAAACCTGCTTGCGCATCACGAAGGCCAGCGGCGTGAGAAAGAAAAAGATATATGCGATGAGCCGAAAATCATCCACGAAGGCCAGCACCATCGCCTGCCGCTGCACCTCCTGGTACACCATGCCCAGGAACGGCGCCGCTCCGTGCCGCGTAAGTCCGCTGATCTCACCCGCGGCCGCCGGAAACGACCGGCTCCACATACCGAAGCGAAACGGATCGACCTGCTGCGCCAGATACGTCTGATGTATCTGCGAATGGCTGCTGACCATCGCGACCAGGATCGCGATCCCGATGCTGCCGCCGATCGTCCGCACCATGTTGAACAATCCCGACGCCGTCGCCATCTCTTCTTTCGATACCGCCGAAAGGCTCAGCGTCGTCATCGGTATAAAAATAAGCCCCGATCCGATGCCCCGATAAAGGCCCGGCAACGCGATGTTCCAGAAATCGATCTGCGCGTTGAAGTGCGCCATGCTCCAGGTGCCGAAGCCCGCGATCAGGCATCCCGCCGCCACCATGATCCGCGCGTCGATCAGATTGAACAGCCGCCCCGCCAGCATGATCGAAGCGAGCGTCCCGAAACTCTGAATCGATAGTACGAAACCCGCGATGAGCGGCGTATAGCCCGTGATCTGCTGGCAATAGAGCGGGATCAGCACGTAGGTCCCGTACATCGCGAACATCACGATGGTCGTGAAGACCGTGCCCACCGCAAACGTGCGATTGTTCAGCACGCGCAAATCCACCACCGGCTCGGCGGTCCGCAACTCCTGGATGATGAACAGGATTACGCCCGCCGCGCCCACCCCCATCAGCACGTTGATGGTTTCGGAATTGAACCAGTCGAGCCGTTCGCCCTTGTCCAGCATGATCTGGATGCAACTGACGCCAATCACGAGATAACACAGACCCCACCAGTCGATCCGCTTGATGCCGCGCAGCACATAGGCCGGGTCGTGCACGAACATCGTGACCATCGTCGCGGCCAAAAGCCCGATCGGCACGTTGATGTAGAAAATCCAGCGCCAACTGTAATTGTCGGTGATCCAGCCGCCGAGCATCGGACCCATCACCGGCCCCAGCATCATGCCCAGGCCCCACACCGACATCGCGACCGCCTGCTCCTGCGGCGGAAAGGTCTCCATCAGGATCGCCTGCGACATCGGCATCATCGCGCCGCCGCCCAGGCCTTGCAGCACCCGAAAAACGATCAGCGTCGCCAAATTCGGCGACGCGCCCGCCGCAAACGAACTGCCCACGAATAGCAAAATCGAAAAAGTGAAAAATCGCTTGCGCCCAAAGTACGATCCGCACCATCCGGTCAGCGGAATTACGATCGCATTGGCAATGATGTAGGACGTCAGCACCCACGCCGCTTCGTCAACCCCCGCCGAGAGGCTGCCCCGAATATGCAGCAACGCGACGTTCGCGATCGTGGTGTCGAGCACCTCCATGATCGTCGCGAGCATCACCGCCATCGCGATGATCCATTTGTTCGACGCCGCCGCGCTCTGCTGCGGCGGCAACGAACTTTCTGAGGGCGCGGCGGCCATCGCGGATTATACGCGCGCGATGCTGACGGTAGTCTCGCGCACGCCTGGCGCAATCAACTTGCGGCTCTCGTTCATGGGATCGGCTTCGCCTGCCAGAGCTTGCCGAACAAGCCCGCGCCGATGCAAGCGGCGGCCGCAATCAATGGGGGCGCCGGCGCCGTGACATTGGGGGGACCAGGCACTCGATCTCGGGGACACTCGAGATGCCCAGTTGCCACGACGACCCGGCGCCCCGCAAAAGCGGGTCCGGTCGTTTTGAAGGGGGAGCGATCCTCCCAGGGGCGATAGGTTGCCACGCGGCTTCAACTTGTCGGGCCCCATGCGCTGCGCGGTAAATTATCGGCCCGTTCTTGATGGTACGCATTTAGTGCATTTCGTACCGACTGTCAAATGAAAACTCTGCGCCGGCGCTTTTGCTCGATTGCCTTACGCGCTAGTAGTACTCCATTCGATGGGTCGCGATATGGGAAAGGCCAAAACCAAGCCCCTGCCGGTTCGTCTGCGTCGCGTGCTGGATGAGGCTGAGCAACTCTTCTCGCAGGAAGGCTTTCTACACTTCAGCACCGACGATCTCGCCCGCCGCCTCAGGTGCTCCAAGCGCGCTATCTATGCGGTTGCGCCCGGCCGCGAAAAATTCTTTGAAACGGTCATTCTGCACCGCGTCACCAGGGCCGAAGAAGCCACCATCGCACCGATCAGAAATGCCTCCGGCGTGCGCGCCGCGGTGCAGGGTTGTATGCGCGCGAGCGTCGAACAGGCTAAAGGCGTCTCCCCGCTCTGGATGCGTGACGTCTTGCTGTTTCCCGCCGGACGCCGGGCGGTTGACAAATGGCGCGCGGACATTGCCGACGAATTGGAACATGTCATCCAACGCGGTATCGACGAAGGACTCCTGCGCAAAATCGACCCGCGCGTCGCCGCCGAGGCCCTGCTGACCTCCTCGCTGCGCGTGTGCGAGCCCGATTTTTTGGCCAATTCGAGCACTACGATGGCGGAGGCGGTCGGCCAGGTTTACGAGATTTTCTGGTCCGGACTCTTTCGCGGCCGCCGCAACGGCAAGGAAACGCAGCGGATTGTCGATGACCTCGACCTCGCGGCAGTCTGAGCGATCGCCAATCCCGACCCCCACTTAAACTGCCATCGCCGACGCGCGCACGAACACCACCCCCTCCATCAGCCGCCGCGCCGTGCGATAGACCGTCGCCTGCTCCGCGATCCATCCCTCCGCGCTCTCGCGCACCGCCGCTCCCACCACCGTTAGCCCCGACGGCTGCGCGATACGCACCGGCGCCTCGGCCGTAGCCGGCGAACGCGCTACTCGGTTCGCAACGCTCCCCGGCACGCGCGACGCCACCGCCAGGCACATCGCACCCGTTAGCGGCACCGCGCGATGCGGCTGGCCGATCGAGATCATCCGCACGGTCAGGTCGGCCGCCTCCGCCGCGATTCGTTCGCCCGCCAGCGTCCGCGCCTCGCGCGGACCGCTCACCAGCGCAATCTTCGGGATGCTCGGCTTGCTCGCCGCCTCCGCCGCGGTGCGCGCAATTCCCATCCGCAGGCTCGCCGCAACGCGAATCGCTTCCAGCCGCCCGAGCAGATCGTGATTGGCGTCGAGCACCTCTGGCATTTCGATCCCGCTCATGCCGAGCGCCTCGGCCGCAACGAAAACGCACGGATTGGCGGCGTCGATCATCGAGGCCTCGATCACGCCGATTCCCGCGACTTCGAGTCGCTCGACGACCTTTCCCGTCGGCAACAGGCGGCCGGTTCCCGCCCCGCCCGGATCGAGAAAATCCAGCCGCACCGGGGCGCCCGTCCCCGCCACTCCCGGCAAAGCGAATTCGCCATCGACCGCCGCACGCCCGTCGTCAAGCGCGAACCGCGCGACAATCATCTTCTTCGTGTTGGTATTGTGGATGCGCACGACGGCCTGCTCGCCGGCGGCCTTCACGAGTCTCTCATCGACCGCGAACGGCCCCACCGCCGACGACATGTTGCCGCAGTTCCCGCTGTAATCAACCGTCGCACCGCTCACCGAAACCTGCGCGAACGTGTAATCGACATCGGCGTCGGGTCGCGTCGCCGCACCGATCACGCACACCTTCGAGAGCGACGAGATGCCCCCGCCCATGCCGTCGAGCTGGCGGCCGTTGGCGTCCGGACTCCCCATGACGCCCAGAAAGATCGGCGCCCATTGTGACTGATCGCGCGGCAAATCCTCGGCGCGAAACATTACCGCCTTGCTGGTCCCGCCGCGCATGAAAACTGCGCGCAATCCGATTTGCCTCATCGCGCCGGACCCGCCTTCACGTAACGCACCGCCTCACCCGCGGTCGCGCGCGGCATTTGCCCCGGCGATTCGGCCGAACACCGCCCCCGACATCAAGCCGGAGCCGCCGGGATAGTTATGATGAAAAAGGCCGCCCACCATTTCGCCGCACGTGTACAGCCCCGCGATCGGATTCCAGTCGGTGCCGACCACCTGCGCGCGATCGTTGACCTTCAGGCCGCCAAACGAAAACGTGATTCCGCCCGTCACCGGCCACGCCAAAAACGGCGGCGTATCGAGTTTCTGCGCCCAGTTCGATTTGGGTAACGCGAGCCCCCGCGTCGTCAGCCCGTCGCGATCGCCCGGATTGAAGCTGCCGTTCCCCGCCGCGGCGTTGTACTCCTCCA
>Ga0105240_10014129_pt1 | contig 10909 bp, 7 predicted proteins | sample KBSC54metaG_FD_80426 | JGI IMG/M metagenome (GOLD analysis project Ga0105240, IMG submission 80426) | Corn rhizosphere microbial communities from Kellogg Biological Station, Michigan, USA - KBS C5-4 metaG | ecosystem: Host-associated > Plants > Roots > Rhizosphere > Soil | place: Michigan, USA...
CCCACAGGCGAAGCAAAGTTCACGTGGTTAAAGGCGTTTCGTGCCGAGATGGTGCACGTCAGGTTGTACTTCTTTCCTGTGCCGCCGCCGCCGAAGCCACCGAACCCACCCATTCCACCGCCGAACCCGCCACCGCCGCGCATACCGCCACCGCCAGGCCCACCGCCGCCTGGGCCACCCATTCCGCGGCCTCCGCCACCACCCGGGTTCGGGTTAGAGCCGGCGCGTTCACCCCAACCCCATGTCCGGCTGAGGCGCAGGTTAACCGAGAAGTTCGGGAAACCCGTTCCGTAATTTATAGGAATGATCGTTTCGCCCGCCACCGGAGCCAGGTTAAACGTCCCCCACTGAGTTACCTTCACGTTCTTAGGATTTGAAACGCTCGTCGCAAACGACGGGCGATCTGTCAGGATGCCGTCACCGTTAAAATCCGTGCCCGTCGTAATGTTGAACGGCGGAGCCGAACTCATCGTTACGAACGGTGCGACCGTCCAGCGGAACGGAAGACCAACATTGCCGCCGATGAATGCGCGATGCCGAATATCGTAGCTGGCGCGGCCGTAATCGATAGCCGTGTTGTACTGATTGCTCGGGAATCCGTTAGTGTTGCTGTTGACGTGTCCGTACACATAATAGCCCTGAAGCGACAGATGACTGTTCACGCGGCTGTTCACATTCGTGATGAGCTGCGTCTGTCTATAGACGCCGGTCGATTCATAGTCGTACAGATCGCCCTGGCCGGGGAACGGTCGCACCCCGCCGGTGCGCGTGACAGGGTCATACGTGCCGGGCAGATAGGCGTTGATGTTTCGCGTCCGCTGATCGTGCGTCCCGCGGGATTCGACGAAGTTGAACGACAACGACGTGCGCCCCGGCAACGCCCGGTCCACACTAAAGGCGTATTGCATCATGTAAGGCGCCTGGAAGTGCGAATCCACTCTGTAGATAGCCTGATTTTGCAGGGCGAGCAGTGAAACCGAAGGCACGTTTGGATAAGCTGCGAACGCCAGCGCCGCCTGCGCGGGATTCTGGGTTGCGTTGATGTTGTAATTCTGCTGCGCCACGCCGTTATACCGGCGCGTCTGCAGCACATTGCTTTCGTCGAAACGGTCGTAGAATATGCCCGCGCCGCTGCGGATTACGGTTTTACCGGGCTTGTTACCCTTTGATCCAGGAGCCCATGCGATCGCGACGCGCGGGGCGAAGTCCGCATGGTCGGAAATGTTGTTCTGCGTCTCGTATCGCAGCCCGCCGCTGAGCGTCAGGTTCGGGCGAACGCGCCAGTCGTCCTGCACGAAGAAGCCGAGATCGAACTGGCCGACGCTCGCAAACGGGGTACCGCTGTTCAGCGTGAACTGAGTGGGGCCGCAACCCTGCGCGATCACCGAAGACATCGGAATGCCCTGCGACAAGAGCACCTGCGTCTGGCGATATACATCGAGCGATGTCGGGTTAGCAATGCCCGCAAGGCAAGCCGGCGTGCTGGCGAGCGAGTTCGGGGTTGTGAAAGTGTAGGTCCCGTTGAAATTCGACGTGGATTGGTTGCCCAGCGTGGTGTACCGCAGGCGCACGCCGGCTTTAATCGCCTGTGTGCCCTTTGTCATCGTAATGTTGTTCTGCAGTTCCATTCCCCTGGTGTCGGAGAAATTGGCGATAAGAGGCGCTCCGCCGGACGTGAACGAACTGGCAACGTTAATTGTCGGCCCGGCGATCCCTGATCCGGTCTGATCGATGTGGCTGTCGCGGAACTGGAAGCGGGTTTCATCAACCGCAATGCTGCCCAGAATCGCGGTCTCCGTAATCTGAACATTATGGTTCTTCGAAGCTACGTTAGTTGCCTGGCTGGCAAGATTGAATCCGCCTACTCCGCCGATGTTTGAGGAATCCACAAAGTTATATCGCGCGACCAGAGTGTTCGTGGCATTCAACTGATAATCGATGCGCGGGCTGATCACCCAGAATTTCTGCGGAGTGACAAACGTTCCGTTCTGCGCAACCGGATTGAAGCTGCTGTCGAGAAACCGCGCGTTGATGAGCGCTTCTTCCGTGATATCCCGGCGATTGAAATCGAGGAAAAATGACGACTTCTTATTGATCGGTCCGCCGAAATTGAACGCGAAGAATTTCGAATTGTAAGCCGGCGGTTCCGTCGTTAAAAAAGGATTCCGGCTGTCGAACACTTTGTCGCCGTAGTTGAAAAAGCCGCCGCCGTGATAGCTGTCGGAGCCGGGCTTCGTCAGAATTTCGATGCGTCCAAATCCAGGGCGATCGTATTCAGAGGAAAATGGATTGGAGTTGATCCGGATCTCGCGAATCGAACTCTTCGCCGGCAACTGCCCGCCGCTGAAGCCATCCACGAAAAATTGCGCGCCGTTCGGCCCCGCGGCGGGTCCCGCAAGAGCTTGCAGATCGGCCTGCAGATCGTCCGGGTCGTCAGGCAGGGACTCGAGATCTTCGTTCTTAAGCACCAGCGCGCCCACGTTTGCGGAAGGGTCGGTGTTCACCTGTCCGGCGGCCTGGTCGCTTACCTGCACTTCCTGCGCCTGAGCGGCAATCTGAAGCGCGATGTCGAGCGGAGTTACCTGCCCCGCCGCGGCGTTAATCTCAGGCTGAGTAAAAGTGATGAAGCCCTTGGCATCCGCCCGGACAGCGTACTTTCCCGCCGGCACTGTGAGTTGGAACTTGCCTTGTCCATCGGACTTGGCGCTGCGTGAGACTCCGTTGCCCGTCACCTGCACGGTGGCTCCGGGAATAAGCGCGGCCGAGGGGTCGGTTACCTGGCCGCGAATGGTCGCTGTGCTTTGCGCGAGAACTGTTTTGGATGACAGTGTTGCGGCAACCAGTGCCGCCGCCAGCCAGGCTGTTTTTTTGAATTGGTTATTCATAGACTTTGTCGCTTCCTGAGATACGGTGCGCTAAGCCTATTGTTAGCTGAATTGTCGTAAGTCCAGTGTGAATGTATGTAAGGCTTGCGCAATAAAGTGCAACCCGGGGTGCTTACAAAAATATACAATCGGCGCGCTTCACGTCCAATTGTTTAAAGCCACTTCCGCTGCTGCCACGCCGCCACACTCGCGTCTGTAAGTCCTTCGAGATCTGAGAGAAGCCCCGCATCCGGAACCGTGCGGAAGTTGAAACAACTCTTGCCCCGCATTCGCCGCTTCAGCGCGGGCGTAATCTTAGCCTCAAGGTCAGCGCACATGTATACAGGCATCAGGTGAAAACTTACGTAACCCTTCCCCATCCGAATCGCTCCGAAGACCAGGGGACGACCTTTGTGCTGAGGGAAAACAGACGGAACTTTCGAATCGAGGCTGTATCCTTCCGGCGTATCGTATTTCACGATCATGTGCTCTTCATGTTTCGCGAGCACTGGCCTCAGCGCCCCAAACACGGCAGTGAAATCCGCAGCCATCGGATTCATGTTATTTCATGAATCCGCTTTGGCCAATCCCCGCCGCGCTCAGTTGATCGTTGCGGACATCGTCCAGCGCAAGCAGCTTCCGGCCCAGAGGACTGAGCCTCGCCTGTACCTCCGGCCTCACGAACTTCTTCTGATACTGCTGCTGCGGTTTGTCGCCCCTCGTGTAGTAAACATGCATGGCCCTCCGCTGCCGGTCGGTCTTGTTCTCGCTGCCGCCGTGCCACATGTGCGAGTTCATCACTACCACCGTTCCGGCCTTTCCCAGAACCAGCATTTCGGTCTCAGGCCGGGCGCCAGGCTCGGGAAGCCGGCCCCATCGGTGTGAACCCGGAACGATCCTCAAGGCGCCATTCAGTTCCGTAAAATCGTCCAGCATCCATACCGAATTGCAGACGGAGCTTCCCTGTGTATCGGGCAGTGCGCCACTATCGGCATGCAAAGGCTGAGCCGCGTGGTTGTGCGGATTCGCGGAGCGGACATTCAGGCTGCTGAGTTTGAAATCCCCGCCCAGCACCGCTTCCATGCATTCCAAAACTTTGGGCGTCTCTATAACCTTTTCGAACAGCTCTCCCTTGTCCACGCAGTTGGCCAGGCGCCGCGCTCCCGGTTCCGACTTGAACTCCGCGCCTGCCCCGTCCCCCTCTTCCGCGAAGAGTTGCTCCACCCGCGCGTTGAATGCCTCTACCTGCGCGGGCGTCAGAAACTCAGGGAAGACCAGGTATCCCTGTTCTTCAAGCTGCTGTTTCTCGGAAGCGGTGAGCATGAATTCTTTCCAGTTCCAGAAGTTGGAATTTTCGGTCGGGACCGCCGCCGTACCCGCCCATCGAGCCGTCGGCATTGATCACCCGATGACACGGAACAATGATCGGCACTGGATTACGGGTATTAGCCTGACCGATCGCCTGAAAGCCTTTCGCACGGTTTACCGCAATCGCGATATCGCGGTAGCTGCTCGTTTCCGCATAGGGAATGCGAGTAAGTGCCAGCCAGACTTCTATCTGGAAAGGCGTACCGCCAAGATCGAGCGGCACATCGAACCCGAATCGTTCTCCCGCGAAATATTCCCTGAGTTGCCGCGCGGCGGCGTTGACGATCAGTCCCGCATGATCGGCCCGGCGTGTCCCGGCGCCGCGTGTCCCGTCAAAGCGAATTGCACTGAGCCCGCGGCCACTCGCCTCAAGATTGAGACCGCTCAGCAAATCCGGCAAATAGAGAAATTCGGTCACGCTGCCTTCCTGATATTCATTAATTTCGCGCCGCCAGCCAGTGCGTCAGGTTGTCAATTTGCTCCTGCACGGTCTCCCGGTCCGGCGCCCCGGGAAAGAGTTCCAGATAACGCCGGAACGACTTCAGCGAATCCGCCATCCGTTCCTGCTGCATCAACGCCACTCCGAGCTGTTTATACTCCTCCGGGCTCTCCGGGTTTGAAGCGATCAACAGCTTCAGCAGCCGCTCCGCCTTCTGCGGCTCCCGTCGCGAGAAGTATGAGTTGCGCAGATTATTGATCATTCTCATCACAATCGACCGTCGGTCAGCCGCAACCAGCATAGACGGATCGAGCGATTCCACCTGCGCCAACTCGCAGCACCCCGCTATATCGAGCAGCGTTCCGCCATGAAACGGATCGATGTAAGTCGAATACTCGCCGTCATCGTAATAGACGACAAAATGACCCGGCAGTCCAATGCCGCAAACCGGTTTCGCCAACCGGCGCGCGATCTCGATATAAATCACCGAAAGGCTAATCGGTAATCCGAGCCCTGTTTCGAGCACACGATTCAGCAGCGTGTTGTCAGGGTTGTAGTAGTCCTCGTTGTTTCCCTTCATGCCGAGCTCTTCGAACAAATAAGTGCTCGTCGCCTCGATAAAACACGGGCCATCGGACAGGTCTCGCGCACGGTCCGCAATCATCGCCGCATGATGGTCGAGCGCCCGAATATAATGCGCCACATCCACGTCCGGGTCTTCCAAACGAGCGACTTCCAAAGCCGCGTGATCGAGTTCTATGCCCGTAGGGCGCCGTGCCAAAAGGTCCAGAAGAGAAGGAGAGTCGGCCGGGTTCACTCGTTCGTCAGAATAGCATTTGAGCCTGCGAACGTTAAGATCGGAATATGGATCTTCGAGGTAAACGCATCGCAATTCTGGTTGACCAGATGTATCAGGAAATGGAAGTATGGTATCCGCTGTACCGGCTGCGTGAAGCAGGCGCCGAAGTGGTCACAGTCGGCGCAACCGCCGGGGAATCTTATAAGAGCAAGCTTGGCTATCCATGTAACGCCGACATCTCTTATGACGTTGCGCGCGCGGAAGACTTTGACGGCGTCATCGCGCCAGGCGGGTTCGCCCCCGATTTTATTCGCCGCCATCCGCTGGCAATCGACTTCGTTCGGCAGGTATCCGCGCGCGGCAAACTCGCCGCCGCCATTTGCCACGGACCCTGGGTGCTGTGTTCCGCAGGCGTCTTAAAAGGCAAGAGGGCAACTTCCTTTTTCGCCATCAAAGATGACGTCGTGAACGCGGGCGCCCTCTGGGAAGATTCTGAAGTCGTGACCGACGGTAATATCGTCACCAGCCGTAAGCCCGACGATCTGCCCGCATTCTGCGTCGCCTGCATCGCCGTCGCCGGCTCCTGACATCGCGTCTGTACTTCGCTCACCATTTCCTGAAGAAATATTCGTTTCAATCGCATCTGAGTTGGTGAAGCATGACGCAGATGAAATTGGATCCCATGAGAATACTTGCGTCTGTCCTGCTGACAGGCGCCGTGATAATCAGCACAGGCTGCGGCGGAGCGAAGGCCGATAAACCGCCTGCTCCGCCGCCCGCCCTCGTGTCGGTTATCGAAGTACAACCCGAGGATGTGCCCATTTACAGCGAGTACTCCGCGCAGACATTCGCGCGTGATCTCGTGGAAGTACGCGGACGAGTGGATGGCTTTATACAGAAGCGCCTGTTCGACGTTGGCGCGGATGTGAAAGCGGGGCAAGTTCTCTATGAACTCGATCTCCGCCCCTATCAGGCCGATGCGGCCAAAGCGCGCGGAGATGTGCAACAGGCAGAGGCGAACGCGCAGTTCGCCCGGAGTCAGGTAGCTCTGCTCCAGGCGCAGGCGGACCTCGCGCAGGCTCAGGCGAATCTGGCCAAAGCACAGCAGGATGTCACGCGCCTCGAACCGCTCGCAAAAGAAGAAGCCGCATCGCAGCAAGACCTGGACAACGCCCGCGCCGCGTTGAAGGTGAGCCAGGCCGTGGTGGACGCCCGCAAGGCCAACGTGGAGCAGACGCGCCTCTCCACAAAATCGCAGGTGGATACATCGGCGGCTCAGCTTGAATCGAACAAAGCGCTGCTCCGGAACGCCGAACTGAATGTGGAATATGCCACCATAACGGCTCCCGTCTCCGGCCGCATTGGTGACTCGCTCATCCCTGTGGGAGGTCTCGTTTCGAAAAACGCCGCAACACCCCTTACCACCATCGTTCCTCTCGATCCGATCTGGGTGCGTTTCAAAGTAAGCGAGGGCGAATACCTCGCCTGGCAAAGCCGCAAGAACAAGCCCGCCATGTCCTCCGTGCCGCTGGAAATTGTGCTCGCGGATGGCACGGTTCATCCTTATCCCGGCCACATACAGAACACCGTCAATCAGGTGGATCAGAAGACCGGCACGCTGGAATTGCAGGCCACATTCCCCAACCCTCATCACAACCTGCTGCCGGGGCAATTCGGTCGCATCCGTTTCCGCAATGAAGAGCGGCACGGGGCGATTCTGGTGCCGCAGCGCGCCGTGCTCGAAACGCAGGGCCTGCAGTCCGTGTTCACCGTCGGTCCCGATAACAAAGCGGTAGCGCAGAACATCGTGACCGGCGACAGGGTCGGCGAGCAATGGATCGTGAATGAGGGTCTCAAGCCAGGCGATCGCGTCGTTGTGGAGGGCACCATGAAGATCCGGTCAGGCGCGCCGGTTACGCCGCGGCCATGGTCTCCGAAAGAGACACCGAAACCGGAGAACAAATAACGCCATGGCGAAATTTTTCATTGACCGGCCCATCTTCGCGATCGTCATCGCAATCGTGATCGTCATCCTGGGCGGCGTTGCCATACCGACGCTCCCCATCGCGACTTATCCCGAAGTTGTTCCGCCTGTCGTGCAAATCACCGCGATCTATCGCGGAGGTAACTCGCAGGATCTTGAAAAGACCGTCGCTCAGCCCATCGAACAGCAGCTAACGGGGCTCGACGGGATGCTCTACTTCTTCTCGCGCAGCTCCAACGATGGCACCCTCACCATCGACGTGACCTACGAACTGGGAACCAATATCGACCTCGCGACCGTCAAGACGCAGAACAAAGTCAATATCGCGCTCCCCATTCTTCCCCCCGAAGTGCAGCGCCAGGGCGTCACCGTTAAGAAAGTCTCCTCGGCGTTCCTGATGGCAATCAGCCTGACGTCGAACGATGGCAGATATGACGATCTGTTTCTGAACAACTACGCCACCATCAACCTTCTCGATCGCATTGGAAGCCTGCCTGGCGTGGGCGATTCCCGTCTCGCCGCAAGCCAAAACTATGGCATGCGCATCTGGGCCAATCCGGACAAAATGGCGAAGCTCGGCCTCACCGCGACCGATATCTCCACCGCCATTCAGGCCCAGAACCGGCAGAATCCGGCGGGCGCGATCGGTCAGTCCCCTGTGCCGCGCGGGACCGATTTCCAGTATCCGGTGAATGCGGCCGGGCGCCTTCTCGACCCCCGGCAATTTGGCGACATCGTTTTGCGCGCGCAGCCCGATGGATCTCTGCTGCACTTACATGACGTCGCCACCGCTGAACTGGGAGCGCAGGATTACAAGACGTACAGCCGCACTACCGGCAAACCTTCCTCGATTATCATCGTGTATCTCTCGCCAGGCGCCAACGCCGTGGAGACCGCGGACCGGGTGAACGCGTTTATGGCCGACGCCGCGAAGAACTTCCCCGCCGGCATTGAAAATGCCGTTCCTTACGACGCAACCCGGTTCGTGAGAGCCGCCATATCGGACGTTGTTACAACACTGTTCATTGCCGTGCTTCTCGTGATTTTCGTGGTGTTCGTATTCCTGCAGAACTGGCGCGCCACACTGATTCCGCTGTGTACGGTTCCAGTGGCCGTCATCGGAACCTTCGCATTATTCCCCTTGCTTGGCTTCTCCATCAATATGACCAGCATGTTCGGTCTGGTGCTCGCCATCGGCATCGTGGTGGACGACGCGATTGTCGTTGTGGAAGCCGTGCAGCACAACCTCGATAACGGCATGAGCCGGCGCGATGCGACGCTGAAGGCCATGGAGGAAGTGTCCGGTCCGGTGGTCGCAATCGCCGCGATCCTTGCGGCGGTATTCATTCCCGTGGCGTTTCTCGGCGGCATAAGCGGGCAGATTTATCGGCAGTTCGCCTTAACCATCGCGGCATCGGTTCTGATTTCCGCGTTCAGCGCATTATCGCTAAGCCCCGCGCTCTCCGCCATGCTGCTGAAGCCGCGCGGCGAAAGCAAGGGTTTGCTTGGCCGCGCATTTTACGGCTTCAACATCGCGTTCGACTGGACCAGGCACAAATATCTGAGCGGAGTCACGGCATTGCTCCGCCGCTCTGCCCTCGCGCTCGCCGGCTTGATAGCATTCTTTCTGCTTGCCGGCGTGCTTTTCAAAATGACGCCGACGGGCTTTCTGCCTGACGAAGATCAGGGCGTGTTCTTTACAGCGGTTCGGCTGCCGGACGGAGCATCGCTTGAGCGCACCCGCCTCGTTACCAACAAGGTTGAAAATATTCTGAGAAATACGCCGGGCGTGCAGGATGTCACCACTTTCGGCGGGCTCGATATTCTTACTTCAACGCAAAATTCAAACGTCGCCACCGTCATCGCTACCCTCAAACCATGGGAAGAGCGCAAGTCGAAGCAACTACAGTTCGCGTCGATCCTGGGCAGTGCTCAGACGAAATTCTTCGGAATACCCGAGGGCGTCGTGTTCGGTTTCGGTCTGCCCCCCATCCTTGGCCTCGGCACGTCCGGCGGCTTCGAATTCATGCTGGAAGACCGTTCCGGCGCGGCCGACATTCATGAATTGGCCAGCGTTGCCGATCAGGTGATTGCAGAGACGCGGAAGCGGCCCGAATTTGCCCAGGTCGTCAGCATCTTTCGCGACACCGTTCCTCAATACAATGTCAAGCTCGATACCGATAAAGCCCAAACGCTGGGCATTCCGGTCACGGATGTTTATAACTCCCTTCAGACGTTTCTCGGCGGCTTATACGTGAACGATTTCAATCGCTTCGGCCGTACGTGGCAGGTGCTGCTCCAGGGCGAACCGGAGTTTCGCGACCGGCCTGACGATATCAAGCGCTTTTACGTGCGCAGCAATGGCGGCGACATGGTTCCCCTCAGCACGCTGGTTCAGATTACGCCGGTCACAGGGCCTGAAGTCGTCTATCACTACAACCGTTTCAGAACATCCAAGCTCATCGGCCAAAATTCGCCGGGCTTCAGTTCGGGCCAGGCGGCGGCCGCTATGGAAGATGTCGCGCGCAAGATTTTGCCCGCCGGTTTCAGCTTTGAATGGACGGGCACCGTTTTTCAGGAAAAGTTGTCGCAGGGCAAGGAGGGTTTTATCTTTGGCTTCGCGGGCGTGCTCGTCTTCCTCTTCCTCGCCGCGCTCTATGAAAGCTGGAGCATCCCGTTCGCCGTTATCCTCGCGGTGCCTCTCGGCCTGTTCGGCGCGCTGGCAGGGAATTGGCTCCGCAGCTTTCCTTATGACATTTACACCCAGATCGGCATCGTGACCCTTATCGGACTCGCCGCGAAAAACGCGATTTTGATCGTCGAATTTGCCAAGCTTCGGCGGGAAGAAGGTATGGAGATTGAGCAAGCCGCCATGGAGGCCGCCAACCTTCGGCTGCGCCCGATTCTAATGACCTCATTTGCATTCCTCCTGGGCGTCGCTCCTCTGCTGTTCTCCACGGGCGCGGGCGCCTCTTCACGGCGTTCACTTGGTACCGCGGTGTTTAGCGGAATGGTGGCCGCCACAATTCTCGCGGTCTTCATTGTGCCGGTCCTCTTCTCTGTAATCGACAAGTTCGCGGAACGAAAACCGCGAAACCAGCCCCACCTCGGCTCTGAGCCATTACCGACGGGAGGGAACGACTAATGAGGCAAATTATCCTGCCCTCGCTGGTCGCGGTTCTCACGACATCATGCGCTGTGGGCCCCAATTACCAACGCCCCGCCATAAGCGCTCCCGCGCAGTTTCGCGGGTCTTCGGAGCCCCCGGCCGCGAACGCTGTCACAATCGCCGATACCAAGTGGTCCCAGCTCTTTGGGGACGAGAAGCTCAATGACCTCGTGAAGACCGCACTCGATCGGAATTACGATATTCGGATCGCCTCGGCGCGGGTCCTCGAAGCACGCGCGCAACTCGGAATCACACGCTCCGGCCTGTTCCCCGATCTCAGCGGAAC
>Ga0105240_10014131_pt1 | contig 10909 bp, 8 predicted proteins | sample KBSC54metaG_FD_80426 | JGI IMG/M metagenome (GOLD analysis project Ga0105240, IMG submission 80426) | Corn rhizosphere microbial communities from Kellogg Biological Station, Michigan, USA - KBS C5-4 metaG | ecosystem: Host-associated > Plants > Roots > Rhizosphere > Soil | place: Michigan, USA...
AACTAGGGTGGAGACGCTCTCGCGCGACGACCCTTTGGCCACTCGTGCTAGACCAACCAGGAACTGGCGACAGATGTTCGACAACAAACTGAAGACCCCTTTCATCGCTCTCGTCGGCGCGGTCGCGCTGATGGCGAGCGTTCCGGCGTTCGCGCAGAATGCCGCTCCCGCCGCGCCTGCGGCTGGCGCCGCCGCGGCTCCCGCCGCCGGCGCGGCAGCCCCGGCCGCCGCTCCTGCCGCTGACGCTCCGGCCGATGCGAGCCTGCCCCCGCAGATGAAACACGCGGGCAAGATGGGCATCGGCACCATGTTCTTGGACGCCAAGCCCGTCGTGAAGGTCGTGATGCTCGGCCTGCTTCTCGCCTCGGTGTTCTCTTGGACCCTCTTGATCACCAAGCTCCTCGAGTTCCGCTCCCTGAACCGCGTGTCGGACAGCTTCCTCGAAGCCTTCCGCGGCGCGAAGTCGATCAACGACATGGGCCGCATCGCGGTCGCTGAAGAGTTCGACGGCAATCCGCTGGCCGACATGGCCGCCGCGGCCGCGCAGGAGATCGAGCTCAGCCGCCAGGCCGGGCTGCACGTCGCCGGCGAACACCGCGAGACGACGCTGAACCGCGCCGAACACGCCGTGGCCGCCGTCCAGGCTTCGCTGACCCGCCGGCTTTCCAGCGGGATGCAGTTCCTGGCCTCCGTCGGCTCCAACGGTCCGTTCATCGGCCTGTTCGGCACCGTCTACGGGATCATGGACTCGTTCATCGGGATCGCGAACACCAACACCACCAACCTCGCGGTCGTGGCGCCCGGCATCGCCGAAGCCCTGCTGGCCACGGGCCTTGGCCTGTTCGCCGCCATCCCTTCGGTTATCTTCTACAACTACTTCCAGACCCGCATCTCCGCCTACGGCGCGCGGACGGAAGGCTTTGTGGCTGAGCTGATGAACGCGATCTCCCGGCAGCTCGACAAAGGAGCCTAAGCCAGATGGGAGCCAAACTCGGAGGCTCAGGCGGCGGCAAATACGAAGAAGAAGCCAACAGCAGCATCAACGTCACGCCGTTCGTGGACGTCATGCTGGTCCTGCTGATCATCTTCATGGTGGCGGCGCCTCTGGCGGCCGTCACGGTGAAGGTGGAGCTTCCTCCCGCGGTCGCCAAGCCCGGCACCAACCCGCCGAAGCCGGTCTACATCTCGATCCAGCCCAATGGCCGGATCTTCATCCAGGACTTCCCGTCGGACCTCGCCACCCTCGGCGACGACCTGCGGAAGCAAGTGGGTGCGAAGCGTGACCCGGCCCACGAACGGATTTTCATCCGCGGGGACAAGAACGTGACGTACGGCGACTTCATGGGCGTGATGAACATGTTGCAGGACAACGGGTTCTACAGCGTGGCCCTGGTCGGCGAAGACAATAACAAGTGAGGCGGTGACGCATGGCTGATATATCACCGCGTGGCGTCGCTCCTGCACCCTTGCAGGGCAGCCACAACCCCTTCGACGACCCGCGGCCGAAGCGGAGCAAGGGCATCACGATCGCGATCATCATCTCGGTGATCGTGCATGCCGCGCTGTTCATCTACCTGTGGACCAGCAAGTTCCAGCCGAACTTCAAGGAGTACTCCGACGACGTGACCGACGTGGCGATGATCAAGCCGGTCCCGCCGCCACCGCCGCCTCCGCCGCCGCCTCCCCCGCCGAACACGCCGCCGCCGCCGCCGCCGAAGCTGCAGCCCAGGCCGCCGGTGTCGACGCCTGACGTTCCCTCGATTCCGCCGCTGCCGGTCCCTCCGGTCGAGCATCGGATCGAAGAACCGAAGCCGCCGGCCCCGCCACCGCCCGAGCCGCCGCGTCCGTCGGTGATCACCAGCCCCGACTGGCTGCGCAAGCCTACGGGCGAGGATATCGCGAAGTACTATCCTGAGCGCGCTCAGCGGATGAACGTCGAGGGCCGGGCCACGATCCACTGCTCGGTCAACGCCCGCGGCACTCTGGAGAACTGCTCGGTGCAATCGGAAGAACCGGCCGACCAGGACTTCGGGAACAAGGCTTTGCAGCTCTCGAAGCTCTTCAAGATGCGTCCGCAGACCAAGGACGGCGCGCCGGTCGACGGGGGGCAGATCAATATCCCGATCCGCTTCCAGCTTCCGAAGGGCTGACACGCTTCAACATCGATAGGGTCAAGCCCCGGAGCTCGCGCTCCGGGGCTTTTTCTTTGTCCGGCCGGCCCTTCACAGGACGGGGCATGGGACCCATGCTGCGCCGTGCGTCGGGCGCGACCGCCCGCGGGGCAATGGAGCTGCGGTGAGCGAGGCCGAGGATAAGCCAGGCAGTCGACGGACCGCGCCCCCCGGCCCCGATCTTCGCGGGAATCTGCTCTTCCTGGGGATCACCGCGGCAATCCTGGTGGTGATCCTGTCCGTCAACGCCCTCAACGTCGCTGACGAGGCCGTCCGCGGCGGTCATCCGCTGGAGGTGTGGGAGCCGTTCGTCTGGGAAGGGTCGAGCGGTCTCGTGTTCCTCTCGATGGCGCCCCTGATCCTCTTCCTGGCGCGGCGCGCCTGGCCGCTGACCCCGCCGCTGGCGCCGAAGCTGGCGATCCACCTGGTCGCGGCCGTCACCATCTCCCTTGTCCACATACTGGCCGCCGGCGGCATCCGCTGGGCGGTCTACGCCGCGGTGCGCCGGCGCTACGACGCCTTCGGGCCCTTGCGCGACTGGCCCTACGAAATGCGTAAGGACGTCCTGGTCTATGCCGCGATCGCCGCGGTCTATGTGGTCTGGCGGCAGCTTCGTGCGGACCGTGCGGAGGGTCCGCCCAGCGAGGCCTCGCTCGACGTCCTGGAGGTCCGCGACGGCGCCCGGCGCCATTTCGTATCGCTCGCCGAGGTGGTCTGGGTCGAGGCCGCGGGCAACTACGTCGAATTGCACCGTGGCGGCGCGGGCCTGTTGCACCGCGCGTCGCTGTCCGCGATGGAGCAGCGCCTGCGGACCGCCGGCTTCGTGCGTATCCACCGGTCGCGGCTTGTCCGGCGCGAAGCGGTCGCGGCGGTGGAGTCCAAGCCCACCGGCGATTTCCTGGTCCGCCTGCGCGATGGCCGCGAACTGGCCGGCAGCCGCCGCTATCGCCGGCCGCTGCTCGCCGATTGAGGCCGGCCGGCCGCCTGCGGTCTTGATCGCAAGGCGGCGCGAGACTAGAAACCCCCCTCGCGATGGGCCGGCTTAGCTCAGTTGGTTAGAGCGCTAGATTGTGGATCTAGAGGTCCTCGGTTCGAGCCCGAGAGCTGGTACCATCGCGACAACCCCCGCATCGGTCTCAGGCGGCGGCCGCCGCCGGCCCTGAACGGCCGCGCACGAACGGTTGCGGGCTCCAGCGGACGAGCGAACGCCAGGCCCATTCGAAGGGGCCATAGTGGAACCGTTCCAACCAGGGTTTGCTCCAGAGCAGGATGAAGGCCCAGACGCCGAGCACTACGATCAGTTCCTGCGCCCGGCTGAGCTTGCCGTAGAATCCCAGCCCGAAGCCGCAAAACACCAGGGTCGTGATGATCGAGGTCATCAGGTAGTTGCTGAACGCCATGCGCCCGGCCGCGGCCAGCCGGCTGACGACCGCATGGGCCGCGCCGGAGCGGACCAGCAGCAGGATGATGCTGGCGTGGGCCAGTGCGATCAGCGGTCGCGACACCTGCTGCCAGTCCTCCAGGCGGTTCAGGGTCAGCGGTTCGAAGCCCGCGCTCCAGATCTTCCAGGCGAGCCAGGCGGTGACCGGAGCCGCGAGCAGGTATCCCACGGCGATCGTCGTCAGATAGGCGCGGCTCGGCCACCGAAGGGTGAAGAAGCCGGACTTGAACAGCGCCATGCCGACGAACATCTGGCCGATGGCTTCCGGGATCTCGTTGGTAGGCATCAGATAGGTCTGCAGCAGCCGGGCGGCCAAGGCGCGCACCCGCAGGGCGTCAACGAAGCCGCCGCGATAGCCGGCGAGCTCCTGGGCCTTCATAGCGGCGGACGGGGCGACCAGCTGGGAGGCCTCCCGCCAGGCCTTGACGGCGCCCGGCGTCGCGTCCGGGGCGGCAGCGGCGGCGTGCATGGCGGCCAGCGCCCGGGCCTCGAAGAGGTTCAGGCCGAGCAACGCCGCCAGAACCGCGACGCCGATCGCCAGCAGCCAGGCCGGGCGCAGCTTCCGGAACGGGAAGATCACCAGTCCGGCCAGGGCGTAGGTGACCAGGATGTCGCCCCACCACAGGAAGTAGGCGTGGACCATGCCGAAGACGAACAGCCAGAACATCCGCCGGTAGTGGGTCTGCATCGGGCCGGGCCGGTCGCCCTCGGCGCGCTCGGCGATCAGGACCGCGCTGGCCCCGAACAGCATCGTGAACAGCGCCCGCATCTTGCCGTCGGTCAGCACGTTGTTGACCGCCCAGGTCCACAGGTCCGCACCCGTCGAGCCTCCGGCGTAGGTCGGATCGATGTAGGCGAAGGCGGGCAGGCCCATGCCGACGATGTTCATGAGCAGTATGCCCAGCACGGCGAAGCCGCGGACCGCATCGATGGACACGTGCCGGTCGCCGCTGGCTGTGGACTCCGCTGCCCGCATGGCTCCTCCCCGCTGCCGCCTCGGCTGAGGATGATCCCGCGCCCGCGCCTGTCAACGGCGCCCCGGCGTCAGCTGTTTTACCGCGCGACCGCTGGCTTGGGCGCCGCCCCATGCTAAACCTCTGGTCGAATCCGGCCGCTGCGATGGCCGTTGCAACGGAGACCGCCCGGTGAAGCGCCTGCCATGGATCGGACTCGCCGCCGCGGCCCTGCTGGCGTCCTGTCACCGCCCGGTCGAGCAGGCCGGCGCGCCGGCCGCCCCCGTGCCGGTCGGTGCGGAGCGCGCCGGTCCCATCCGCTGGAACGCCGCCACGGGTGGCTTCGAGCTGAACGGCAAGCCGCTGAAGACCGCCAAGCTGTGGACCTTCGACGGCTCCACCGACGGCTTCACGCCGGTCGCCAGCAAGATCGCCCCGGCCGCCGGCCAGGGCCTGGCGGTCACCATCGCCGATCCCACCATCCGCTCGCCCAAGGGGCTCAACGTCCCTGGCGCGCAGTATCCGCTGGTTCTGGTGCGCCTGACCCGCACGGCCCCCGGCGCCGTCTGGGACGGAGCGCTGCACTATTCGACACCCGGCCACGCGGAGGCCTTCAACTACCTGGGCAAGCCGCTGTCCGGCGCCGACCCCGCGGTCGGTGAGACCACGACCCTGATCTATGACATGAGCCGCCAGGCCAAGGGCGGACCGGACTGGACGCAGTCGGTCATCGACCAGATCCGCTTCGATCTCGAGGACAAACCCGGCGGCGCCTTCGTCATCCGCCAGGTCGCCATCGCGGAAAACCCCGACCCGGCGGCCCTGGCGCAGGCCCCCGGCCCGTCGGCGCCCGCCGCCAAGCCCTGAGCGACAGCCACCCCGGGGGTATTAGGGCGTGGTCTTCAGCTCCGTCATCTTCCTCTTCTATTTCCTGCCGGTCTTCCTGCTGGGCTACTACGCCTCCGGCTGGCGGGCGGGCGCGCTGCTGGCCGGCAGCGCCGCCTTCTACGTCTGGGGGGAGGGTGGGTACGTCTTCCTGCTGCTGGGCCTGATCGCGCTCAACTACGCCGGCTCGCGCTGGCTCGACGCGACCTCGGCCCCCCGGCGACGGACGGCGATCCTGGCGGGCCTGGTGGTCGCCGACTTCGCGGTCCTGGGCTTCTTCAAATATTCCGAGTTCCTGGCGCATGACCTGAACCTTCTCCTGCACCACGCCCTGGCGCCGGAGATCCGCCAGGACCTGCCGCTCGGCATCTCCTTCTTCACCTTCCAGCTGGTTAGTTACGCCGTTGACGTGCACCGCGGCTCGGTGAAGGTGGAGCGCGACCCCGTGCGGTTCGCGGCCTACATCCTGATGTTCCCGCACCTGATCGCCGGCCCGATCGTGCGCTACGCCGACATCCGCGACGAGATGCACGCCGAGCGGCGAAAGACCGCCCACCTCGGGCTGGGCTTCCAGTATTTCATCGTCGGCCTCTGCCAGAAGGTGCTGATCGCCAACACCGTGGCCCCGCTCGCCGACCACGGTTTCGGCCTCGACCCGGCGCAACTCGACGCCACCGCCGCCTGGCTCGGCGTGTGGTCCTACACCCTGCAGATCTATTTCGACTTCTGCGGCTATTCGAACATGGCTATCGGGCTGGCGTTCATGCTGGGCTTCACCTTCCCTAAGAACTTCGACTACCCCTACATCGCCCAGTCGATCACCGACTTCTGGCGGCGCTGGCACATGAGCCTGTCGTCGTGGTTCCGCGACTACATCTACATTCCCCTGGGCGGCAACCGGAACGGCCTGGCGCAGACCGTACGCAACCTGCTGATCGTCTTCTTCCTGACCGGCCTGTGGCATGGGGCGGCCTGGCGGTTCATCGTCTGGGGCCTCTACCACGGGGCCTTCCTGATGCTGGAGCGGTTCGGCCTCGGCCGGGTGCTGGAGCGGCTGCCGAGGCCGGCGCGCCATATCTATGCAATGCTGGTGGTGATGGTGGGCTGGGTGTTCTTCCGCGCCGACAGCATGTCGCACGCCTTGAGCTACCTCTCTGAGATGGCCCGGCCAGCGCACTTTGCGGCGCCCGGTCCGGCGCTCGCCCTGCTGCTGAACGCCCAGTCGGCGGCCGCGCTGGTGTTGGGCTCGCTCTTCGCCGCGCCCCTGGCGCCGGCGCTGATGGAGCGGCTCGGGACGCCCCGCGCCGAGCCCCCCAGGCCCGATCTGCCGCCACGCCTGGAGACGCGCAGCGTGCACGCCCTGCCGATCCCGCTGCTGGCGGCGGGCTTCGCGCTCTCAGTGGCGATCCTCGTCGGCTCGACCCTCAACCCGTTCCTCTATTTCAGGTTCTGAGCGTGCTGGCCTCCCGTCTCCACTGGCGCCTGCTGATCGGGACCGTCCTGGCCCTGATGGCCGCAGCCTGGCTGGCGCCGCGCTGGGCGCCGCCGCCCAAGATCCAGGAGAACCGCATCCTCGCGCCGATCCCGCGGTGGCCGGAGCGGTTCGCCGACCTCAAGGCCTTCCGGCTGGCGTCCGACGCCTATGTCGCCGACCATTTCCCGATCCGGCGGCACCTGATCGGCGTCCTGAACCGCGTCCGCCTGCTGGCGGGCGTCAGCGGCTCAAAGAACGTGATCGTCGGCCGCGACGGCTGGCTGTTCTTCGACGACGGGACGCACCTGGGCGCCTCGCGGGGCGAACCGCCCATGTCGGCGACCGAAATCCGCAGCTGGCTGGAGGGTATGGCCGGACGCACCGAGGCCTCGCAGGCCAGGGCGACCCGGTTCCTGGTCGTCGCGGCGCCGGTGAAGGAGACGATCTACCCACAGTTCGGGCCGGCCTGGTATCGCGGACCCAGCGACAGCCGCCCGACGATCGTGCTTCCGAAGCTCGCGGCGGCCGCCGGCGCGGGCGATGTGCTGTATCTGGGGCCCAGCGTCGCGGCGGCGACGCGGCGGGGCCTGAAGACCTACAGCCGCCACGACACCCACTGGACCGGCTACGGCGCCTACGCGGGCTATGTCGGGCTGATGCAGAAGCTGCACGCCATGGGGATTACCGACGGCCCCCGCCCGATCTCCGATTTCCAGCTGGTCGGCGGCAGCCAGGAACGCCGCCCGCGCGACATGGCGCTGATGCTCGGCGTGGCCAGCTTTGTCGCCATCGACTTTCCCCACATCGACAATCCCAAGGGTATGACCAAGGTCCGCGTGACCTACCTGGGCCGCCGGCGGGACTGGACCGCGCCACAGGTCATCGACACCGGCGAGGTCGGCAAGCCGGTCCTGCTGATGACCCGGGATTCGTTCTCCAACGAGATCCTGCCGATGATGCTGTCCCACTTCAGCCGCATCGTCCTCGCCCACAACCAGGACGGAACCTGGCGGGCCGACCTGATCGAGCGGTTCAAGCCCGATGTGGTGATCCTGGAGACGATCGAGCATGGCCTGCGGGTCGCCATGAACGGGGGGCCGGCCGCGTCCGCCGCCGCCGAGGGCAGGATCGACCATGTGCTGGGCGTCGGCGCGCCCGGGGTCGCGGCGGTGACGCCTGGTCTTTCGCGGCCTGGCGCGGCGACCCTGGCGGCGCTGAACTCGGCCAGGCGCGCTACGTACTGCAACGTCGAGAGCGCCTCGCTGGCGCCCGGCCCGCAGGGTGAAGGATGGCTGAAGATCAGCGGCTGGATCAGCGAGAACGGCTGGAGGGTCACCGCGCCGGAGGGCATGGTGCGTCTGCAAGGCCCCGGTGTCGACCTCGCGGCGCCGATGCGGGTCGACATATCCCGGCCTGACGTGGCCAAGGCCCTCAACAACCCCAACGCCGAATACAGCGCCTATGTGGGGTCCTTCTTCGTCGCCAGCCTGCCGCCCGGCGGCTACCAGGCGACGGTCTACCGGCGCGCCGGCGCGGATTGGATCGCCTGTCTCGGCCGGCAGCCGCTCATCGCGCCCTAGGCGCCGCGTGGGCGAGCATTAGAAAAATCTTCCACGACCCCAGCTTTCCGCCCATCGACAAGGGGCGATCTTGCCGGGTAAATGCCCTCGAACACGACCAGCCTCTCAAGAAAGTGAGGTTCGGCCGCGTTTTGGCGTGCGTACTGAGTGTGGGTTCAAGAGGACGAGATGGGGTTTCCCCCGAAGCAGGGACTGTACGATCCGGCGAACGAGCATGACTCGTGCGGCGTGGGCTTTGTAGCCAATATCAAGGGCCGCAAATCGCACGAGGTGATCGAGGCGGGCCTGCAGATCCTGGTCAACCTCGACCATCGCGGGGCCGTGGGCGCCGATCCCCTGGTGGGCGACGGCGCGGGTTGCCTGATCCAGATCCCCGACGGCCTGCTGCGCGCCTGGGCCAGGGACGAAGGCGTCGATCTGCCGCCGGCCGGCCACTATGCGGTGGCCATGTGCTTCCTGCCCCGCGAGGAGCTGGCGCGCGAGATGGCCATGGCCCAGCTCGAGCACTTCCTGGCGGTCGAGAAGCAGCCGCTGATCGGCTGGCGCGACGTCCCGACCGACACGACCGGCCTGGGCGAGGCCGTGCTGGCCCAGATGCCGGTGATCCGCCAGGCGATCATCGGCCGCGGGCCCAACGTCCGCGACCAGGACGCCCACGAGCGCAAGCTCCTGGCGGTGCGCAAGCAGACCCAGAACCCCTTGCGCGAACTGGCCGCCAAGAAGAACCTGCCGGGCCTGGCCGAGCTCTACATCCCGTCGATGTCGACGCGCACGGTGGTCTACAAGGGCCTCCTTCTGGCCCCTCAGGTAGGCGGCTTCTACAAGGACCTCACCGACCCCCTGACCGAGTCGGCCCTGGCCCTGGTGCACCAGCGGTTCTCCACCAACACTTTCCCGTCCTGGCGCCTGGCGCACCCCTACCGGTTCATCGCCCACAACGGCGAGATCAACACCGTGCGCGGCAACGTGAACTGGATGAATGCGCGCCGGCGCACGCTGGAGAGCGACCTGCTGGGCCCCGACCTCAACAAGATGTGGCCGCTGATCCCGCACGGGCAATCGGACACCGCCTGCCTCGACAACGCGCTCGAGCTGCTGGTGGCGGGCGGCTATCCGCTGGCCCAGGCGGTGATGATGCTGATGCCCGAGGCCTGGGCCGGCAATCCGCTGATGGATGCCAAGCGCAAGGCCTTCTACGAGTACCACGCCGCCCTGATGGAGCCGTGGGACGGTCCCGCCGCCGTGGCCTTCACCGACGGGCGCCAGATCGGCGCGACGCTCGACCGCAACGGCCTGCGCCCGGCCCGCTTCATCATCACCGACCAGGACCATGTGATCATGGCCTCCGAGGTGGGCGTCCTCGACGTCCCCGAAGAGCGCATCGTGCGCAAATGGCGCCTGCAGCCCGGCAAGATGCTGCTGATCGACATGGAGGAAGGCCGCATCATCGAGGACGAGGAGATCAAGCGGTCCCTCTCCGAGGCGGCGCCTTACGAGGAGTGGCTGAGCGAGACCCAGTTCAAGCTGGAGGAGCTCGCGCTGGCCGCCGAGCCGGCCGAGCCGCTCTCCAACGACCCGGCGACCCTGCTCGATCGCCAACAGGCCTTCGGCTACACCCAGGAGGACCTGCAGTTCTTCCTCGAGCCCATGGCCAAGACCGGCGACGATCCCCTGGGGTCCATGGGGTTCGATACGCCGATCGCCGTGCTCTCGCGCCGGCCGAAGCTGCTCTACGAGTATTTCAAGCAGAACTTCGCCCAGGTCACCAACCCGCCCATCGACCCGATCCGCGAGGAGCTGGTGATGAGCCTGGTCTCGATGATCGGGCCTCGGCCCAACCTGCTCGGCCGCCAGGCCGGCACGCACAAGCGCCTGGAGGTCGCCCAGCCGATCCTCACCGACGAGGATCTGGCCAAGATCCGGGCGATCAACGAACTCCTAGACGGCGCCTTCCGCACGGCCACGCTGGACACCACCTGGCCGGCGACCGAGGGCGCCAACGGCCTGGAGGCGGCCATCGAGCGGCTGTGCCGCGAGGCCACCGACGCGGTGCTGGCCGACATGAACATCCTGATCCTCTCGGATCGGGCCGCCGGGCCGGACCGGGTGCCGATGCCGGCGGCGCTCGCCACCGCGGCCGTCCACCACCACCTGATCCGCCAGGGCCTGCGCATGCAGACCGGCCTCGTGATCGAGACCGGCGAGGCCCGCGAGGTGCACCACTTCTGCGTGCTCGCGGGCTATGGCGCGGAGGCTGTGAACCCCTATCTCGCCTTCCAGACCCTGGAGGCGCTGCGCATCCAGAACGGCCTCTCCCAGACCGCCTACGAGGTCCGCAAGAACTACATCAAGGCGATCGGCAAGGGCGTGCTGAAGGTGATGTCCAAGATGGGCATCTCCACCTA
>Ga0105240_10014133_pt1 | contig 10907 bp, 11 predicted proteins | sample KBSC54metaG_FD_80426 | JGI IMG/M metagenome (GOLD analysis project Ga0105240, IMG submission 80426) | Corn rhizosphere microbial communities from Kellogg Biological Station, Michigan, USA - KBS C5-4 metaG | ecosystem: Host-associated > Plants > Roots > Rhizosphere > Soil | place: Michigan, USA...
GAGGTCGGTCCGATGCGCGGCCGACTGTCGCGTCGTGCGCCGTCGGCGGCGGCGCGATAAGCTGGGGCCATGAACAAGCTCTTGCCCCTCGTCCTGCTGACGGTATCGCTCGTGGCGACGTCCGCCGTCGCCCATGACTACAAGATCGGCTCGATCGAGGTCGGCGATCCCTGGTCGCGCGCGACGCCGTCGACCGCGCCGTCGGCCGGCGGTTTCCTGACGATCGCCAACAAGGGCAGCACCCCGGATCGGCTGCTCGCCATCCAGAGCCCGGCGGCCAAGCAGGTCGAACTGCACGAGATGAAGATGGACGGCAACGTCATGCGCATGCGCGAGCTGGAGAACGGCGTCGCGCTCGCCCCCGGGCAGACCGTCGAGCTGAAGCCCGGCGGTTTTCATGTGATGTTCATCGGTCTCAAGGCGCCGTTCGTGAAGGATCAGCGCGTGCCGGCCACCCTGGTCTTCGAGAAGGCGGGGAAAGTCGACGTCGAGTTCACGGTCGAAGCGTTGGGGGCGGCGGCGCCGTCAGGCGCTCACCAGCACTAGGCTCGCCGCCGCTGCTATGCCTGGGTCGAAACGCTTCGAGTCACGCGTTTCCGATTGAATGGAACCCGCACTAGTCGACGTGGAGTTCGGCATGCGGCGAGCGTACGGCGCGCGCTGCGATCCGCCAGGCGCGCCCGTCGAGGAAGCCCGACAGGAGGGCCGCGCCGATCGCCGGATCGTGGCCGGGCGGCCACAGGCCGATGCCCATCCATAGGGCGATCGAATCGGCGAAGACCATCAGCAGGACGCCGATGGCGCTGGCGAGGCCGGCGTAGGAACGCCTGAGCCGGATGGCACCCCACATCTGGTCGACCTCGAGATGGACGCGGCTGCCGGCGACCATGCCGACCACGGCACCGGCCAGGGCCGCGCCGATCCACATGAACTCGAGCAGATGCGGCGTGGGCGTGTTCGCCAGCATGACGATCGCCGTCACCGTGCAGAAGATCGGCGGCACGCCGAGGCGCCACAGCTTCACCGGCTTGCCGCGCGTTTCCGGCAGCGTCGCCCAAAGGCCGGCGACGGCGAGAAGCACGTTCAGCAGGGCCGCCAGGTTGAAGGTGAAGATCATGGGCGGGCGCGCATTTTTCCGTTGGCCACGTCGTTGACGCGGAAGAACCGGCGACGCGTCCCTTTGTGTAGACGATCGACATTACAGCAGGCTGACTTCGGTGTCGCCGATCGCCGGAACATGTAACGCGACTCTCTTGTTCGCATTGAGGATAAGTCTCAGTCGTCCCAGATGGAACGGGCCGACGCTCAATCGCGGCCGAAATCGTCGCGGGAAAGCATGTATTTGCCGGCTTCGATGTCGCGCACCGAAACCATCGGATAGCCGACGCCGATATCGGCGCTGGCGCGCCACGCATCGACGACCATGTCGCGCACGGCGGCCGCACCGGCCGCCAGACGGGCGGTGGTGAACGCGATGCCGGCCTGTGCGTCACCCGCGAGCGCGCCCTGCTTCTCCAGTTCGTAAAGCGGGACGACGGCGCGGTGCGTCTCGAGGATCAGCGCCCGGGCGCGATCCCAGACAGTGCAGGTGCAGGCGCGATAGGGCGGCATCGCGCGCTTGACCGCATTGCGGTCGATGCGGGCCCGCACGAACGTGCTCTGGTATTCGACGCGGAACTTCCTGGATTGGGTGAAGCCCTGCGGATTGGGGTAGGGGCCCCACTCGTTGTAATGGATGGAGACGTGCTGCGGCTGGCTGGCGTCGCCGTTGTAGTGGCTCCAGATGCCGAGGTCGCGGATGAGCAGCCGCTCGCGGCGCTGGCGGTCGGCGTCGAACCAGGCGCGGTCGGACGCCGAGACGGCGGTCTTCGCGCCGATGCTCGCGGCACGCCAATAGCCGAAGTCCTTCACCAGCTGCTGCCAGCCGTCGACGATGGCGTAGGGGATGTAGCCCACCTTGTATTGGGTGAAGCCCTTGGCGCGCAGCGCCGTGTCGTAGGCCTCGCGCGTGATCGGCAGGTCTTCGAGCGCAAGCACGCCCGCCACCAGGCCCGCGTCGTCGAGAGCGATGAAGTGCCCGGGGTCGCGCTCGGCATCGTGCGGATTGCCCGAGCCCTTGGACCGGTCGAGCTCGCGGCCGAACACCGTGATGTCGGCGATCGCCTCGGGCGTGCGCAGGAAGGCGGGAATCTCATCGGGGAAGGCCTCGGCGGCGAGGCCGCTCACGAACTGATGTCCGGTGGCGCCCCAGGCGAGGGCCGCCGTGGGCAACAGCACGACGGGCGTGGCGGCGGACAGCAGCACGGCGGCCAGGCGGGGCAGGAGACGCACGATCATCGGAAGGCTCAGGGCAGCAGGGTGTAGGTCCAGCTCGCGCTGGTGCCGGTGTCGATGCGAACGAACATCCGGCTGTAGCGGTCGCCGGCGCAGGCGGCCGAGCGAAGATCGAACGGTTCGCGGCTGACGCAGACGGGAATGTCGCCCTTCCATTCGCGCCCGGCCTGCTTGTTCTGGGCGTAGACCAGGAAGTAGCGGTGCTGCAGCGTGCCCGGCCACATGACGATGCATTGGCCGGCATCGAACTGGTACCAGCCCTTCGAAAGATAGGTGCCGGGCGTGCCGCCCTCGTCGCCGAGATCGACCGCCGTGGCCACTTCGGCATCCTGGCCACTGTTGTTGCAGATGCGGAAACCGTCCGTTCGGTCCGAACCCCTGGTCTGGGCCAGGGCGGCGCCCGTCGCCAGCGTGATGGCTGCGCACGCCACCGCGGCCAGCCGTACAAGATCGTGCATTGCCCCGGTCACTCCCCCAACTCGACCCGCGCGATCCTGCGACGGCGGCCGCCGCGATGCAACAACCGGCCGATGCAACAACCGACCTAGGGGAGGCGCCGCACGTGCGGTGCGCCCTCGCACGGGCTGTAACGCACACCGCCCTTGATGATGAGCGAAAGACGCTTCCTGTCCTGCAGCAGCCTGACATCCTGGAGCGGATCGCCGTCGACCAGCAGGAGATCGGCCAGGTAGCCCGGCTTCACCAGGCCGAGCTCGTGGCCGCGCTTCATGATCTCGCCGCCCGTGCGGGTCGCCGCCTGCAGCGCCTCGGACGGGCTGAAACCGAAGTGCGTGACGAAGTGCTCGAGGTCGCGCGCGTTGGTGCCCTGCGGGTTGGCCGCGAAGCCGTAGTCGCCGCCGACCACGATGCGGATGCCGCGCTTGCGCATCTCGGCGTGTGTCCGGCACGTCGCCTCGTAGAGCTGTTCGAGCCGCCCGAAGACGATGCGGCCCTGCCGCGAGTTGTCGCCACGCAGTCCTTCGCGGCGGGCGAGCACGATGCCGACGGCCGGGCCGGTGAAAACGCGGTCCTTGACCGACTCCAGCAGGTCGAGCGCCTCGGTGTCGGCGAAGTCGCAGTGATAGATGATGTCGACGCCGTGACGCACCGCGCGCTTCACAGCGTCCGAGGCGCGCGCGTGGGCCGCGACCCGGCGGCCGATCTTGTGGGTGGCGTCGACCGCCACGGCGATCTCCGGGTCGGTCATCAGCGCGGTTTCCGATGGCGCGGAGTCGGTGCCGAAATCGCCCGAGATGTTGAGCTTGATGGTGTCGACGCCCTCGCGCAGGCAGAGCCGCACCATGCGCAGCATCTCGTCGGGCCCGTCGACGGGCAGGCCGAAGCTCTCCTGGTGCAGGTGCAGCCGACGGCCGTCGCCCAATCCGCCGGTGACGGTGAGTTCGGGGCTGGCCGCCAGGGTACGCGGGCCGTCGATCAGCCCGTCGTCGATGGCGTCGCGGATCGCCACGTCGATGCGGATCTTGGCGGCCGCCGCCGAACAGGCGCTGGTGAAACCCGCCCCCAGCAGCTTGCGCGCCGCATCCATCGTGAGCAGCGTGTGCTCCTCGGGCGGCAACTCGCCCAGCGCCGTGCCGCGCGCCACGTCGACAAACGACAGGTGCGCATGGCCCTCCACCATACCCGGCATCAGGAACCTGCCTGCGGCATCGATCCGTTCGGCGCCATCGGCGGCAACCCGCTCGGCTTGCGGTGCCACCACGGCGATGCGCTCGCCCTCGACCAGCACCTTGCCGCGGAAAGGCACCGCGCCGGTGCCCGTCCAGATCATCGCGTCGTCGATCAACAGCGGCATCGCCGGTGTCCTGTCGGTTGCCTATGCGGCATCATATCCTTCCAGATTAGTACACATTTGTGTACCGTCTCGCGGAATTTCATTGCTCGTGAAAGACCTACCGGCCTAGCGTCTCGCCAAGGCCCCATCGAAGGCCAGTCAGGGAGGATTGAAATGGCTTCTACAAAGATCGCACGTCGTCGCTTCGTCGCTACCACCGCCGCAGCTTCGGCCGCGTTGGTTGCCGCCCCGTTCGTTCGCAGTGCCCACGCCGCGGGCAAACTCTCGTTGGCGATGTGGGATCATTGGGTGCCCAACGCCAACAACGCCACCTCGGAGTTGATCAAGGAATGGGCGGACAAGGAGAAGGTCGAGGTCCAGGTCGACTTCATTACCTCGCAGGGCAACAAGCTGCTGCTGACGGGCGCCGCCGAATCGCAGGCCAAATCCGGCCATGACATCATCGCGCTCTCGACCTGGCTGCCGTCGCGCTATGCCGAGCAACTCGTGCCGGTCGACGACCTGATGACCGAGTTGATCAAACAGAACGGCGCGGTCAACGCGACCGTCGAATATCTCGGTCACCTCAAGGGCAAGTGGATCGCCATCCCGGCGACCGTCGGCAGCCAGATCAAAGGGCCGTGCTCGCGCATCGACTACCTGAAGAACCTGGCCGGTATCGACATCCAGGCCATGTATCCCGCGGGATCGGCGCCCAAGGCCGACAACTGGACGTTCGACACGTTCCTCAAGGCCGCCGAGGCCTGCAACAAGGGCGGCCACCCGTTCGGCATCGGCCTCGGCTCGACGGCCGACAGCGTCGACACCGCGGGCGCGATCTTCCACGGCTTCGGCGCCATGCTGGTCGACGCCAAGGGCGAGATCACGGTGAAGACCGACGCCGTGCGCCAGGCCCTGGAGTTCTACAAGAAGCTGCAGGCCGTGATGCCGGCCGACGTGCCGGCATGGGACGACGCGTCGAACAACAAGTTCCTGGTGTCCGGCCAGGCGTCGTTGATCATGAACCCGCCCAGCGCCTGGGCGGTCGCCAAGCGCGACGCACCCAAGATCGCCGAGCAGCTGTGGACGCACGGCTTCGCGGCCGGGCCGAAGGGCCGTTTCGCGCCGTTCACGCCGTACTTCTGGGGCATCTGGAACTTCAGCAAGAACCAGTCGGCGGCCAAGAGCCTGCTCAGGCATCTGTCGCAGCCGTCGTCGGCCGAGAAGATGGTGATCGCCAGCGGCGGCTACGACCTGCCGTCGTTCTCGAACCTCACGACCTTCAAGGTGTGGGCCGAGGAAGGGCCGCCCAAGGGCACGCTCTATCACTACGCCAACCCGTTCAACCACCAGACGCTGTCGGTGGCGGGCGCGCCGGCGCCGCACTCGATCGCCGAGCGCATCTACACGCAGGCGACGCAGACCCAGATGGCGGTTCGCTACTACCGCGGCGAGGCGATGGAGAAGACGCTCGCCTGGGCTGCGAGCGAACTCGAGGGCTTCATGCGCAACTAGGGCGTCGTCCCGGCCCTATTGGCGAAACTCGCCAACCACTTCCGGGCGGCATCGCCCGCCCGGAAGATCTTCAGCGGACGATCCACGTCGGCCAGGGTCGCGAACATCTGGGCATGCTCGTAGAGCGTGTCCGACGCCGCGATGATGGCGATCGGGCCGAACGGCGCCAGAGCGGGGTAGGCGCGGATCCGCGCGCCGAGGGCCAGCATGTCGTTGTCGGTGAGGGACCACGTCGCCTCGCCGGCGTCGAAGAGCTTGGCATAGGGAAGGGCATCGGAGACGATGACGTCGTCGAGATAGCGTTCGACGTCCTGCAGGACGATCGACCCCGTGCAGAGCGCCGTTACCAGCCGTTCGGCATGGGAAATCTGCCACGCGACCGCCATTCGCCTGCCGCCCCTTTCCTTGGGACGACTATGCAGGACCGCCTTGCAGTACGACAAGCCCGGCGGATGCACCGTTGCCGGCACCGGGCGGTCAGTGCCGCAGCATCGCCATCGTGATCAGGAATTTCGTGATATCGCGCATCGATCGATCCAATTCCCAGGAACGTCTCTGGAGAGCGATACGCAGGCCGCCGTCCTTCGGACCGCAGGAACAGGCTAGTCCTCCCGGTGGGACATCCAGCGCCGCTGCCGGTAGCTCGTCCGCACGACGCCCATCGTCTTCACGGCGTGGACCGTCAGGATGGCCGGCGCCCCGAGGACGAAGAGGAGGGCCTGCTGCTCGGCCGGCAGATAGGTGGCCAGCGCCACGAGCCCGATCAGGCCGAGCCCGCACGCGGCACTCCAGACGAGAGCCTGTGGCAGACGTCCGAGGCCAGCCTTGAACACGACGTAGACCGCGCCGAACAGTCCCGCCCAGACATACGACCAGCCGCCGATCCGGACGTACTTGTCCGTATCGGGATCATCGAAGCGATAGCTTGAAAACATGACCGCGCTTTCGCCAGCCGCCAGCCAGGCCGGAAAGGATCGTCTTCCGATTTTACGGCACGGCACCGGAGGCCGAAAGGCCTGTTTGTGCAGCCGACGTGCTGCAGGACGCCGAAGGCGGATGGTGCTGCCGCACAGGATTGAACTGTGGACCTCCCCCTTACCAAGGGGGTGCTCTACCACTGAGCTACGGCAGCGAAGGGCGCGGATATGCCATAGGGGGGCGGTGGGTTCAACCATGAGCCCGCCGAGGTCGCTCGCCGAAACCGGCTGCCGCCCTGCGCTTGCCCCGTCGCGCGCCGCGAGCCTACCATTTGCCCAATAATGAGGAGGAAACGCATGGACTGGCGCCCGATTTCCGCCGATTCGCACATTACCGAGCCGCCGGACTGCTACCGCGACAATATCGACCCGGCCTACCGCGACCGGGCGCCCAAGGTCGTCACCCTCGACAAGATGGGCGACACCTTCGTCATCGACGGCATGAAGACGCCGGTGCCGCTCGGCCTGATCGCCGCGGCCGGCATCGATCCCAAGGACATCCGCATCGGCGGCGCCAAGTTCGACGACCTGCACAAGGGCGGCTGGGATCCGAAGATGCGGCTGGCCGACCAGGATCGCGACGGCGTCGGCGCCGAGCTGATCTATCCCACGGTCGGCATGCTGATCTGCAACCATCCCGACTTCGACTACAAGAAGGCCTGCTTCGACGCCTACAACCGCTGGCTCCAGGAATACTGCAGCCACGACACCAGGCGCCTGATCGGGCTCGGCCAGACGGCGATCCGCACGATCAAGGAAGGCATCGCCGACCTCGAGCACATCAAGGCGATGGGCTTCAAGGGTGTGATGATGCCGGGCAATCCGGGCGAGAAGGACTACGACGATCCGGCCTTCGACCCGTTCTGGGAAGCCGCCGTCGCGCTCGACATGCCGCTGTCATTCCACATCCTCACGACTTCGGGCGACAACACGCTGGCCAAGCCGCGCGGACCCAAGCTCAACGGCTTCCTGTCGATCATCCGCGGCTGCCAGGACATCATGGGCATGCTGGTGTTCTCGGGCGTGTTCGAGCGCCACCCGAAGCTGCGGGTCGTCTGCGTCGAGGCCGATGCCGGCTGGGCGCCACACTTCTCCTATCGCATGGACCACGCCTACAAGCGCCACCGCTACTGGATGAAAGGCAAGGATCTCGTGCGGCTGCCGTCGGAGTATTTCCGCGAGAACATCTCGCTCACCTTCCAGGACGACTACACGGCCTTCCAGTTCGCCGACCTGATGGGCGACAAGCAGCTCATGTGGGCGAGCGACTTCCCGCACAGCGACTCGACCTGGCCGTGGAGCCAGGACGTGATCAAGGAGCAGACCGCGCATCTGGGCGACGCCCAGCGCAAGCGCATCCTGCACGACAACGTGGCCGAGCTGTACAAGCTGGCGGCCTAGCGGCGGCCAGGGCCGGGGTTCGGGCCGGGGCCCGGACGCGACACCGCATTCAGCTCGGCACGGGCCTGCTGGACGTCGCGATCGCGCGAGTCGATGCCCTCGGCCTGGTCGAGCAGCCGGTCGGCCTGCACATAGTCATGACGGGCGATGGCCGCGCGCGCCTGGGCGACCAGACCATCGATCTTGTTGTCCTGGCGGTTGGCGTACTGCTGGGCGTCGCGCAGGTCGCGGCGCGCGGCAACGACATCGGACGAGCGCGGATCGATGCGCTCGGCCTGGTCGAGCGCGCGATCGGCGCTGGCGAAGTCGCCGCGCGTGATGGCGCGGCGCGCATCGACGACGAGCTGGTTGAGCTGCTGGACCTGCGCCGCGCTCGGACCCGCGGGGACCGCGGGTGGCGGCGCGGGCTGCGGCGCGACGACCGGCGGACGCAGCGCGAGCGCGGGGGGCGGTACCGGAGCCGGTGTGGGCGCCGTCGCCACGGCGGGGGGCGGCGCGGTGAATGCGCCCTTGTCGTTGGCGATATAGAGGCCGCCGCCGATCACGGCGACGCCGAGCGCGCCGATGATGCCGTAAAGCGGTCCGTTGTTGGCCATGGTTGCCTCCTCGCACACGTGGAGGAGATCAAACGTCGCGGCACCCGCCGGGTTCCCGCCTACTTGTCGAGCCAGACGTCCTCGAAGCGGAAGCCGTTGTAGATGCTGTTCACCATGCTGGTGTAGCCCTTCACGTAGGGCTGCCGGCAGGTGCTCGAGCGGCTCCAGTAGATCGGGGGGCGGGCGCCGTCGGCCAGCAGGCGCACGTCGATCTCGCGCACCACCGCCAGCCGCTTGGCCGGATTGGTCTCGGTCGACTGCACGTCGAACAACTTCTCGATCTCGGGATTGCAGTAGCCGGTGTAGTTGCGGCCCGACTTGCAGGCAAAGTTCTCGTAGAAGGTCTGGTCGGGGTCGTCGATGCCGTTGCCGGTGGCGTTGACGCCCAGCACATAGTCTTTGCGGCGCAGCCGGTTGAACCACAGCGAGGTCTCGACGACGTCGAGCGAGGCGTCGATGTAGATCGTCTTGAGCTGGCCCTGCAGCATCTCGGCGGCGTCCTTGTAGAGCGCAACGCCGCGCGTGGCGATCTTGAGCCGCAGCAGCTTGTCGGGCCCGTAGCCCATCCTGGCCATGATGGCGCGCGCTTCGGTGCGGTTCTTCTCGACGTCGGGTCCGTAACCGGGCACCACCGCGAGCATGTCGGGCGGCAGGCCCCACATGCCGTCGGGCGGCGGCTGCATGGTGCCGCCCACGGCCGACTGGCCCTGGGTCAGGGTGTCGACGAAGGTCTTGCGGTCGAGCGCCAGGATGAGCGCGCGGCGCATGTCGGCATTGTCGAACGGCGCCACGGTGCGGTTGACCAGCAGGTTGACGTTGAGATTCATCGACGTCGTCTCGCAGATCGCCGCCGGCGCCTCCTTCTTCACGAATTTGAGGTCGGTCGGCGTCACCTCCCACGGGAAGGTGAGATCGAAGCGCCCGGCGACGAAGCTCAGCACCGCGGTCGACGGGTTATTGACGATCGTGAAGTCGATCGCGTCGAGATAGGGCCGACCTTTCTTCCAGTAGTCGGGATTGCGCACCAGGCGGATGTTCTGGAACTCGCTGAACGACTGGAGCTTGAACGGGCCGGTGCCGATCGGCCGCGTGCGCATCTGCGACATCGAGACGTGGCACGGATAGATCGGCGTCAGCCCCGACGCCAGCATGGCCAGCAGCGAGGCCTGCGGGTGGCGCAGGTGCAGCGTCACCTCGTACTCGCCCTCGGCGCTGACATGGTCGAGGTTGCGATACCACGAGGCGCGCGGGTTGGTCCTGAGCTTCTGCGAGGACCTGTCGGTCAGCAGGTCGAAGGTGCAGACGACGTCGCGCGCCGTGAACGGCCGGCCGTCGTGCCACTTCACGCCTTCCTCGAGCTTGAAGGTGATGGCGGTCCTGTCGGCATTCCACGCCCACGACTTGGCGAGCTCGGGACGGATCGTCTTGTCGCTGTTCTGCGCGATGTGCTGGTCGTAGATGACGAGATTGTTGAACACCGACATGAACGGGATCACCGTCGAGATCGTGGCTTCCTCGTGGATCGACGCCGTCGGTGGATTGTCACGATGGTAGACCTTGAGCGTTCCGCCGCTCTTCTGGGCGAGCGCGGCCCCCGAGGCAAACAGGATCGTGCCCACAAGAGCGGTCATCACGCCGCCCAGCAAAGTCATTCGCCGCATATCATCCTTGATCTCGCCGCGCGCAGCTACGTGCGCTCTCAGTGCAGGATGTTACACCGAATGGTCATATATCGCGAGCCTACCATTTGCGCATGACTGCGCAGGCGATTGGCTCGCTACAAATGAAACACTGCAGGAAGCGGAAAAGCGCCGGTTCAGCCCTGATCGAGGAAGCTGCGCAGCATGCGCGAGCGGCTGGGATGCTTGAGCTTGCGCAGCGCCTTGGCCTCGATCTGGCGGATACGCTCGCGGGTCACGGAGAACTGCTGGCCGACCTCTTCGAGCGTGTGGTCGGTGTTCATGCCGATGCCGAAGCGCATGCGCAGCACGCGCTCCTCGCGCGGCGTCAGCGTCGCCAGGACCCGCGTCGTGCTCTCGCGCAGGTTGCCCTGGATCGCCGCTTCGAGCGGGATCACGGCGTTCTTGTCCTCGATGAAGTCGCCCAGGTGCGAATCCTCCTCGTCGCCGATCGGCGTCTCGAGGCTGATCGGCTCCTTGGCGATCTTGAGGACCTTGCGCACCTTCTCGAGCGGCATGCCGAGCTTCTCGGCCAGCTCCTCGGGCTGCGGCTCGCGGCCGATCTCGTGCAGCATCTGGCGGCTGGTGCGGACCAGCTTGTTGATGGTCTCGA
>Ga0105240_10014134_pt1 | contig 10907 bp, 8 predicted proteins | sample KBSC54metaG_FD_80426 | JGI IMG/M metagenome (GOLD analysis project Ga0105240, IMG submission 80426) | Corn rhizosphere microbial communities from Kellogg Biological Station, Michigan, USA - KBS C5-4 metaG | ecosystem: Host-associated > Plants > Roots > Rhizosphere > Soil | place: Michigan, USA...
CGTGCTCGCGCGCATGCTCAGCGGCGACATCGGTCTCGCCGAGGAACTGGCACAGGACGCGCTCGTTACCGCGCTTGAGCAATGGCCGGACAAGGGCATACCGGACAATCCGGGAGCATGGCTTATGGCCACGGCAAAACATCGCGCGATAGACCGCCTGCGCCACGGCAAGCTCGCCGAGGAGAAGCACGCGGAGATCGCACGCGAACTCGACGAGCAGCAGGCAGCACGCGCCGACGACATGCTCGCCGCGCTCGACGACGACATTGGCGATGATCTGCTGCGCCTGATGTTCACCGCCTGCCATCCCGTGCTGTCGCCCGAGGCGCGCGTGGCGCTGACCCTGCGCCTGCTAGGTGGCCTGACCACCGACGAGATCGCGCGCGCCTTCCTTGTGCCCGAGCCGACGATCGCACAGCGCATCGTGCGCGCGAAACGCACGCTTGCCGAGGCGAACGTTGGGTTCGAACTGCCGCGTGGCGAGGACCGCGCGGCGCGCCTGGCCTCGGTGCTCGACGTCATCTACCTCGTCTTCAACGAAGGCTACTCGGCGACCGCAGGCGAGGACTGGATGCGCCCCGCGCTGTGCGACGAAGCCTTGCGCCTCGGCCGCATCCTCGCTGAACTCGCGCCGTTCGATGCCGAAGTGCACGGCCTAGTCGCGCTGATGGAAATCCAGGCCTCGCGCCTGCACGCGCGCACCGACAAGGATGGCGCGCCGATCCTGCTGCTCGAACAGAACCGCGCGCACTGGGACTGGCTGCTGGTCGAGCGCGGCCTCAAGGCGCTGGGGCGTGCGGAAAAACTCGGCGGCGACCGCGGCACGTATCAGTTGCAGGCGGCGATCGCGGCCTGCCATGCACGCGCGCGCCGCGCGGAAGACACCGATTGGGTGCGCATTGCCGCGCTGTACGCCGAACTGGCGCACACCGCGCCGTCGCCGATCGTCGAGCTCAACGGCGCCGTCGCGATCGGGATGGCGTTCGGCCCGCAGGCCGGGCTCGACCTGGTCGATCGGCTGGTCGAGGAACCCGCGCTGCGCAATTACCACTTTCTTCCGGCCGTGCGCGGCGACCTACTCGAAAAACTCGGTCGTTTCGATGAAGCGCGCGCCGAGTTCGAACGCGCCTCGGCACTGACGCGCAATGCGCGCGAGCAGCGCCTAATGCACGAGCGCGCGGAAAAGTGCGGTCTGTCCGCGACGCGGGTTCACTGACGCGATCGTCCTCGACCGCGCCGTTCAATTCTGGAGACGAAAAATGAGCTACCTGATGCTGATCATGGAACGCGCCGACCGCCGCAACGCCCGCCCGCCCGGACAAGCCGAGATGGAATGGGAGCGCATGATCGCCTACGCCGGCAGCCTCAAGGAGCGCGGCGTGCTCGAATCCGCACAGTCGCTGAAAAGCGTCGCCCGCGGCACGCGCATCGAAAAGCGCAACGGCAAGACCAACGTCGTCGACGGCCCGTTCGCCGAGGCCAAGGAAATCGTCGGCGGTTTCTACTATCTGAAGAACGTCGACCGCGACGAGGCGCTAGCGATCGCGGAGAACTGCCCGGCCGCCGAGTGGTGCAGCATCGAACTGCGCGAAGTGGGGCCGTGCAACGAAAGCTGACGGCCCCGTCCCGGTGCGTTACTTGGTTTTGCGCTGTGCCGGAATGAACTGCTCGCGCACGGCCTTGGCAAGCTGGTCCGGCGGCAGCAGGCCCTGGTCGAGCAGGAAGTTGTTGTAGGCGCGGCGGTCGAACTGCTTGCCGAGCGCGAGCTCGGTTTCCATGCGCAGCTGCATGATGCGGCTGTAGCCGTAGAAGTAGCTGCCGGCCTGGCCCGGCGCGTTGAACGTGTAGCGATCGAGTTCCTGACGCGCCATCGGCTCGGACAAGCCCACGTCTTCGGTCAGCACTTGCCCGGCGCGCTCGCGATCGGTGAGGCCGAGGTTGAGCATCGGATCGAGCATCGCCCGCGCCGCGCGCAGGAGGCGCAGCTGCAGCGCGATGAGCTGGCCCTCGAGCGGTTCATACGGCACCATCTCAGCTTCCGCGTACAGCGCCCAGCCTTCGACATTGACGCTGTTGAACGCGAACAGCGTACGCGCGAGCGAGATGCCGCGTTCGACCATCGCGGTGAACTGCAACTCGTGGCCCGGGCGGCCTTCGTGCGCGGCCAGGGTCCAGCCGCCGGCTTCGTAAGTGAAGTCGTCGTAGGCGGCGCTCTTGCCGTCCTTGCCGGCCGATGCCGGATTGCCGAGCGGCAGCACGAACTGGCCCTGCTGGCCGGTATTGCCGATCAGCGGCGCCGGCAGGAAATGCGGCGCCGGTTGCGCAGCGGACTCGGCTTCGGAGGCGAGGCGCATCACCATCGGTCGCTGTGGCAGGTCGACCACCTTGTTCGCGGCGATCTGCTTTTCGAGTTCCGGCATCACCGTGCCGCGGTAGTAACCCTCGATCGAGCCCTTGTCGAGCTGCTTTTTTTTCAGCGCGCGGATCACCTCGCGATAGTCGCTCGCCTGGAAGCCTTTCGCCTTGGCCACAAGCGGCGCGAGCTGCTGCATCGCGTTGCGCGTCTCCATGAATTCGAGCTGTGCGCGCTGGATCAACTGCTCGGGCGCGATGTCGATGCCGACCTGCTTGAGTTGGAACGCGTACAGTTCGGGCGGCAGGCGCGTGTCGCTGCGCGCGTTCGGCAGCACGTCCTTCTTCATCCACTCGGTGTAGTCGCGAAGCTGCTGATCCATCGCCGCGAGCGCCGCGTCGCCACCTTCGATTTTGTACTTCGTGAACAGCTTGCGGATGCCGGTGGCGTAGGTATCAGCGTTGCGCAGTGCCTGCTCGACTGCGAGCTTGGTCGGCTTCAGCAACGCCGGGTTCTTGAGCTGCTCTTCGTAGCGTTCGCGTGCGAGCTTGGTGATCGCGGTGCTGCCTGGCGCGAGGCCGACATAGCGCTGCAAGCGTTCCAGCGCCTTGGCGCGGCGCGCCGGTTCGGTCTGGTCTTGCAGAAGCGCCTGCTCGCCCTGGAACACAAGCTGGCCGACATCGGTGAACGGCAGCAGCAGTTTTTCGTTGAGTTCACTGCCTTCGATCTGCTGATCGGCCGCGTGCAGCATGATGTCGATGTCCTGGCGGACGTTCGCGTTTTCTTCGGTTTTCAAATCCTTCTGCAGTGTTTCCTTGGCGCCGCGCAACGCCGTGCGCTGGCGCTCGCCGTTGTTCGGTCCGAGGTCGGCAACGCGGTCGTCGTAGCCGGGCAGGCCGAAGAACGAGGCGAACTCGGGCGCGAACTCGGCCTGCGCCTTGAGCAGCGGCTGGGCCAGTTCGTTGCTGCGCTTGACCCAGTCCGGGGCCGGCCGCACCGCAGTGGCGGCCGGCTTCGTCGCCGCGGCGGCATCTTTTGCAGAAACCGCGGCGGTGTTGCCAAGCGAGACGCAGGCGAGCGCACAGGCGCTGGCCAGAAGCAGACGACGCATCGGAATTCTCCTGGAGCGGGAAACGGAACGGGGTAGTTGGCCAAGTTTGTCAGCAAACGCCGATCGTGGCCTGTTGCGAAAGTCATGCATGCCGGCATCCTGCTGCGGCCAGCCGCCGGAGCCGTTCCGCAATGGCTCAATGCAGCCAGCGCCCAAGGCGTTTGCGCCGCGGCTCGTTCTCGGGGCTGGCGCGATGCGGGGAACCGGCGAGTTCTTCAGGCGCCAGCGGCGCATCGATCCAGTAGTGCGCGACGGCGCCGACTGCCGCGGGCAGTTGCGCGAGGCAGTCGTCGTATTCCTGTTCGGAGAGCGGTGCGAAATCCGCATCGGTGGCGAACACGCCTTCCTCGACCGCGAGCGCCATGATTGGGCCGAGCAGTTCGGTCAGATGCGAGTCGACGCCGAGGCGCGATTCCCACAGCCGCGCACGCAGATCAACACCGCGCGAGAAACCCTCGCACCAGCCCAGCGCGGACAAGGCCGTGTCGCCGTCGTCAAGCTCGATCTCGCCGAGGATGGGCTCATAGCTGTCAGCCTCGACCTCGACTTCCACGCTTTCCGACAGGCGCGCGAGCAGCTTGAGCACGCGCCGACCCTCGTCCTCGTCGGCAAACGGTTGATGCAGGATCTCGGGCAGCCACTCGTCGGGCGACACCTTTTCTGGACCGATGCCGATCGCGGTGAGCAAGCCATGCACGCCGTCGAGCAGCAGGTGATCCTCGCCTGCGTGCGCGCGCAGGAACTGATCGAGTTCCTCGAGCTCGCTGTCGTCGAGTTCGGCGGGCCAATCGTCTTGATGCGAGAAATCCGTCATCGGGAAATTCTACACCGCGCCTTCCGGATTCCGTTCATTCGCCGAGATTCGTTCTGTCAATCGAGTTCGAGCAGCACCGGCGTGTGGTCGGACGGCCGCTCCCAGGTGCGTGGCACGCGATCGATGCTCGCCGCGCGGCAGCGCGCGCGCAGCGCTTCGCCGGCGAGGACGAGGTCGATGCGCATGCCGAGGTTGCGGCGGAAGCCAGCCTGGCGGTAGTCCCACCACGAATACTGCCCGGCTTCGTCGTTGAACAGGCGAAACGTGTCATGCAGGCCGAGGTCGACGATCGCCTTGAGCGCATCGCGCTCGGGTGTGGAGCAAAGGATCTGCTCCTTCCACGCGACCGGATCGTAGATGTCGCGGTCGTCCGGCGTGATGTTGAAGTCGCCGAGCACGACGAGGTTTGGGTAGCGCTTGATCTCCTCGGCGAGGAACGCGCGCACCTTGGCCAGCCAGTCGAGCTTGTAGGCGTATTTCTCCGTGCCGACATCCTGGCCGTTGACCACGTAGAGATTGGCGATGCGCAGATCGCCCACACTCGCAACGAGAATGCGCCGCTGCGGATCGTCGAGACCAGGAATGTCAGTAACGATGTCGCTCGGCTCCTCGCGCGCAAGAATTGCCACGCCGTTGTAGGTCTTCTGCCCGGAGAAAGCGACGCGATAGCCCGTGGCTTCGATCGCCTCGCGTGGAAACTTGGGGTCCTCCATCTTCGTTTCCTGCAGCGCGACGATGTCGGGCTGCGCTTCTGCGAGCCACGTCGCCAGATGCGGCAGGCGCACGTTGAGTGAATTGACATTCCAGCTGGCGATTTTCATGCGGTGATTCCGATCGAAGTGGCTCAATAGTACGGCGTCGGATTGACGATCACGACCTTGCCGAGGTAGGCGCGCGCCACGTCGCGATCGCGTGAGGCTTCTTCGCCAAGCCATTCGCGGAACGCGGTGATCTTGCGCGCGTGGTCGCGCGCCACCGGATAGGCGAACCAGAATGCGCGGCCGTCACCGGCGACGAAATCGTGCGCGGGGACAAGGCGCCCGGCGTCGATCTCGTTGCGGAACAGGATCGGCGATCCGATCGCGATGCCCTGTCCTGCTACCGCCGCGGCGATGTCGAGGTATTCACTCGACAATGTCGTGCGAAAGCGGCCCGGCGGAGGCGCTTCGGTAAAGCCGCGCGCGCGGTACCACAGGGCCCACCAGTCATAGCGTCCGAGCAAGGGTACCTCGACCGGCTTGCGTGGGTCGGCGATCGCCGCGGCCTCGCGTTTGAGCGCGGGGGAGCAGAGTGGCATGAAGATACTCGGGAACAGCTCGTGCGTGCGCAGTCCCGGCCAGCGGCCGTGACCGTTGCGGATCGCGGCGTCGTAGCGGCTCGCGGCGAGGTCTTCGGCGAGCGGCGAGAGATCCAGTTCCAGCGAAATCTCCGCGTGCCGGCTGCGGAAGCGCCCGAGCTTCGGCGTCAACCAGCTGGTGCCGAGGCTCGGCAGCGTCGTCAGCGACAGGCGCGCTTCGTCGGCTTCCGCCGCGCGCAGGAAGCTTGCGCGCAAGGTATCGAACGCGATCGTGGCTTCGCGTGCGGCGAGCAGGCCCGGTTCGGTCAGCGAGACATGCTGCGCATGGCGCACGAACAGGCGCACGCCGGTTTGCTGTTCGAGCCGGCGCACGTGATAGCTCACCGCCGCGGCCGTGGTGTCGAGTTCCTGCGCCGCCTTGGCGAAACTGCCATGGCGTGCCGCCGCCTCGAATGCGCGGATGGCGATGAGTGACGGCAGGTGGCGTTCGGGTACCATAAGTGTGGCTTAGCCTGAGCACCGATATTCCCATTGTCAACGCCGAGGGTGGATCACCACACTTGCGCGCAGCCAACCGGCCCTCTAGCGGAGAATCCGATGTCGCATCCTTCCCGCCGTCACTTTCTTGCCCAAGCCATCGCCGCCGCCAGCCTGCCGCTTTCGTCGGCCTGGGCGACGCGGCTGTTTGCCGCCGAGGGCAAACGCGCAAACCCATCCGCCCACGCGCACGACTGGGACTGGCTGATCGGCAATTGGGACGTCAAACACAGCCGCCTCAAGGAGCGCCTGGTCGGCGACACCCACTGGGAGGAATTCCGCGGCAAGAGCGCGCTATGGTCCGTGCTCGACGGCTTCGGAAACCTCGACGACAACTGGCTCGACCTGCCGGGCGGCGCCTACTACGGCATGACCCTGCGCGCGTTCGATCCCGCTACCGGCACCTGGGCGATCTGGTGGCTCGATGGCCGCAACCCGACTCACATCGATCCGCCGGTGCGAGGCAGTTTTGCGGGAGACGTGGGTACCTTCGGTGGCCGCGACACCTTCAAAGGCCGCCCGATCATCATGCGTTTCCACTGGCGCGACGTTCATAGTGCCCGCCCCTGGTGGGAACAAGATTTTTCCGCCGACGAGGGCAAGACCTGGGAGATCAATTGGCGCAACTGGTTCACGCGCACCCAAGCCACGCCGACGCCAATGCCCAAACGCGCGGATGCGCCGCACGACTTCGACTTCCTCGTCGGCAGCTGGAAAGTGCGGCATCGGCGGCTGCGCGACGATTCCCCCAACGCCACCCAGTGGGACGAGTTCGACGGCACGCTGGTGAACTGGCCCGTGCTCGGCGGGCACGGCAATGTCGGCGACAACGTGATGAACCTGCCGGGCAACCCGATCCGCGGCATCGGCCTGCGCGCCTTCGACCCCGCGACGAAACAATGGTCGGTGTGGTGGCTCAGCAAACGCGACCCCGCGGAGATCGGGCCGCCGATCCGCGGCGGCTTCGCCGACGGCGTCGGTACGTTCATCGGCGAAGACACGGTCGATGGACACACCACTAAGACCCGCGCGATCTGGTCGCATATCACCGCGCATTCGGCGCGCTGGGAACAGGCATCGTCCGCAGACGGCGTGAACTGGAAGACGAACTGGATCAGCGAGCTCGAGCGCGCGTAACTCTCGTAGAGTTCAGGTCTCGCCCGCCGCAATGGCTTTCTGCCACAGCCCCAGCCCATGCTCGGCGGAAAGGCGCGCCGCCGCGATGGCCTCGTTCGGCAACGTACCAAAGTAGAACGGCCGGCGCGGCACGCGCGCAAACGGCTTGCCGCGGATGCGCAGGTATTCGTCGTGGAACTCCCTCCACGGATGCGCGGCCTTGGTCGCGTTGCTCGCCACACCGCCATGGAACTGGTGGAAGCTCGCCTCACCGAGCAGCATCACATAGTCGCCGCATTCGCGCGCGATCGCGCGCTGGAAAAAATCGAGCGCGACGAGGCCGCCGCCGCGCGCGGCGAAGCGTTCATCGAAACCACCGAGCGTGAGAAAATCCTCCTTGCCTATGCCGAAGCAGCCGGTTTCGAACGCGCAGCCAAACCAGGCCATGCCCGGATCGGCAAACGCGCCCGCGATCGTGTACAGGCGATAGCCATTCTGCTTCCAGCCGCTGCGTGCGAGCAGGCCGTCCTCAACCTGCTGGTCGTAGCCTTCGGCCACCGATTCGTTCTGCTGCTTGGGACCGAGATGGAACGGGGCGTTGGCGAGGAAGGGCGATGTGAAATCCTCGAACGCGCGTTGCGCCAACGCATAAATGCCTGGCGAGAGGATGTGCGCGCCGTCGATGATCACGAGCAGATGCTCGCCGCGCGCGTCGCGACAGGCCGCGTTGATTGCGACCGCCGGCGATACCGATTTCGTCTTGACGAAGCGGTATTGAAACTCCGGTCCGAACGCGCGCACGTCCGCCTCGTTCAACGGCAGCGTCGAGCCGTGGTCGAGTGCGATCACCTCGAACTCGATCGCGGCGGCGTCACGCTGGTACGCACGCGTCAGAGAATGCAGCGTGTTCATCGCCTCGCGGCGATTGTTATAGAAGTTGACGACGACGGAGATCATCGCGACTCGAGAAGATGTCTAGGCGGCGAGGCCGTAGCTGCGCAGCAATGCATCCGGTTCGGGTTCGCGACCGCGGAATTCGACGAAGCTCTCCAGCGCCGGGCGCGAGCCGCCGACCGCGAGCACACTGCGGCGGAAGGCATCGCCCGCTGCGCGGTCGAACACGCCGGCTTCCTCGAAGCGCGAAAACGCATCGGCCGAAAGCAGTTCCGCCCAGAGGTAACTGTAGTAGCCGGCCGCGTAGCCACCGGCGAAGATGTGGCCGAACGCGTGTGGCATGCGCTGCCACTTCGGCGGCATCACGACGGCGACCTCGTCGCGCACTTCGCGCAGGATCTCCATCGTGCGCGCGCCACGCGCGGGATCGAATTCGAGATGCAGGCGGAAATCGAACAGGCCGAACTCGAGCTGGCGCACGAGGAACAGGCCGGCATGATAGTGGCGTGCGGCGAGCATGCGCTGGAACAGTTCGTCCGGCAGCGGCTCGCCGGTCTTCCAGTGTTTGGCGAACAACGCGAGTCCTTCGCGCTGCCAGGCGAAGTTCTCCATGAACTGGCTCGGCAGTTCGACCGCGTCCCACTCGACGCCGTCGATGCCGGCGACGCTCGGCAGGTCGATTTCGGTCAGCATGTGGTGCAGGCCGTGGCCGGTCTCGTGGAACAATGTGACTACGTCGTCGTGGGTAAGCAGCGACGGCATGTCCTTGGTCGGCGGTGCGAAATTGCAGGTCAGGTAGGCAATCGGCAAGTGCGTTTCACCCGCGTTCGCGTAGCGCGAGCGACAGGTATCCATCCACGCGCCGCCGCGTTTGCCCGAGCGCGCATAGAGGTCGAAGTAGGCGCCGGCGATCGTCTCGCCCTGCGCATCGACCACGTCGTAGTAGCGCACGTCGGCATGCCAGACCTCGACGCCGTCGCGCGCGACGAAACGCACGCCGAACACGCGCTCGACGATCGCGAACAGGCCGGCGATCGCCGCCTCGGCTGGGAAATATGGTTTGAGTTCCTCTTCGCTGAGCGCGTATTTCTTCACGCGCAGTTTTTCCGCGGTGTAGGCCACGTCCCACGGTTGCAGGTCGGCGATGCCCAGCTCGGTGCGCGCAAAATCCGCAAGCTCGGCGAGTTCGCGCTGCGCGACCGGTTTCGCGCGCGCCGCCAGGTCGCGCAGGAACGCGAGCACGCGCTCGGGCGTGCCGGCCATCTTGGTCGCGAGCGAATCCTCGGCGGCATTTGCAAATCCGATTAGCTGCGCGCCTTCGTGGCGCAGCGCCATGATCTGCTCGATGCGCTGCGAGTTGTCGAACTGACCCGCGTTCGGACCCTGATCCGAAGCGCGCGTCTGGTAGGCCGCATAGACGCGCTCGCGCAGGCCGCGATCGTCGGCGTAGGTCAGCACCGCAGTGACGCTCGGCTGCTTGAGCGTGACCAGCCAGCCAGCCTGTTCGGCTTCTTCGGCGTATTGCTTCAGCAATGCGCGCTCGGCTTCGGGCAAGCCGGCAAGCTGATTCTCATCGATCTTTTCCGACCACGCCTCGGTCGCGTCGAGCACAGCGTTCTCGAATTCGTTCGACAGCTTCGACAATTGGTTTGCGATTTCCTTGAAGCGCGAGCGCGCCGGTTCTTCGAGCGCGACGCCGGACATGCGGAAGTCGCGCAGCGCGTGTTCGACCAGCGTGCGTGCGGGGCGCGGCAGATTGGCGAAATCGGCGCGATCCGCAACCGCTTTCACTGCGGCGTAGAGCGCGCGGTTCTGGCCGAGTTCGGTGGAGAACTCGGTGATCTTCTCCAGCGCCGCCGAATACGCTTCGCGCAACGCCGGCGAATCGGCCACGGCGTGTAGGTGCGACACCGGTGACCAGGCACGCTCGACGCGCATCTCGAGCGTCTCCTGCGGCAACATCGTGTTGCCGAAATCGCGCGGCGCCGAGCCCGAGGTCAGTACGTCGATTTCGCGCTGGTACTCCGCGAGTACCGCATCGATCGCGGGCTCGACGTGTTCGGGCTTGATTGCAACGAACGCGGGCAGGGGAGAATCAGTGAGCAGGGGGTTGGTTTCGGTCATTGTGGGACAGGTTCTTTGAGCGAGGTCTTTTGCTCTTCATTCCGGCAGGCTTTCAGCCGGAATGACAGGCGAGGGACATGCAACGTGATGCGTTGTTTCAGGAAAATCAAGCCGTCACGGCGTTAGCATAAACGAATGCGCAACACCGATCCGGCAGTTCCGTCCGTTGACTTGCAGGCATTCCTGCGCGGCATCGACCTGTTCGCTCCGCTAGGCGCGGCGGGCATCGCCGAACTCGCTGGCGAGCTGGAAATACGCACGTTGCCGGGCGGTACGGTACTGTTCGATCAGGGCGACGCGGCCGATGCGTTGTACATCGTGCGCAGCGGCGGCCTTGCGGCATACCGGCGCGACGCCGAGGCCGAGTTGACCCTGCTTGGCATGATCGGCACCGGCGAGGTGGCCGGCGAGATCAGCCTGATTGCGCGCACGGCGCGCACCTCGCTCGTGCGCGCGTTGCGCGACAGCATCGTCCTGCGCCTGTCGGCCGATGCCTTCCATCGCCTCGTCGGGAAGTATCCACAGGCTATGTTGCACACGGTCGGCGTCACCGCACGACATCTGCTCGAACGGCCCGGGCAAGTGCACTACTCGACGCCGCGCACGTTCGCGATCCTGGCCCACGATGCCGGCGTCGACGCCCAAGGCTTCGCGCGCGATC
>Ga0105240_10014135_pt1 | contig 10906 bp, 6 predicted proteins | sample KBSC54metaG_FD_80426 | JGI IMG/M metagenome (GOLD analysis project Ga0105240, IMG submission 80426) | Corn rhizosphere microbial communities from Kellogg Biological Station, Michigan, USA - KBS C5-4 metaG | ecosystem: Host-associated > Plants > Roots > Rhizosphere > Soil | place: Michigan, USA...
TCCAGGTGCGCGACCACCGTCGGCACCGTATCTGCCACAAGCTGGAGCTGAGCCTGATGCTTTTTCAGGGCTTCCTCGGCGGCCTTCAAACTAGATATGTCTGTGTGCGAAACGACCGCGCCGCCTTCTCGGGTTTTCAGCGGCGAAACCAACATGTAGAACCAACGCTCAACGCCGGAGATCTTTACACAGTATTCCTCAAAATAGTCACCCTGTTTACCGTTCAGAACGTCGCGGATGCCTTGAGCAATTTCCTCGGAGCCTTCACCATGGGCGGGAGCATCTCCGGCGGCCGCTTCAGGATAATTTGCTCCGATCTCCACTTTTAGCCGACTCTCGGGAGGCAAGCCAGGGTTGTCCAAAACGAACTCACGCCAGGATCGGTTCAAGGTCCGGACGCACCCGTTTTGGTCAAGGACCGCGATATTTGAAGTCATCGAGTCGAGAACAGCCCGATTAAAAGCTTCACTCCTCCGAAGTTCGTCTTCGGCAGATTTCCGTTCGGTGATGTCGTTGAGCGTACCGACCCATCTGCGAAAGCTGCCGTCGTCGTTAAAGACCTGAACGCCTCGCACCGCGAGAAATCGAAAGCCGCCGGCCGCGCTTCGAAATCGTGCAACGGTCGAAAATACAGACTTGTTGTTTATCGCCTCCTGCCATTTCCCCCGAAGGCTATCGAGGTCGTCGGGGTGAACCGTGTCGACGATGTCATCAACGGACCTTAGCTCTCGTCCGCTTAATTCGGAAAACCAAGCAAACGCGTCCGGCGCCGGACCATTTTCATCAAGTGTCCACGTGAACGAGGTAGAAGCCTCGATCAGTGCGCGGTAATTCATTTCGGATTCTCGCACGAGCGATTCGGCGGATTTCCTTTCGGTAATGTCCTGGACGGTCCCGATCATCCGGATCGGTTTGCCTTCAGCATCGTATTCGACGGTCCCCAAATTAGAGAGCCAACGAAGGTCACCGCGAGCATTCCTGATCCGAAACTCGATATTGAGCTGATGATGGTTTTCGATCGCCTCTTGCGCTGCGAGAGACGCTCGTTCGCGGTCCTCTGGGATAATGAATTGCAGAAACTCTTCGAAGGTCTCTCCAAACTCATCGACCCCAAATACTTCGTAACATTCCGGGGACCACACTGCCCGGTTACTGATCAGATGCCACTCCCAAACGCCGAGGCCCGCGGCCGATATAGCAAGTCTCAGCCGGATCTCGGCCTCGCGCTTTTCGCGTCGGATCTGTGCCTCGCGGAGGTCGCGCTCGATCGCAGGGACGAGTCGCCGCAAGTTTCCCTTTATAAAGAAGTCGTCCGCACCGGCGAGCATCGCCTTGACGGCCGTTTCCTCACCGATGGTTCCGGAAATGATTATGAACGGAATTCCAGGTTGAAGCTCCTTGGCCAAGCTCAGCGCCTCAGGAGCCGAAAAGGTCGGCATGCGAAAGTCTGAGAGTATTATCTCCCAGGTCTCGTTCGCTAGTGCCGCTCTTGTTGCGTCGGCCGTGTCAACCCGTTTAAATTCGACATCGAACGAATCCCGAAGATGGCGCAACAGTAAGTACGCGTCATCGTCGTTGTCCTCGATAATAAGTACTTTGAGTCGCTTCATGCGCTAGCTAGCCGGGACCCAGGGATCTAACAGAAGCCAATATGTTCCGAGTTGACGCGTAGCTTCCGTGAATTCCTTACGTAGCTTTTCGCGGTTGGATCGTAGCTCTCGGCAATATCACTCTGCTCCGAAGACGAGGTAAGTACCACCACGGGAACATATTGGGTACGTTAATGATAAATTGAGGGCGGAGAACCTGACGCTGGTCTTGCGATATGCGAGCAAGCGGCATCGCAAGATATCGATCGATCAGTAGCTATCGAGGGGTTAGATCTGATGCAACAATGGGAAACCTTAAGCCAAAACCAAGTTCGGGAGAGTCGATCCAACTTCCGCTCTTGTCCTTCAAAGGTTCGCAACTTCCCTTGTACACACGTGCTTACCTAAACCCGACAATCGCTAAATTTTGCCCTGTAAAGGTCGCTCAACACCGAAGATCTGTAAAAACGAATATTGCTTTGCTATTACTGGTAGACGGTGGTGTACGCCCTGATAATTATCCGACTAGAGGGGAGTCAAATGCAAATTTCGCCATCGCGACAGATTTGGATCGCGGACGTGTAGTGTCCGAAGCGTAAGCCTCTGAATTAACAATACTTGTTGAATATTCGTCAAGATGTCTTATAATGCTTGGTATCCGGCATAAAAAGGACCCATGGCCATCAACTTCCACATTGATAAGGTCAACCGACGTATTTACTCGAAGGCTACCGGTCTGATAACTTTCGAGGATCTTCTAAATCATATAAAAAGTGAGCTTGAACCGGAGATCGCGAGTTTTTCCGAGATCTTTGATTGTACGGACGCCACGACCGATCTGACGGTCGAACAGGTTCGAGATCTCGCCGAGGAGCGTCGCCACATTGCACAGACGCGTTCTGCGGCGCCGGCCGCGGTAGTCGCAACTAACGACCTGTTCTTTGGCATGCTGCGAATGTTCGACATGTTGACCGAAACGATCCGACCAATGCGCGTCTTTAGAGACGTTCGATCCGCGGAACAGTGGCTCGACTCGATCGATTCGGAAGCCGGACCCAATTGTGTCAAGGGAGAATTTCCTCACCCTTCCAAAAATCCCAAGTAAATAACCTCACACCGCTCGGTAGCCAATTTCAAAACATCAAAAAAACGCCCGTAAATACCGATCTTTTCGGGCCGAACCATCGCGCACGCCCGGCGGCACAGCCGTTGCAATTAAGCGTGTCAGGGAGTGAGGCACAGGGGTCGGTCACCGAACGTGAGGAGCCGGAAGTGGTCGCCCCCATTCCCAACTTAGGTGTTTTGAAATGAGCGTCTCCACGATTGATTATCGAACAACCCACGGTTCACGGATCGTCGATCTAAATGCGCTTTCCGACCTGACGACGCGCGAAAATATTCTCATCGTCGACCATCTGCCGAACGTGCGGCGCAACCTGGTCGACGAGCTGTCTGCGTCGTTCAGCTGCGCCGGCGCCGCGTCGGCGATCGAAGCGATCGGTCATCTCCGTGAAAAGCCTTATTCCGTAGTTATCACGGAAACCATGCTGCCCGGGCTATCCGGGGTCGAATTGCTGCGGCTGATCGTTCGCGACTATCCGGACACCGCGGTCATCGTACTGTCCGATATAGATCGTCCGCAGCGGGCGCTCGATGCCGTTCGGCTCGGCGCATTTGACTACCTGATCAAGCCATTTGAGCCGATCGTCCTGCAGATGACCATTGAGCGTGCCATCGAACGGCGTCGGCTCGTAATGGATGCTCGCCGCTACAAGCGGGACCTGGAGCAGCGAAACATAGAACTCGAAAAAGGAAAGCGCGAGCTCCAGCGGCTCCAGGCGCAGATAATACACAGCGAAAAAATGGCCTCACTCGGCCAGCTTGCCGCCGGTGTCGCCCATGAGCTCAACAATCCCGTCGGATTCGTCTATGGCAATCTCGACCTTTTAAGAGAAAGGTTGAAGGGGCTTGAAAGACTCCTCTGCTATTACGACTACATTTCGCTTGAAGGAAAAGTTGCACAAGAGATCGACGAGATCAAAAGAGACATCGACTACGCCACGGCGAAACATGACCTCGGGCTGATGATCGGCGATTGTCTCGAAGGCGCCGAACGGATCCGCGAGATCGCACAAAATCTTAGAACGTTTTCGCACCTTGACCAGGCCGACCTCAAGCGAACGGACATCCACGTCGGGATAGACTCGACGCTTCGGATCCTATCGACATATTTTTCGACCGGAAATCTCTCGCTTGTCAAAGATTATCAGGATCTGCCGGAGATCGACGCCAACCCGGGACAGCTGAATCAGGTTTGGATGAACCTGCTCGTAAACGCAGCACAGGCGATCGGGAAAAATAAGGGCCAGGTAACGATCCGCACACGGCGTTTGCAGGAAGTGATCGAGGTTTCCGTATCGGACACCGGGCTAGGTGTCCCCGCTGAATATCTTGGGAAGATATTCGACCCTTTCTTTACCACCAAGGCTGTCGGCGAGGGCGCCGGTCTGGGCTTGTCCATCTCGTTCGGGATCATTGAACGTCATGGCGGCTCTATAGATGTCGCTTCCGTTCCGGGTGAAGGCGCGACCTTCACGGTTCGTATACCGATTCACCCGCCGAAGCAAGAAACGACCGAATCTTGAAAATATACGTTCTCCATCGAGGTCAATCCCGTTATGAAATACAAAATTCTTATTGTGGACGATGAAAAGGCGAATCTTCGCCTTCTCGATCGAGTGTTATCTACCGACTATGAGGTTGTCTTAGCGGAGTCGGGCGCCGAGGCTCTTGAGATCCTCGTCAGAGACTCAATAGCTCTGATAATAACGGACCAACGGATGCCCGGTATGACCGGCATCGACTTTTTGAAGCGAGCAGCGTCGATCGCTCCCAATTCCGTTCGGATCGTCGTCACCGGCTATACCGATGCGGATGCGCTTGTGGAATCGATAAACTCGGGCGCTGTTTACAAGTACGTCACAAAGCCGTGGATCAACTCTGACCTAAAGGTCACGGTGCACCGGGCACTCCAGCATTTCGAAGTTCTGAGGGCACAGCGCAACCTGCAGGAACGATATACAAAGGTGCTCAATGAGGTCGACGAGGCGAGATCCTCTTTCCGAAATCTGATCAGCGCGCTGCTGCAACTGCAGGATCCTGCTGCGTATCAACGAGCCGTTCGCGTTAACGAGATGGCGATCGACCTTGCTCAGATCATGGAGCTATCGCGGGCCGAGATCGAAAAGCTTCAGTTGGCGATATACGTCAGGGCGATCTTGATCTCAGGCGACCGAGCGAGCTCAAACGCGATCGGGAATTCGATCGACCATGCCCTCAGAGAAGTAAGAAGGTTTGAGTCCGGCATCCAGGTCATCTCCGATATTCCCCTGCTGCACGAGGTCGTAAGCTCCGTCCGTCAGTTCACGGAAAAGTATGACGGTTCGGGGTATCCGTGCCAGTTGTTCGGCGAGAGCATATCAATGGCCGCAAGGATCGGTTCGATCGTGACAGCATACGACGAGCTTGCTTTCCCCGCTCACGAAAGTGCCCGGACCCAAACAGATGACGCGATCGAGATCATCCAAAACGCCGCGGGAACGGTGTTTGACCCAATGATAGTCGATGTTTTTTGCTCGCTGATCGATGCGACGGATGAAGCCTCGTGCAGTCAGGGCCTCGATCGGGTCGTGACCGAGTCGGTGATAGCCGTTGTTTGAATCAATTAATCGGTGAAAGAAATGGAAGTACAAGTACAAGTGCAAGAAGCCTGGAGAGTCCGCGTCGACGACCGCGTTTACGAAGCTGACCTTACGGAACTGATCGAATGGGTCAAGGAGGGCGCCGTTGCTCCGGACGATCTGGTCCAGAAAGGCACCCTTCGCTGGCTGTCGGCAGCCAGGGTACCCGAGCTTTCGGTCCACTATTATAAACCGTCAATTCCCGTGGTCGACGACGCTCTAGCGCAGCTTGAACGAAATGGCCACCTGGCATTCGAGCCGACGATAGAATCCGACGAGCCAACTTCCAGCGATGGTGAAACGTCGAACGACGCCGAGCAGGCTACGAAGCAACACTGCTCTAAACATCCGGACGAGGCGACCGCCGTGGTTTGCGAGATATGCCATACCTCATTTTGCTCGCGTTGTCCTCATAGATTTGGAAATGTGAGACTCTGTCCGCTTTGCGGCGGAATATGCGCCAACTATGAAGATGTTTTGAACGGCGCTCCAGCGCGCGGCGCGCTAAACAAGCCGTACGCGCGAAAGGTGATCGATACCGCGGACACTTCCATTGACTCTGGCAAGAGACTCGGCGTCCGAGATCTGTTGCGAGGATTGGCGTACACGTTTTCGAACCCGATCGATCTATTGATCTCGTCCCTACTTCTTTCAGGCTGCATCGTTGGGTTGACGCTCTTCCTCGATGGGAGCGCATTTAAAAGCCTCGTAACGCTGGCATGCACACTCTTATTGGTAATTTTCAGCTACGATAGACTTTCGCTGATCTATTGGAACATCAAGGCAGGAACTCGCTCGAACGGGTCCTGGAGCCGGCGTCGAGCAGGTTTCGAGGGCGCGTTTTTTCGGCGCTCAGGAAGGGCTATTGCAGTGTTTGCCAGCTCCTTCGGTCTGTTTATTGCGTTGCTGTCCGTGGCGGGAATATTTGCATGGAGCCGCTTTGCCAGCGACGCCGAGCTTACCGAATCGGCTATCCAAAAAGCTCGACATACGGTTGCGCAGGAACTGCAGGGACCGCTTGCCGATATCAACACCGTAAAGATCGCCTCGACGGTCAATGAGAGCCGGTCTGGAGCTTTGAGTTTCCGATCGGAGCGATCCTATCAGGCGAGTGATTTTCCCGTGGAGAGGATCTTAATGTCATTTATGCGGTTGTCCGTTTACTATCTTGCTCCGATCTTTATCCTGCTGATCGCGGGCTTGGTCCATTTGCCGTCTGCATATTCCACAGCGCTGGCAACGGGGTCCGTGCGAAAAATACTAAACCCGCTGAATCCGCTTCGATATCTTCGACTCCTCGGTTTTGACTATATTTTGATCGTATTCGCGCTGCTTTCCCTTGTAGTTGCATTTAGCTTGGTATCGTGGGCGGCCTATGTTTTTCTGCCATTACTTTTGGCGCCGTCGCTCGCCGTTACATCTGCCTTCCTGATACTTGGGATCTTTCTGGCGATCGGATGGAGCACGTTCTCATATCTGCTGGCAATGTCGGTTCATCGAAGGATCGATGACCCGGCCGAAGCGGCTAACTGATCCAGATCATGAACTGCTAAGCCGATCGAGACTCCGGCAGACGGTCAATCACGTCCTCACCCAAAAGGCACCCCTCGGTGCCTTTTTTGTTTAGAGAAACTATTGCACCGTGTCCGAGGGCGAACAGGGTTATACTGGACACATCGACCAGGCAATAGGCGGTGACCGCGAAATGAACTTCTATTTTCTACTCTTTTCTCTCTTCTTTCCGCGGATAGTCATGGTGGTTTTTATCCTGCTCTATCCTGAGATGTACCCGGCAAATGACCTGCCGCAATGGGCCGACCTCGTGCTCGGAGTTTTCCTGCCGCGGGTGTTGATACTTATCTACATTTACGAAAATCTCGGCTACAACAACATCTGGTTCGTTGCCCATCTGGTCGTGATGATATTGGCGTATTTCGGCGGGGGGCGAGAAACGATTCGCCGGCGGCGAGTCCGGTACGTCGATGAGGTCTGATCAATAGATCCGTGCGTGGTGCATCATTTCGAGGACGTTTAGGCTGCCGATGATCTCAAATCTCGTTTGCGGTGTTGTCGGCGTCGAAAGCGGGCCGACCGCGCGGATGATCACCGGACTGATAGTAAACTCGCGAGAAAGCTTGTATGCGGCGATCAGGTACAGGCGCTCGCCGCGTGGGAAACGATCTGAGTTGAACATCACGTGGCTGATCTTTGCTACGCCGCCCGTCAGCATAAATTTTGACGTCACTTTTTTCTCACCCGTCAGCACAAACCCATAACCTGCCTGCGGGTCGATGCGTTCGTAGTCTTCATAAAGTAGACTGTCCAAAATGCGCGTCTCGGGCAGCTTTATCCGAACTGCCTGCCGCAACGTGTCGATGCCCGACTCGAAGGTGTAGTCAGCTGAAAATCCGACACGTTTATTAACCTGTTTCCGGACCAAAAACTGATGATAATTTGACTGGTCGAGATGTTTTAGACGCCGGAATACGCTGGGATGAGAGGCATCGCCGATAAATGCGCTCGTCACCGATATCTCGTCGAAGTAAACGTTTTTCGGCGCCCTAACGATAACGCGTTCGCCCGTAATGTAGGTATCGTTGTCGTATCCGCTTATCTCCGTTCCTTCGCCGTTGTTGACGCCGATGCCGCCGATCTGAACCTCGAGTTGCTTGACCGGCCGGGCGTCAAAATAGAGCTGTTTTGGAAAGAGATTTGTCTGCAGATCGCCCGTGCCCCAGCCGGTGTTATTCCAGCCGCCGTTTAGGCTGTTGCCGGTTGCCAGCGATGCAACCACGCTGTAGCGGCCCTTGGTGTCGAATTTAAATCGGCCGTGAAGCATGAACTGCCATTGCTGGCTGTTCGAGTTTGTTTGGCCGTTCGCGTTCTCGATAAATCGATAGCGCGTTGAGACCGAGAAAGTGTCGATATCCAGCCATCGATGAGTTTCAGGATTTGGCGGAGGCGTCGGAGATGGCGATTGGAAACGTACTGACGCAGCTGAGATGCAGGAAAGAATGACTATGAACAGGATTCTACCGATCATTCGCGGGCAGCAGTTCAAAACAATGTTACAGAATTAAGATATGTTACACGAATCGCGCCGGCTGATCGACTAGCTTGTGAGACGTCGATAAATGCTGGGCATTCTCTCCGGCAGGCTGAGAACGTCATCAATGATGGTGTAACCGACGTCGCCATACAGATCGCGCAGCTCGCCTTCCGATTCGCGATCCACGGTAATGCAAAACGGCGTGACGCCCGACATCTTTGCTTCAGTCAGAGCCTCCCGAACGTCCTCGCGTGCATAGCGGGCGTCGCCGTAGTCGTGATCGTACGGACGTCCGTCAGTAAGCACGATGAGAAGCTTGGTCCGGGCGTCCTGCTTTAAAAGCTTGGCCGATGCGTGGCGCACGGCAGCACCGAGACGCGTGTTATTTTGGAATGTGATCCCACCGATACGCCGTTCGATCTCGTCGGAATATTTCTCGCCGAAATCCTTCACAGTGTAAAACTTCACATTGCGTCTGCCCTCACTCGTAAATCCGCTTATCGAGTAAACATCTCCTACGGCCTCGAGAGCTTCGCTCATCAGAACAAGGCCTTCCTTTTCGATCTCGATTATCCGGCGGCCGGGATGCGTGTAAGGCTGCAGCGGATTTCGGGTGATCGTTCGCGCTGTCGACGAGGACTGATCGAGCAGTATCGAGACGGCGACATCGCGCTGTTTTCGGAGCCGCTTTGTATAGATGTTTTCCGCCTGGCGGCCGTCGGCCTTGCGGTCGATGACAAAATCGACTACCGCGTTCAAGTCATAATCTTCGCCGTCGAGCTCACGATTGACCCGCGTCAGATTTTCCGGCTTCATCAATTGAAATTGGTGCCTGATCGACGAGATAACGCCACGATAACGTGACCGCGTCAGCTCGACGAAATTTCGGTCGCCCTGCCGCACCCTTTTTTCGATGACGCGGCTCCAACCGACACGATAATCGTTTAGCTCGCGGTCCCATTCGTCGTAGGCAAAGGCCTCGTCGCCGGGTTCGAGCGCCTGTTCGGGCAGCTCGGCCTGGCTCCATACCTCAGAGCCGGTTATGTCGTCAGGCTCTCCCTCGTCGTCGAGGCTGTTCCATGCGTTGAACAGATCGCTGATGTCCTGTGCATCTTTCGGCCGCTCACGCTTAACCCGATCTTCAGTCACGGCCTCGCCGCTGTCTTTGTCCTCATAGGCGTAGTCGCCTTTTTCTTCCTGCTCGTCGGATTCGGCTTCCTGCGTCTGTTCGGACGTTATATTCTGAAACAGCGTGTAAACACGGCTGGTAGCCATCAGCGAATCAGCGACGCTCGCTTTCTCTATCGCGAGATATGACTCGATCACCGACTCGATCTCGGACGTGACCTGTCCGTAAAATCGTTTCGCATCGTCCGTCGCGCCGCCGCACAACGTTATCTGAAACAACAACTCGAACGGCACCTGGTGCGCGGGCACGTCAAAAATATATGGCCGGTGCTCTCGTAGGAGTTCCTTCATCAGGTCGAGGTCTTTTCTCAATCCGCGATAGGACGCCCGCAGACGCTTGTCGATCCGCGCGTTTTCCATCGTACTGAATATTTTCTTAGCAAGGCGCGGCTCGGGAAAGACGTTCAGGACCGCGCGGTAATCGGAGCCTCGCGGAAGTTTCCTGGCTTTTCGAGGTTCGGCGTCGAGCGCCGGTGCTCCCTTTTGCACATCTTCGATATACCCGGCCAGCGAAAACGCATCGAGCTGCTCGGCAGTCGCCTCGTAGAGATGCGATAGCGACGCAAATGCCGCTTTAAGCTCTCGCGAGTCCTGATCGAACGTGCCAAATTCGATCTGCCCCGCCCCGTGAGCAGCGAGGACTTTATATAGGCGAAAGTCCATCTCGTCGTCGTCAAATTCGGCCACCGACGCAGGAAGATAGATCGTCTTACCGTCGCCGATCCGCGATTGCTGCGGCATTGCCGACAGCGGTGAAACCTCGACCTCGCGACCCGTGAGACCTTCAATGTAGATCCGAAGAATATTCTGCACGGTCTCGAGCGTTAGCCCGAGTTTCGAGCGATGAAGGCGTTCGTTCGACCCGCGAGTCTCGAGAGCGAAATAACTGCGGCGTGATCTAAGCGACCCGCTCGCCGTCTGGTCGAGACCACGAAGTATCCAATCCTCAAATTGATCCAGCGAAACTTTAGCAAGCGCCTCCGGGCTCGACCGAAACGCTGCCAAAGCGCTCTCGGCGTCCTTTTCGGCTAGCTTCGAGATCAGGGATAGGATGCGCGCTATCGATCTTCCTTCAGCAGGATGCTTGCTCTTGACGGAGCGCGAGGCGGCCAGCCTGCCAAAGACTCCCGGAGACGAGCGAAGAAACGCGATCAGGACCGCGTTGCCATGGGCCGCGATCTGCTGGGCCAGTAACTGCCACTCGTCAAACGCCGCGGGTGCACTTCCCAAAACCGATGCACCGGATTCGACCAGATGGATCGTGACGCTGCCGCCAAACTCAAGAAATCGCTCGGCGGTCGCAAAGAGCTTGATCGCCTCCGCTCGCTCACCACCGTCGA
>Ga0105240_10014140_pt1 | contig 10904 bp, 5 predicted proteins | sample KBSC54metaG_FD_80426 | JGI IMG/M metagenome (GOLD analysis project Ga0105240, IMG submission 80426) | Corn rhizosphere microbial communities from Kellogg Biological Station, Michigan, USA - KBS C5-4 metaG | ecosystem: Host-associated > Plants > Roots > Rhizosphere > Soil | place: Michigan, USA...
AAAGCCGATGAGGAGCAGGGCAATGATGCCGCCTATCAACAATTTCTTTGTGGCCAGGGTCTCCCGGAGACAGACTTCCTGCAATTGTTTCTCCTTACTCAGCAGGGCGATCTGCTGTTCGAAGGCATAGGAGGCGAACTTACCTTTTAGCTGTTCATTGTTCACGCTGTCCTTCATGGTGTTGTAGCGTCTGTAATACGCATAAGCGCTGTCTGTATTTTTCGCCCTGTCGTAGACGGAATATAATATCTGGCAATTGTCGCGGATAAATTGGCGGGCTTTGAACTGTTCGGCGATGGCCAGGCTCTCTTTGGCATACCGGAAGGCGTCCTTGTCTTTTCCGAGGTTTGCGCTGGTCATGGAAAGGTCTTTCAATACCCGCATGATCTGGTTCCTATCGTTGAGCTGTCGCTGGAATACAAGGCTTTTTTCAAAATAATCCAGTGCCTGCTGGTTCTTTCCCTGCAAGAGGAAGTACTCACCTTTGCTGGCGAGCCAGGTCCTCAGGAGTGCTGGCGGCAGGGTGGTGGAATCGAAGGTATTGTAGTAATACAGTGCCGAATCGAATTGATGCAGATGGCTCAGCGTTTCGGCATAGGTCATGATCCTCCAGGCATAAAAAGCCTGAGGCTGGCCCAGGTGGAACCCGGCGTAGAAGTATTTTTTGGCGGTGTCGTAGTCATCTATCTGCATGAAGAGTTCCGCCAGCTCAAAATATTCGCTGGCTATATGTTCGGGGAGGTTGGCATCTTCGGCCTTTTGTATGCATTGACGGTATATTTCGAATGCCTTTTCGTAGTTGCCTCCTTCCCGATGGGCACAGCCGATGAGGGAAAGGTTCTTGATGACGCCGGTGATGTCGCCTGCCCGTTGTGCATATTCCTGGCCTCGTTGAAGGTAATGGATGGCTTCTTCAAACCGGCTTTGGGCGAAGATGGCGAATCCGAGGGCATAATAAGCCAGGGTGATATGATCTTTGTCGGGGGTACGATCGAACCAGTTCAGGGCCTCGCGTGCCTGGCTTTCGCTGAGAATGAAATTATTGGTAAAGTTGAGGGTGTACAGGGATTTGCAGGCTGTGGCAATGGCGATGCCGTGGATATCGTTTGCCTGGCGGGCTTCTTCCATGGCGCGGTCTGCATACCAGCCGGACGAGTCCATCCAGCGGCTGGCGCAAAATTCGTAATGCTGTATCAGGCTGTCGATCCTGTGTTTGACAAAGGATGTCCCCGGCTGTGCCTGGGTGGCAAGGCGGCAAGCGGCAAAAAATATGATAAGCAATGACTTTCGCACCTCTAAAATTAGGTAAAGGTTGGCGGAAAAAAGAACCGTCTGTCCCTGGAATTGAGCCGTTGGCGGGCTGGGGGTGCGGATGGAGGGGGGGATTGAGCCGTTGGGGGCCCTTTGGCGAAGGAGGGATGCCATTTAGATTGCGCGGACCTGAAGGTCCTTAGGAATTTACGGCTTATGATGGCCCTGACGGGCTCTTCGCACACCGAGGACGGTGTGCGAAGTGGGGGGAAAACTTGTCTATCCGGCCAATGGTAAATAATGTAAATTGCCGTTTCACTATAAATCTACCATTATGATAAAGCTACAAGTAATAGGAAATCTGGGTAAGGATTGTGTCACCAATACTGTGAATGGGAAAAATGTGATCAATTTCAATGTGGCACATACCGAGAAGTTCCGTGACGCACAAGGCAATCAGAAGGATAAGACCATTTGGGTAGAATGCGCTTATTGGACAGACCGTACCGGTATCGCTCCCTATCTTAAAAAAGGAACACAAGTATACGCTGAAGGAACGCCTGAAGTAAGGACCTATCCTAAGAACGACGGGACCCAGGGGGTATCGTTGACCTTACGTGTGCAGACTGTTCAGCTGCTGGGCAGCCGTGGATCTGAAGGTGGTGGTTATGGCGGTGGTTCTGAAGGAGGTTATGCTTCTCAGAGCGCACCTGCTTCCCGTGTGCCTGCACCGGGGGATATCACCGAGCCTATCGATGATCTGCCGTTCTAAAGAAATTGAAAGACTAATTGGCCGCGGCCAATCGGAGACCCCAGTCTATCGACTGGGGTTTTTTGTCAATAGTACTGCGTCGGCAACAATCGCGCCGTCTGCTCCTTTGTTACTGATGGTCACATAGTTATCCATTCCTCGTTCCAGCGGGTATTTTCCGCATTCCACCCACTCTCCAGAGGTTTGTCCTTCCACCCGAAGCTTTCCGGTAGGGATCTCTGCTTCCGTGATCTTTCCGCCGGCGGATATGGCGATGGTAGTGATACGGCTGGCGTTTTGGATCTTGGGGACGTAGATATATAAGGTATAGGTCCCGGAGGTGGTTACGGGGATATTGAAGCGTACCTGTCTGAAGGACTGGTCCTTATGCTTTTGATCGTCTGTCAGTCCGGGCGTTAGACCGCACGTCAGCCTGGAGAAGCCATAGCTGTCCTGCCTGTCAAGGGTCCATTCTCCTTCCACCGTCACCCCAGTGGTATCATCATTGTCGACCAGTATTTCCGGTGTGCTGCCGTCCGCCAGGGGATCATTCCGAAGGGTATCCCGTATAGCGGCTGCATCCACTTCCTGGACGGGGATATGACGATCGATGGCCGTTGCAGCGGCAATGGCGGCGGACTGTCCCAGCTCCATAAAGACCGGTTCCATTCTTATGGAGCCATAAGCGATGTGGCTGGCCGAGAGGCAGACGGGGACCAGCAGGTTGCGGCACTCCTCTGTTTTGGGGATCAGCGCGCGGTAGGAGATGGGGTAAGGGGGGAATCCTCCGACCTGAACGTCGCCTTCGTTCTTTACCATTCCATTCACAACGATGCGTTGACAGTTATGGGAGTCCATCGTATAAGCCGCCAGGCCGACACCGTCCGTCACGGTGGCCCTCCCTTCGCAGTTGGCCTGTGTCATGATATAAGCTCCCTTCATCCGCCTGGCTTCGCGCACATATAGCTGCGGGGTCCAATGATCGTTGTCGGTGTATTCATCCCTGGGATAGCCCCATTCCAGCATCAGGGTCCGTAAATGAGGGGGCATACGCTGGTCGTGTCCGATGAAGTATAGCAGTCCTTTTGTATAGACGGTATGTGCCTCCGCGATCTTTTTTCTTGTACCGTAATCCGCCTCGGGATAGGCGTAGTTCATACCGATGATATCCGTTGAAAATGGACCGTTGTTGTTGATATCCGTCTTGTGGTTTGGCAGCAGGTCGAATTTGAGGAATCCCCAAAGGTTTTCTGCGGGCCTTTTTTCCAGCAATCGTGGCAGCAGCTCGTAACGAGTGGGATCGTATCCTGCTGGCCGGGTGATCGGAATGCGGTTGGCCGGGTCGTTGGTAAGACAGATCCGGTAATTGTAGCTCTGCACTTTTTTGTCGCCTTCACCCTGTTGTCCCGGGGGTTGGGGGCTGATGCCCCATAGGAGACCGCTGGAAGGATCTCCCGGTGTCTTGTAGGGATCGATGCCATCGGGGAACTGGTGTTTGTCCCTTTGCTGGATGCCGTTGTAGGTTTCGTTGTAGAGTACGTTGGCTTCGCGGCCAACTGTGTAGGAAACACCTGCCAGGGCCATAAGGTCGCCTTCGTAGCTGCAGTCGATGAATATTTTGGCCTTGATGGTGCGGGGTGAGAGGGGTGGGCCTGATGGTTTTGGGGAGGCGGCGTTAGCCAGGCCTGATGACGCCAGCGAAATGGAAGTGATGGTGGCTGCCTGTTTTGTGGCCCTGATGATATGATAATCGTAGAGGACCTTTATGTTGGCATCCTGTATATATTGTTTAAAGATATCTTCGGCCACGTGGGGCTCGAAGACCCATTGTTCGAACTTGCCGTAATGCCGTCCCACGCGGCGATAGAAGTCGAGCGAGAGACCTTTTATCGCATATTTATTACCGATGTCGGTGTAGCCCAGGCCGCCGGAGCTCAGTCCGCCCGGGTGATGGCCGGGCTCCACGAGCAGGACGCTTTTGTGCATTCTGGCGGCGGTATAGGCTGCGATGACACCTGCGGAGGTGCCGCCATATACGCAGATGTCGTAATCTGTCTGGGCGAAGCTGCGGCCGGCGATCAAATGTTCCACTTCTGCGCGGGTGACGGGTTTGTGCTGATCGTCTATGTTTATGACATACAGGTAGCCTTTTTTTGCCGGTGTAGACAGCCAGGCGTTGACAAGGTTCAGCTGCTCGCTTACCAGGGGGTGTCCGCTGGTTGGGTTCCAGAGCTCCTTTGCGCACAGGCATCCCATTGTTGGAGTGAGAGGGTAGAAGGGCATGGCTTTAAAGAATTCGGGGTCGATGGTTGTGCCGTGGGCGATGATCTCGGTCCGGCCGATGTGACCTGCTGTCCAGGCTTCCATCATGGGGGTATAAGTTTGCCAGTCGGGGGGGAGGAGCTGAAGATACATTTGAAGGGAGTCGAGTGGGGGCGAGGGCATGCTGGAGTCGGTGATCTGCGGCCGGGCTGTTGCTGTGTCCTGGTGGTAATATTTATCCCAGGAGCCTTCGAAGGGCAGTAACTGTTGAAGATTTGGCGTGGGACCGATGAAGCTGGTCTTCGAGATATCCGTCCCCTGGATGCTGTATACCCCCTGGGGGGTGCTGCCGTTGGTGATGAAATAAGGAAGATCGGAACCGCTGCGGGCCAGCTGTTCGAATACCTGTATCCTGCCCTGTGCGTCTTTGATGAATTGCCCGTCCTCTCCCTGTACGATGGCCATCCCGGGATAATTTCTGTCCCAACGCTGAAAGGAGTAGATCGTCTTTTGTTTTTTGGCACGTTGATATGCAAAAAGGGAGGACAGGTCCGGCGTCCGGGATCGTTGCAGAGCGGCATGATAGCTGACGAAATTTGCCAGCTCCTGTAAGACCGGTATCGTGTCATAGTCTGGGAATTTTTCCACCATCCTAATCTTTATTGCATTGCTGTTGCCTGTCCCGGTGTCGACGCGATACAGGTAGGCGGCGCAGAGGGAGAACAGTTTGGGATCCGACTCGTTGTCGAGGATGGACTGTATCTGGTGGACGTAGTGTCGTGGGGCGACGGCATATACTGCTTCGAGAAAAGCTTTTTTTGTATCATAGGACAGTGTGCTGTAACCATGGAACAATGTGTCAAAACCTGCTGCCACCTGTGGGGAGTAGATAAGGAACTGGGAGATGGCCCAGCATGAGGACATATATTTATCCTCGGAATTGCTGTCCAGCGGCAGGCTCATATTGTATCCCGTGATACGTTCCCGCAGGTCCTTTTCCAATGCCACCCGTTTCTGGTACAACACTGCCTGTGAATAAATGTCTTCCCTACGTGACTGTGCGGAGGCTGTGTGGGCAAGTGCTGTCAGCAGGAGTACGGCGATCAACATGCGTGTCATGCTATTCATACTGTAAATCTAAAAAAACCCTTAATTTCAACCCTTTATATTTTAAGGGAACACTCATTATTGGACCACACAAAACATTCATCATGAACAAACTGACAGTAGTACCATTGCTTTGCCTCTCGGCGCTTATGTTCCTTGCCTCCTGTGGCAGTCAGCAGGGGACGGGAGACGCACAGGATTCCACCTCAAAGAAAAATGATTCGACACCTTCTGTCGCCAAGGATTGGAAGATAGGCGTTCAATTGTGGACATTCCATTATGTCTCATTTGATACGGCGCTTGCCAAGGCTGACAGTGCAGGAGTCAAATACCTGGAAGCTTTTCCGGGCCAGCCTCTGGGCGCCGGCATGAAAGGAAAGTTCGGAACCGACATGACGCCTGAAGAAAGGGCAAAAGTCAAGCAGCTGCTGCAGTCCCATGGACTGAGCATCGTAGCCATGGGTGTTATCACACCTAAGACCATCGATGAATGGAAGAAATATTTCGATCTGGCCAAGGAGTTTGGACTCAGCTATATCACGGCGGAGCCGTTAAAGGATCAGTGGAATGCCATCGACAGTCTGGCGGGCGCTTATGGCATCAAGGTGGCCATCCACGATCATCCCAGGCCGAATCCATACTGGCATCCTGATTCCGTGCTGGCGGCAGTGCAGGGTCATCCCAATATCGGCTCCTGTGCCGACGTAGGGCACTGGGCGCGTAATGGACTCGATCCGGTGGAATGTCTCAAGAAACTGGAAGGACATATCTTCGGCGTGCACCTGAAGGACATCGACTCCCTTGGCAATACCAGGGCAGGCGACCTGGTAGTGGGCACCGGCAAGATCAATTTCCCACCTATCTTCAGCGAGCTGGCCCGTCAGAAGTTCAACGGGATGTTCTCTATTGAAAGAGAGAATAACTGGTACAACAATGTGCCGGATGTGATCGCGACGGTGAAGTACTTTAAGGAGCAGACAAGTAAACTTTAATATTTTTAGACCCCGGCCTGATGGCCGGGGTAATTTTTATGGAATACAATAAGCTATTAGCTTTTACTATTGCTGTTTTTGAAAAGATAGGCTGTTCGGCGAAGGATGCCCATACTGCGGCTATTGCCTTGCTGAGCGCGGACCTCCGTGGTATCGATTCGCATGGGGTAGCCCGTCTGATCGGATATGTACGGCTGTGGGAAGCCGGAAGGGCCAATACGACTCCCAACATAAAGATCATTCATGAGACCCCCAGCACGGCTGTGGTGGATGGTGATAGCGGGCTCGGGTTGGTGGTGGCTCCCTATGCTATGCAGGTGGCCATTGAAAAAGCCAGGAATGTGGGCACGGGTTGGGTCAGCGTGCAACACTCCAATCATTTTGGGATTGCGGGCTATCATGCGCTCAAAGCTGTCGAACAGGATATGATCGGCATAGCCATGACCAATGCCAGCGCCCTGGTAGCGCCTACCTTTTCCATCGAACGGATGCTCGGCACCAATCCCATATGTGTGGCCGTTCCCGCGGGAGAGGAGTCCCCTTTTGTGGCCGACCTTGCCACGACCACGGCTGCCAACGGCAAGCTGGAGATCCTGCAACGGAAGAATGAAGAAGCTCCCCTGGGCTGGATACAGGACAAGGATGGTCATCCGACGACGGATGCTCATGCGTTGAAGAACGGAGGGGCTTTGCTGCCGCTGGGAGGCGACCGGGATCATGGCAGCCATAAAGGGTATGCTCTTGGTGCGGTAGTAGATATATTTTCGGCTGTTCTCAGCGGCGCGAATTATGGACCCTGGGTACCGCCTTTCCCTGCCTTTATACCCATGCCAACCGGCATGCCCGGGAAGGGTATCGGGCATTTTTTTGGGGCCATGCGTATCGATGCCTTCCGTCCTGCAGGTGAGTTCAAGCAGCATATGGACAATTGGATCCGGAGATTCCGTTCCGCCACGCCTGCCCCGGGGCAGGAGAAGGTGCTGATCCCCGGTGATCCTGAGCGGGAAATGGAAGCCGAGCGGCTTGCCAACGGCATACCCCTGCTGGCGCCGGTGATAAATGACCTGAAAGGGCTGGCTGAGAAGCTGGGTGTGGAGTTTCCCGCATATTGACCGGGGCGTTTTTTTTGTCTATTTTCACGTCCATGTCACTCCTTTCAGCCCCAAGACCTGTCCGTCCTGTTTTATTGCACTATATTTTCCTTTTTACAGGGCTGGTATTTTTTCACGCGGGATCCAGTCAGACATTGATCACTACCGTTGCCGGAATGGCCGATCAGGCAGGATTTACGGGGGATGGGGGTCAGGCTACAAATGCAAGGCTGAATTTCCCGGAGGGGTTGTGTTTCGATCCCGCCGGCAACATGTATATCGCCGACTACTATAACAACCGTGTGCGGAAGGTCGATGGACATACGGGTATTATCAGCACGATAGCGGGTAATGGCGTTTCAGGGTTCTCAGGAGACGGAGGACCTGCGGTCAACGCCTCTTTTAATCATCCCTACCGGCTGTTCGCGGATGGGAGTAACCATTTATATATTTCGGACTATGACAATCTCCGGGTCCGGATGGTGGACCTGGGGACCGGAGTTATCAGCACTATCGCGGGGGATGGCACGCAGAACTATGTGAATGGGGGCCCTGCTGTCAGCGGAGGTATGTTGCCGTATGCCTTTGCGATGGATAAGGCGGGCGATCTGTATATCTCGCAGCACAATCCCCCGTTGGCGACCAATACCGGAAATATCATCAGCAAGCTGAATATGAAAACGGGTATTATCACTACCGTGGCAGGGAATCAGGGATTCGGTTTTGGCGGTGATGGCGGTCCAGCCTTGAATGCCACTCTTTGGAACCCGACCGGAATGGCGTTCGACGCATCCGGCAATCTGTATTTTGCCGACCAGAACAATAGTCGCGTCAGAAGGATCGATGCTTCCACAGGGATCATCACCACTGTCGCGGGGGGCGGTACGATCACGATGCCGTCCGATGGAGTGAAGGCTCTGGATGTCATGATGAACAATCCATTAGATGTGCTGGTGGATGCCAACGGGGACATCCTTATCAGTGACGAAAATGCCGAGCGGATAAGGAAGGTGGATATGAAAACGGGCACGATGAGCACCATCGTGGGTACCGGCTATGTGGGTACCGGACCCGATTGTGTTTCGCCTACCAGCGAAACGTTGAACGACTGTATACAGATGGCATTTGATGGACAGGGCAATCTGCATTTTTGCGAGGGTGCGGCCCATCGGGTCCGTAAAGTATTTACCGCCACGACGACCAATGCCAGCATCAGTATTTCAACGACTGACAACCCCACGTGTACAGGCGCTACGGCCATCTTCACCGCCCAGGTGACCAATGGTGGCAGCGGAAGGGCCTATCAATGGAAGGTCAACGGACAGCCCGATGGCGGCAATTCACCTACATATGCTTCTACCTTCCATGACGGGGATATCGTTTCCTGCGAGCTCAACTATACTGCGGCGGGTACGTGTGGGGCTGCATCCACTGTAAAAAGCAATACGATCACCATACATGTCAGCGCCCTGGCGACACCTGCCGTCAGCATATCGACACCTTATACTACGATCTGTTCCGGAGGGAGCGCGGAGTTTACGGCGACGGCTGTTGCCGCGGGGGTCAGTCCGGTGTACCAATGGCTGGTCAATGGCAACCCTGTGGGTAGTAATACGGCCGCCTACACTGCTGTGGGGCTGGCGGATAATGATGTGGTGCAATGCCGGGTGACCGCGGACCCGACGGCCAAATGTACCTCCCAGGCTGCAGTGACCTCCGCACCTGTCACGATGAAGGTCCTTTTACAGGCCAGTCCTGTCATCCAGGTCAGCGCCAGCACGCAGCAGATCTGTCCAGGCGATGATGTGCTATTTACCGCTGCCGTACAAAATGCGGGGGATGGTTATTCTTTTCAATGGCTGGTGAACGGAAGCAAGGTAGGGGAGAATAAAGATGTCTATAGCAATGCCACGCTTCAGGATGGAGATGTCATCAGCTGTGCATTGACGCCAGGCAGCAATACCTGTATGACGGGGCAGCAGGTAAGTTCCAACAAGACCATTATTTCTGTGCGGAAACTACCTCCTATAGTGCTGGGGTTTGCGGATACGACAGTCCTGCCGGGTGCGAAAGTGCAATTAAGCGCAGCCATTCAGGGTACTGTCCAGACATGGCAATGGAGTCCAGCCGGCGAAGTGAGCGATGCTTTTTCGCTGACCCCCATTACTGTTCCCATGACCCAAACCACGAGTTTCAGGATCACCGTGTATTCAACGGAAGGTTGTGTTACTTATAAAGAAGCCCTTGTCCGGGTGTTTTATAAGCTGTCGATGCCGAACAGTTTTACGCCGAACGGGGATGGGCGGAATGATGTATTCAGGATACCACCGTCTGTCACGTTGGATCTGGAGCAGTTTGACGTCTTTGACAGGTGGGGCAACAGGGTGTTCAGCACCAAGGATATAGGCAAGGGTTGGGACGGGACCTGGAAAGGGCAGGAATGTGCTCCCGGCGTCTATGTTTATATAATAAAAGGCAAGACCGTCAAGGGAGAGGTCCTTTCTAAAGGGACAGTGATCCTGGTGAGGTAATTTTGAAAATTTCTAAGCTGACAGGGTGTATCTTTGCCATCCCAAAAAATGGAAGAATGACCTCCACCTCTGGTGGAAGCCATTTGGCCATTGAAAAGACAAACGAGAACAAATGAAAGTCATGAAATTCGGAGGCACATCCGTCGGTAAACCCGAACGCATGCGCCAGGTAAGCCAGCTGATCACCAAGGATAAAGAGGCAACGATCGTCGTATTGAGCGCGCTCAGCGGCACCACCAATGCACTCGTCGAGATCGGCAATTCCATCGCATCCGGCGACCGTGAGGTTGCCCGCCAGCAGATAGAAAAGCTGGAAGCGCATTACCAATCCTTTATAAAGGAGCTGGTCAAGGGGGAAAAGGGACTTGCCAAAGCAAAAGCCATCGTGGCCGAGCACTTCGAATTTCTCACCATCATTCTCCGCATATCGTTCAGCGAGGCGTTGAGCAAGGACATACTGGCACAGGGCGAGCTCCTGTCCACGAAGCTCTTCTCCGTATTCCTGGAAGAGAATGGCATCGATCATATACTGCTTCCTGCCCTGGAGTTCATGAGCATCGACAGTCATGACGAACCCCAGGTAAACAGCATCAAGACCAAGCTGGGGCACCTGCTGCAGCAACACCGAAACACCACGCTCTTTATCACCCAGGGCTATATCTGCCGCAATGCGCGCGGAGAAGTGGACAACCTGAAAAGAGGTGGCAGCGACTATAGCGCCTCCCTCATTGCAGCTGCCATCAATGCCACCGTCTGTGAGATCTGGACGGACATCGACGGGATGCATAACAACGATCCCCGTGTCGTTAAAAAGACCTTCCCCATCGAGCAGCTGAGCTTTGAAGAAGCCGCGGAGCTGGCCTATTTTGGGGCCAAGATCCTTCACCCTGCCAGCATCTGGCCTGCGCAATTTTATAAA
>Ga0105240_10014141_pt1 | contig 10904 bp, 11 predicted proteins | sample KBSC54metaG_FD_80426 | JGI IMG/M metagenome (GOLD analysis project Ga0105240, IMG submission 80426) | Corn rhizosphere microbial communities from Kellogg Biological Station, Michigan, USA - KBS C5-4 metaG | ecosystem: Host-associated > Plants > Roots > Rhizosphere > Soil | place: Michigan, USA...
CGGATTCTCGCGATGGACGCGGCGAATGGTCTGGCGGACGTCGTGATCGGCTTCGGACGTGACGGTACACGTGTTCAGGACGACCAGTTCGGCGGACGCGCGGTCGCCGGAAGCTTCGAGTCCTTTGGCGGCTAGGAGCGATTCCAGAGCGGCGCCGTCGGCCTGCGTGGCACGGCATCCGAAATTTTGTACGAAGTATTTCCCCACCTCATTTGATTATACGGGGCTGGTGCGTTTAGCGTCGCGGTAAGGATGGCCGTTACCGGTTCACCCCCCGCACAGACCCGTGCTTGCGCCGCTACCGCACACTGTTCTTACCTTGGATGTGACCCCTTTCGGTGTCTGGCGTCGAAACGAACGTCCGGAAAAGCATGCGTCAAGTGAGGATGGGTAACCAGCGGTCGAGGACTGGCCCTAGCTTCTCCCAAGTGGGTCGCCGTTGACTCCGCTGGCTCAGCGTTCTGAACCACAGGCGCGCCACTCGGTGCCGGAACCGCGACAGCATCGGCACGTTTCCCGGCACCGCATGGTATTGGTAGTAAACGCGCAGCACGCTCTGCAGCCCTTCTCCGACCTGCTGAATCCCCGACTGCACGCCGGTTTATCCCGACGATTGCGCTTGCTGACGCGCGCGGCTCCGAGGGGGGCGCAGCATAAAAAAAACGCCGGCGATTGCTCGCCGGCGTCTTCAATCCAATGGGATTTCAGCTTAGACTTGCGGTTTGGCCTTGGCCAGCTTCTCGCGCTGTTCTTTGAGCACGGCCTTGCGGCTGAGCTTGATTTTGTTGCCTTCCAGCGCCAGCACCTTTACCAGGATCTGATCGCCTTCTTTCAACTCGTCACGGACGTCGCGGATGCGGTTCTCGGCGATCTCGCTGATGTGCAGCAGACCGTCGGTGCCCGGGAAGATTTCGACAAACGCGCCGAACTCGACCAGACGAACCACCTTGCCCAGATAGATCTTGCCGACCTCGGCAGTCGCCGTGATATCGGTGATGATCTGGATAGCCTTGTTGGCCGATGCTTCGTCCGCCGAAGCTACGTGCACGGTACCATCGTCCTCGACATCGATCTTCACGCCAGTCTGCTCGATGATCCCGCGGATCACCTTGCCGCCTGGTCCAATCACGTCGCGAATCTTATCGGTCGGAATGTGCAGGGTGTAAATACGAGGCGCGTACTGCGAAATCGCCTTCTTCGGCGCCGGCACAGCCGCGTACATCTTGTCGAGGATATGCATGCGGCCCTGCCGCGCCTGCTCGAGCGCTTCCTTCATGATCGCGATCGTCACAGCCGGGACCTTGATATCCATCTGCAGCCCGGTGATGCCCTCGCGCGTTCCGGCGACCTTGAAATCCATGTCGCCGTAATGATCTTCCGCGCCCGCGATGTCGGTCAGGATGGCGTACTCGCTGCCTTCCAAAACCAGGCCCATGGCGATGCCGCCGACGTGCGAGGCCAGAGGAGCGCCCGCATCCATCAGCGCCAGCGAAGCGCCGCAGACCGTGGCCTGCGAACTGGAACCGTTCGATTCCAGAATGTCGCTCACGACGCGCATCGTGTACGGGAAGACGTCCTCACCGGGAATCAGCGCCGTCAACGACCTTTCGGCCAGAGCGCCGTGCCCGATCTCACGCCGTCCCGGACCGCGCATGAAGCCGACTTCGCCCACGCTGAACGGCGGGAAATTGTAATGCAGCATGAAGCGCTTCGACGCCTCGCCCGGCTCCAGGAGCTCGATCCGCTGCTCGTCGTCTTTCGTGCCGAGCGTGACCGTGACCAGCGCCTGCGTTTCGCCGCGCGTGAAGAGCGCCGAACCGTGCGTGCGCGGCAGGACGCCCGTCTCGACCGTGATCTGGCGGATCTCGTCGAACTTGCGGCCGTCCGGACGACGGTGGTTCTTCAGCATTTCGTCGCGGAAGATGCGTTCCTTCAGCGCGTCGTAGCACTTGGCGGCCTGGTCCTTGGTTTCGTCGGACTGGGCTTCCAGCACTTTCTTCTTGAGAGCGTCGACGCGGGCATAGCTCTCGATCTTTTCGTACTTCTGCGTGTTCAACGCATCAGTGAGATCGGCGCGAATCTCGGCCGCGATGTTGTCGTAGATCGCCTGATCCAAAGGCGGCGTGGTGAATTCACGCTTCTTTTTGCCCACCGCCGTGACCAGTTCGCGGATGCCGGCGGCGATCTTGCGGCAGCAGTCATGGCCAAACTCGATCGCGCCCAGGACGTCCTCTTCGGACACCTGCTGCGCGCCGGCTTCCACCATCACGATGCCTTCTTCGGTCCCGGCAACGACGATGTTCAGCTTGGACTCCCGGCCTTCCGTGTAAGTCGGATTGGCCAGGTACTTGCCGTCTCTCATGCCGATCCGCACGCCGCCGAGGACATACGGAAACGGAATATCGGAGATGGCCAAGGCCGCCCCCGCGCCGGCGATGGCCAGCGAATTGGGATCCTGCTCGGGATCGGCCGACAACACCATCGCGATGATCTGCGTCTCGTTCATGAACCCTTCGGGGAACAACGGACGGATCGGGCGATCGATGAGGCGGCTGGTGAGAACTTCTTTTTCGGAGGGACGACCCTCACGTTTGATAAAGCCACCCGGAATCTTTCCGGCGGCGTAAGTGTATTCACGATAATCCACGGTCAACGGGAAGAACCCCGCGCCGGGCTTTGGCTGGTTAGCCATGCAGGCGGTGACGAGAACAACTGCGTCACCGGAACGAACGACTACCGAGCCGTTCGCCTGTTTGGCCACTCTACCCGTTTCCAGGGTAATGGTGCGGCCACCCAGGTCAATTTCAACTGTGTGCGACATTTTTTCAAAACCTCAATCACGAATGAGCGATCCATCGGGACCGCCGTTCGAGAATGGAGTTGACAGGATGGACAGGCAAATGCGCCCGCCCAATAATAGGGAATGGAATCGAAAGCACCCGCAATTCCACGGATGAACCAGGGCTGCTCTCGACGAATGGACTAGCGGCGGATGCCCAAACGTGCCAGTACAGCCTTATAACGCTCTGGGTCCGTATCGCGCAGGTACGTCAGAAGCCGGCGACGCTTAGCGACCAATGTCAGCAGCCCTTTGCGGGAGCCGTGGTCCTTTTTATGCGTCTTGAAATGCTCTGTAAGCATGGAAATCCGGGTGCTCAGCAGTGCAATCTGTACTTCTGGTGACCCCGTGTCGGTTTTGTGGCGCTGATTTGTAGAAAAAATCTGCCGCTTTGCTTCAATCGCCAGTGCCATTCTAGGGGTAATGCTCCTTGTCTTCTCTTAATCTCGTTTTGGTACTTAAACAGAATACCACAGGTCAACAGGCGGTTTCCCACGCACAGATTCCCCCATCAAAAGACCTGGAAGCAGAAGACCCGCTGCGGCTCGCCGGCCGTGAGCACGTACTCGCCGGGCTCCAGAGTGTCGGCCACCGCGACTTTCCAAACGCCGCTGGCAAGTTTCGTGCCTTCCATGTGCAGAACCTCGGAACCGCTGGTGGTAAATTCCCGCCGTCCGCCCTTCGATTCCATCTTGTGAAGCTGAAGCTGGTCGGGCGCCAGTTTGTCCGCCTTTATAAAGAAGATGGGCAGCGACAGCGGCGTTTTGGTCCGCGACTCGGCGCCGTCCACGACGTACACCGCGCCTTCCTTGCGCGCCTGCGCGGTCTCGGTGGGGATGAGCGTAGATGCCTGTTTGATGTAGGGCAGATCGGTCTGGGCGGGAATCTGCGCCTCCGCAAGGAGGGCGACCGCAAGCCCCAACGTCCACAAGCGCACCATAACGGTTATGATAGGCAAACGATGCAACGTTTGCAGCCTGACCTCGCCCCTATCTCCGAAGCGGTGACCGACGGTGTCCGCGTCGAGGTAATTGCCCGCCATGCGGCGGAGAATTCCAGGCCGGATCAGGGGGAATGGGTCTTCCAATATACCGTCCGAATCACGAATCAAAGCAGTGAGACTGTGCAGTTGATCAGTCGCCACTGGATCATCACCGACGCATTCGAGCATGTAGAGGAAGTGCGCGGTCCCGGCGTTGTCGGCGAGCAGCCGACTCTGGCGCCCGGCGAATCGTTCAAGTACTCCTCGTGGTGCCCGCTGAAAACGCCCACGGGAATGATGCACGGGACATATCAGATGGTCCGCCCGGGAGGCGAGTCCTTCGAAATAGAGATCGCCCCGTTCGGATTAAAAGCGCGCTATACGGTGCACTAAGCCAGTTCCGGATCGCCGACCGCTGCCCGCGTGAAGAAGCTCAGCGCGTTATCGCCTTGCTTCACCACGCGTGTCCGCTCCAGTGCGCCGTAGGATTCCGCCAGCGAGTGTCGCACCGAGTGCTGCACTACAACCAGTTCCGGCGATCCCTCCGCCAACAACTCCATCGCCGCCGTGTACTCGCGCTCCATCTCATACGGAGGATCCAGGAAGACCAACTCCGCCGCGCATCGCTTGAGACTCAGCAGCACCGGACCCGCGATCACCGACGCTCGCGGACCCACCTGCAGCGATGCCAGATTCTCGCGGATCGCCTCCACCGCTGTCCGATTCTTCTCCACGAAAAACGCATGCCGCGCGCCGCGACTGAGCGCCTCGATCCCCACGGCGCCCGTTCCCGCATACGCATCGAGAAAAGTCGCGCCTTCGATCCGCGTCTGCAAAATATCGAACAGCGTCTCGCGTAGCCGGTCGGGTGTGGGCCGCGTCGCCACCCCGGGGATGCTCTTCAGCCGCCGCGATCGAAACTCTCCCGCAATCACCCGCATCAGCCCACCGTCACCAATCCATACCGCCGCTGCCAATGATCGCGGATGTACGCCACGGCCTTTCGCAGATCGTCTTCCGACGGCGGCTTGGCGATGAAATCCACCGCCTCGCGCCGCGCGATTTCCAGAATCTCGCCATCGCGCAGAATGTTCGCTACCCGCAGACTCGGCAGCCCCGATTGCTTCGTCCCGAAAAATTCCCCGGGACCCCGCAGCTTCAAATCCATCTCCGAAATGTAGAACCCGTCCGTCGATTCCACCAGCGTGCGGATCCGGTGCTTCGCCGTGTCGTTCATTTTTTCCGTCACCAGGATGCAATAGCTCTGCGCCGCGCCGCGCCCAACACGCCCGCGCAACTGGTGCAATTGCGAGAGGCCGAACCGCTCGGCCTGCTCGATCACCATCACGCTGGCATTCGGCACGTCCACGCCGACCTCGATCACGGTCGTCGAAACCAGGATCTGCACGCGCCCCGCCTTGAACTCCTGCATGACGCGCTCTTTTTCATCGGAGCCCAGGCGTCCGTGCATCAGCCCGACCGAGAGCGTCGGAAAGACTTCCTTCGACAGGTGCTCGTACATCTGCTGCGCGGCCTTCATGGCCTGCGTTTCCGATTCCTCGATCACCGGGTACACCACGTACGCCTGCCGCCCCTCGTCCACCTGCTGCTTGAGAAAACTGTACACCGCCTCCACGCGATCGCTGGTCGCATGTTTCGTCACGATCGGCTTGCGGCCGGGCGGCAGTTCGTCGATGACGGAAACGTCCAGGTCGCCATACAGCGTCATGGCCAGCGTGCGCGGAATGGGCGTCGCGGTCATCACCAGCACGTCGGGATGCACGCCCTTTTGGAGCAGCCCGAGCCGCTGCATGACGCCGAACCGATGCTGCTCGTCCACAATCGCCAGGCCCAGTTTCCTGAACTCGACGTCTTTCTCCAGGATGGCGTGCGTCCCGATGACCACGTGCGCCAGCCCTTCGGCGATCAGCTTCTTGAGTTGGACCTTTTCCCGCGCCGTGAACGACCCGGTCAACAGCAGCGTCACGTATCCCAGCTTCGAGAAGATCTGCTTGAAGTACAGCCCGTGCTGCGTAGCGAGAATTTCCGTCGGCGCCAACACCGCCACCTGATAGCCGTTCTCGATGGCGATCACCGCGGCCTCGGCCGCCACGATCGTCTTTCCGCTTCCCACGTCGCCCTGCATCAGGCGATTCATCGGACGGGGCGCGCTCATGTCCTCCGCGATCTCCTTGAGCACGCGCTTCTGCGCGCCCGTGGGCTTGAACGGCAGCATCGTCTTGATCTGCTCGCGGACACGCTCGTTCAGTTCGAAGGCGATGCCCGGCAGCGTCCGCGCCTTGCTGCGCTTCAACGCCACGCCGCACTCCAGCCAGAAAAATTCCTCGAAGATGAGGCGGAACTGGCCCGGCGACCGGAAGGAATTCAGCAGCCGCAGGTCGCTGTCCGCCGGTGGAAAATGCACCTCGCGGATCGCCTTCCACCGCTCCGGCAGTTTCAGCCGGTCGCGCAAATACCGCGGCAGGACATCCGGCTCGGGCGTGACCTCTTGCAGTATGCGATGCGTGATGGTGCGCAGCACGCGCGTTGTCATTTTGCCCGCGCCTTCGTAAATGGGCACCACGCGGCCGACATGCAGTGCCGCTTCGCCGTCCTCATCATCGGCCGACAGGACCTCGAATTCCGGATGCAGCATCGTGAGCTCGCCCGAGTAGCTGTCGAACTCCACCTTGCCGAACAGGGCCAGCTTCATGCCTTCCGTGATGACGTTGGCCAGGTATCCGCCGTGAAACCACTTCCCCACGAGAATGGCTCGCGACGCATCGCTGAAGCGCGCCTCGAATAGCCCCAGGTTGCGCTTCTTGAATCCCGACATTTTGGTCGAGATCACGTCGGCGATCACGGTGGCCATTTCGCCGGGCGCGAGTTGCGCCACCGTCTTCATATTGCTGCGGTCTTCGTAGCGGAAAGGAACGTACCCCAGCAGGTCCTCCACCGTGACCAGTGCCTTGGCCTGCAGCATCGCGGCCCGCGCGGGTCCGACGCCTTTGACATATGTGAGGGGGGTTGAGAGATCCAAAACTATCCTCAGTGTACAATGCGGTCATCGTGAACCTTTCTCTGCTACTCGCGGCCGCGTTGCGCATCGGCATTATCGGCACCGACACCTCGCACGTCCCGGCCTTCACAGAGGCCCTCAACGAACAAGGCATGCATGTGGTCGCCGCGTATAAAGGCGGCAGCAAGGACGTGGAAAGCAGCGCCACTCGCGTCGACAATTTCGCCAAGCAAATCGCGGACAAGTACAACGTCGAAATCGTGCCCGACATTCCGACCCTGCTGTCGAAAGTCGATGCCGTGCTGATCGAGAGCGTGGATGGGCGCGTCCATCTCGAGCAGGCGCGCCAGGTGATCGCGGGGCACAAGCCTTTCTTCATCGACAAGCCGCTCGCGGCGACGTACGAGGATGCCCGCGAAATCGCGCGACTCGCGAAGGCGGCCGGGGTGCCGTGGTTCAGCTCGTCGAGCTTGCGCTACGGCGAGATCGCGGCGGCCGGAAAGTTTCCCGATATCACGGGCGCGAGCACGTTCGGTCCCGGCGACCTGGAGCCACATCACTATTTAGATCTCTCGTGGTACGCGATCCACACGGTCGAACTGCTCTACACGCTCATGGGTCCGGGCTGCGAATCCGTCACACGCACTTCAACGGCGGATACCGACGTGGTCGTCGGACGCTGGAAGGACGGCCGCATCGGCACCGTGCGCGCGATCCGCCCGCACAGCGATTACGGCGCGGTGGTGTATCGCGGCAAGCAGATCGTGGAGATCAAGCCGCAGGGTGCGGGCAGCTACAAACCGCTGGTCGACCGAATCGCAGAATTCTTCCAGACGGGGATTCCGCCCGTGGCCAACGAAGAGACGCTCGAGATCTTCGCGTTCATGGACGCCGCGCAGAAAAGCAAGGAACAGGGCGGCCGTCCGGTTGCCCTAAGCCGCCCCTAGCAATCCAACCGCATCGGCGCGCGATGTTCGGCGGCGAACTCTGCCAGGCGATACCAGATCGAAAAGCTCCATCGCGCGATGGAGTCGAGTTTCTCGGGATCGAACGCTTCTTTTCGCCACTCGCGGATCGCGTCCTCGGAAGCGTTCCACGACTCGCGATTCAGACGCCGCAGTTGTTCCAGCAGACGGAACACCGAACCGGTCTTTAGCAGGTTGCCGTTCGGCTCGGGCCCTTCGAACGCATCGTTAAAAACAACGGGCAGCCAAAGCTCGGGGCCGAGAATGTGATCGAAGTCCTTGGGACTCCGGCTCACTTCGGTGAAGACGGGATCTTCGGCCCAACCTGGCGAGAACTCCACGGGACGTGCGACGTGCCGCCGTTCGCAATACGCCGCCCACAACTGAACGGCGCCATAGCCGTCGAAATCGGGCTTGTCTGTGTCGTAGTCCAGGTCCACTGCCTCGGGCCATTGCCAGTCGGCGGCGCCGGCGAAACGTCCGTCGGCGGCCAATCGGTCTCTCCACTCCGACACCAGGGCAACGGGATCTGCCTTGCGCCGGAGGGTTGAGAGCATTCGATCCCACAGTCCTCGAAGTCCTCTTTGGCCAGGGCGGATCACGACGTGCCGCATTCCCTGACTGTCGGCCCACTGTTGAACGGCAGTGCGCCACGCTCCGGAATAATACCGGCTGAGCGGACCCGCGTAGATATCAAGTCCCATTAGGTCGAAGAGTAATTGTATACCTGTCGCGCAATTGCGAATCTGCGTACGATGCTCGACTGGAATTCAACGTGCTTCTAGATCCGCGCGTAACTACGCAGCAAGTAGACCAGGAGGTTTTTGCATGAAAGCTCCGTTATATATGCTCACTGTGGCGCTTGGGTTGGGAGTAGCGTTAGCCCAACCGCCCCAGAATACTCCGCCGCAGAATACCCAGCCCCCCACTGCGCCGCAGAGCACAATGCCTCAGAGCACAACACCGCAGAGCACAACACCGCAGAGCACAATGCCGGCTACTCCGCAGACGGATGCTCAAAGCGACACCAAAACAACCGCGGCCGGCGGCTCGCAAAACGGCGCGCCCGCCGAAATGAAGACCATGACATATAAAGGTGTCCTGGTCGATCTCGCATGCGGCTCGCAGTCCGCAAGCAATGCCGGATCCAACAGCGCCTCGACGTCGTCCTCCTCCGATGCATCGCCGTCGGGTGCGGCGGGTTCCAATAATGCCGGCTCCAACACAGCCAATCGGTCCAGCGGCGATTCGAGTTGCCCGGTCACGGCCAGCAGCACGCAACTCGGCATGAAACTTGAAGACGGCCGGACGGTTCGTTTTGACCTGGTCGGCAATCAACGCGCACAGGATGCGCTCAAGAACGACAAAAAGTGGAGTAAGGATCTCAGCTCAAACAAAGAGATTCACGCCAAAGTCAGCGGCGTCCTCAACGGCGACAAGCTGATCGTCTCCTCGATTCACTAGAATGTGATAAGAATCCGCGCTTTTCACTGGCCGGACAGCCAAGTCGTCCGTGCTGCACTGATCGTCACAACGCTTGCGCACCCCTCGACAGGGCGTGCGCAAGCGGTTCCGCAGTTCGAGGTCGCCTCAGTTAAACTGGCGGCAAATCAAAGCGTTCTCGAGAGCAGACCGAAGCGGTCGATCGGGCGCTTCCGGTGGACTACCCAAATGGCCTATCTACTCGGCTATGCCTATAACGTCGAGTGGTGGCGCATCTCCGGCGATACCTCGACTTTCGGGACGATCTACGAAATCGATGCTACCGCCGATCCGAAAGCGGGCGAAGATCAAGTGCGGCTAATGCTGCGGAACCTTCTCACGGATCGATTCAAAATGAAGGTTCACCGCGAGAGCAGGGAGGTCGAAGGCTATGCTCTGAGCGTGGCAAAGCCGAGTGCTAAGCTGCTTAACGCCAGAGATGGAGAAATTCCTCAACTGCCCGATTGGATGAGCAGGCCTCCCTCGGACCCTGCCGTGATGGAGGAATTGGTAGTGGCCGGAATGCCCAGTAAGGGCGTCGGCACGATCATCGGCCGGCGCGCCACTATGCTGCAACTCACCGAGAGCTTGCAACGCCAGTTGAGCACGAACGTCCTCGACCAAACAGGGCTCTCCGGTAAGTATTATTTCGGCTTCCGATACTCGACGGAAGACGATCCGGACGTCCCGTTTCCCAGTATGTTCGCGGCGATCAAGGAGATCGGTCTCAAACTCGAAAAGCACAAAGGACCGGTGGAGTTCGTGGTGGTGGATCGCATCGAAAAGGTCCCGACCGAGAACTGAATAGACGCAAGGTCACGTGACTGATGGCGGTGTGTGAACTCTGTCCTCAGCGCAACACTGATCTCAGGCATTCAAACCGGGCGAATGAGCTTGACGTGCGCCTTGGCTTTCGCCATTCTCACCAGGTGTTCGAGGAATTCGTAACGCTGCCAGACCTCTTCGTCTTGTGGAGTCAACAGGCCGGCGCGGCTTTTTTCCAGCAGACCCCAATTCCAAAATCTCGGGCAGATGACTTTCATGCTGCAGAAGCCGCTCCGCCAACTCATCCGGAAGGTTGAGAGTAATCGCCGCCATGCTGCAAAAAGTATAGCCAGGAATAGTGGGTTTCAACATACGTAATCCATGCACCTTAACCACAGACGGGTGGTGCCGGGGTTAAGATGATAAACGGAACCCAAGCAATGAAGACCGTCGAGCGCCAGTTCACGACAATCAGCGGAGTGCCGATCGAGCCCGAGTACGGGCCGGAAGATCTGGCCGGCATCGATCCCGCACGCGACGTGGGCGTACCCGGCGAATTTCCCTATACTCGCGGCATTCACCGCGACATGTACCGCGGCAAGCTTTGGACCATGCGCCAGTTCTCCGGCTTTGCCACCCCGGAGGAAACCAACGAACGCTACCGCTATCTCCTCGCCCAGGGTCAAACCGGCCTCTCGGTGGCCTTTGACCTGCCCACGCTGATGGGCTACGACAGCGACGATCCCATGGCGGCGGGCGAGGTGGGCAAGTGCGGCGTGGCGATTGATTCCATCGAGGACATGGAGCGGTTGTTCCAGGGCATCCGTCTCGATCAGGTCACGACCTCGATGA
>Ga0105240_10014143_pt1 | contig 10902 bp, 12 predicted proteins | sample KBSC54metaG_FD_80426 | JGI IMG/M metagenome (GOLD analysis project Ga0105240, IMG submission 80426) | Corn rhizosphere microbial communities from Kellogg Biological Station, Michigan, USA - KBS C5-4 metaG | ecosystem: Host-associated > Plants > Roots > Rhizosphere > Soil | place: Michigan, USA...
CTACGAATAAAAGCACACAAACCGTCTAAGACGCGTCGCTTTTGATAAAATTCACCTCTATATGGCGACGATATTCCAGACGGTTCAAGAAATGATTGAAGAGGTTAAACGCGATGGCGACGCGGCGCTTTGTGGTTATGCCGAACGCTTTGACCAGGTAAAGCTGACGCCTAGCCAACTGCAGGTGCCGACGGTTGTTTTGCGCCAGGCGCAAAACAAGGTTCCAACGCATTTTCAAAAAGCTCTTAAAGAATGTGCAGCGAATATTCGCGCCTTTGCCGAAGCGGAGAAAAAGGCCCTGACTAAAAATTGGCAGGTCCGCCGCGGAAGTATCCGCTTAGGTCAAAACATTCGCCCGGTGGACAGCGTGGGTGTCTATATCCCCGGTGGGCGTTATCCTTATCCTTCCACCGTATTGATGACGATTATTCCTGCGCTTGTGGCCGGCGTCAAGCGTATCGCCATGGTTACGCCGCCAAAAAATTTAACGCCAGAAGTGCTTGCCGCGGCTTCGTTTGCTGGTTGTAAAGAGCTGTACCAAGTGGGTGGCGCCGGTGCCATCGCGGCGCTCGCCTATGGAACTCAGAGCATTCAGCCGGTCGATTTTATTGTTGGACCGGGGAATGCATATGTGACGGAAGCCAAACGGCAAGTCTATGGCCGAGTGGGAATTGATTCTTTAGCGGGCCCAAGCGAAGTCGTGATCATTGCCGACAAAACGACGCCCATCGAATATATTTTGAATGACCTTTTGGCACAGGCCGAACATGACCCAGATTCCCGTTCCACGTTGTTATCACCAGATAAAACAGTGATCGCCAAAGTAGAAGCGGGTTTAGATCCGCAGATTGCCGCGCGCGTGCAATTACGTCACGTTAAACGGTTGACTCAAGCTTTCGAACAAGCCAATGCGTTAGCGCCGGAACATTTAGAAGTTCTTTTGAAAAATGCGGAACGCTATTTGCCCTTGATTCATCATGCCGGCGCTGTTTTTCTTGGTCCGGCGACCACGGCCGTTTTAGGCGACTACTCCGCGGGGCCTTCGCATGTGCTGCCGACAAGTGGTTCTGCGCGTTTTGCCAGCGGTTTATCCGTCGCCACCTTTATGAAACGTAGCAGCGTCATCGGTTTTTCCGGCAAAGCCACGGAACGCAGCGCTTGGGAAGCCGCCTTAACCATGGCCAACACAGAAGGCATGACCTATCATGCGCGGTCTCTCCGCGCCCGGGTTGCATCATGAAAAAAGAACCTTTAATTGCCGTGATCGATTACGGGATGGGAAATTTGCGTAGCGTCAGTAAGGCGCTAGAGAAAGCCGGGGGACGCGTGCTCGTAACCGAGTCGCCGGCGGCGATTGATTCAGCGCAAGGCGTGGTGCTGCCGGGAGTGGGCGCTTTTGGCGATGCCAGTAAACGCTTGATTCAAACCAAGCTCGCGCAAGCCGCTATACGCGCTTTAGAACGAGGACTTCCGTTTCTCGGTATTTGCTTAGGATTACAACTTTTATTTGAACAGAGCGATGAGAGTGGGCGGCAAAAAGGATTGGGATTTTGGAAAGGCCGCGTCCAGCGCTTTCCCTCTCGTTCAAAGCTAAAAGTGCCACACATGGGATGGAATACGTTATTGCCGGCGAAAAACAATAAATCTATTTTATTGTCCGGGTTAAAAAAAGACGATTATTTTTATTTTGTGCATTCGTTCTATCCGGTTCCTGAGGATAAAAGCGTGATTGCGACTACAACGTCCTACGGGAACGCCTTCTGTTCAGCCGCGGGCGCCGGGAATGTTTTTGCGACGCAATTCCATCCGGAAAAAAGCGGCGCTCCGGGACAGCGGCTATTAAAAAATTTTGTGAAACAGGTGCAGACATGCTCGTAATTCCAGCGATTGATATTCGTCATGGCCAATGCGTTCGCTTGCATCAGGGCCGTGACCATGAACAAACGGTCTATGGAAAAGATCCGGTGGCGATAGCTCACTCTTGGAAAGAGCATGGCGCCAGTATGTTGCACGTCGCGGATTTGGATGGTGCCTTTGATGGCACTCCCGTCAATTTATCGATGGTCGCACGCATGCGTAAGGAAACCGGCTTGCCCGTTCAAGTGGGGGGAGGCTATCGCGATTTAAAAACGATAGAAGCCGCAATTAAAGCCGGCATTGATCGCGTTATCTTGGGCACGATTGCGGTACAAAATCCGGACCTGGTTCGCGAGGCGGCGAAACGTTTCGGAAAACAGGTGACTGTTAGTATCGATGTGAAAGATGAATTCGTCGCTGTCGCCGGCTGGACGGAAATTTCCAAAATGAAATTCCAAGATTTAATCCGCGCGATGTTAGACGCCGGCATTCAGGAGTTACTTTTTACAGACACACGCAAAGATGGCACCTTAAGCGGGCCGAACATCGAAGCGATTAAGCTCTTTTTAGAAACAGCTAAAGTCCCTGTCATTGCTTCTGGTGGCGTGACAACCGTGCGTGATTTGCGTTTATTGAAAACTTTAGAACCGCTCGGTCTTAAAGGCGCGGTTATTGGTAAAGCGCTCTATGATGAACGCATTCGTTTAGAAGACGCGATCCAGGCTGTCCATTAAGTTCCATGTTGGCCAAACGTATTATTCCTTGTCTGGATGTGGATGCCGGACGCGTCGTTAAGGGCACCCAATTTGTTGATCTCTGGGATGCCGGAGATCCCGTAGCCTTAGCGCGTCGTTATGACGCTGAAGGCGCTGATGAATTGGTTTTTTTGGATATCACTGCTTCTTCTGAAAAGCGCGGCATCATGCTAGATGTGGTCAAGCGCACGGCCGAACAGGTTTTTATTCCGCTTACCGTGGGCGGAGGCATTCGCACCTTAGAAGATATTCGGGCCTTATTAAACGCCGGAGCGGATAAAGTATCCCTCAATACAATAGCCGTAAAATCTCCGCGTTTTGTCGCACAGAGCGCAAAACGTTTCGGTTCGCAATGCATTGTGGCGGCAATTGATGCCAAACAGGTCGTTAAGGGAACTCTTCCGCGGTGGCACGTTTTCATCTATGGAGGACGTGAAGATACCGGTCTTGATGTTCTGCAATGGGCTAAAAAAGTCGAAATGTTGGGTGCCGGCGAGATCTTGCTGACCAGCATGGATCGCGATGGTACCAAAGAAGGCTATGACATCGAGCTTTTGCGACGCGTCAGTGACGCCGTAAAAATTCCGGTTATTGCCTCTGGCGGCGCGGGAACAAAGGATCATTTTTATGAGGCTTTTCGAAAAGGTCGGGCCGACGCAGTGCTAGCGGCTTCGCTGTTTCATAAGCGTATATTGGGTATCGAAGATTTAAAACGTTATTTAAGTCGTAAGAATATTCTAATCCGATAATTTCGTCATCTCGGCAATGTGTAAGCCGGGACGCCACAAAGCAGGCGTCCGACCGCAGTGTGTCGGATCCATGTTGACGTCAACATGGGCCCTGGCTAACAATCCGCCAGGGTGACGGCAGTTAGGAAAGAGAGTTGAGACAACCATGAGTGATTCGACACGCGAAACATCTACAGAATTATTTGCAACGGTGAAATACGACGACAAAGGTCTCGTGCCTTGCGTCGTACAAGATTATAAAGACGGCACCGTGTTGATGGTGGCCTACATGAATGAGCAATCGCTTAAGCGTACGTTAGAAACGCAACAAGCGGTATTTTGGAGCCGCTCCCGGCAAGCGTATTGGATCAAAGGGGAAAGTTCCGGCAATATTCAAAAACTCAAAGAGTTGCGCATTGACTGCGACGGGGATTGCTTGGTTGCTAAAGTGGAACAAATCGGTGATGCGGCCTGTCACACCGGACAGCGCTCGTGTTTTTATCGTATCACGGACGCCAAAGGGAAATTGGAAATGACCAGCAAGCCTTTGTTTGATCCGAAGAAAGTCTACGGTAAATAGAGCGTGAACATCTTTCGGCGCGGCATTTTTTTGCTGGCGCTGGGACTGGGCGGCGCATGGATTTTGCGCACTTTTCTCTATGAACCGGCGATTGTGGAATCGGCTTCCATGGAGCCAACGCTTCAAGAAGGAGTTCACTATATCGTCAACCGCTGGGTCTATCACGTTCATGTTCCCTTGCGCGGAGAAATTATTTCCTTTATTAGTCCGATCGATCATGAAACACGCTACATCAAACGTGTGATCGCAGTGCCAAATGATGAGATTCAACTCAAAAACAAAACGGTGTTTTTGAACGGTCAAGCTCAAGAAGAATCGTACGTCATGTATCAACGCGCCAAAGAACATTTGGATGGAGATAATTTGGGTCCGCTAAAAGTACCCGCGAACACGGTCTTTGTGCTTGGCGACAACCGGGATGTATCGTACGATTCAACGAGTTGGCTGGATCCTCAAACCAAGCAGCACCTGTACTTTTTGCCGTACGAAAATATAAAAGGAAGAGTAGTAAAGTTGTAGGTGTCTCTCAGTTCTCAGTTTGCATGTTTCTGCGATCTGGTCTTTATCTTTCGATAAGCACGAAAACCGAGAGCTATAGACCAAAGAACTGAAAACTGAAAGTCAGCATCAAAACAAAATGATTACTTTTAACGAATTCAAACACTTTGCACGCCGCTACAATGTGATTCCTCTTTGTCGGGAAATCATTTTGGATCGCTTGACGCCGGTGTCTGTGTATGAGCGTTTGGCTAGCGGCCAATCGCATTCATTCCTTTTGGAAAGCGTCGAAGGCGGCGAGCGATTTGGACGCTACTCCATCGTGGGGCGCGCTCCGTTGGCGATCTTTCAGAGTCAAGGCTCCAAGGTAAATTACCAACGTCAGGGTCGTAAACAAACGTGGACTTCGAATAATCCGCTCCAAGATCTAAAAAAACTGTTTGCCGAATTTAAGCCGGCTCCTATCGACGGTCTCCCCCGGTTTTGGGGCGGTGCTGTAGGGTTTTGGAGCTACGACGCGATTCGTTATTTTGAGCGTTTGCCTGATGGGAAAAAAGACAAATTGAATTTTCCTTCGGGCAGCTTCATGGTGCCTGGCGATGTTGTTGTATTTGACCGGCTTAATCAATCCGCGCAAATTATTGTGACGGTGTTTATTCCTGAAGGGCTAGTCAAAGACGCGGAACTCGGTCGCCTATATAAAAAAGGATGCCACGCCATTGAGAAATTGATTCAAGAAATTCATGCCCCAGGAAAAAAAGTTTCTATCAAAACAGCGACTAAAGCGCTGTCGGCGCCTCGCCTTTTAACGGATAAACAAAGCTATCTGCGCGGGGTTGAAAAAGCCAAAGAACATATTCGTGCCGGCGATATTATTCAGGTCGTCTTATCGCAACGCTGGGAATTGAAACCCAAAGTCGCGCCGTTTCACATCTATCGCGCGCTGCGCTTGGTGAATCCGTCTCCATATATGTATTACCTGCGCTTTCCGGACTTAGAAATCGTCGGGTCTTCGCCCGAGATTTTAGTGCGGAAAACGGGCGATCTAGCTGAAACCCGGCCGATTGCGGGTACGCGTCCGCGCTCGGGCGAGGCGGCGGAAGACGCGCGACGTGCAGAGGATTTACTTCAGGATCCAAAAGAACGTGCCGAACATTTAATGTTAGTGGACTTAGGTCGAAATGATTTGGGCCGTGTATCTTCTCCCGGCTCCGTTCGTGTGCCCGAACTGATGACGATTGAAAATTATTCGCATGTCATGCATTTGGTGTCATCGGTCACGAGTAAACTAAACCCCGATGCGAATGCATTTGATTTATTTCAGGCCTGCTTTCCCGCTGGAACAGTTTCGGGTGCTCCCAAAATTCGCGCCATGGAAATTATTGACGATATCGAACCATTAAACCGCGGGCTATATGCCGGCGCGGTCGGTTATTTTTCCTACGATGGGAATATGGATATGGCCATCACGATTCGCACACTCGTATTTAAAGACGGAAAAGGCTACATGCAGGCCGGCGCTGGTATTGTGGCCGATTCGGTTCCCGAGAAAGAATTTCAAGAGTCTCAACACAAAGCCGAAGCCCTCTTTGCCGCGGTCAGAAAGGCGCACGAACTTTTATGATCGTTTTAATCGATAACTACGATTCGTTTACTTATAACCTCGTCCAATATCTGCAGGAGATGGGACAGGACGTACGCGTATTCCGCAATGACATGATCACGGTGGAAGGTATTGCGGCTTTAAAACCGGAGCGATTAATGATTTCGCCAGGGCCGGGAAATCCTGATACGGCTGGTATTTCTCTGGAGGCCATTCGTTATTTTGCGGGAAAAATTCCCGTGTTTGGCGTTTGTTTAGGCCATCAAGCTTTGGGACAAGTATATGGCGGAAAAGTCGTGCGCGCCGAGCGTTTAATGCATGGCAAGACATCGCCTATTTTGCACGATAAAAAAACGCTTTTCAAAAATATGCCTAACCCTTTTGATGCCACGCGGTATCATTCGCTGCTCGTCGAAAAAAAATCACTGCCCGCGTGTTTTGAAATTAGCGCTTGGACCGCCGAGGGAGAAATTATGGGTTTACGTCATAAAACAATTCCTGCGCTAGAAGGCGTGCAGTTTCATCCGGAATCCATACTGACCCAAGAGGGCCGCAAACTTTTGGCCAACTTTTTAGAATTGGAAACGGTTCATCATTAATATGAGTTTTCAAAAAGCTTTACATAAAGCGCTGGCGCGTGAATCCCTCAGCTCAGAGGAAGCTTGCGAAGCTTTCGCAGAGATCATGGATGGCGTGGTGTCGCCCATCCACTTAAGCGCTTTTTTAGCGGCTTTGCGTGTAAAGGGTGAAACCGTAGCTGAACTTAGCGGCGCCGCCGAAGCCATGATCAATGCGGCGATCCCGTTTCACGCGAAAGTGCCGCTCTTATTAGATTGTTGCGGAACTGGCGGTGATGGGCAATCCTCCTTCAATGTTTCTAGTGCTGTGGCTTGCGTGGTCGCCGGCGCTGGTTATGCGGTGACTAAGCACGGCAATCGATCGGTCTCTTCAAAGTCAGGGTCAGCAGATGTTTTTGAAGCGTATGGGGTTTCTCTGGAAACCACCGCGCCCGCTTTAGAAAAAATCATGGAACAAAATGGCTTTGTCTTCTTATTTGCGCCAGCGTTTCATCCCGCCATGAAACATGCGGTCCCTGTGCGCCGGGAGCTCGGAACACGCACGATTTTTAATTTATTGGGTCCGCTCACAAATCCGGCACGCCCAACGGTTCAACTGGTGGGCGTCTTTGCTCCCGAATGGGTAGAACCGATGGCTCAAACGTTAGTGGCGTTGGGGTGCAAAGAAGGTCTCGTCGTGCATGGGCACGGGCATGATGAGTTGGTGTTATCCGGCTCTAACCATGTGGCAATTATTGAAGCGGGCACGATTCGCCATGCCCTATGGACGGCCGCTGATTTTGGTTTGAAAGAAAATGTTAAAGGGTTAATCCCTGGAGCTACGGCCCGCGAGAATGCCCGACTTTTAGAAGAATTACTTAAAGGAAAATCGGGTGTTCTGCATGACGTGGTCTGCATGAATGCCGCCGCCTTGATTCAGGCCGCCTCGCGTATTGAACGTCCGGGAAAAGCCTATTCTTTAAAAGAAGCGTTTGAAGTCGCCGAAAATTCTATCGCCCGCGGCCTTGCGCATTTAAAGTTGGAGCGTTTAAAAGAATTGACCCGTTTTGGAGCGATCACATGAGTACCTTTTTGGAAGAAGTGGCCGCGCGTTCGCATAAACGCGTTCAAGCCGATAAACAACGGACAACGGTTGAACAACTCCGACTATGGATCAAAAAAAAGCCGCCCGTGAACAATTTTCGCGAAGCCATCCATAAACAAGGCCAGGTTTCGTTGATCGCCGAACTCAAACAAGCGTCGCCTTCCGCGGGACTCATTCGTAAAGAAAATGATATTCCCGGGCGGATTAAGGCCTATGTGGAAGGCGGTGCGGGTGCTTTGTCCATTTTAACGGAAGAAGAATATTTTCACGGATCGCCGCAATTTTTGGAAGCCGCGCGCAACGAGACCAAACTGCCGCTTTTACGTAAAGATTTTATCGTCGATAGTTATCAAATTGAAGAATCCCGTGTTTTGGGTGCTGATGCCATTCTTTTGATTGCCGCTATTCTTCCGGCGGGCATGCTGTATGATTTTGTTCAGCGAACCATCGACACCCAATTGACGCCCTTAGTGGAAGTTCACGATGAACGAGATTTGGAACGCGCGATTAACGCCCATGCCAAAGTGATTGGCGTCAATAACCGGGATTTAAAAACGCTCAAAGTCGATATGGCTACAGGCGATCGCCTGATTCCGCAAATTCCCAAGATCGGCTATACGATTGTGGCGGAAAGCGGGATTCGCACGGCTGATGATGTGCGTCGCTACAAGAAAGCCGGTGCGCATACCATTTTGGTTGGGGAAAGCTTAATGCGTCAAGCCGATGCGGTAGAGGCCGTGCGCATCCTAGTCGAAGCAGGAAAGGATTAACCGTTTATGGCCAAAGTAAAAATTTGTGGGATCACGAATGCCCAAGATGCCTTGTGGGCGGTGAATTTGGGCGTTGATTTCATTGGTCTCAACTTTAGCGCGGCCAGCCCGCGTAAAGTGTCTGTGAAGCATGCCAAAGAACTGTTGGCGCAAATACCGCCCTTTATTAAAACCGTCGGACTTTTTGTCGATGAGCCTTTGGACTCGTTGCAAAAAATTATTAAGTCTACTGGCTTGAAATGGATTCAACTCCATGGCACAGAGACGCCCGAATATGTCGCTCAGGTGAAGGCCTTGGGAGTATCGGTGATCAAAGCAATTGCCGTCGAAAAGCCGCTAGAGGCCGTCGATATCGAGCCTTACCAAGACACGGTTGATTATTTTCTTTTTGATCATCGCACGCCGGAACTCGCGGGGGGAACAGGAGAAGCGTTTGATTGGGATTGGATCCAAGCTATTTCTTTCGTCACTAAACCCTGGTTTTTAGCGGGGGGACTAAAACCTGATAATGTCGCCGGCGCGATCAAGAAAACGCAGGCGGTTTTTGTGGATGTCTGCAGTGGCGTCGAAAAAAGTCCCACGCGCAAAGACTATGAAGCCATGAAAAGTTTTATCCAGGCGGTGCGCGGTCGATGAGTTTACGACCTAACGACTTTGGCTATTTCGGCGAATTCGGCGGACGTTTTGTGCCGGAGACACTGGTCGCCCCTTTGTTGGAGTTGGAAACCGCTTATCGCGCGGCAATGAAGGATAAAAAATTCGTCACTGAACTAAATGATTCTTTAGCGTCATTTGTTGGACGGCCGACGCCCTTAATGGTGGCGCAACGCCTGAGTCGGGAATTGGGCCGCGGGAAAATCTATTTGAAGCGTGAAGACCTGTGTCATACGGGGGCGCACAAAATTAACAACGCTTTAGGTCAGGCCTATCTGACCCGTTATCTCGGCAAAAAACGGATCATTGCCGAGACGGGCGCCGGCCAGCATGGCGTGGCCACCGCAACCGCGGCGGCCTATTTAGGAATTGCTTGCGAAGTCTATATGGGCGAAGACGACATCATCCGTCAAGCGCCCAATGTATTTCGCATGAAGCGTTTAGGTGCTAAAGTGATTCCCGTTAAAACCGGCAGCCGCACGTTGAAAGATGCCATCAATGAAGCGATGCGCGACTGGGTAACGAATGTGGAGACGACGCATTATATTGTGGGTTCCGTCGTGGGTCCGCATCCTTTTCCCATGATCGTACGCGATTTTCAATCCATCATTGGCCGTGAAGCGCGTCGCCAAATTCTTAAAGCCGAAGGTCGATTGCCGGACGCCATTACAGCTTGTGTGGGTGGCGGGTCCAATTCGATCGGCTTGTTTCATCCCTTTTATGACGATGCCAAAGTGCAAATCATCGGCGTGGAACCCGCGGGTGAAGGCCTGGCCACAGGCAAACATGCCGCGTCATTAGCGAAAGGCAAACGCGGCATTTTGCATGGTGCCTTAAGTTATCTTTTACAAGACAAGGATGGGCAAATTAGGGGAACCCATTCTATTTCTGCGGGCCTCGATTATCCGGGCGTGGGGCCAGAACATTCCTTTTATAGAGATAGCGGCCGGGCAACCTATGTGTCGGCTTCCGACAAGATGGCGATCCAAGGATTTGAACTCTTATGTCGGACGGAAGGAATCATTCCCGCGCTTGAACCGTCGCATGCGATTGGGTATCTGCGGTTGCTTATGAAAAAGTTGCCCAAGAATGCTGTGGTCATCCTCTGCCTCTCTGGCCGCGGCGATAAAGACATGCCCATTTTGAATAAGGTATATGGGGAATAGGCCGACTTTTTAATTATTAGGAATTTATGAATCGAATCGATCTGGCCTTTAAACAATTAAAAAACCGTCGCGAAAAAGCCTTAATCGGCTATGTCACGGCCGGTTACCCAACAGTTAATAAATTTGAGCGCCTTTTGCCGCTTTTAGAAAACGCGGGGTTAGATCTTTTGGAGATCGGTATTCCGTTTTCCGATCCCATCGCCGATGGTCCTACCATTCAGAAAGCATCGCAAACCGCTTTAGAAAATGGCGTGACAATGGCTTGGACTCTGGCCGCGACGCGACGCCTGCGTGCCAAAATGACCATTCCTTTTATTTACATGACATATTGCAATCCGATTTATGCCATGGGAGTAGAACGCTTTTTTAAAGCCGCGAAAGCGTCGGGAGTCGATGGAGTGATTGTTCCTGATCTTATTCCCGAAGAGGCCGCGCTTTATCGCAAAGCGGCCGAAAAAAATAATATCCATTTGATTTATTTGGCCTCGCCTACGACGCCTGCAGATCGTCTTAAAACCATCGGCCAAGCCACGCGCGGATTTCTTTATGTGGTGTCTTTAACGGGAGTGACAGGTGCTCGACGCCAATTGCCTAAGAATTTATCCGCTTTTGTCGGCCGCGCGCGCAAC
>Ga0105240_10014144_pt1 | contig 10902 bp, 11 predicted proteins | sample KBSC54metaG_FD_80426 | JGI IMG/M metagenome (GOLD analysis project Ga0105240, IMG submission 80426) | Corn rhizosphere microbial communities from Kellogg Biological Station, Michigan, USA - KBS C5-4 metaG | ecosystem: Host-associated > Plants > Roots > Rhizosphere > Soil | place: Michigan, USA...
ACGACTGAGTGGTTTTACCCCGAAGAGAGATATTTTCATTCCCAGGACAGGCCTTGCCCGCCAAGTTCTAAAGAATGAAGCGACGTTATTTTTTTTGGGCGGGCCTTCTCGTGACGGGAATAATTGGCGTCGCAACGCTGGATGCTACTCCCAAGAAAAAGACCACAGATTCGTCGGATGCAGCTTACACGGGGGCAACGAATTCGGTCTCCCATCCCGATGCTCCTGCACCGGCTCCGAAGAAAAAAAAGAAAGTCGCGGTTCCCGCCTCGAGTGCGGCTGCTACCACGAACGCCCCTTCTGCTGCTGAAACGAATAAGGTGATAGAGCCTGCCTCAACTGCAGCGGCCTCGACCAATGCTCCTTCGGTCGCCGAGACCAATAGCGCAGTGGTGCCTGTTACGGCGGCTGTAGCTTCTACCAACGCTGCGCCAACAATGACTGCGCCTCCGGCCCCCTCCGTCCACGTGTCGACTTTGTCGACAGCGGACCTCAAGGAATTCGCGGACCAGACTCCGGCCATTCAGGGGCTGATCACGAAGGGACTGGCGCTGACCAAATTGAACTTAAAATATCAATATGGCTCCGACGATCCTTCCAAAGGCGGCATGGACTGTTCCGGCACGGTGCATTATTTGCTGGAGCAAGTGGGGCTCAAGGATGTGCCGCGGGATGCCAGCGAAATTTATTCATGGGCCTGGAAGGAGGGGCATATTCAGCCAGTGACCAGCAGCAGCCTGAAGACGTTTGAGCTGGACCGGCTGAAACCCGGCGATTTGTTGTTCTGGACGGGGACCTACGATGTCCAGCGCGACCCGCCCATTACGCATGTGATGATCTACTTGGGGACGAACCGGCAGGATGGGAAGCGGGTGATGGTGGGAGCGAGTGAGGGGCGCACTTACAAGGGCAAATCGCAATATGGTGTGAGCGTGTTTGATTTTGTCCTCCCAAGGACGGCCACAAAGTCGGAGGATGGTTCTTCGTCGCCCCGCGAAGCGACGAGTCGTTTTATCGGGTACGGCCCGGTTCCTGGTTTGTGATGGGGTGGTCCCATGGAGCCGGGAATTCCGCCCAAAGAATCTTTTCCGGTCCCCTCTTGCCTTTTTGCCTTAGATTTTTGAAGATGGTGGGATGGACTTGACCCGTATCGTCGAATCGTTGCTTTTTGTCACCGATCGACCCTTGACTTCCAAAGCCATCGCGCGTGCCGTGAACGAGGCGGCGCGGTTTGCTCCCTCGGACGAAACCAGCGCCCACGAAAAGAGTACTCCCGCTGACATGGACACTGCGGTCGAGCAATTAAATGTGCAACTGGAAGCATCAGGATCAAGCCTCATGGTGCAGAACATCGGCGGTGCGTATCAGCTCAAGACCCGGCCCGAGTTTGCCGTCTGGACCAACCGGCTTTTCGATCAGCCAAAGGCCCCGCGTCTCAGCCAGCCTGGCTTGGAGACGCTGGCCGTGATTGCCTACCGCCAGCCAATCAGCCGTGCGGAGATCGAGTCGGTTCGCGGCGTCGCTGTTGATGGGGTTCTCGCCACGCTGCTGGAGCGCAAAGTCGTCAAAGTCGCGGGCCGTTCCGAGCAGCCCGGGCGTCCATTGCTCTACGAGACCACGCCGATTTTTCTCGAGCTCTTTGGCTTGAAGAGTCTGGATGAACTTCCCAACGCCGATGAATTGCGCCGGTTCCAACCTCCTGAAATCTCCCATGCCCCCGAACAACAGCAACTTGACGCCGTCCTTGTCCAGGCAGATGCAGAAGCTGCGCCTGAAGGTGGACCAGATCGACCTCAAGATCCTGAAACTCCTCCAGCAACGGAATAAGGTCTCCAGCCAGATCGGCCAGGTGAAACGCCGTCATGGGGCGGCGGTCTACGTCCCCCAACGGGAAGGGGAGTTGCGTGCCCGGATCGCTAAGTTGAGCCGCGGGAAGCTTCCGCTTGAAGCGGTCGATGCCATTTTCCGCGAAATTCTTTCCAACTCCCGCGCGGCCCAAGGCCAGGCGCCGATCGGGCTTCTACTGGCCGGGGCTGAAGCGATGATGTTGCCGGCGCGATGGCATTTCGGCGCTTGTGACGGATTTGTGACGAAAAAAACCTGGGCACAATTGGCCGCTGGACTCCAGAAAGGCTCGCTGGCCCTGGCTCTTCTCACGGGTGACGATTTGGCGGAAGCCTTGCAGACGAGCCGCGCGCGGAGCCAATTTCTCTCCCGGTTCGACATTGTTGGAGACTTCTCTTCCACCCTCGAATCGACGCCGCTGGCTCGGAGGATTTTAGTCGTGACTCCTCGCACACAAGGAGTTACGTGTCCGGCAGACCGTCTTATTATTTTAATCGAGTGCAAATCCACGGTGGATACGGTAAAAAGGCTCGTTAAATCCATGTCAGACCAATCCCTTCATGCTGAAGAGCTGCCCGTTCGTGGACAAACTGCGCAAAGCGCGACGGCGGCTCTGGTGCGTTTGACCTTGCCGCGATGTGTGGATACGAGTCGCTTGACCGAGCAACTCGTCGCGGTGGGCAAGTCGGCGGGCCTGCAAATCTCCCTTCTTGGCGTATACCCGGGTACCGAGAAATATGGCGGATAACGCTCCAGTGCCTGAAGGCGCCCCCCAGCCTCCCGTTTTGCCCACCGCCCCGCCCCTCAAGCAGTCGGCGGCGGGAAAAGTCGTGGTATTGCTGTCCTCCGTGGCCAAGGCGCCGCCGGTGAAGACCCAGGCAATCGCTCATGTCGCGCCGACTCCGTCCACGCCCAAGGAGGTCCCACTGCGTCCCTCGCTCAAGGTGGTTGCGCCGCCGCCTTTGCCTGCAAAGAAAGTAGTGGATGGCAAGCTGCTGCGTCCCGGTGGCAACGCCGAGGTCAAGGCGCTGACCAAGACGACCGTGATTTCCAGTACCTCCACTGGGAAAGACAGGAACCCCTCGCCTGTCCCGGCCCAATCTTCACCGACATCCCTTACTCCTGTGCCTGATCAAAGCGCGCCGAAGAAGACTTCGGCCCGCCTGCTGATTCCGAAGATCAAGCTCAACGAACCGGTGCCCGTGCCCGATCCGGAGGAGACTGCGCCCGGAGAATCGATTTTGCTTGGTCCCGGGGAAACAGCAGAGCATCCCGAAAGACCATCGTCGAAGGCTGCGGAGACGGGATCCGCTCCGCTTCCTTCCACTTCTTCTTTGGTCGTGTTGCCACCCGTCGGTACAGGCGCGCCGTCGGCAAACATGCTTCAGCCACCGGTCGTGTTGAAGGAAGGCGTTTCTCCCACGCCCTCGCCCGGAACAAAACTTCCGCCACCCTTGCCGAAGCCGGTGGACAAATCTGCGCCGCAGGCGATCCAAGCCGTTCCGAAGCTGGTGGAAAGTGAACCGCACGAGACTCCCGGAAAACTTCGCCCACCCCAACTTCGTACCGAGGACGGGCCGGACAAAAAGAAGGAAGATTCTGCCGTTGTCGCAAAAGATACGACACCACCCGGTACGGTTCCTCCCGCTTTGCCAACGAAAGCGCCGCCGACGGCTTCTTCAGGATCGAAAGTCACGGGGCCGATTATCCAGCGCGAAAAAAACGAGCCTCCGGTGGCGACCACCAAGGCCCTGCCGCCGCCGATCGATCCAGGGAAGGCCACCGGCAAATTGCCTGCCAAGCCCGAAGAGAATCGGCCTGCGCTTCGGCCTCCAGTCCTGCCCAATAAGGCTCTTGCCAGTCTCAAGGCCGAGGCAGAAGCGGCGGCTTCCCCGGCCGCGCCCGCAGACAAACTGCCGCCGCCGCTGAGTGTTGTTCCGGAAATGGCTCCTGCGGCGAAGGCGACCGAAACGGAAAAGCGCAATGCTCCAGTCGAATTGCCGTCCAAGACGGATGCCAAGGAGAACAACGCCAAAACCGCAGTGTTGCCCACGGACAAGCCTCCCTTGCCCTTGACCCGCGCGGAGCGGGCGAAAAAGAGACGCCGCATCGAGGCCGTTGTTTTTTATGTGATCCTGGTTGTCTTGATCTGCCCTGGACTTTATCTCGGAACACTCCGATTCTGCCGGGAGACGAAAATGGAAGGCCAGGTCATTCCGCCCGCAGGCATGCCGCTGGCTGATGAAGTGTGGATCGTGAGCGATTTCCGGCAATTGGCCGCGGGCATTACTGATGACCTTGCCGAGGAGCGGGCCCCCCTGCTTCTGGAGTTGCACGAGAAGCAGGACCACGTTCAGCGCGTGCAGGCGGATCTCGCCATGCGCGAAGAACGGATCCGTCTTTTGCAGGCGCAGATCCAAGCCGCGAAGGACGAGGAAGGCAAGGTCGTCATGCAGGCCCACGATGCCGCGCAGGAACTTTGGGACGGGCCGGGGGCGAAGCTGGATGACGATTACAATGCGCGCCGCAATGCCCTGCAGGATGCGATTGCCAGCCGGGCGAAGTCGCTCAACCTGAAGTATGATCCCGATCCGGCTTACAATGCGCCGGAGGTCTGGGCCAACGCTTACCGCCTGGCGCTCTATCAGGTCCCCACCGGTGTTGATGCCGGCAAGGAATACCAGTGGTTGGCCGACCAGATGAAAAGCTGGCGCGATTTTGTGAAGGCGCAGGACGACAAGCGTGAGCAACTGCGCGAGCAGGCCGCGCAGATCAAAATGAGCCCCGCGGCGAAACTGACCGACCTCAATGCGAAGATCGACGACTTGCAGCATCGCATCGACAACACCCAGGCGGAGGAGGAGCCGCTCAAGCCGGAGTTGCAGCAGGCCCAAGCCGACATGGCGGAGGTCCAGACCGCGGAGACAGGGCTCGACACCAAGTACTACAAGCAACTCAGCGCGTTGCCGGTGGGCAGTGTCACCAAACGGTTGCCGATGGATCCTTATGGCCGTTTTTCCTGGCCCAATCTGGAGAATGACAGTCCCTTCGCTGAAGGGGAGAAAGAACATCGCTACTGGATCTTCGCCCGTGCGACCCGCGCGGACGGGCGCGAATATTGGGCGCTGGGCCGCTTCAGCATTCAAAAGGACCATACGCTGGGATTGTTGATCGAGCCTGACAGCTTTATTTCGACCAAGGCGATGTTGCGTCCCGATTTGTCGCCGGATGAGCAGGCGCAATAAGATCGTGGTTCCCAAGACCTGGGCGTGGCGGCGCTGGATCGGTGCGGACGCAAAAGACCTCTGGTCTGCGCGGCTCGAGGTCGAAAATGTTCCATGGGTGGTGACCGAGCGTCCCCAGCGGTCCCGCATCCTGCTGGAGGCTTATACCGAACAGAAGGCCATCGCAGCATCGTTGGGTCGACGATTTGGCGGCAAGGTCCGTCTCGTCAAGACTTCGGAATGGGTGCAATCAAAACCTGCACCGCCGCTGCGAATCGGACGCAAGTTGGAGATTGTCCATGCCAGGCCAAAGAAGCGACCGGCGCTTCCGCAACTTCACATTCCCCATGGCGTGGCCTTTGGCAGCGGCGATCACGCCACAACTCACATGCTATTGGGCGCCTTGACCCGATATAAGAACTGGGACCGGACGGTTGTGCTCGATCTGGGAACGGGTAGTGGTGTTCTCGCCCTGACGGCGCGGTTGTTTGGCGCGCGGAAAGTAGTCGCGACCGATTTCGATCCCGATGCGGTCAGGACAGCCCGCGAGAATGAGGCGCTCAATTTCTCCACGCCGCTGGTCCGCTGGCAACGCGGGGACGTAAAGCAACTCAACGTCAAGGCGCCATACGAACTCGTGCTGGCGAATATCTTCAGCGAGATCCTTTGTCAGGCTGCCCCGCAGATCGCGGGCAGTGTTGCCCCAGGGGGACAGCTTTGGCTCAGCGGTATCCTGCGTGAGCAACAGCAGGACGTGGTCACGGCTTATCGCTGCCAGAAGTTGAAGCTTCTCCGCACGGTTAGCCGGGGCAAGTGGGTCATGCTCCAATGGAGCAAACTGCAGGCTTAAGAAAGTGGATGGTCCGTGAAAAAGACGGCGTAGACGAAATAGCCGATGGCTCCCAGCGCGATGACGGCAAGAAGGCTCAGGATCATCACCCACGTTTTATTCGACTGGCCGCGAGGCTTCTTGGCGATGGGAGAGGCATTGATGAAATTTTCCGGGCGTCCCTGGGAGGCGCATTCAGAGAGGTTGACCCGCTCAGAGAGGCTCGGCATCGGCTGGCCGGGAGGCTGATGTTCGGAATCGTAAAGGAGTTCGATGTTCCCGAGGCGGACAACATCATTGCGGCGAAGCTTTTGCTCGGTGATCTTTTCGCCGTTGACCCGAGTGCCGTTGGTCGAGTCAAGGTCCTTGATGACGTAGTCGAGGGCGTCGAGCTTGAGCACGGCATGGTGGCCGGAAACGCTGGCGTGCTCGACCTGGACCTTGTTATCGGCGACCCGGCCCACGGTGATCTCAGGGCCGGCGAGATCGAAAGATTGGCCGGCAAATTCCGGCGACTGTGCGACTAAACGGGGCATAGTGGCAAACGCTACGAGTTATTGGCATTCTTATCAATCATTTTACTGAATTCCCGGAAAAAGTAATCCGCATCGTGCGGACCGGGGGCGGCTTCCGGGTGGTACTGGACCGAGAAAACCGGTTCCCTGCGATGGCGGAGACCTTCGCTCGTATGGTCGTTGAGATTGATTTGCGTGGTTTCCGCCTCGGAGGCTGGAAGGGACTCGGGATCGACCGCAAAGCCGTGGTTCTGGGAGGTGATGCTGATCCGCCCCGTGGTCAGGTCCTTGACCGGCTGGTTGCCGCCGCGATGGCCGAACTTCAGCTTGAAGGTCTTGCCACCGAGCGCATAGCCGAGAATCTGGTGTCCCAGACAGATGCCGAAGATCGGTTTCTTGCCGATGAGCGATTGCACCGTCTTGTGCGCATAGGTGATGACGCCGGGATCGCCGGGGCCATTGGAGAGGAAGATGCCGTCTGGATTGGAGGCGAGCGCCTCGTCGGCCGTGGCGGTGGCGGGAAGGACACGCACCTGAAAGCCATGCTGGCGCAGACGGCGGAGGATATTGGTCTTGAGGCCGAAATCGAACGCGACGATGCGATGCTTCACGGGCGGTAGCGGGGCGAAATAATCCTCGCCGGTGAGGGGAGGCGAACCGGCGGGGCGCTTACCCTGGATGAGGGTCCACTTGCGGCTGAGCTTGTTCTCGGGATCCCAATCGTAGGCGGCGGGGCAGGTGACTTGCTTGACGAAATCGGTTTCGAGATAGGACCACTTCTTGGCGAGGTCGACGGCGGCGGCATCGGACAATTTTTCCGAGGTCATCACGCCGCGGAGAGAGCCCTGAGTCCGTAGGCGCAGGGTGAGCGAACGGGTATCGATGCCGGTGAGGCCGGGGATGTTATAGCGCTTGAGATAGGCATCAAGGGTCTCAACACTGCGCCAGTTGCTGACGACAGGGGAGAGCTCGCGGACGATCAGACCGGAGACGTGGGGCTCGTACGATTCGACATCGAGCGGATTGATCCCGGTGTTGCCGATGAGCGGGTAGGTCATCGTGACGATCTGGCCCTTGTAAGAGGGATCGGTCAGGATTTCCTGGTAACCGGTCATTGAGGTGTTGAAACAGACTTCGCCGTTGACGGTGAGGGGCGCGCCGAAGGAGAGGCCGCGCCAGATGGAGCCGTCTTCAAGGGCGAGGAGGGCGGGATTCATGGTGCTCCAATATCGCGGGTTAAGCGCGAAGCTCAAGAAATTGTCGGAGAAAAATTATTTTCATCAAGTGAGGCCATATAACGTAAGGGGCTTGGCCTTCCCTTTGATCGAAATTGGACCGAGATTATTCCATCCGGAGACTCCATTAGCTTGAAGGATAACTGACTCGGAAGCTATGGCGCGGACGCCATAATGCGAGCACAGGGTGTTCAGGCGGCTGGCGGTATTTACAGCATCGCTGATGGGTTCTAGGGAGCGGTAGTTTCCGTGCTCAATGCGAACGAGCGTAACGTGCCCGGTATGAATGCCGACAAGCGACTTGATTTCAAATGGGAGGACGGAAAGACGTTCCTGAATTGAGGCGGTGAAGTGACAGGCTAACGCGGCATGATTGGAGTGCTTCTCTTCAAGCCAGTAAGCTAACAGCGCGTCGCCAATAAATTTGGAGACGGTGCCACGGTTTTCTTCGATAGCGCTTACGATAATTTTCAAATAAGAGTCAAGGCCTTGAATGGCCTGGGCTGACGTGAGAGGGTCTACAAACTGGGTGAAAGCCTTCATGTCGCAAAATAAGATGGTAGCTAGGCAATCGGGCTTTTCGATGTGAAGCATTTCTCGTTTAGAAAAAGGATTTTTCATAAAGGGCCTCGCTTGTTAGTCCGGCAAACCACCATTAATGACTTCAGCATAAGTCTTAAAGTGAAACTTGCAGACCGACTTCAACGCCTCCGGCCCTGACTTCCTGACGATCTCCCGGGCAGCGGCCTTGACTTGCGCGGAGGCACCCTTGGGTAACGTGATCCCAACCTTCTCGCCAAGATACTTGAGCCGGGTCAGAAAGCCGGCGCGGGCGAGAATGGAGGCGGCGGCGACGGCGATGTCGCTTTCGGCCTTGGTCCGTTGCTGAAGGACGATCTTCTTGCCGTGCTCCTTCAGAGCGCGCTGGATAAGGCTTTCATGGGCGAATTTGTCCGAGAGCGCGCGGGGACATTTCGGCCAACGGGTGAGCAGGTTCTCGATCACCGTGGCGTGGCCCCAGGCGAGGAGGCTGTTGAGGTTTCGAAATTTAACGTAGAGCTCGTTGTACTTCTCCGGCGAGATGACGACGACGTTGCAGCGATCCAGCGTGATGAGGTCCTTGATCGCGTCGGCGAGATCGAGTGCCTTCTGGTCGCTGGTGATCTGTTTGCTGTCCTTGACGCCCAGGTCGAGCAACTGGCGCGGCAGGTCGCCATCGACATAGACACCTGCGATAACAAGGGGACCGAAGAAATCGCCCTTGCCACTTTCGTCGATGCCGAGGTGCGGCTGGAACATCTCGGGGTTGTGGATTTCGTCGTAGCCGAGCTTCGCCTCGCCGACGATTTCCGGCTCGATGGTGAACTCGACGAATTCCTTCGCGCCCTTGCCCTGCACGAGCAGTTTGCCGGAGGTGTAGGCGTTGATGGTGAGTTTTTGTTTCTGCGCGCCGAAGAGGGTGTAAGGTACTTCACGGAACGTGAAACTTTTTTCCTCCAGAATTTTCCGCAATTTATCGGCCTGGGCGGGCGTGACTTTAAACGTGAAACTGGAAGGTTCAGGCACGGGCGTAAGAAATTTTTGACGGAATTAACGGAATTACGGAATTCACCAAATTAACGGAATTTCTTGGCAGGAAAACAGGAAAGACAGGAAACTGGTTTTTCATCCATTCGACCCCTTAGCCTTACTTGACCCGTGGCAAAAGCTCCCTCAACTCCCAAGCAGTGGCAAACGCTGCGGACAAATCTGGCGACGTGGTACGAGACCGCGAAGCGCGATCTTCCCTGGCGGCGGACGAGCGATCCCTACGCGATCACCGTCTCCGAGCTGATGCTGCAGCAAACGCAGGTGGTGACGGTCATTCCTTACTATAAGCGATGGATGAAGCAGTTCCCGACCTGGCAGGCCCTCGCCTACGCGAAGGAGCCGGAGGTCATCAAGGCGTGGGAGGGGCTGGGCTACTACCGCCGGGCGCGGAACCTGCACGCGCTGGCGAAGATCGTGGTGCTTACGGACGGTGAACTGCCGCGCAACGAGGAAGAGCTGCTCAAGCTGCCCGGGTTTGGCCCTTACACGGCAGCCGCGGTGGGAAGCATTGCCTTCGGCTTGCCGCTGGCCGTGCTGGACGGGAATGTGATGCGGGTGCTGACGCGAGTGCTCGCGTTGACGGACGATATTTCGCGTCCGCAGACGCGCGATAAATTGCAGGACATCGCCACGGTGTTTCTGGGCAAAGCCAATCCCTCCGTGCATAACCAGGCGGTCATGGAGCTTGGGGCGACAGTCTGCCTCCCGCACAACCCGATGTGCCTGATTTGTCCGCTCCAGAATGGTTGTGCGGGTAAGGACCACGCGGAGGATTTCCCGGTGAAGACCCGCATCGCCACAGAGAAGCGAACGGAGACGGTGGCCATCTTGCGTCACGAGAACCGTTTTTATTGCGAGCAAGTGCCGGAAGGCAAACCGTGGCACGGTCTCTGGCGCTTTCCCGACTTCGACAAGACGAAGATGCGGGGAGGGCGGGTGATGGTGACGATCAAGTACGGCATCACCAAGTACGCCGTGACGATGGATGCCGTGGAGGCGCAGTGGAAAGGACGTGCGCCCGTCTCGGAGACCGTACGCTACCTGACGGCGGATGATATCCGGGAGTATGCCTTCGCCGCACCGCACCGGAAATTGATGAAGTTGCTCACAAAAAACAATCCGTCATCCTGAGCTTGTCGAAGGATCAGCCTCCAAGGGATTTTCAAAATCGATAATCCGCTGCTAATGAGCAAGTTTTCCGGAAGCTAATCCTTCGACAAACTCAGAGTGACCAAACGGGAAACAAAAAAGCCCCGACTGGAGCCGGGGCTTTTCTTCGGCACTGTTGCCGTGCGCAGCACTAGTTCTTTTCGGAACGGCGGCGCTTGTTTTCGTCGAGGATCTTTTTGCGGAGGCGCAGGCTGGTGGGCGTGGCTTCGACGAACTCGTCCGGTCCGATGTACTCGAGCGCGCGCTCGAGGCTCATCTTGATCGGGGTGTCGAGCTGGATGCCCTTACCGTCGCCCTGGGAGCGCATGTTCGTCAACGCCTTGGCCTTGCAGGGATTGACCGCCATGTCGTCCGGACGGGAATTCTCGCCGACGACCATGCCGGCATAAATCGCATCGCCGGGGCTGATGAAGAGGCGACCGCGTTCCTGGATGTTGTTGATCGCAAAGCCGGTCGCATCGCCGGTTTCCATCGAGACGAGCACGCCGTTGAGG
>Ga0105240_10014150_pt1 | contig 10900 bp, 6 predicted proteins | sample KBSC54metaG_FD_80426 | JGI IMG/M metagenome (GOLD analysis project Ga0105240, IMG submission 80426) | Corn rhizosphere microbial communities from Kellogg Biological Station, Michigan, USA - KBS C5-4 metaG | ecosystem: Host-associated > Plants > Roots > Rhizosphere > Soil | place: Michigan, USA...
CCACTGTGCTGATAACATTTGGCCCAACAACAAGCGGCAATGCGGCGGATGCTGTGCCAGAAGCAACCGTCGTCCCATTCACCTTTACCGTTGCAGCAGCATTGCTGGTTGTTGGAGTTATAGTTACCGATGCTGTGGCATTGCTTACCGACGCGGTATAGCTGGTTGTGCCCGCTGCAAATACTGGTGTAAGCGCGCCTGCACTAAGTGTTAAATTTGAAAGGCCTGCATCGCTCGAACTGTTGCTTAACACCGGCAAAATGGTTGTGAATAATCCACGGCCGTGGGTGGCTGCCGCCAATGTACGATCTGAGGCGCGGTATTTTAACATGTCAACCTCAACATTTGCCAGCCCGGAGTTAGTAGGCGACCAAACTGTTGAAGTTCCGTTAAGCAAATCTGTCGTCCATACCCCTAATTCGGTGGCAATAATTGCTTTGGTGTTTGCACCCGGGTAAAACATAGCCCAGCGAACCGGCATATCGGGCAGGTTGCCTTCAACCAATGTCCAGGTAGGCGTTGCAGCCAGGGCATTTTTTGTTTCATAAACGCTTGGGTATCCGTAGTTAAAGTATGATACCAAAATATGATTTTCGGATGTAGGGTCTACTGCAACGCACGAAACCGAGCCATTACCTAAACCATTGGGCGATAAAACGGCGCCAGCTATACTTGTCCCCGCATTTGCATTGTCAACCATGGCTACGTTACCGTTATCCAGCCCAAAATATACCCTGTTGGCTGTTAGCGGAGCAACGGTAACTGATGTCACATTTGCTCCACCAAATGCCGTAACACTTACTACCGAATTGCTGGTACCCGCCGTGATGTTATTCCACCGGAAGTATTGCCCTCCTGAATAGCCCGAATACAGATCTTTTGAACTTGAATCATAATCCGAGGGATTAATAAACGACCCGGTATTTCCAAAAAAATGCTGGATGAAATTCACACCATCGGTGGCCACCCAAAAATTGTTATAAACGTATGAAGTTAGCTGGATATTTCCGTTTGTTTGGTCGATAAACGCATTCGCACCATCACCGCCGGTTACCTGGTTTGTGGGATTTATACCAGCAGTGGTGAATTGCTGCGTGCCATTGTCCTGTGCTCCGGCCAGGGCATAATTAACATTGGTCGGATGCAATGCAACAGAATAAAATTGGGTAACGTCATACCCGTGATTCTTGTCGGCAAACGAAGGATGCGCCGCGGTGGCTGTTGAGGTGTAAAAAATACCGCCATCGCATCCTATCAAAAAACGGGTTGCCGAGCCTGGTGCGTATGCATAAGCATGATGGTCGGCATGCACATATTGGTCGGCGTTTAACCCGGCCACCTCACCGACGTACCACTGCGTCTGAACCGTCCAGGTAGTGCCGCCATCAATCGACTGTCCTCCATCCAAACTGCCGGCACGTACAACGTTGGCGTTGGTTGGGTCGACGGCTGCCGCTATTGAATACCACGCCTGGCCGTTGTTAAATGTGCTTCCTGTCGGCACAGTTTTAACGGCCCATGTATTTGTAGCCCTGTTGTATCGTTGAAAAGAAGTGAGGCCATAACTGTTAGTTCCTTCAAATAAGGCATAAACTGTATTAGCATCTCCCGGCGCGAGGGCGAGCTTAATTCGCCACCAGCTGGTAGTAGCCGGCGTAATGGCGCCCGATGTGTTTGGCGTTATATTGGTCCATGTTCCCGCATTTCCGGTATTTGCTCCATTAACTGCAAAATCAGAAACGTAAATATGCCCGGCACTAAAAACACCATCACTTGCATACACATCGCCATTGGCAGCCATTTGAACGTCGGCCGCTCCTGTAGAAGATATTGCTGTACTCCAGGAAGAACCACCGTCCGCCGATTTCATTATACCAAAGTCCCGTGCAGCTAAATATACACTGCCATTTTTGTCAACTGCTACAGCATTTATGTTTGTATAAAATGAAGTGCTGATTAGCCGGGTCCAGTTAACGCCACCATCGGTACTTTTCCAAACGCCCAGTCCCTGAATAGCATCACCATTATAGAACCCTTCACCGGTACCGGCATACATCTCCAGGTGGTTAACCGGATTTTGTGCGATGCAACTAATGGCTATATTTTCAAAGAAATCATTTATCTTAGTCCATGACACGGGCGATGCTGTAATATCAGTGGTAACCCATAAGCCGCCGCCCACGCCGCCGGCAAATACTTTTTTATAGCCGTTTCCAGCGTCGTTTAAATCGAACATCAAAGCCCTGGTACGGCCACCAACATTGCTCGGGCCTCTTTCATTCCATGCAATATCACCTAGCGAAGCAACCGGAGCAACTACACCTGGGGTGTTTGCCGATTTAATCAAATTGGCGCGCTGGGCTACTAACCGGTCTTTAATCCGTCTTGCCTGTATCAGTCTTTCTGTTGGCACTGCATTTATAGCAGGGTCCTTAGTCCGGGCGGTCTCCTGTTCCTGGCGGGCGCTTACATCGTCGTCTATCCCGTCTTCCGGATGTTTTTTATCCTTATCCAGGTCTTTGCCTTTTATATTGGCTTTATCCCGGTCACGGTCTACAACTACTTTTTTTGCTTTTGAAACCTGCCGCGGGGTATCGACAATACCAAAATTGCTTTTTACGGGCAATATTTTTTCCAACAAAACTTCCCGGTTTAACGCGGTGGCATTTTGAAAAAATGCGGCGAACAATAAAATCATTAAGATTTTACCAAATGATCTTAAGTAATGTGTTTTCATGTGACGGGGGTATTGAATTGTGATTATTTAGTTAACAGGCACAGCCGGGTATTGAATTTGCTTTCGGCAAAAAATAAGAGGTTGTCTTTAATCGCTAGTATTAGGCCTATGCTGATTTTGTTTCTAAATATAGATAATAATTTTAAAAACAACTTATTTAATATTATTTATCAGCAAAATAGTAAAAATTACAAGTCGGCTATATAGGTGGTAACCAGCAGTTTAACTTTAAAGACAATCTGATAAGCGTTAATCTCTTATGTTAGCATTAACTTACCTATAATAATAAATCAAAAATTACGTTTCGCCAAGTCAGATTTTAAAAATCATAACGCTATATTTACAATGCAGCATATACATCAATCATCAATTTATCAAAAAGAATTTCTCCATATTTTTAATTGCATTGCTCGGGTATTACTCATTCGGGGCATCGCTATTTTACCTGGCTGAAATTCAAATATGTAAGATAAAGGCTGAAGAACATGTAGAAGGTGATAGTAAAGCCGCGAGCAAAAAGCTTATTTTATTTTCGTCGGATAGTAAAGGTTTTAAGCTGGTTGATGATGATGAGATATTTGCCAACGGTAAAATGTACGACATTGTAAAAACCCGTACAAGTAACGGAATAACATCATATTACACACGCGCGGACGCCGACGAGGATGAATATGTAAGTAAGCTCACCGAGGTTGAAAAGGGTAATGCTGCGGAAAAATCGTCGCCGGGCAAAACAATTAAATTGTATGAGGCAAAATATTTTGCCGCAAAGAAAAACCATCATCCTGCCTGTCTTTCATCAGATCTTCCGACAGGGGCTTTCACTTTGGAAAACACGTTGTTATATAACTCTCTTTTTAAAGATATCTACGCTCCCCCGCCAGATCATCAACTCTCCTGACTCTTTTTAATGAATTTAATTTCGCCGTGCTTTTTGTAAGCACAGGCACTCATTGCTGTAAATGGGCCTGATCGTAATTTAATTCTATCAATGCAACTTCTACTAAATTTTCACGAATGAAAATACCTCTTACATTTAAATATATTTTATCTGGTTTCCTGTTTTTAATGGTTCATGCGCTTGCAGAGGCTCAAAGCTCCATCGGCGGGAAGATAACCAATGGCAAAAGTCACTCAAGCCTGGCCGGGGCAACCGTGCGTATTCCCGATCTTAATATTTCGGCCATTTCCGATTCGCTCGGAAACTATCGTATAAAAAACATAAGCAAAGGTGCTTACCTGCTCGAAGTTAGCAGCATAGGATATGCCACCCACATCGAGACGGTTGATATAAACGGCGATGTAACAAAAAATTACGAACTCGCGCCTTCTGCAACGGTGCTGAATGAAGTGGTGGTAACCGGCGTTAGTTCTGCAACCGACAAACAAAAAACACCCATACCACTAGCCACAGTAAGTAATGCCGAGCTGCTGCAAAATTCATCAACCAATGTAATTGATGCTATTGCCCAAACACCCGGTGTTTCGGGCATGACAAACGGCCCGAGTATTTCGAAACCCGTTATCCGGGGTTTAGGCTACAACCGTGTACTTACCATAAACGATGGTGTGCAACAGGTTGACCAGGCATGGTTTGATGAGTTTGGCATTGAGGCCGATGGAAACGCCGTAAACCGTTATGAAATTTTAAAGGGGCCCGGGTCACTGGCTTACGGTTCCGACGCTATTGCCGGCGTAATAAACCTCATCCCGGAAGCTATCCTGCCCGAAGGGCAAACAAAAGGCGATATTCTATTTAACTACCAGACCAATAACGGGCTTATAAATAATGCGTTTCACCTTGCGGGTACAAAAAACGGCATCGCCTGGAGCGCCAGGGTCGATAATACCATGGCGCATGCTTACCGAAATAAGTACGATGGATATGTTTTAAATTCGCAGTACAGCAATTTTAACGCGGACGCAACTATCGGTATCCATCGTAAATGGGGATATTCACAACTCCATGCAAGCTATTTTGATTTGCGGACCGGCATAGTCGACGGAACCCGGGATTCGGTTAGCGGCCAAATGGTACGGCCGGTGTCCTATCCCGACCTGAATGATGGTGAACCCACCTATGTACTGCCAACGCACCAGGAAAAAGTAACCTACACTCCATTTGTTATCAACCAAAAAATACGGCATACCAAAGTTGTGTGGGACAATAATATAGCTGCCGGCAGCGGCCGTATTAAAGGAATATTTTCATGGCAAAAAAACCAGCGCCAGGAAAATAATGATCCAACCATCCCCGATGTGTCCGACATCTATTACAGTTCAAACGCCGCAACTTACGATATGCGTTATGTTTCTTCGCAGGAAGGTACATTTAATTATACCGGGGGCGTAAACGGGGTCTACCAGTCGTCGCAAAGCCTGGGTACGCTGTTGCTGATACCGAATTATAACTTTTTCGAAATCGGCGCCTTTGCTATCGCCAATAAAAAAATAGGCAGCCTTAACCTGAGCGGCGGTATACGATACGACACAAGAACATTTAACGGGCTCGACCATTGGGTTGATTCCACTACACAGGCTCCGGTGGCACCGAATGCAGAAAATGGCTTTCACGAGTTCCAGGGGTTCAAGTCCCATTTTAACGGACTATCATTTAGCGTTGGCGGTGCTTACAACTTTTCAAAAAATGTATTTTTAAAAGCTAATTTATCAAGGGGATGGCGTGCGCCGAACGTTGCCGAAGCAGCAGCAAACGGGGTGCACGACGGTACGGTAGTTTACGAAATAGGAGATCATGACATCAAACCTGAAACGAGTTTGGAAGAAGATATTGCCTTCGGTGTAAATTCAAAGGATGTCGACTTTGAAATTGATCTGTTCAATAACCGGATAAGCAATTTCATTTACGCCCGGGGGCTTAAAGATGCCCTGGGTGCCGACTCGATCAACAATTCCTTAAATGCGGTTGGTTTGGGTGCCGCGCCTGTTTATAAATATACTAACGGAGGGGCGCAGTTGTATGGCGGCGAAGTAGCTTTTAATATCCACCCTTCGTCCGTGCCATGGGTTGAGCTAAACACCACGTTCAGTTATGTATATGGACACCTGCTCAATGCGCCCGATTCAACCAAATATTTGCCATTTGTGCCTCCAACAAGAATTACCGCCGACCTGAAATTCCCGGTCAGCAAAATTGGCAGTATTGTAAAGAACGCATATTTTAAAGCTGGCGTGTTAACCTGCTTCCAGCAAAATGATGTGTATCGCCAGTATGCCATTTATAGCGGGTTAAACACCGAATTAACACCGTATGAATATGCTGCCAGTACATCGGCAACCAAAGGTTATGTATTGTTTAATGCAGGCGCGGGTGGGGATATTGTTTCAAAAGGGAAAACCATTTGCAGCTTGTACATTATTTGCAACAACATTTTCAATACCGCTTATATCGATTATATGAGCCGCTTTAAATATCTCCCGGTAAATTATACCACCGGCAGGGTTGGCGTATATAACATGGGCAGGAATTTAAGTATAAAGCTGTTGATTCCTTTGAATTTTTCAGGTAGTCATATTTAATACGGCTTACTAGCTTGCATTTACCAATCCATGCAAGCCATTATAAAGGGCATTCCACCAGGCTGGGATGCCCTTTATTTTTTGCGGAAATTTTTTATCTGCCCTGAACTTTTTTTAACTCGGCTATATTAGGGCTGTATATGGTTGTTTTTACTAAATTTGGTTGATAAACAAACAGATGTGTTTAAATATCACACTTACCTGTCAACTAATTTACAAGCATATGAGGTTACCAAACTCCCCTAATCGCCTTTTGCTGGCTGCTACCCTTTTATTTTTCCTGTGCTGCGCCGGTACAGTTGAGGCACAAACCATCGACCCATCAGCATTCAACATGCTGCAATGGCGGATGATAGGGCCGCATCGTGGCGGAAGGACTGTGGGAGCAACAGGCGTTGTTCAGCAACCGAATGTATTTTACATTGGTGTAAACAACGGCGGAGTTTGGAAAACCAATGATTTTGGCCGCACCTGGCAGCCTGTGTTTGATGAACAGCCTACCGGTTCTATCGGCGATGTGGCCGTTGCTCCGTCAAACCCCGATGTGGTATACGCAGGCAGCGGCGAGGGTATTCAAAGGCCCGACCTTTCGGTAGGCGATGGGGTTTATAAATCTACCGACGCCGGCAAAACCTGGGTAAATACCGGTTTAAAGGATGCACAGCAAATTGGCGGGCTGGCAATTGACCCAAGAAATGAGAACAGGGTTTTTGTGGCGGCATTGGGGCATCCCTATGGCCCGAATTCAGAAAGAGGCGTATACCGCACAACTGATGGCGGCAAAACCTGGGAAAGAGTTTTATACAAAGACGAAAATACCGGCGCCATACAAGTAACTATCGACCCAAATAATTCAGATATTATTTATGCCGATATGTGGGCAGGCAGGCAGGGGCCCTGGGAAAACGGGGAGTGGGAAGGAACAGAAAGTGGTTTGTTTAAATCTACCGACGGCGGTACCACCTGGAAAAAGTTAGCTACAGGATTGCCAACCATAGCCGATGGTTTGGGGCGAATAGGTTTTTGCATTGCCGCAAGTAATTCAAAGCGTTTGTATGCATGTGTTGATGCAACGAAAGGAGGGGGTTTATACCGGTCGGATGATGGAGGCGAATCATGGAAAGAACAAAGCACTGATATCCGTTTATGGGAACGTGGTGATGATTTTGCGGAGTGTAAAGTTGACCCGAAAAATGAGGATATTGTTTATATAGCTAATGTGGTTACCTGGAAATCGCTCGATGGTGGCAAAAACTGGAAAGCCATAAGGGGTGCACCCGGGGGTGATGATTACCATCGTTTGTGGATCAATCCGCAACATCCCGAAATAATTTTGCTGGCAAGCGATCAGGGGGCCGAAATTACCGTAAACGGCGGCCAAACATGGAGTTCGTGGTATAACCAGCCGACAGCGCAGTTTTATCATGTAAGTACCGATAATGCATTTCCATATAATGTTTATGGCGGCCAGCAGGAAAGCGGCTCAGTTGGCATTGCCAGCCGGGGGAACGACGGCCAGATTACTTTCAGGGAATGGCATACCGTAGGTGCAGAGGAATATGGTTACGTGGCCGCTGACCCGCTCGATCCTAATATAATTTACGGGGGTAAGATTACAAAGTTCGACAAACGCACGGGCCAGGTCCAAAACATAGCCCCCGAAGTTGGCAGAAGAGGTAAATACCGCTTTGTACGGACCGCGCCTGTTATCTTTTCGCCGGTTGATCAGAAAACGTTGTTTTTTGCCGGGAATGTTTTGTTCAAGACTTTAACCGGGGGTAACTCGTGGCAGGTTATCAGCCCCGATCTCACCCGCAAAACCTGGGATGTTCCTGCGAGTGTGGGCATCTATACAAGTGAGAAATTAAAGCAAATGCCGCAGCGTGGGGTAATCTACACCGTGGCTCCATCCAATAAAAACATAAACACCATTTGGGCCGGTACCGACGATGGGCTTATCCAGCTTACCAACGATGGCGGTAAAACATGGAAAAACATCACCCCGCCCGATATTACATCGTGGAACAAGGTTTCGTTAATTGATGCCGGGCATTTTGATGATCAGACCGCTTATGCTGCTATCAATAAAATCAGGCTGGATGACATGAACCCTTACATTTACAAAACGCACGATGGTGGCAAAACATGGAAAAAGATTGTTAATGGTTTGCCTGCCGACCCGGTCAACGCGGTACGGGAAGATCCGCTCTGCAAAGGCCTGCTATTTGCCGGGACAGAAAGAATGGTTTATGTTTCGTTCAATGATGGCGAATACTGGCAACCCTTGAGGCTGAACATGCCTGCCAGCTCAATCCGCGATCTGGTAATAAAAAGCAATGACCTGGTTGTAGCTACCCATGGGCGGTCGTTTTGGATATTGGATGATATAGCGGCGTTGCGCAACCTTGCTAAAATTAAGGATGCCAGCCAGACAACTTTGTACCAAACAGGTCAATTTTACAGGGTGCGATGGAACATGAATACCGATACCCCCCTGCCACAGGAAGAACCTGCCGGGCAAAATCCACCCGATGGGGCAATTATTGATTATTATTTAAAGGATAATGCGAAGTCTGTTATCAGCCTCGAGATATTGGATGCTACCGGGAAACTAATGCGGGTTTATAAAAGTGATGACAAACCTTATGACGTGCCCCCTGTGAATATTCCATTATACTGGATAAGGTCGCAACAGGTGCTGTCGACCGAAAAAGGTTCGCACAGGTTTATATGGGACCTGCACACCCAGCCGCTTGATTTACCACCGGGTTATCCAATTGCGGCAATTTATGGGCAAACAGCACCGGTGCCAACATCGCCATGGGTAATGCCCGGGAACTATATCATAAAATTAACTGTCGACGGAAAATCATATACCCAGCCGCTAACTGTTAAAATTGATCCCAGGGTGAAAACACCGCTGTTAGAATTACAAAAGCAATATGATCTGTCGGACAAATGCTACCGGCATTTAAAAACTGTGATAACAGCATCAGCCAAGCTAAATAGTCTGCATGAGCAGATCGGTAAATTATTGCCGAATGCTAGCGGCGAACTGGCAGCTGCGCTTAAAAAAACAGACGCGGATGCACTGAAAATTGAAAATGGTGCACCGGGAAATAAAGCTGAAAGTTTTAATGGTTTACGCAGCAGCCTCGGCGGACTGATGAATTTACTACAGGAAAGCGAAATGCCAGTTACCACGCAAGCGGCTGCCACAGTTACCCAGGCAGATAGCTATTTTAACAACTTAAATATAAAATACAACGAAATTACCGGAACCGGTTTAAAAGCATTAAACGAGCAACTGGCCAGGGCCGGAGCAGGAAAAATTGGTTTATAGGGATAGCAGTGAATTTTTATTGCATTAACACCGGTGCCAGCTCAACCGCTGGCTCGTCGGATGTTAGGTAAAGTTGTTTATTGTTCAGCATACCTTCCAACACAAAACCGTTTGCTTTCGGGGCTTTAAAATTACCCTGCTGGATAAGTTCTAATTGGATCAGTTTTGTTTCGGCCCCGGGTTTAATTACAAAAGTGGTTGTTGCATTTTTTGTCCGGCCGATTATAACCGAATCCTGGTTTACCTGTAAAATATTCACCGAGTACTTTACGCCTTTGTACCATGCTGTTTGCCAGGCAGGCGATGGTTTATTTTTGCTGATCTCCATAAAACATGAAAGGGTCTCGGTATAACCCTTAACCGCTTTGCCGTCTTTGTCTACCGGCGCATTGCCCATGTATTGCGTTTTTGAAAATAACCATATTTTTTGACCCTGGTATTTAAGCGCTAAACACGAGGAAGAAACCACGAGCATAAATAACAGGTATTTCGCCATAATTAATAAAGATACTAATCTCATTATTAAACATCAAAGCTGTACTTTTAGTATACCTTTCAGCAACAATAGCTTTAAGTGTTATTGAATTTATCAAATTCAATAACAGACATTTAACCGCGTGCTTCACCCAACAATCATGCCCTCGAAACGAGGAAGTCTATGACATGATCTCTAATCCCAACTGCATAAGGACTGAGTGTTAATCCTTGTCCGTTTTTAACTAATCTCCTGTCTCTAACCTCTAAATAACCACCCCTAATATTTCAGCACAATGAACCCGGTTTTATGTTTTGTATAGTTACCGTCTTTGTATTCCAGCGAGTACATGTAGGTACCTGCTTGTTGCAGTTTACCATTGATGCTGGAATGTCCGTCAAATACATTAGTAGCGTTGTTATAGCCTTTAGTCTCGTAAATTAGCGCGCCGCTACGGCTCATTATCTGTAATTTATTATCGGGATAAGCTGTTATCCCGTCTATCACCAATACATCGCTGTTTCCATCCCCATTTGGCGATACGTTTTGGCGTACGGTTAGATTGTTGGCTGTAATTGGAGATTCCTGTGACTCATACTTCATTACCATCCCCGGTGCCTGGCGGGTAAACGTTATACTGTATGTTTTAGTAGTTACTCCATCTTCTGCGGTTACCACGGTGTTTATTACATTGTCACCGACGTTTAAAGGTATCGCTGCCGAAGGTGTTCCGCTGGCTACAGTAACGCCGTTTATTTTTATAGTTGCCGTTGGACTTTGTGCTGTAGCCGTAATCTTGACAGTC
>Ga0105240_10014157_pt1 | contig 10896 bp, 8 predicted proteins | sample KBSC54metaG_FD_80426 | JGI IMG/M metagenome (GOLD analysis project Ga0105240, IMG submission 80426) | Corn rhizosphere microbial communities from Kellogg Biological Station, Michigan, USA - KBS C5-4 metaG | ecosystem: Host-associated > Plants > Roots > Rhizosphere > Soil | place: Michigan, USA...
AAGTTGCATGACAAACATGCGGTGTCCCGCCGCCAAGTCACGAATCACCGGAAAGGAAATCCCGAAGTGGTTGGACGATGGTTGAAGGAAGCCAAGTTGAACCACGACATTGTTGGTTTGGTCGAGTTGGGAGGCGAACGAAATCGCGTTGATTCGGCTATCTCCGCACCGAATATGGCAACCGTTGGTGAATGCCCGGCGGATATTTGCCTGTTCGACCGCAAACTCGCCTTGTGTGATATGCCCATCGGAATTCCGGTCGAGTTGCACCAGTTGCTCGACGTCTTTAGCGGAGAAAGTAAGGGCGGCCTCAACTTTCCCATTCTGCACCTCAATAGTCGCGGTGCTTAAACCCACGTCGTGAGCGTACGCTTGCGCGAAGAGCAACAGGGCCAGTGCGGCGACGCGATACCAAGGCTGATATAGTTTCACGGGTTGAGGTGGAATCTGATTGGAGATAATGCAGGCAACGAAAACGGCGGCCAGGCAACTCCGCCCGACCGCCGTCGTTGGGTGGGGTTTATGGGTGAATATGATTACGCCCGTTCTGCGGCGTGGCTTCGTAAGGGAAGACCTTGTTGTAAGGCACGTCGTTGAAATCGACGCCATCGCCAGCGGGGCCGCGGATGACCGGCGGGCTGACGCGCAAATCACTGATCAGCGCCGTGACCGCGATATCAACAACGTCATCGCCAAAGCGACGACCATTCGGCCAGCCGCCCGGAACTGTACCGCCACCGAAACCAGGTTGAACCGTGCTGGTGAGCACATCACCACCAAAGATGCCCAGTCGCGAGAACCCGGCGTCATCGGGATTAGTTCCGGACTGGGTTCCATTCCCGGCCAGCCGGCAAGGGGCAGTGGAGAGATCGCACTTGATCAAATCGGGAATAAAAATTCCGGCGATATCCGTACGGTTGGATTCGATGGACGGCAGCGAACCGCCTAGCACGATCGCATTGATCAATTTTGCCAGTTCGGGATTCAACGCATATTTGTTGAAGAGGTTTTTGTCCGTTTCCGGGCTGGTGCGGCTGTAACGGTCTTTGTCGGCGATGGCGACGAGGCCTTCGTTGAAAAGAGGATTACCCTGCCGGGCAACCTGCACCCACCTGCCCCGCGCATCCTCACCGTCCTTTTTGCCGAGCCGGGCAGTTTCGTCGCGCAAAACCCGGATCGCGCGACGGCTGGTCGTGGCATAGACGCCAACAATCTGCTGGTCCCCGCCCAATTCTGAAACCGGAATGACCAATGACATGAGGTGGATGTTGAAGCCGCCCTGCGAGTCCTTGCCTGGCGAGCGCAGTTGCAGTAGGTCGAACACCGATTGAATGTCGGCGTAAAAACCATCATCGCGCTGGCCGGCAAAGGCCATATAGCCGCCGTCGAGTTGCTTGATGGCTTGAGTCGTGTAGCGATCCAATGCGCCTTCGGTGGCCACACCGGTTTTCGCGGGATTCCCGCCATTATCGCCCTGGTTGTAGAATGGTGTCGCGATGCCTTGGTTGTTGGGCGGAACAATACCCGAGCCCAGCACGGTGCTGCGATCATGGCGACCGCGGTGATCCACCTTCGTCACCGTGTAGGTCTGCACGAGGTTTTGCGAGGCATCACCCACGTTGGTGACGACATTGAGATACGATTGGAGGATCGTATTTTCGGTCCGGTACTTCGTCTCAAAATTGAATTCGTAGCTCACGCTGGCTTTCCCGGCTGCTACGTCGCTGCCAAGGGCAACGTGGATTTGATAAAGCACGTTGTCGTCGAAGTTGTATTTGTTCGGCCCGATGCCGGGTTCCTCATGCGGATAAACGCCGAGCGCCGTGACGAGACTTTTGACGCCGTTCTCGTTTTGCACGAATGCGTAAACGTCCGTGGTGTTCGCCGCTGGATCGCGGACGATAAGCGGGGCATCCATGTGACTGGAAGCCCATCCGGAGGTTGCGAGCAGCAAGGCCGCCGCGCAACCGCAGGAGTTGGTGATGAATCGTTTCATACGTTAGTTACTTTCCTTCGGTTTGTCTTTTTGGTTGTTCTGGGTTTCCAGCATCTCGTCGATCAGTGAGCCACGCTGGAGAATTGGTCAAAACTGGCCGACGCTCGGCGGGAGTCAGGCTGCCACGCCAGCACGGTCATCGTTTTCTCAAGGTACTTACGCTCGGAAGGCCAAAGCAGATGCCGCCGCGCGTAAGTTTTTTCTAAAAGCCGCTTGGCGTTTGTGACATCCCCGGCGCGTTGAGCAATAACGGCGGCGTGCAGAAGAATGCGGGCGTCTTCCGTGCCTTCGGCGAGCGCGTGTCCGATGTTCTCTTGCGCCATACCGACATTTCCTGCCGCAAAATAGGCCCAGGCCAGACTGTCGTAAGTGAAGACGTCGGCGCGCTGTTTGATTTCTTCACGCGCCAGCTTCAAAGCCAATTCGGGCCGGGTTTCGTGCGTGGCCAGAAAGAGCGCGTACGTCCGCGGATCGTCGGTTGCGCCGCGTGCATTGAGGAGAGCTTCTATTTGACGAGCCTCATCCATCTGGCCCATCGACGCCAAAGCCTCGATGGCCGCCCAATAATATTCCGGGAGCGGATTTGATTTAAGCGCCTGCCGGAACTGTTCTACCGCTCCAGCGTTGTTTCCTTGTGCGAGCAGGATGCGTCCGCGAAGCAATTGGGCGGGAGCATAATTTGTCTGCAGAGAAAGCGCCGCATCACATGCACTGTTAGCGAAGGCAATGTTCCCGGCTTGAAATTGATAAAAGGCGAGGCGCGTTTGCATCCACGCGGCAGACTCGGTGTCGCGGGAGCCGACGGCATCCACCGCAACTTGCATGGCAGAGATGGCGCCAGCCAAATCGCCCTTAAGCCAACGGATGTGGGCGACGCGCGCGAAAGCACGTGAGTCCGGATTCAAGTCCATCATCTTCTGATAAGCGTCAACCGCGGCGGCGAGTTGCCCCTGCTCCATCAACACATCGCCAAGCAGACCGAAGTCCATGGGCAAGCCGCGACGCGCGACCAATTCACGCGAGAGCGGCTCCGCTTCCTGAAAGCGGTGAAGATTGTGCAACACGTGACCACGCAGCAGCATGGCGGCATACACGGAATTGCTGCGTGCGGATTCGTTGGCCGCCGTTTGTTTTTCCAACGCGAACGCGCATTGCTCAGCCAGCTTGTAATAACCCGGATCGAAACTGGTGCGCGCCTTCGCGACAAACAGCCAGCCAAGCGCTTCGATGGCCACTGCCGGCTGGTGGCTCGTACGAACCAGTTCCTGTTGCCGGCGGATTTCCACGTCCATCCGCTCGTCCCCGGCGTGCGGAGCTAGAATGATTGCCATCGGCTCAATAGCGGGCGTGGGTTGTGCGCCAACGTGAACTACTGGACTGGGGGCGTGACGTTCGCGCGCAAAGAAAAATCCAACTACCACCGCGCCAACCAAGAGAGCCAAGGGTGTTTTCATGAAGGTTTGTTCCTTGAATACGCCCCAAAGCGACAAGTGGATGCATTGGAAGCCAAAAACATTTTTGGGATAGGATTTTTCAACCGAGATGCATCCAAATTCTCGCCGCCAACGTAAATCCAAAGGATTCCACCAATGCGGAATAGACCTTGCTGAAAAGCCTTGGGCATAGCTGATGCATACGCGTGGACTGTTTTAAAACATGACACGCGCGCTTCGATACGCCCATTACCAGACACGTCATGTCCGTTGCGAATCAGAACGCCATCTCGATTGCCGCTCCGGTGAATGAACATTCACCGGGCCTGTCGACTCGCGTTTCGAGCCCAAGTCGGTCCGTGATCATGGACCTCTGGCTTGCTGCCAACCTCCTGCTGACGGCCATGGCGGACCGGTTTGTCCCTGGCCATTGCGCGGGCAACCCTGAGTCGGGCCGCCGGGCGCGGTTGATTTGCCGGTTTGGATTCTTGGGCGCCATCTTCGGCGCGATTTACGCCACGTTCTACCTCTTGATCGGGCACTACTGGGGAACGGTGATCATTGTCGTGTGCAGCTCGGGATTTGGGTTGATGCCGTGGCTGATGAAGCGGACGGGATCACTCGCAGTCGCAGGCAATATACTGTCGTTGATTCTGACGCTCGGCTTCTCCGCACTTTGTTGCGTAGAAGGCGGCATGAGTGGACATGCGATGGCTTGGCTCGCCAGCGTGCCGCTGTGCGCGCTGCTGCTCGTCGGGCGCAAGGCAGCGGGTTACTGGATGGCAGCGAGCTTCGCCGCGTGTGCCGCCATCGTGGCATTAAATTTTGCCGGTTTCAAAATGTCGCCTACCTACGACCACTCGTGGGAGGGCGTGGTTTCCGCCGCCGGCTATCTCGGCTTCATTTTGTTCATGTTTATTCTCGGCGCCATCTTCGAGACGGGTCGGGAACGCGCCTTCGGCAAGATGCAAGAGGCACTGGGCAAGCTGGAGGCTTCCAATGCTGAACTAGTCCGGCTGAATCAGGAAAAGAACGACTTCCTGGGTATCGCCGCGCATGACCTGAAGAACCCGCTTACAGTCGTCATCGGCACTGCCGGATTGTTGAAGGTTATTCGCGACGAGCAAAAGAAGGAGCACCTGATCGGCAATATCGTCAACGCCGGCACGCGCATGCTGCACCTCATCAAAAATCTGCTGGATGCGAATGCTATCGAACAAGGCCGGTTCACTTCCAATCTGGAACGCTGCGACTTGCAGGCGCTTTTGCGCGAATGCATGGAGAACAACTCTTCCAACGCCACTCGGAAGGAAATCCGACTGCAACTTGAGACCACCGCCGACTGTTGGGCGAAAGCCGACCGCAATGCGACGCTGCAAATCCTCGACAATCTTTTGTCGAACGCCGTGAAGTATTCGCCGCTGAAAACCACCGTCCACTTGCGTGCGGCCATCGTAAACGGACTGGCGCGCGTTACCGTTCGTGATGAAGGTCCCGGCATCAGCACGGAAGATCAGGCGAAAATGTTCGGCAAGTTCACCCGCCTGACTGCTCGCCCTACCGGCGGTGAATCATCGAACGGTCTAGGCCTTTCAATTGTAAAACGACTGGCCGAAGCCATGCACGGCGCGGTTCGCTGTGAGAGCCAGCTGGGTGAAGGCGCCGCGTTCATCTTGGAAATGCCCGAGTGCGCGGACTAATTTCCTGAATGTCTGGTGTCAGAATAATTGCATTTCACAACATCCAGATTGCGGTCTGGTACGTATTAACGAAACATGACCGCAACGATCAGCCGGCAGCCCAAGCTCATGCCAAACGAGAGTGCCAACACCACAAACCAACCGGGCGGGTTGGAAAACCATTCCCTCTTGAACGCGCTACGCGACCGGCGCTCACGACGTTTCGGGCTGGGAATGAAAATTCCAGGTGGCCCGCTTGCGTATCAGAGTGCTCACCGAGCGAGACCCCTCACCGAAGCTGAAGAGGCGGCCTTGGTTTTCGCCGCGTGCGGGATCACGGGCCATGCGTTGGCAGACCTCTGTTACGCGAAGGACGGTGGCGGCAGCATCATGGCCGGACTCGTCGCGCGCACGATTGCCAGCGGTGACGGTTTGCAAACAGTTTCACTGGTCGTCACGAATGACGCGGCGACCTATCTCATCCGCAAACCGCGCGAGCTTCCCGCGGCGGAGATTCCAAAGCTTATCGAGCTCGGCAAGCGCGGCGAATTCACGGAGCTCTATCGCCGGTGCCGAGTAAAGATAAAAGATGGTCGAGCTACCACCCCGCGCGAACCTTTGTTCAACATCAATGCCAATAGCTGGTCGGCACATGCCCCCGGCACGAGCTACTTCCTGCCGGTGAACGATCTGACGTTCATGTATGTAAACGGGCTACTGGAAATCCTCAATGAGCACACGGGCGCGTTCATTCTCGATGAGCGAAACAATTTCATGCCGGCAGGCCTCGCGAAATTCGCGCGTAACCAAGGCGGCCATCTGGAAAGCGACCCGAACAAGGGCCGCGTTGCGACCGTACGGCAGATCGAGCAGTTCGTGACCGAGTTTGTGACCGTCGAACAGGGTATGATGCTACAGAACCTCGGGCTGATGGCCGAGGCACTCGGGTTGGGCGGATTCCCCAATTTCGCAAACCACGAGTTCGCGTGGTTTCAGTCGCTCGGTTTTCGCATGGAGCAGATGCCCGTAAATCAGTATGTCGGCGCTGGCTGGCTGCCGTCACTCTTTATGAAGTTGCTAAAGCGCAATCCAAGCATCCCCTACCCAGTCGGCTTGGAGCGCGACGGCGAAGTGTTGCTGAAACCGTTTTGTCCGCCTTACTACGCGTCAATGGCCGATGCCGTGCGCGCCGTTGTGAAAGCCAAATACGGCACGGACGGAATCTTTCGTAGCACCGGTCACGGGAGCGCGTGGCCGAAGCACGATCAGATGGTGCAACAAGTCCAGCCCGTGAGCGAAGCGACCATTCAAGCAGTCATCGCGTATTGCGAATATTTGTGGCAGCGCTACGGACGGTTCCCGGTGTACATGCCGCCCTACCGGACCGTGCTGGGCTTCCAAGCAAGCCATGTCGACGCGGAGTTCTACGACAAATTCTATCGCCCGGAAGCATTGAGCGAAACGCAGCGGAGGGATTTCGAGAAGAGCACCAACTCCTAATCTCTTCAGCCGGGATTTAGGCCATCGCAAACGCAACGAGCGGATCATCCGTCGTCAGCACCGCGAGTAACGTGCAACCACCGACGGAATAATTCTCCTCATGCTGCGAACCGCCGTCAGCGTGATGAAAATCACCAGCCGCCAGCCTGCGATCCCCAATGACAAGGTCGCCAGTGAGAATAAAAAAGTCTTCCGGCCCTGCATTCACGTGCGCCGGATAACGCGCACCTGCATCGAGCTTCCCGAGCAGCACGGCGTAGCCGCGTTCCTTTTCCACTGAGAGCAATTTTAGATAGGTGCCAGGTATTGGCAGCGGCTTCCAATCCTTGCCCGCCGCAGCCTCAATGAAATTCAGTCCCGCGAGTGCGGCGAGCGGCGAGTGAGCCGCAGGTTTCTTCACCCCAGCGATTTCATCGATGCGTTGTAGCACCTTGTTGCGCAGTGCGGGTGGTGGCTGGACCAGCGGCGCACTGAGCGCCATCAAACCGGCCGTGCGTTGGAGGCTACGCACCAGCCCACCGAGTTCCGCATTGCTACGCAACTCCATCTCGAACGCGCGCGCCTCCGCCTCGGGCAATGCGCCCAACGCGTAGAGACTCGCCTGCTCTTGTTGCTGCTCGGTGATCATATGTACGCTTGCAAATCCTCCCGCAATTTCAGCATGCCGCGCCGGATGCGGGCCTTGACGGTCCCGAGCGGCTCGCGGAGCGACTCCGCGATTTCGGCATGCGTCAGGCCATTGAAAAACGCCAACTCGATGGCCTGACGTTGGTCGGGCGGAAGACTTTTCACGGCTGATTGAATCTTTGCCGCCTCGTCTGTGCCCAGCAAAGCCGGAGTATCCACTTCGGACGCGACCACCGCAGCAACCTGCTCGGTCGTTTCCTGAAACACCCGGCTGCGGCGTTGGCGTGAGCGCAACCGGTCGATCGAGCGGTTCCGCGCGATGCCCATCGCCCAGTGAAATGGTTTTCCGAGTTTAGCATCGTAACTTCCGGCTTTGGTCCAGATTTGAACGAATACGTCCTGCACAACTTCTTCGGCTTCAGACGCATCGCCTAACATTCGGAGGGTGGTGGAATAGAGGACGGCCGCGGTTTGATCGTAAAATTCAGCCAGCGCCGCCCGATCTTGCGACGCAATGCGCCGCAAAAGTTCGGCCTGCAAATCGGATGCTGTCTCTGGATCGACCATAAATCCCGTTTGCCAGCGGGCACCTGGCCCGTCTGTATCGGGACGGCCCAGCTTGAACGGCTCTCCTCGGCCGCGCCAGCCTCAAACTTGATGGAAATCTTCTTCATCCAACCTTTCATACGCTGGATGTCGACTTTTGGATGCGCTATTCCCGTTAAAGATGAGGGCTGAAAATGGAAGATGGAGAATAGCGGGGTGGCGTATACCGCTCCGATGGAGCTTGAGACCTTATCGCCCGGGTAACTATAAACATGCCGCACCTACGGTACTTCCGACGGTTGTCTACTCCTCGCTACCGTCGGGCTTTGCGTTCCCTTGAATCAGCCGGTTTAGCCCGAACGCAGCGAATGCGCCAGCCGTTGCCGCCAGCACAACGGGCAAGGCATCTGGCAACAGGGCGAGCATTCTCAACGCTGACAACGTGGTGCTCATGCTTCCTCCCGCCGATTGTTCGTAGACAGCTTACGCCACCAGCGGAACGCGCCCGTTCCCGCAAACATAAGCCCGAATCCAGCCATCGCCCAGGTGGTCGGTTCGGGCACGGCTGCGATTTGCAAGCTCCAGCTCGTCACCGCACTTTGATCTCCCGTGCTCTGGTCGGCGAGGAACAAAGTCCAGGTCCCGTTCGGATCCAGCCCTGTGAAAGTTCCACCGACGCCACCAAACGTTGCCGAGCCATCGTTCGCCTGCCACGTTCCCTGCACTTGTCCACTCGGCGAAGTTGTGTAGCTATAGTTTTGATAGTTCTCAATCGGGTGTGCACCCGCATCGCTGAGTGTGATCTGGAAACCTGTATCACCATAGCCACCGGTGACGCCGGGCTGCCCGACTCGATCCAGCAGTACCAACAACCTCCCCGTTCCTCCACCCGCCGGTTGATAGGAAAGATAACCGTATAAATCTCCATTCCATCCACCGGCGATATTCAAGGAGACCTGCACCGAGGTGATGCTCTGGCCGGCGGCAAGTCCGCTTACCGTGCGGCTATCCGCCCAACCCGACGGATTGTTGTCGGGAACGTAACCGCTGTTGGCAAAACCACTGCTGAAGGTTTGGTTATAAACGACGGCCCCATTGGCAGAGCTGATCACAGCTCGCAAGGCAGCTGCAATGATCGCGATGAGTCGAAGAAATTTCAGCGTCGTCATTTCATGGTCCTCAAGGTCCGCTGACATAGCGCGTGCGGTAAAAGCCACTGGGCGATTGCAGGTTGAAAACCAGTTTACCATCAGCACCCACCACGTTCGTTGAGACCGGAACCCAGTTCGCGGGCGACAGCACCGCCGTATTTTCGATCGCATAACTGGCGCCCGGAATTCCGAAATAGCTCAACGTGTTGCCGTTCGCGGAGAGCATGTTGAAACCCGTCGCAGCTTCAATGCGCACCGTGACGACATTTGTGGCTAACCCGCCGATTCCATCGCTTACGACATAACTGAAGCTATCGGATGCACCAGCGCTGCCACTTGTGTTCGTATAGCTCATGCTCAGGCCATTCGCTGCGACACCGACATTGGCATTGGCCGCTCCGAACGCGGCACTGATTGCTAGTCCGTCACCATCGGCATCCGTCGCCAGCTTGTATTTACCAAGGTCAAAAGGCACCGTCACAACGCCACCCTGTGAAACGCTGGTAGCTACGCTGCGTGCCACGGGGTTGCTGTTTGTGAATGAAATTGTTCCATTCACGATGAGATTATTCGTCTTCCAGTGATTTGAGCCGCCGACAGGGAATGTCAGAGACGCAAACGCCCCGGCATAATTGGTAGCCGTGAAAAGCGTGAACGTACCGTTAGTAATCATCGGCCCGAGATTCGTGACAACCAACGCGCCCCCGTAAGTCAGTATGCCGGTCGTGAGCGTGAGCTTGTCTGCGGTTTGGGCGTTGGTGGAATTAAGCTCGGCCAGGAATGTTCCCGCAAACGTCGGCGCATTGCTGACCGTGAGTGTGCTGATGTTGTTCGTGCCGGGCGTCATTGTGCCGTTCACGGTGAACGCACCGCCCACCGGGCCAACGCCCATCAGCAACGCGTTGCTGCTCACGATGCCCGTAGTCACTTTGATACTGCGCGTCACGGACGCTCCGACGACGTTGGACACGATCACGTTATTGAACGCGGTAAACTGCGATCCTGCGATGGCTTGGAGATTTGTTCCGTTGAACACAACTGTTCCGCTGCCGCCGGTAAACGCGGATGCTCCACTGTTGTTTGACCAGTCACCCGCGAGATAGATGGGGAACGTGCTAGCGGCGAGCGTTCCGGCGGACAAAGTCAGGTTACCGCCCACGGTGATACCGCCACCAAGCGTCTTCGTATTGCTGCCGCTGACGATGACATGGCCGTAGGTGAATGCGGGAACCGTCTGTGCCGCGCCATTAAAGTTCACCGTGCTACCGCCGACGGTGAAACTATTCGAGCTAACTGTAAACGTGCCTGCGATGCCGATGGTTCCGCTATTCGTCAGGAAGCGGATGCCCGTCGAACTGCTCGTGAGATTTTGGTAGTTGAACGCCGGGATCGACTGCGCGCTCGTCCCGTTGAAATCAATCGTGCTGCCGCTGATGGTGTAACTGTTCGCACCCGGCGAAAACGCACCCGCCACACCGATGCTGCCGGTGCTAGCCAATGTGCGGGCGCCCGTCGAACTGCTGGTCAGATTGCCATAGTTTTGCGCCGCGATGGTTTGGGCGCTGCTGCCGTAATATTCCACGGTGCTTGCAGGGTCGAGACTGACACCGGTGCTGAAAGTAGGAAAGGCACTGCTCCCGCCGAGCTTCAACGTGCCACCGGCGTTCATCGTCAGCGCGCCGAAGTCGGTCGCGTCTTCCGTCACGGTAAAGGTGGAGGCATCGAGGGTACCGCTCGCAATGGTCAACGCCGTCATGCCGGCCACATTGACGCCGAGCGTGGTGGTGGCGGCAGTTTTCGCGATGACCAACGAATCAATCATCGTCGGCGTGGTGGAACCGGCGATGACCGAGGGCCCGCTACCCGTGAAGCTAACGTCCACGCCCGACGCATCGAACGCACCGTTGTTGGTAAAGTTTCCAGAGACCGCGATGTCTGCATAGTTTGTCAGGCTGCCGCTGACG
>Ga0105240_10014158_pt1 | contig 10896 bp, 9 predicted proteins | sample KBSC54metaG_FD_80426 | JGI IMG/M metagenome (GOLD analysis project Ga0105240, IMG submission 80426) | Corn rhizosphere microbial communities from Kellogg Biological Station, Michigan, USA - KBS C5-4 metaG | ecosystem: Host-associated > Plants > Roots > Rhizosphere > Soil | place: Michigan, USA...
CGTGCCCGGCGCCGTGTTCGGCGTATTCACCGACCGTCCAACGTTAGGCGAGGAACCGCCGAGTTGCACGTCGAGCGGTTTCCCCGTCGCCGCCTGGCCGGTGCCCGCGCCGGCACCCGACACCGACTGCGTGGCGCCCGCTCTCGACGGTGACACCTCCGGCCCAACCGGGCCAGTTGAATTCGCTCCCGCAGCCCGCCCCGGCTCCCGCGCAGGCGGCGCCGATGGCAGCACCTGCCCGGGATCGATTGACACATCAACGTGCGTACTGGGCATGTTCACATGCGCCGCCAGCGCGCGCCACGCGTCCCGCGCGGCGGCGTGCAACTGCGGATCGGCGATGGTCGCTATCGTCAGGACCATCACGAATGCCCCGAATCCAACAGCCGCGCGACGGCGACGGCGAAGCCTGAGGTCCGCGCGGCTCGTCGGCAAGCCGCGCTCTGGACCGGGTCCGCGGCCAGCCAGAGCTTCGGCGAATGCGGTTGCTGTCGGGAATCGATTCTCGGGATTCGCGCTGAGCGCCCGTCGCAGCGCCGCGTTCGCGTACAGTGGGAGATCATTGCGCAACCGAGCATCGGCCAGCACCTCGATTGGGGGAACGGTCTGAATTCCCGCTACGATCTCACCATCCAATCGCCGGCGTCCGCTCAAGAGCTCGTACGCGATCACAGCAAGCGAGTATTGATCCGCCCGGCCGTCAACGTGCTTGCTGCGTCGCTGCTCGGGCGCCGCGTAGGCGCGGGAGCGGGACTGTCGAGCGCCGTGCCCATTCGCGTCGGCGATTAGCGCATCGGTGATACCGACATCGGCAAGGCGGGGTTGGCCCTCACCGTCAAGCAGGATGTTCTCGGGGGTCAATCCGCGGTGGGCAATCCCGTCACGGTGCAAGCAGTCCAGTGCCGACGCCACCTCGTGAACGATCTCGAGCACGCGGTTAGCCGGAAGCAGCTGCTCTGAACGGACGAGGTCGCCGACGCTGCCTTCCTCCATTAGCGGCATCACAAGAACGGCCGTGGTGCCATGGTGCTCCAGCGTCGTGGCGACCAGCGCCGTGTCCCAAGCCAGAGTGGTCGTCGCGTGTGTAAGAGCGGCCAGACGCCGCATGAGCCCAGGGCTCGCGCTTGCGTCTACATCTAGCAGCTTGAGTGCAACCTGCCCTTTCTTCTCCACCCGCGCAGCGCGAAATACCGCGCTCCACTGTCCCTGGCCGATCAATGCGCCGACCTGGTATCGGCCCTCGAATGCGGCCTGTAGCCGCGCCCGGTCCACTTCCGGGATGACATTCCGCGTGGCGTGCGCGCTCGTGCCGGCCGGAGCGGCCGTAGAAAGAGGAGCTGGAGCAGGAGGGTCGTGGCTCATCGTTGCCTCGTTAGGCGAACCGGCCGCGCGGCGGAGTCACTTCTGTGGCTCTGCGGCGCCGCCCGCTCCTCACCCGTTCCGACATCGTTATCCGGCGCGGGCCGCCTGCCGTCGCAGGGGCCACGGCCAGAACGCGCCGACTCGCAACCGGTATCGATCGTATTCGCGATTCTCGGCCCGCAGCACACGCTCCTCGTACCCCACCCGAACGCGTAGCAACACAAACCACGCGATCATCGCCAGTCCGAACGCGATGGTCGCATGCATGAGGAACAGCCCGGCATACATGACTATCTGCGTCGCATAGATCGGGTGGCGCGCCAGCCGATACGGCCCCCCCGTCGCCAGCTCACGAGCCGCCGGCTCGATGCTGAAGGAGCGGCGCATGTACCACACGGGCCAGAATGCGATGACTGCTCCGAGCAGCCACGTGCCCGCACCGACAAACCTGAGCGGTGCAAACGTCGAAAGTGAAATCCAGGACTGCTCCCAACGTTGCGAGCCCCACAGGAAGATCGGCACGGCGAACGTCGCACCGTATGCGGCCACACGTGGGCCTGTGCCCGACAGCGCTCGACGTGCCGGCCCTCGCACTAGAAAGGTGGCCGCAACCAGCAGCTCGTATAACATCGGTGGCAGCAACATGAGACCCACTCTGCCGGACGTCAGCGGGAGTGCGAGCGCGAACGCGCCGAAAAATGCGCATCCCACCCAGTCAGCTGTCGTCCGGGTCGGTCTCGCGCTGACCGTCGTGAGGCTCATGGTCATAGTCGCACCGGCTCTGTCACGAGGATGTCATTGCACGAGCGCAATCGAACCGGTGACGGGCGTCGGGTTCGCGCTGAATCCGCCGGTCGATGCCATGGACGTGAAGTATCCGGCGATTTGATCAGGGCCCGCGCCTCCCTTGAATCCGACGATCGCGAACACCCCCACGTACTTCACCCGCAACATGAGGTTGCTCCCCGGCGACCCGTTGGCTTCGTCCCACATCGCCAGTTTTATCTTCGGTTGGCCGAGACACGTGTAATTCTGGCCGCTGCCGGTCACGCCGCCATTGTTCTGGCAGAACTGTCTTAGAGCGCTGGCCGTCTGACCACCCCCGACGCCCGGATCCCCGTTCAGCCACGTGCCAGGACCAATTGGGAGGTTGGAGCATCCAGTGATGGCGTTCTTGTACGAGTTGTTACCGTTCCACGGATCGTTCACGACGACCTGGGAAATGTTGCCGGGCGTCAGTTGATTCGACGTTCCCTGAAGCAGCGTGATCGAGTCGGCTGGATACGACATCCCGGTAAGCGTCTGAATGTCCTGCGGCGTGAGGTCGTAGCTCGGGTCCTTGCTGCCGGCTGGCGGATACAGAGCATCTAAGATGGTTTGATAGCTCACAGCCCACGGGCGAAGACAGTCCGTGGTGCCTACGAAGCCTAACGCCCCCACAGCGCGAGCCTGAACCGTCTTTCCGGTTGCGCCGAAGATGCTGGCCAGCGTGTACGCGCCCTGGTACGTGGCCGTCACACGCACGGCGTTCAACGCGGGATCGGTCCAGGTGGCGAGCGGTGTGAATGAGTTGGTCGTAAAATCCCACGAGCCCGGCTCCACATCCCCTGCGTTCACCGTGGCCACCTGTCGCTCTACCGTGTTGAGCGGCACGTACTGGAGCGCCGCCGTGGGCGCGTTGGTGGGCCGCTTGTCCTTGACCTCGACGATCCCCGCAATGGCCGACGCATCGGCGGTCGTCTGCAATTGCGCGCGCATCACGTACAGACGCGACGCATCGATCGCGATGCCGGCGAATCCAATGATGACCGTCATCAAGATCGCCACGAGCACCAGCGTCGCTCCGCTTCTGTTCCGCTGTTTCACCATGACACGCCTCCTGGTTGCCGGCGCTCGCTTCCCGCAGCCACGCCGTCGCACGCCGTGGTCCGCCTAACAGTGCTTCAATGAGCAATGACTTTGAACATGGCTGCAATCTTGATGATCGCCGGCCCGAGCAGTACAACGAAGATGGCCGGGAAGATGAAAACGGCTAACGGGAACGTCATCTTGAGCGGTGCTGTAGCGGCACGTTTTTCCGCCAGCTGCTTTCGCTTGCGCCGCAACGCCTCTGCGTACACGCGCAGTACCGTCGCGATCGACGTGCCCCACTTCTCACTCTGGATCATGTTTGCCGCGAGTCCCCGCAGATCCTCGACGCCCGTCCGCTCCCATAGTCCGTGGAGCGCTCGCTCACGCGGAATGCCGGCGTTTACCCGCCGGTGAACGATGAGCAGCTCGTTCGCCAGGTCGCCGTGCAGGATCGCCATTTCCCTGGCCACACGAACGATGGCAGCATCCAAGCTGACACCCGCTTCGACGCACACCACCAACAGATCGAGAGAATCGGGGATCGCCCTGCGGAGCCGCTCCTGGCGCATTGCGGCGCGCCGGTCGATGAACGCCTGGGGCAGCACGAAACCGATCAACGCGCCTAACGCCAGCACGACGACGAACAAAACCAGGCTTCGACGCGGCATCACCAGCAACACCATGGTGGGAATCGCCACGGCGCAGGCCAACCGCACCGCGACGAAGATGACCGGCGCGGCCGTATGATCGAACCCCGCATGCACAAGCTTGTCGATACCTTCCTTCTTGTTCCCCCACGATTCCGGCGCGCGCTCCAGCAGCCAGGTGGCAAGCCGACTTCCTAACGACTCGGTGGGTGGCTTCAAAAGCGCCGGCGCCGCGGATGATGTGCCGCCGGCCCGCTCCAGTATGGCTCGCCGGTCGCGGTCGCGAACAACCGCGTACGCGGCCGTGCTGACGGCGATCACCAACAGCGCGATCAGAGTGATGAGAGGAAGAGGCATGGATCAATCCTAGATGTCGATCTGTCCGATTCGGCGCAGGACGATGTATCCGAAGACCATCGAAACGATCGCGTACATGAGTAGGAGCCTGCCGACGGGAGCGGTCCACAACGGCGACAGATAGTCGCGGTTGAGCATGGCAACGACCAGGAACAGCCCAATCGGCAACAGGGAAAGGACGAGTGCCGACACCTTCGGTTCGGCCGTGAGCGTATCGATGTGCCCCTGCAGCCCCACACGCTCACGCATCAGCACCGCGAGCGTGCTGAGTACCTCGGCCAAGTTTCCGCCGGTCTCACGCTGCAGCAACAACGCAGTCACGAACATCTTGCAATCGAGGGTATCGACTCGCTCCTGCAGGTTGAACAGTGCGTTGCGCATCTCCATCCCGAGCCGCTGCTCGTCGTACACGCGCCCGAACTCCGGCCCCAGCGGCTGCGGCATCTCGTCGCCGGCAAACTTGATGGCCGCCTGCAGTGAGTATCCGGACTTCATCGCGTTCACCAACATGTCGATGGCTTCGGGCAATTGCGCCTGAAACATCTTGAGCCGCGTCGCCTGCTTCCGCTTCAGGTACAGGTACGGCGCGGCTCCGAACAGAATGCCGGCCAGAGGTGTCGCAAGCAGACCAACCCGATGCCCGACCAGAAGCCCGACGGCGGCGCAGACGGCCGAGAGGAGCACGAATTCCCCGACCCTCATCCGCGAGCCGGCCCGCTCGAGTTGGCCCGCAATCGACGCTGTAATCCCTTTCCCCGCCAACAGTCTGTCCAAGGCCGCGATGTCGCTGGCCTTCTCGTTTTTTAGGATCGTCGCAGCGCCGGCGCTTCCCGGCATCATCGGCGCCAGCCGGTCTCGAATAGTGTCGGCCGCCGCGAGACGCTTCCGGTTGATCAGCACGTATGCGGCGAGGATCGCGAGCACGGTGCCGCCAAAGACGGTCAGGAGCAATAACGCCAGCATCGCTCAGCGCTCCGCGAACAGGTGCGGCGGGAGGTCGACCCCGGCAATCTGTAGCCGCTCGACGAACTGCGGGCGCACACCGGTCGCCTCGAACTGACCAACCACTTTCCCATCGGGCGAAATCCCCCGGCGACGGAAGCGATAGATCTCCTGCATCGTGATCACATCGCCCTCCATACTGGTCACTTCCGTCACGCTCGAGACGCGGCGCGTACCATCCGTAAGGCGCGACACCTGGACGATGAGATCGAGCGCCGAAGAGATTTGCTCGCGCATCGCTCGGTTAGGCAGGTTGGTGCCGGCAAATAGGATCATCGTCTCCAGGCGGGCGAGTGCATCGCGCGGCGAGTTGGCATGGACCGTGGTTAGAGATCCTTCGTGGCCCGTATTCATCGCCTGCAACATGTCGAGTGCTTCCGCCGATCGTACTTCGCCCACGATGATGCGGTCAGGACGCATGCGCAGCGCGTTCTTCACGAGGTCCCTCGCCACCACCTCGCCCCGCCCCTCGGAATTGGGCGGCCGAGTTTCGAGGCGCACGACGTGCTCCTGCTGCAGCCGCAGCTCGGCGGCATCCTCGATGGTGATCACGCGCTCGCTGCTGGGTATGAACGAGCTGAGTGCGTTCAGCAAAGTGGTCTTGCCCGCGCCAGTACCGCCCGAAATCAACACGTTGAGCCGAGCCCGCACGCAGCCGGCGAGCAGATTCACCATGTCTTCGGTGAGCGCGCCGTATTCGACGAGCTTCTGCACAGTGATCTCGGCGCCGAATCGGCGGATCGAAAGCACGGGTCCGTCGATAGCCAGCGGCGGAATGATTGCGTTCACACGCGAGCCGTCGGGCAAGCGCGCGTCCACCATCGGCGACGACTCATCTACGCGCCGCCCAACGCGGCTCACTATCCGGTCGATGATGGCCAGCAGATGCGCATCATCGCGGAACGATGTCAAGGCCCGCGACAGCCGGCCCAGTTTCTCGACATAGATCTCCTTGGGCCCATTGACCAGGATGTCGGTCACCGCCCGATCGCGGAACAGCGGTTCGATGGGACCGAGCCCGATCACCTCGTACACGATCTGCTCGACCACTTCCTCGCGCTCCGATTGACTGAGCGGCGTAGCCTCCCCGCGCAGCAGCTCCGCCACGGCCTGGCGAATCTGCTGTACGATCACGCTCTCATCGGAGACGCGCTCGAGCGCCTCGAGGTCGAGCCGCTCGATGAGCCGACGATGCAGCTCCAGCTTGAGTTGTTCGACCGCGGTGAGAGCAGGCCCATCAGGGCGCGTTTGCGCGAACATCCCCGATGATGGGCCGTCGGCTGGAAACTCGCCTGCCGCTGCTGCGGCGTTGCCGTTGTCGGACGGCGAGGGGGCCGCGGGCGAGGCGCGCCCGAGCAGTCTGTCGCGAAGTGACGGCGCCATCATTTGCTCCCGCGGCCGAAGAGTTTACCGAGTCGCGACCCGCGGCGTGCACCCGCACCCTTCTCAGTGGGGCCGCCGTTCACGCGGCTCGCCAGCCCATCATAGGCAAACGCCAGGTGTGACGATGCATCGAGCTCCACCACGGGCACTCCCTTCATGAGTGCCGCCGACGACGCTCGATAATCGTTGGGAATCCGATAGAAGATGTCGCGGCCCAGGACTGCCTTGGCATCGCCTAACGATACGATGTCCGATGACTGGTGACGGTTCACCACGACCAGGACCTTCTCGTCCGCGTAGCCCAACCGCTGGCATAGCTGCAGCGTGCGCTGTGTGCTCCGGAGCGCCGGCACGTTGAGCTGGGTGACTAACACCACGCGATCGGCACTGTCGAGCGCCGCCAATGTCCGGTCGCTCATCGCGTGCTCGCAATCGATCACCGTAAACGAGTGATACTGCCGTAGCTGTTCGAGCAGCGTACCGACGGCGGTCGCATCCATTGATTCGGCGCCCTCCGGGTCCTCCGACGACGGCAGGACCCACACCCCTCCGCTCCCCGATGCCGGCGTGAGCAGCGAGCGCAGCAGATCGGCATCGAGACGATCCAGCTTTCCTAACACATCGCTCATGTCGTAGGTCGGCTTGAGATCGAGCATCACCCGGAGGTCCCCGCCACCCGGTACCAGGTCCACCAGCGCGACGTGCCCTTCCGGGTGTGCCTTGGCGAGCGCGAAAGACAGGTTGACCGCCACGCTCGTGGTGCCGACTCCGCCCTTGGCGCTGTAGACGGCGATTGCACTCCCCGCCTTTGACTCGGCGTGCACACGGCGCATCAGTCGGTCCACAGCCGCCGCCAGATCTTTGGGGTCCGGCGGGTACACCAGGAACTCATTGATTCCCGAACGCATGGCGCGCAGGATGAGCTCCGGATCCGATTGGGAGGCCGTCCCGATCACGCACGTGCCGCGACGGCGCGTCTCGCGGTCGAGCGTCGCCAGATCCATCACACCGATGCCGTGCAGCGGAACCACCGCCAGATCGTAGTGCTCCGCGCGCAGTCGCGCGGTGGCGTCCGCCAGACTAAGCACGGACTCCGCCGGTCCAAATCCGAAGCGTTGCAACACGCCGTTTGCCACGTCCTGTGGTCCGGCCGCGCCGGACACGATGAGTGCCCTACGAGACATGCGTCGTCCTCTACGGCTTGGGCGGCGCCGGCAGCCGCGGCTCCAACGCTTTCCGAGCGGGAAGCGTCGTATCCGGCACGAAATGCAAGAGGTCTTGCGGACGCGGATGCATCGGATCGGTGACGATGGGCGTCACCACCACCAGCAACTCCGTTTGATTCCGCTGCCAACTCGTGCTCGAGAACAGCGAGCCTAAAATCGGAATGTCTTTGAGAAACGGAATTCCATCCTTGGTCTTCTGCCGCTCATCGTCCATGAGGCCGGATATGATGATGCTCTGGTCCCGACGCACATCCACCGTGCTCTCGACATGGCGCGTTCGTAGCGCAGGTATCTTGAAGCCGGATATCTCGATGCCGTTGGTGAAGTCAAGACTCGAAACCTCCGGACGAATGTGAAGCTTGATCAAGCTGTCACTCACGATCTCGGCGTAGAAATTGAGCTTGATACCGAACTCCCTCCAGATGATCGTGATCGTCGGAACGCCGCCCGTTCCGGTGTTCTGCGCCACCGGAATCGGGATCTCGCCGCCGGCCAGGAAGCTGGCTGAGTCCTTGTTCGACGCCATCACCGTCGGCTCGGCCAGGATGCGGGCGTCGCCCGTCTGTTCATCCGCATCTAGAAGTCCGAGCAACTTGCTGGTGCCGAAATCACTGAGGACCGTCCCAAACCCGATCGTGGAGGGCAGTGTGATCTTGCCCGTGCTCTGGTCGAACACGTTGTCGGTGCTGAACTGCCCGGTGCCGACCCGCGTGTGCGCATCTCGATAGACGCCAGACAATCCGAGGGAACGCAGAAAGTCGCGCCGTACTTCGGCGAACTTCACCGCGATCACCACCTGCTGTTGGTCGGCGGGGGAGTGCACGGACACGCGGTAATGCCGCAATGGTGCGTCGGTCTGCCAGAGGATCACGTCGGTCTCGCCCGGTCCGCGCCCGTTGATCACGACGTCTTTTGTGCCGATGACGACGACGTCCGCCACGTCGGGGTTGGCCACCGATGCTTGCGTGATCGTGGACGAGGTCGTGATCGGATACGAGCGTCCTAACGGAAGATCGACGTGCACGATCGACGTATCGGCGGCGCTCGCGAATTGCTGGGCTGGCAACGCATCGCTCAACAGACTCGCACAGCAAAGTGCGCTCAGCGCGGCATCGCGCCAGACCCGTCTCTGACAGCTCAACGTCCGGTCCTCCACTAAAGGTTCAACGTGGCCGGCGTAACGCCGTGCTCACTGTTGTGTCGAATCGTTCGGTTCGAACTTCTGCTGGGAGACCTTGTCCCCACGGTACACGCGCACCACGACCGACTCGGGCCTGGCGATCGGCGCCGCCATCACGTCGCGAACCGGCGGCGCTGCGGGGCGTGGTCGTGCGCGCTCGCGCACATGGCCACGCGCGGGCGGCGGGTCCGCAATGCGAACGGCCGCACCCGACCGCAGTTGGGCCAGCACGTCCGCAGCCGTCGCTCCGGGAGTTTTGATCGAGTCAGGATCGCCGTATCCGCGCAGCACGAGCTGAATCGTCCCCTCGTTCATTGCTACGGCCAGTTGCTCCGCCTGCGTCGGCGTGACCTCGAGCGTGGCGGTTGTGGCCTGAATTGGCTTGCCGTCATCGCCTCGCTCGACCTGCGTCCCTACCGACAATACCCGCATGTTGCTCATGAACAGCTTGGCCTCTTCCTTGGTGTTCTGCTGCGGGTTCGCCTTGAGCGTCACCAGCACATCAACGCGATTGTTAGGCTGGATCAAGCCGCTCAACCCGGCTACATCGTTGATCTTGACAGCCATCGCTCGCATGCCCGGTGCGATCTTCACCTCGATTCCAGGGCCTGTGCCTTCCGGCGCCAGCCGGCCGGGGACGATCGCTTCGCCTTTGAACACGGCGAGTCGCACCACGCGTCCCACCGCGGAGTCGATGCTCGTGAACGCGCTCTCGGGCGCGGTGCCCGCGGGCCATTGGGACAGCGAAAGCGAGAGGCGATCGAGCTTCTCGCCTTCGTGCACATCGCGCGCGGCGACGACCACCGCCGTCATCGGCACCTGGTTCGCCTGCTTGGCCTTCTGCAGGTACCGGTACACGCCGAAGGTAGCAACCAGCGCTGTGATGATCGCCGCCAAGAGGACCGTGGTGTAACGTCGTTCCGCCATGTGACCGCCAGTGTATCGAGAAAGAGACAACGCCTTCGTGCACCGACCTCGTGTTCCGCGTTAGGCCCTACGGAGCACCTTCCCAACGAAACGTGGCCGATGGCGACATTTGAATCGTTCCCAGACCGATCAGGTTCGTGAGCGGCGTGATCGGCGTGAACGGGTAATTCACGATCTGTACCGTGATCGATTGCATGTTAGGCGGAGTTCCGCTGAACGTCTCGCTTACCGTGGGCGCGCCGGCGTTGCCGCCGAACGCAACCACGTAGTTGGTCACCGCGGTGCTCACCGCCGTCATCGAGCTTCCGGTCGTGGGGTCAGGGCTGATCTGCGTGGACGCCAGTCGCGCGCCCTCTCGCACCGCAGCCGTGAGGTTGTTGAGCGTGTAGAGAGCACGGCCGAAGTCGACGATGCCGAACACCATCAAGAGCAGAATTGGCAGTACAATCGCGAATTCCACCATCGCGGCGGCCCGCTCGGAGCGAAATGGTCGCGTGACTCTCATGCCCAGCCCTCTGTTCAGTGAATCATCCGTGGAACCCACGCCGTGATCGCTAATCCGGCGGCCATCGCCACACCGTAAGGCAGCGACAACCGGCGCCTCGCTGAAATGCTTTTGTCCGGCCGGTCCTCGTCGAGCGCCTCACCTGCACGCGCGTCCGCCACGGACGCCCTCGCGCCCTCGCGCCCTCGTGCCCCAGCCACCACCCAGGCCACCGCGAGCACACCGCCCAAGATCGCCGTCACCAGCGCCGCGCCTAACGCAGCGCGCGGACCGAGCCAGACGGCCCCGGCGGCGAAGAACTTGACGTCGCCCGCGCCCATCACGCCCAACCACCAGAACGGCATCCATACGAGCAGCGCCGTACCTGCTCCCCCCAGCACCCGCCACGCCGCGCTCGACACGCCCGACGTAGCCACTGCGACCCCGGCGCCGAGGAGGAAAGTCGTCAACACCAGC
>Ga0105240_10014163_pt1 | contig 10894 bp, 9 predicted proteins | sample KBSC54metaG_FD_80426 | JGI IMG/M metagenome (GOLD analysis project Ga0105240, IMG submission 80426) | Corn rhizosphere microbial communities from Kellogg Biological Station, Michigan, USA - KBS C5-4 metaG | ecosystem: Host-associated > Plants > Roots > Rhizosphere > Soil | place: Michigan, USA...
AAGCGGGCGGCGATATCGTTTCTGGCGCATTGCAATTGCAACCCTGCATCGTCGCTATAACCCATCAGCACAAAGGGCGGGATGTTTTCCGACCGATCGATATGGTGCGGCAGCTCTGCGGCGATGGTTGCAGCGCGCTTCCAGTCGCACAGATGCAGGGCCAGTTGCGCCGCCGCGCCGAAGGCGTCCGGCAGAGCCGGGTCCAGAGAGAGTGCGGTTTCGAAACTGTCCAGCGCTTCTTGCTGGCGCCGCAGCAGGGCCAAGGCGCGGCCGCGATTGTGATGGGCCAGGGCAAAGCCGGGCTGCGCGGCAATCGCCTTGTCAAAATCCTGCAACGCCGCTTCGACCTGACCTTGATCGAGCAGCATCAGCCCGCGCTGATTGAGGGATTGTGGCGGCAGGGGCGGCGAAAAAGCGCTCACGACCGCACCCAGGACGCGATGAGCGTTTCCAGATCGCGCGCCTGGCGCGGCGTGTCGAACAAAGGTGACCTGGCGCGGCTCGCCGCAAGCCTGTCGCGCAAGTCTTTCAGCCGCTGCGGATCGCGGGCCAGGGCCAGAGCCAGCGCCTCATAATCCTCGGCTGTTTGCGCAATCAATTCCGGCAGGCCGGCAGCGGTAAGCAGGCTGGCGGCAACGCGCCCGGCAAAAGCGCTGCCGCGCCGGGTCAGGACCGGCAAGCCTGCCCACAGCGCATCGCTGGCGGTGGCATGGGCATTGTAGGGCAGGGTGTCGAGGAACAGGTCGGCCAGTTGGTGCCGGACAAGATGGATGTCCAGCGGCGCCGGCTTGGCGAAGATCAGCCGGCCCGGATCGATGCCCCGGTCCGAAGCGGCCTGTTTGAGATTGGCCCTGGTTTTTTCGCCCGCCTGTTTCAGCCACAGCACGCTGCCGGGGATTTGCGCCAGCAGCCGCATCCAGATGGCAAAAACCGGCTCGGTGATTTTCCAGTTGTTGTTGAAGCAGCAGAAAACAAAGCCATCTTGCGGCAGGCCCGCCTCCTCACGGCTGGGCAGTTTGCCCAGATTGCGGCTGGTATCGCTGGGGAAGAAACAGTTCGGCAGATAGGCCAGCTCTTCCGAAAATGCTTGCGCCTGCGGGGCAATGACGCGATCGGCGATCAGATAATCGATGAACGGCGCGGCCGTCGTGCCGGCATAACCCAGCCAGGTGGCCTGCACCGGCGCCGGACGATGGCTCAGGATATCGAAATTGTCCCCGCGGGTGTGACCGTTCAGGTCCACCAACACATCTACTTCCCGCGCGCGCAACTGCTGCGCGACGGCAAGAGGCGGCAGGGCGTGGGCATCGATGAAGCTCTCGAAGGCCGCGACCAGCCGGCGGCGCGGGACGCTGCCGTCATCGGCATTGGTGCCGACGCCGATGACCTCGAAGCGCGAGCGGTCGTGATTTTCGATCAGCTGGACGATCTGAGACGCAACCGGATGGTGGCCGATATCGGACGAGATATAGGCCAGCCGGATCCGGTCATGATTGTAGCGCCCGGACGCGAGCGGCGGCGGCTGCTGCGGATGACGCTGGGCGATGACATTGGCGGCGCATTGGCGTTGCAGCGCTTCGTCGCCGCTATAGCCCAAGAGGCCCCAGGGCGGGATGGGTTCGCCGGCCGCAATACGCTTTTGCAATTGCGCCCCGATCTCGGCGGTGCGTTTCCAGTCGCAAAGGTCCAGCGCCGCCATGGCTGCGCCGGCGACCGCTTGCGGCTGGGCGGGCATGGCGCTGTCGAAGGCTGCCAGGGCTTCTTCATGACGCTTCAGTTGCTGCAGGGCTTCGCCGCGATTGTTCTGAGCCTCGGCATAGTCCGGCGCCAGCGCCAGCGCCTGGTCGTAGGCCGACAGGGCTTCGTCATACCGCATCAGTCCCTGCAGGGCGTTTCCGCGATTGTTCATCGCCTGGATATCGCCGGGGCGCAGGGCCAGCGCACGCTCGAAACAGGACAAGGCGTCGGCAAAGCGTTTCAGATCCATCAACGCGCTGCCGCGATTGTTGAAGGCAAGCGCAAAATGCGGCGCCAGTCTGAGCGCCCTGTCATAAGCCGCCAGCGCTTCCGCCGGCCGCTTGAGGTCCTGCAGCACACTGCCGCGGTTGCTCAAGGCTTCGACATCGTCGGGCGCCATGGTCAGTGCGCGGTCATAGGCCGCCAGCGCATCTTCATGCCGCCCCACAGCATGCAGCACCGTGCCGTAATTGTTTTCGGCCTGCGGCCAGGCCGGCTTCAGCGCCAGCGCTTGTTCGTAACCGGCCAGGGCCTCCAGCGGGCGGTTCAGAACCTTGAGCACATTGGCGCGATTGAGCAGCGCTTCCGGATCGCCGGGCCTGATCGCCAGGGCCAGGTCTATATCGGCCAGGGCCTGATCAAGCCGTCCGGATTGTGCCCGCACCACGGCCAGAAAATGACGGGCGGTGAAATCCTGCGGGTCTTGCGCCAGCACCTCCAGATAGAGGCGCTCCGCTTCGGCCCAACGGCCGCTGCGTTGCAGCGCGATGGCTTGATCCGTCAGGCCTTTTCTATTCATGTTTCCCGCATCCGCTCGGCATGGTATCCCTTTGCAAATTGCGAAAAGCAAGTGGCCGGGGAATGAGGGAGAGGACGATTATGCAAGGCACCAACCGGCGCGAAGTCTTGATCGCCGCCGCTGCTCTGGCCGCCAGCGCCGGGCCGGCGTTTGCCGCCGCCACGCCGGTGATCGAATGGAACATGCACATGTTCAGCTCGAACACGGCCAAATTTCCGTTCCATGCCAGCGCCGTCTACAAGCCCGATGCCGCAACGCTGCCACCCGATCCCTTGCCGCCCTATGAGGCGCATCTGCAGGAATTCGGCATCGACAAGGCCATGTTCGTGCAGCCGGAGCCCTATGGCGACGATCACACCCTGGTGCTGGACTGTTTGCGCCGTACCGCGCCGGGCAAGTTCAAAGCCACCAGCCTGTTCTATCCCAAGAATCCGGACTCGCCCAAGAAACTGGCGGCCCTGGTGAAAAGCGAGCCGCGTATCGTCTCCACCCGCTTCCATGCCCATCGCGGCAAGGAGATGTATCTGGACTCTTTTGCCGCTGGCTATGTGCGGGCGCTGTGGAAGCAGGCGGTGGATTCGGGCCTGGTCATCGAGCTTCACATCGGCCCCAATTATGCGCTCCAGGCGGGCGATGCCATCCGCGCCTTTCCCGGCTGCAAGGTGCTGATCGACCATATGGGCGAGCCCAAGCTGGGCAATCCGTACGAATATGCCAACATGCTGGAACTGGCCAAGCTGCCCAATGTCTATATGAAACTGTCGGGCATCGATTACATCGCCACGGACGCGCCCGATTTCGAAAGCGTGCTGCCCTTTACCCGCCGTCTGATCCGCGAATATGGTCCCGACCGGATTGTGTGGAGCGGAGGATCGCCCAAGATCATCGATGTCCATATGAAGGGCTATTCGGCCGCCGATATCGCCAAGGTCAAAGGCGGCAACCTGCAGAAACTGCTCAACTGGTGAATTCCGGAACATGAAAACGCGTCACGCTCTCGGCTTTACCGCCGTCCTCTGTCTGTTATCCGCTTCTCCCGCCCTGGCCGATCCTACCCGCGATCAGGTGATGGACGGCGCCGCCCGCTGCGAGGGCATTCCCGACAACCGGGTCTGGCTGGACTGTTTTTACGGCTCCGCCCAACCGATGCGCGCTGCGCTGGGGCTGATGCCGGCGCCTGACAGCCAGACGCGACTGGTGCCGGCGCCCGGCACCGGATATGGCGCCGCCGCCTATGGAGGTGGTTCGGTTGCTGCACGCCGCGCCGCCCCGGCAGCGCCCAAATCCGAAGGCTTCTGGAGCTCGCTGGTCGGAAACACCAAGCCTTTGGCCAACGACATGCCGATGACGGCCTATGGCTTTGGGCGCGATGGCCGCTTCACGGTCACCATGTCCGACGGCCATGTCTGGGAGCAGGCGGAGCTCGATGTCCGCAAGGCGCGATGGAAGAAGCCCGCTGGCTCCTACAAGGTGACCATCAACAACAGTGCGTCCCCTAATGTTTATGATCTGCGGGTCGAAGGTGTGGTCTACAAGGTCATGCGCGTCCGATAGGGGACAATGAAGAAACGGCGCGACATCCTGGAAGCGGCCGGTCTGGGCTCCATGGCGCTGATGGCGGTGCTGACGCCGGGCGAAGCAAAAGCCGAGACTTTGCAGGCAGCGCCGGAAGAAAAGCCGAAGCATCATATCCGCTTTGGCGTCTGCGGCATCAGCCACGACCATATCCATGGCATGATCGGCGCCATTCAGCGCGGCGGAGGCGAGCTGGTATCCTATTGGGGTACCGAGCCTGACAAGCTGGCCGTGTTTGCCAACCGCTATCCCAATGCAAAGGCGGCCCGCAGTCAGGACGAGGTGTTGCACGAGCCTTCCGTGCAGCTTGTCTTGTCGTCCCATATCGCCAGTCAGCGCGCCGGGATCGGCGTGCGGGCGATGAAGGCGGGCAAGGACTTCCTGGCGGACAAGCCCGGCATCACCACCCTCGATGATCTTGCGCTGGTGAAGAAGACCATCGCCGAGACCGGGCGCATCTACGCCATTCTCTATTCCGAGCGGCTGGAAGTGCGCGCCGCCGTCCATGCCGGCGAACTGATCCGGCAGGGCGCCATCGGCAAGGTGATCCAGACCATCAACATCGCACCGCATCAGGTGATACAGCGCGCGGGCGACAATGGCGGCGGAGTCCCCAGGCCCGGCTGGTTCTGGGAAGACACAGATTATGGCGGCATCCTTTGCGATATCGGCTCGCATCAGATCGACCAGTTCCTGTTCTATACCGGCTCGACCCAGGCCGAGATCGTGGCTGCGCAGGTCGCCAATCTGCGTCATCCGGGTCATCCGCATTTCCAGGATTTCGGCGACATGATGCTGAAGGGCGACAAGGGACTGGGCTATGTGCGGCTGGATTGGTTCACGCCCGACGGGCTGGGCACCTGGGGCGATGGCCGGCTGTTTGTGCTGGGGACCGACGGCTATATCGAACTGCGCAAATATGTGGATGTGGCGGTTTCCAAGAAGGGCAACAATCTGTTCGTCGTCGATGGAAAACAGGCCCGCTTCATTGATTGCAACAACGGTCCTCTGCCATTCGGCCCGCAATTCGTCGGCGATATCGTCAATCGCACTCACATTGCCCAGGACCAGGCGCAATGCCTGCTGGCAGCCGAACTTTCCATTCGTGCCCAATTAGGCGCCAAGCGCGTCACCCTCGCCAGTTAGCAGCTGCACAAATAATCTTCGCCAGAATCTGTGAAGACAAAGCCTCGCTCTTGTGCTGGACTATTCCTGACAGAAAATTCACAAAACGGGGAAACGCCATGAAAATGAAGCATTTCTTGATGGCCGGATTGGCCGTCGCGGCACTGGCTTACACACCGGCCGGCGCTCAGGTTCAGCCCAATGCGCCTGCATTTGCTGCGGGGACCTTCCCGGCCATGCCGTCCAAGCCCACCCGCACCGGCAAGCACATCAACCGTATCATCGACATGTGGCTCAAGGGCCAGCCGGTCTATTACGCCCAGCTTGAAGCGGCCGGCTATGAAGACGGCAAGCGCATGGCCGCCACCAAGGCCGATTACATCACTTATGAAATGGAACATGGCGCGCTGGACTTTCACCAGCTGCGCGAATTCATGCGCGGCTTGAAGGAAGTGGGAACCCGCACCGGCCATCCCACCGTGCCGGTGATCGTCACCCTGCCGATCCAGGGCACCGCCGATGTGGTGCGCGCCAATGCCTGGATGATCCAGCAGGCGCTGGCGGCGGGCGCGCATGGCATTCTGCTCTGCAACGCCGAAAGCCCGGAAGCGGCCAAGATCATGGTGGAGGCTTCGCGCTATCCCTTCGCTCCCGTGGTGCCCGGCCTGAACCAGGGTTTCCGCGGCAATGGCAGCCAGAGCTATGCCTCCAAGATCTGGGGCATCACACCGGCCGAATATCTGCAGCGCGCCGAACCTTGGCCGCTCAATCCCGACGGCGAGATCATCTTGGGCGTGAAGATCGAAAATCCGCGGGCTGACGCCAATGTGGAATCCACCGTGCGCGTGCCGGGCATCGCCTTCGCCGAATGGGGCCCCGGCGATCACGGCTTCTATCTGGTGGGCAATCCGGCCACCGCGGGCGGGCGCGGCGATCTGGCGCCCAACATGGTGGCGGTGCGCAAGCGCGTGCTGGATGCCACCAAGGCGGCGGGGATCAAATTCCTCAATGCCTGCAATGAAGCCAATGTCATCGATCAGCTCAAGGACGGCGTGATGATCTGCACCGGCGGGGACAGCCCGGCGGCAGACAAGGGCCGCGCCTTTACCAAGCGCACCGACGCGACATAAGGGCTGAGTGGCGTTCGGCGCTCTTGCAGGTCCACTGGACCTGCAAGTCCGCCGCGGCGCGGCGCGGCGGACTGCGCCTCACCCCGCTTTCAAGGGGCGGGGTATGCGCTGTTGGGATGGCCGCCATGACCCGCCCATATGCGGTTTTTGGCCGGCCATCCCCATCTTTCCTGCTGAGAGGAGAGGTGCCATGTCCCATATTTCCGCCCATGCCAATTACCGTCATGAGGACTATTTCTTTAACCGTACCCAGTCGCGCGCCTTGAGCGGGCTGGAGTGGGAACGCAGCGGTATGCCACTGCAGTCCTGGTCGCAGCTGCTTTATCCCGCCGCGGCCGCCGCCGGCGTTGTGATCGCCGCGCTGGGCATTCTGTACTGATCCAGGTTGCGGCGCGCACCCATCGGTCCTAGCCTTAAGGCTCGGGGGCCAAGGTTGGAGTATGCATGCGCCTGGACGATCTTCGCCCTTCTGAGAATGTAGACGACCGCCGCGGCGAAGGCGGCGGCTTTGGCGGCGGTGGCTTCGGCCCCCGCATGATGTTCGGCGGCGGCGGCTTGGGTCTGGTCGTCGTCCTGGTCCTGTCGCTGTTCTTCGGGGTGGATCCGTCTCAGCTTTTGAATGGAGGGCCCGGCCCGATGCCGCAGACGCGGCAGGAAGCGGGGCCGCGCGGCGACGATGCCGATTATGAATTTGCCCGCCGTATCATCGGCTCGGCCGAAGATGTGTGGCAGCCTTTGCTGCAGAACCGCGGCACCCGTTTCACCCCCGCCACTTTCACCGCTTATGACTATGCCACGCCCACCGGCTGCGGCACCGGCCAGTCTTCGGCAGGACCGTTCTATTGTCCCAGCGACGCGCATATCTATCTGGACCTGGCCTTCTTCAACGAACTGAGCCAGCGCTTCGGGGCGCCCGGTGAATTCGCCCGCGCCTATGTCATCGCCCATGAGTATGGCCATCACATCCAGAACCTGCTGGGGGCGATGGACCGCCGGGGCGGGCCGTCGCGCGGCGCCGACAGCGAGTCGGTTCGCACCGAGCTGCAAGCCGATTGTTATGCGGGCGTGTGGGCTTATCACGCCAATCAGCAATTTTCGATTTTGCAGAATGGCGATGTCGATGCGGCGTTGCGCGCCGCATCCTCGGTGGGCGACGATACCCTTCAGAAGGAAGGGCAGGGCTATATCGTGCCGGATTCCTTCACCCATGGCTCAAGCGCCCAGCGGGTGCGCTGGTTCGAGCGCGGGCTGGAGGGCGGGCGGGTGGATGCCTGCGATACCTTTTCGGCGCGCGCGCTTTAGCGCCGGTTGAGTTGTCGGCCAAACCGTCCTAGCGTTATCGCTAACAAAAAGCGGTGGGGATGGGATGCGGCGAATTCTTCTGGCGATAGCGGCTGTCTTTGCGCTGACCGGCGCGGCATCGGCCGAAAACGCGGTCAAACCCGGCGACTTTGTCATCGAGCGTCCCACGCTGCTGTCTCTGGGTTTTGAATGGAAAATCAGCGGCGACGACAATCGCAATGCCGCGGTCACCGTCACCTATCGCAAAACAGGAGAGACCGGCTGGCGGACGGCTTTGCCCTTGTTTCGCATGGGCGGGGAATTCATCGCCGGGCCCAAGCCGCAATTTGGTCCCAACTACTACAACTACACCGTGCCGGCGGGCTTTGCCGGCAGTGTGCTGAACCTGCAGCCGGACACCGAATATCAAGTCCATTTCGTGATGAGCGACAGCGATGGTGTCGCGGGCACTGCCGAAAAGACCGTGACCGTGCGTACCCGCGCGGCCCCCAAACCCGCTGCAGGCGGGCAGGTCTATCATGTCTGGCCTTTCAGCCATAAGGCGCCGCTGGGCCCCAACGACTTCATCGGCCTGCTGGCGGCCTATTACCTGGGTGCGGACGAAAGCGACCACAACAATGTCTTTCCGCCGCGGGTCAAGCCCGGCGATGTGATCCTGGTGCATGCCGGGGTCTACAAAGACAACCGCTTTGTCTATGGCGGCTTCGACAAGAAGATAGAGAATTACGGTACCTCGTTCGATGGCACCTATTACCTGACCGCCAGCGGCACCGCCGACAAGCCCATTGTCATCAAGGCGGCGGGCGACGGCGAGGTGGTGTTCGACGGCGACGGCAACGACACGCTCTTCAATCTGGAGGCCGCCAATTACAACTATTTCGACGGCATCACCATCCGCAACACCAATGTCGGCTTCCTGTTGGGGATCAAGGATATCATCGGCGCCGACGGTTTCACCCTGGTCAACAGCCGCGCCATGAATGTGGGCCGGGTGGTGCGCAATGACTGGGCCAAATCGAAAGACTATTACATCGCCAACAATGTTTTCCTGGGCCGCCACGATCCGGAGCACATCACCAGCTGGATCGGTGGCGATGTGTGGGGGAAATATCCCGGCTTTCCGGCGCTCATTACCAGCGAATATGCGGTGAAGGTCTACGGCCAGGGCCATGTCGTGGCGCACAACTATATCGCCAATTTCCATGACGCCATCGATCACGCCACTTTCGGCAATCCCAGTCCGGTGCCCGGCGAATATGGCGCCTCGGTGGATTTCTATGGCAACGACATGTTCAACATCACGGACAATTGCATCGAGCTGGACGGCGGGGTTCACAATATGCGCGCCTTCGACAATCGCTGCGTCAACACCGCCCAGATGGCCTACAGCACCCAGCCGATCTTTGGCGGACCCGCCTATATCTTCCGCAACATCTCCTACAACACCGCCGCCGCCGGAGGTCTCAAGTTGCTGGACAATCCTTCCGGCATCCTGGTCTACAACAACACCTTTATCGGTGCGGCCGGCGCCTTGGGGCCGGCCTCGAACATGCACTTCCGCAACAATCTGATTGTGGGCGATGGCTGGAAGAGGCCGATCTTTCAGGTCAAGACGTTCACGTCTTATTCAAGCTCCGACTATAACGGCTTCGGGCCTAATGCCGTGTCGGGCAGTTTCGCATGGGAGGGGCCCCCCTTCGGCAGCGCCAATGGCGGGCGGGTGCAAAAGGCCTATGACACGCTGGCGGACTATCAAAAGGGCAGCGGCCAGGACAAACACAGCGTCACGGTCGGGCTGAACGCCTTCGTCAACGTCAAGCCAACCGATGAAAGCGATCCGCGCAAGCTCTACAAGCCGGAAGAGCTGGATTTCCGCCTCAAGGCGCGTTCCGCCGCCATCGACAAAGGCATCGAACTTCCCACCATCACCGATGGCTTTGCGGGAAAGGCGCCCGATTTGGGTGCTTATGAGTTTGGTTCAACGCCGCCGCATTACGGACCCGAGATTTGGCCCGTAGGCGAGGCGCCGTCCAGGCTCAGGTCCGAAACCGGTCCGCCGCACTAGGACACACCAAGCGCCAGCATGTCCTGCACCGCTTTGGCGTCGTTCTGGTCCGAGGGGAGGAATTCCAGCCCGATCTGGCTGCGATAGCCCGCGGCGCGCACGGCCTTGAGCAGATTGGCATGGTTGACTTCGCCGGTGCCCGGCTGGTGGCGCCCCGGTACGTCGCCGATCTGCACATGGGCTATCTGATCGAAGCCGGCGTTGAACTTCTCGATCAGATCGCCGTCTTCCAGCTGCATGTGATAGAAGTCCCACAGCAGCTTGACGCGCGGCGAGTTCACGCTGCGCACCATCGGAAGCGCGGGCTGCGAGCCGTTGAGCAGATGGTTCAGGTGGTTGACCCGGTTGAAAGGCTCCACCAGCGCCGTGACATTGGCCGCTTCCAGCAGCGGCGCCATGCGCATCAGCCCCGCCAGATAACCGGCGAGTTGGGCTTCGCGGCTTAGCCCATCGATCAGTGAATGGCCGGTGACGGTGAATTGATTGGTGCCCAGCGTCCTGGCATCGGCGATGGCGGCTTCCGTGACTTTCAACAGCTCGGGATGTTTGGCCGGATCGCCGAAATTGGGCCAGGCCGGCGCAAACTGGGTGATGGACAGTGCATTGGCGTCGCACCAGGCGCGGATGCTGGAGGCTTTGGTGCCGTTGCCCCTGTCCACCGTCCAGAATTCGATGAACTTGAAGCCATGTTGCTTTGCCAGGGCAAAGCGCTGCTCGAACGGCACCTGCTTGAACCAGGTGTCCAGGTTCACCGCAAAGCCTGACAGATTCTCAAGCCTGTTGCGGCTTTGGGCCTGTGCCGGCGATGTTGCCGCCAGTCCGGCCATGGCGGCCACCGTGCCCAGTGCATCCCTGCGGTTGGGTCCCATCCCGTCTCTCCCTGATTTTCCCGGAAGTTTAGCGGATTTTGCGATGGAAGAAGAGCTGGGCTAGGTTGGGGCGGCTGGGCTGTCGCTGGGGAGAAGCATGCAGATTGTCGCGCTGGTTCTGGTTCTGCTGTCGGTGATCATCCTGTTTCGGGCGATCAAGATCGTGCCGCAGGGCCGGGAATATACCGTCGAGCGGCTGGGCCGCTACACCCGCACCCTGACACCGGGCCTGGCTTTCCTGACACCTTTCGTCGAGGCCGTCGGCCGCAAGGTCAATATGATGGAGCAGGTG
>Ga0105240_10014167_pt1 | contig 10892 bp, 7 predicted proteins | sample KBSC54metaG_FD_80426 | JGI IMG/M metagenome (GOLD analysis project Ga0105240, IMG submission 80426) | Corn rhizosphere microbial communities from Kellogg Biological Station, Michigan, USA - KBS C5-4 metaG | ecosystem: Host-associated > Plants > Roots > Rhizosphere > Soil | place: Michigan, USA...
AGGAAGAAGACACGGAAATAAAGCAGGAAGAAACTAAATAATAATACCAGCACGAATTGCGAGACGAGGTTGGCGGTGAATGACATCGTAGAGGAAAAATACTGGCTAAGATGATCCACCTGGAAGGCGCTTTGAAGGGTCTTTTTGATATGCCAGTGCCAGTGTTGGGAGACGTATGTCTCTGCCCTGTCAACCAGTGCGCTCATTTTTTGGACGAGCTGAGGACCCTGTCCGACGAGGTGGAGAAGCTGGGTGATGACTACGGTAAGGAAAAGGGCCAGCAGGATGCCTGCCACGAGTACAGAAATAAAAGAGGCGAGTCCTTTGTGAAGACCCCATTTTTCTAATTGGAGGCCAATGGGGAACAGCATGCTGGAAAAGATGATCGCGAATAAAAGGGGTATGATCAGCACTTCCGCCCAGGCCAATATGACAAAGCATATGGTCAGGATGAAGAGGATGGCTGCAATACGTACCGGATTTGCGAATTTTATTTCATTCATGGCTTTGGATATTAATAAAGAAGCCGGCCATGGGCACCGGCTTTAAGGGTATGAATTTCACCAACCCTTTACCCCAAAAACGTTGTCATGCTCTCCGGATGATGCCGAGGATCAGGGAGATCAATGCCAGAACGATCAGTATATGGATCAATCCGCCTACACTATATACGAATACACCCAAAAGCCAGCCTATGATCAGAATTACTGCTATCAGATAAAGTAAACCGCTCATAAAAAAAGTTTTTAGTAAGTAAGGAATTTTTATATCTATTCATACCTATGAAAAATGCTTGCCAATATTTTTAAAAAGGGCGGGTCAGTCATTTATAGCGTATCTTGGGCTTAGGCTGGGGAAGAAAATCCACGAAAGGGGCATATTTGGCGGGGCATGATCTTGCTAATATTAAGGACATGAAGAAGCTTTCAGTGTACTGGAAGGTGATCAAAAAGGCTGCTATAGAATTCGACAGCGACAATTGTTTCAAGCTGGCGGCCTCTTTATCCTATTCCACGATATTTGCCATGGGGCCATTGCTGATCGTCGTCATTTCGCTGGCGGGTATTTTTTACGGTCATGATGCGGTGGAAGGGCGGATCTATCATCAGATCAAGGGGCTGGTTGGGAGCCGTGCAGCCGTGCAGATACAGGATATCATCAAGAACATACAAGCCTCGAAGCATAGTGTAGCCGGGGCCATTATCGCGGGGATCGTTTTGTTGATAGGCGCTACCAGCGTGTTCACTGAGATACAGGGTTCCATCAACTATATGTGGTCCATTCAGGCAAGGCCAAAGAAGGGATGGCTAAAGCTGATCCTGAACAGGCTGCTGTCCTTTAGTCTTATCATTGCTTTTGGTTTTATCTCCCTGGTGGCGCTGGTGATCAATTCCCTGATGGACCTGCTGAGTGCATACCTGAAAAATTATTTCTCCCACTTCACGGTCTATTTCTTTTATACGTTGAACCTGTTGCTGACGCTGGCGGCAGTTACAATACTGTTCACCATTATCTTCAAAGTGCTGCCGGACGCCATTATACGTTGGAAGGACGCCTTTGTCGGGGCGGTTTTTACCGGGCTGCTCTTCATACTGGGTAAATTTCTCATCGGCATCTATCTGGGCAATTCGAATATCGGTGTCATGTATGGGACTGCCGCCAGCCTTGTCATCATACTTGTCTGGGTATATTATTCCTCGATCATCCTTTATTTCGGAGCGGAATTTACTGAAGTGTATGCGCGTGACTATGGGGGAAAGGTGCGTCCCTCGGACACGGCGGTCTATATCCTCAAGCGGGAAGTTCGCGTGCTGGACGACGAATCAACGACGGCCTAAGAAGCCCGGCGTTTGCGGGTACTCCCGGAGCCTTGCAGACTGGCCTTTAGCTGCGACAGCAGGTCTTTCCCCTGGCGATGGACTACCTTCAGGGCCGGTTTTGGTGGTTTGCGACCTTTCGCCTTAGCCTGTATCAGTTTCATCAATTCATCCGAGTAAGTGTCCTTGTATTTTGTTATGTCGAATGGCCCCGAGAGCTGGTCGATGAGCTGGATGGCCATTTTCAGTTCCGCCGGCTTGCTGCTGCCGGAGGGTATGTTGAGGTCTTCCGTGGTTCGTACTTCCTGCTGCCAGCGGATCTTGTACAGGACCAGCACTTCGTCCACGGGCTTGAGGAGACAGAGATTTTCCTTATTGCGCAGTACAAAGCTGCCGAAGGCGACCTTGCCTGTTTTGTGGAGGGCGTCGCGCAACAGCACATAGGCCTTGGCGCCGGACTTGTCGGGTTCGAGATAATAAGGAGTTTCGTAGTACATACCATCGATCTCCGTCTCGATGACGAACTCCTTTATCTCGATGATCTTTGTTTTTTCCGGGCTGGCTTTTTGAAAGTCTTCGTCCGTGAGGACGACGTAGCGATCGTCCAGCTTGTAGCCTTTTACGATATCGCCCCAGGCTACTTCTTTTCCTGTGTTTTCGTTGACGCGCCGGAATTTGATATTAGCGTGATCTTTTTTATCCAGCATATCCAGGTCCAGGGAACTTTCTTCCGTGGCGCTGTACAATTTGATGGGGATGTTGACCAGGCCGAAGCCGATGGCACCTGTCCAGATAGAGCGCATATACTTCTTTTTTGTTAAAAATATACGAAGATTTATGCCAAACTGTGTGGAAATGACCTCAAAATGGGAGTGGGGAATATGTTAAAGTATGCGGTGACAGGCATAACAATTGAATGGATGCTAAGAAAAATAATAATCTGTTATGAAAAAGCATCAAACAATCAAAAAGCTAAGTGTATTATTTACGGCGGCCTCACTGGCCTTCGTAATGACGGCGAGTGCGCAAGAACAGCAAACCACGACAGATCCGGGGATGACGGCAAAGTTTGGTATTAAAGGCGGCCTCAATCTTACTACTCTCTATTCTTCCGATGTGTCTACCTCGCATATGAAGGCCGGATTTAATGCAGGTATTTTTGCGAAGCTGCCGGTGACGAGGGGATTCTCCATTCAACCTGAGTTATTGTATAGTCTGAAGGGGGCCAAGTCCACCTACAGTAATTTTGTTCAGGGGAATGGGGAGTACAGGTTCAATCTTGGGTATATCGAGATGCCTGTATTGGCGGTTGTGAATCTGGCGCCGAACTTCAACCTGCAGGCGGGTGGGTATGCGGCCTATCTGACCAATGCCAACATCAAGAATGTAAATAACAATGGGACTGTCGAAGGAGCTACGGATCTGAATGCGGACAATTTTAACAGGTGGGACTATGGTCTGGCAGGCGGACTTGGGTTTGATATAGAGCATGTCACCCTTGGAGCGAGGTATAACTATGGCCTGAGCAAGATCGGGAAGTCGGACAATCAATTCGCGCAGGGAATGAAGAATGCGGGGTTCTCGTTCTATATAGGCTTTGGGTTTTAGATAGCTGGAAAACATTTGTTGTAAAAAAGGAGGGCAGAGCCCTCCTTTTTTTATTCCCAGAGTCCGCGTATCTGCGCGACGGGTATATTAAGCAGCTCTCTGTATTTTGCCACGGTACGGCGTGCGATGGAATATCCTCTGTTGGCCAGGATGGAGACGAGCTGGCGATCGGTGTAGGGTGTCTTTTTATCTTCCGCCTGGATGAGCTCGCTGATGATGCTTTGGATGACCCTGTTGCTGATACTATTTCCTTCCTTATTGACGATGCCTTCGGTGAAGAGGTCCTTTAGGAGAATGGTCCCGAAGGGGGTTTCTATATATTTATTACAGGTGAGGCGGCTGACGGTGGAGATGTCTACTTTGACCTTGTCGGCGATGTCTTTCAGCTTCATGGGTTTGAGCAGGAGAATATCTCCGTACTTGAAATAATCGTACTGCATGTCCAGGATGGCGCGCATGATCTTTAGCATGTTGGATTCGCGTTGCTGGATGGCATTGATAAACCATTGTGCAGAGGAGAGCTTGCTGCGGAGGTATTGGCGGGCCGACTTTTCCACCTTGTCATTTTGCGAGGCGTTGTGGACCATCTCCATCCAGGACTGGCTGATATGGAGGTTGGAGGAACGTTGTCTGTACAATGCCACTTCCAGTTTTTCCCCTTCTTCGAGGAGAATGAAGTCCGGGAGGATGGAGGGATTGGCCTGAATGGTGTCTGTCATCTGGCTAAAGGGTCTTGTCTTCAGGTGAGCCAATAACCCAAGTACGATGCGGATCTCTTCGTCATCCAGGCCCAGGATCTTTTTCAGCCTATCCAGGTTGGCTCCCCGAAGGTCCTGGAAATGTTCTTCCAGGATACAAATGGCCATGCGTACATCCGGCTGTTTGGTATTCATCTTTTTCAGCTGGAGGAGCATATACTCCTGCACGCTTCTGCATCCGGCGCCAACGGGTTCCAGCTCGCGGATGTATTTTAGAGCATCTTCCAGCTCGGGGGCTTCTATCCATGTCTTGCGCGAGAAGGATATTTCCGAAGCCAGCTCGTCCAGGTCCTGCTCGAGAAAGCCATTTTCATTCAGTGAGTCGATGAGGAAGTCGAAGAGGAAATATTTCTCTTCCGGAACCGACAGGTAGCGGCACTGACGTTTGAGCTCGTCCCTGAAGTCCGGCGATTCCGCGATGGGCTTTTCGGGTACATTCTCGGTGGACAGGTAATTCTTATACTCTGTTTTATAATCAGGTATGTCGTCATAGCCATACTCCTCCCAATTTTGAAAATCCTGCACGTTGTCTTTTGAGAATTTGTCGCCGGCACTCTCATCGCCTGATCCGCTCTCCTCAAGACCTGGATTTTCGGTGAGTTCGTCCTGGATACGTTGTTCCAGCTCCAAGGTATTCAGATGAAAAAGATTAAGTAATTCGATCTGCTGCGGGAGGATCGTGTGTTGTTGCTTTTGCGTTTGAAGTTGCTTGAGCATAGTCCACGGAGTTTTTTGTTGATTTGCTACGACAAAACGGACGCCAGAATTTTGGCAGTTTAAAGAAAGGAAGCTTCGGCCGGGGCCTGTAGAAAAATGGATACGACAATGGGGAAAAAACGTAACAAATCCGTTGAATAACAAGCTTTTCTTTGATAGGTGGGGCAATGTGGCGGAAAAGGGAAACGTGGTCTGTATTTTGACAGATTAGGGTATATTTAATGAAAATAATGTATGCAGAGCAGCCAGCCGACAAATAAACCGCGTTTTTTCGTGATTCGGCGGTTGGCGAGGATATTCCTCAAGATCATAGCTACTTTCGTTATCATCCTGATCATTGTGATCTTTCTGATCCAGACACCTTATGTTCAGAATATTATAAGAAGCAAGGCGGAGAAATATCTTTCCCGCAAGCTGAATACCCGGGTGAACATTGGCAACCTGTATATCAAATTCCCCGAGAGTGTGGTGTTGAAGAATATTTACCTGGAGGACAGGCAGAAGGACACGCTGCTGGCTGCCGGGCTTATAGATGTGAATATCCATATGTGGGGCCTGCTTCACAATAAAATAGATATCGGGAAGGTGCAGTTGGAAGGGATTACGATGAAGGTCAATCGTTTACTGCCGGACACTGCATTTAATTTTCAGTTTATAGCCGATGCGTTCTCAAGCCCTTCCACAACGACGCCTGCCAAAAAGGATACTTCTTCCATGAAGATGTCCCTGGGGGAGCTGCAGCTGGATAAGGTGCGGCTGGTATACAGGGATACGGTGACGGGGAACAATGCGGAAGTGTGGATCGATCATAGTCAGACGGTGATGAACCAGTTCGATCCCTCGGGCGGGCATTTTCACGTGGCGCAATTCAGGATGCGGGGGTTGCGGGCGACCGTCCGGCTGGGGAAGCCCCTGGTGGGGCCGGCTGAGAAACAATTGGCGGGGCAGGGTGCGGGCGGGGCAGCGAAACAAATGGTAGACCGGGCCAGGAGCGGAGTGAAGGAAGCCGTCGATACGGCCAGGAGGGCGAGTAATCCTATTGACCTTCAGATGGGGAGGATCGAGCTGGTAGACAGCCGGGTGGATTATGCGGATGATGTAAACAAGCTCACTACCAATGTACAAATGGGTGGGCTGACAGCGGAGCTGCGATCGATGGATCTGGATAAACAGGTGTTCCGGGTGAAGTCGGTGGAGCTGGAAAGCACGAACCTGCAGTTCGATGATAATAAACAACGTCGTCAGAAAAAGGGGATGGACTATGCCCATCTGGACCTCAGGGGGGTGAGCCTGCACGGAAACGATATTTTATATAGCGCAGACTCTATCAGCGGCGTACTGACGAAGGGAGAGCTGTCGGAGCGTTCGGGGTTCACATTGTTGGAATTAAGGACGGGTTTTGTATACACGGCACATGAGACGGTATTGAAGGACCTGCTGTTACGTACGCCCGGCACCTTGTTGCGGCGGGGCCTGACATTACATTATTCTTCCCTCACGGGTATCACGAAGGACCCGGCCCATACGCTGGTGGACCTGGACCTGCCTGACAGCAGGATACAGATAAAGGATGTACTTGTATTTGCACCTTTTCTGGCTTCGCAGCCCGCCCTGGGGCATCCCAACGATGTCTGGAATGTGGACACCCGCCTGAGGGGTAATCTGGACAACCTGCGTGTGGAACGTCTGCGATTCAGTGGGCTGCAGGACATCCGCCTGGATCTGTCAGGAACGGTGCTGCATCCCATGGATATAAACAGGGTAGCGGCCAACCTGAACATCGGTAGCGTATCGGGGAGCCGTAAGAGTCTGGAGGCCTTGTTGCCCAAAGGGGTATTGCCCGCCAATATCGCGATTCCCGCACGGTTTATCCTCCGGGGGCGTCTGAATGGAGGAATGACAGGCTTCAACACTGACATGGTAATGACCACTACTTCGGGGGTGCTGGTTGTGAAGGGATATGTGCAGCAGTTCAGGGATATGCAGCGGGCCCGGTATGATCTGGCTGTACAGACCAGGGGGCTGGACCTGGGCTATATTTTAAAGGACAGTACGCAATGGGGGCTGGTGACCGCGGACTTTACGGCAAAAGGAAGGGGGTTCGATCCGCAGACTGCCAATGCCGTGCTCCATGGCCGGCTGCAGAGTGCTGTTATTCGCGGATATAATTACCACGACTTTTTGTTTGATGGAAGTATCGCCGACAAACATGTGGCGTTACAATCCTCTATTCACGATACAGCTATCAAATTCGATCTGAAGGCTTCTGCCGACCTGGCGAATAAATTTCCTGCCGTAAAACTGGACTGGCGGATCGATACTGTCGACATGCGGGCGTTGCATTTCACAAAGGACACGTTGCAGTTCAGGGGTTTTATTCATGCTGATTTTGCGAGCACCGATCCGGACTCGCTGATGGGACGTCTGAAGATGGACAGTCTTCTGTTGGTGCAGGGCAAACAGACGCTGACTACGGACAGTGTTTTGCTGCTGGCCGACAATAAGAACGGCATTGAGGATATCCAGCTGCATACGGAAATGGCCGATGTGGACTGGAACGGGCACTACAGGATCAGCGAAGTAGGGCGGGCGCTGCAGCATACTATCAACAATTACTATCGGATAAATGGCTACAAGGATTCGGCTTTTACGGAGCAGGACTGGAAGATGCAGCTGCAATTCAGGGTCTCTCCGCTGGTGCTGGCCTATATGCCTTCATTGAAAGGGACCGACACCATCGGGGGGATCATTTATTTCCAGAGCCGTTATGATGATCTGGGAGTGAGTATCCGGGCGCCTCATATCCAACTGGGCAGCCAGCGATTTGAACAGGTGACGGCAAAGGTTTCCAGCGGAGGGCATGACGACGGCCAGTTCCGATACAGTGTCGACCTGGCGTCCGGGCAGGGCAGCGGCATTGCACTTTATAAGACTTCCGTACATGGCTGGCTGGCTGAGGACAAGCTGTTTACGACCCTGCAGTTAAAAGATAAGAAGGGGAAGGACAGGTACCGGCTGGCGGGGCAGCTGGAAAAGCTGATAGACGGATTGAAGTTCACCCTGCATCCCGACAGCCTTTTGCTGAACTACGACAAGTGGCAGGTCAGCCGGGATAATTATCTGCAATATGACAGCGCCGGCATTGTCGTGCATAACCTTTCCATTAACAATAAGAATGAGACCTTACAGGTGAACAGCAAGGAGACGAAGGCCAACGCGCCCATCGATGTCGTGTTCAACCAGTTCAGCCTGGGGACACTGACCCGTATGGCTGATCAGGATTCGCTGCTGGTGGATGGGGAACTGGATGGGAGGGTGGAAGTGAAGGACCCCATGTCGTCGCCCGTATTTACTTCCGACCTGAAGGTGTTGCATCTGAGCTATCGGGCGGATTCGGTAGGTGATCTTTCCATCAAAGTGAATAACGAGAAGGCGGATGCTTTCACGGCGGATGTGGTGCTCAGCGGTCACCAGAACGATGTCGAGGTCAAGGGGGAATATGACACGAAGGCCAGCAGCATGGATATGAAGCTGGATATGCGCCAGCTGAACATGGCTTCATTGAAGCCATTCCTGACCTCGCAGGTGCAGGATATCCGCGGGTATCTGAAGGGGAGCCTGGCGATAAAGGGGACAATGGATCAGCCGGGGATCAACGGTAATCTTCATTTTGACAGTACATTGATCGTACCCCTGATCACGGGAGAGCCGTTGAAGCTATCGAAGGATAACATCGAATTTGACGAGGATGGATTCAACTTCAGTGAGTTTGCGTTACAGGACTCTGCCGGCAACAAAGCAACGATAGACGGCAACGTATATACAAAGGACTATAAGGAATTTCGATTCGACCTGTTTTTTAACGCCAGTAATTTCCGGCTGGTGAATGCGCCCGAGGCCAGGGGCAGGTTGTTCTATGGCTCATTGAATATGGATGCGTCCGCCAGTTTGTCGGGGGATATGAATACGCCCAAGGTGGATGGGGATCTGAGAGTGAATAAAAAAACGGATTTTACTTTTGTGCTGCCGGAGGACAACCCTGAAATTGTGGAACGGGCGGGCGTGGTACGATTCATCGACAAGGACCATCCGGGGGACACGCTGGTAGATCAGGCGGCCAGGCTGATGGCTATGCGTCATTCGGACATACGGGGTATGGATGTCAGCCTGAACGTTGCTACGGACAGCAGCGCCGTTTTTACGATAGTGGTGGACGAGCGGAATGGGGACCGGCTGACGGCGCGGGGCAGGTCCAATCTTGTATTTGGCATGGACAAGTCCGGCAGGATGGAGCTGACAGGGGCATATGAGGTAGAGAGCGGGGCCTATAACCTTTCGTTGAACCTCCTGAAGCGTAAGTTCGAAATACAGCGGGGCAGCACCATCACCTGGACCGGCGACCCTTTGCGCGCCACCCTGGATATCACGGCTACATATACTGCCAATACGCCTTCACTGGACCTCATTGCGAACGAGGTCAATGGCAGGACCCAGGAGGAGATCAATAAATTCAAACAGAAGCTGCCTTTCCTGGTGACGTTGAAGATGGAGGGGGAGCTGATGAAGCCAAAGATAACGTTTGACATCACGCTGCCGACGAACATACTGTCCCTTTGGCCGGATGTGGATCAAAAGCTGCAGCAGATAAGGACGCAGACATCGGAGCTGGACAAGCAGGTATTTGCGTTGTTGTTGTTGAACAGATTTGTCGGGGAGAATCCTCTTGAAAGCTCGGCGGGTGGTGGCAGCAGTGTCGGCAGCCTGGCATTCCAGAGCGCCAGTCAGATACTCACCAATCAACTGGATCAGCTGGCGGGTAGCCTGATCAAGGGGGTGGATATCCATTTCGACCTGAACCAGCAGCAGGACTACAGTACGGGCAGGGAGAATGATTATACCGAGCTGAATGTATCCGTATCCAAACGTCTTTTCAGCGATAGGGTGCAGGTCAGCGTGGGCAGTAATTTCGATGTCCAGGGACAGGGCAATCCCAACCAGCAGGCTTCCAATATCGCGGGGGACGTGGCGGTGGACTATAAGCTGACCAAGGACGGGCGTTATATGATCCGCGCCTATAGAAAGAATCAATATCAGGCTGTCATAGAGGGACAAGTGGTGGAGACGGGGGTAAGCTTTGTTCTCACGTTCGACTATAATAAGTTCAGGGAGCTGTTTGGTGGTACAAAGGAAGAGAAACTGGAGGAGCGACACAGGAAAAAGGCTTCGGAGCCACAGGCGGCCCCGCAGCAAACAAAACAATAAGCATGGCAATCAGAAGGACCTTATATCTTATATTTATCGTACTGCTGGCGGCTTGCAATGAGTCCAAACATCTGAGCGAGGGACAGACCCTGTATGTTGCCAATGAGGTGAAGACAAAGACCACGGATGTCAAAAAGAAGAAAACAAAGGAAGTAAAGAGTGAACTGGAGGGGCTGCTGCGGCCACGGCTGAACAGCAAGATATTGGGGATTCGGTTCCGGTTGTGGATCTATAATATTGCCGGCAAGCCAAAGAAGAATAAAGGGCTTAAGCATTGGCTGAAATACAAGGTGGGCGAGGAGCCCGTGCTTGCCACTTCGACGATGCTGGAAAAGAACAGGGATGTTTTGCAGAATCACCTGGAGAATAAAGGTTTTTTCAAGGACACCGTAATGCTGACCACCACTGTGAAGAACAAGAAGCTGAAGGCCATTTATACGGCACAATTCGGCCCGCAGTATACTATCCGGAATATCAGCTTCCCGAATGACAGCGATGATATCAGCAGGCGGATCGATAGCGTAAAGAGCCGCAGCCTTTTGCGGAAGGGTGATCCTTATGACCTGGATGTCATCAAGGATGAGCGCAACCGTATCGACGCGCGGCTGAAAGGGAGGGGGTTTTATTATTTCAACCCCGCCTATCTGGTGGTGGACCTTGACACGACCGTAGGGAATCACCAGATAGATATGTTCATGAAGTTCAAGGATGAGATGCCGGATGAGGCAAG
>Ga0105240_10014168_pt1 | contig 10892 bp, 9 predicted proteins | sample KBSC54metaG_FD_80426 | JGI IMG/M metagenome (GOLD analysis project Ga0105240, IMG submission 80426) | Corn rhizosphere microbial communities from Kellogg Biological Station, Michigan, USA - KBS C5-4 metaG | ecosystem: Host-associated > Plants > Roots > Rhizosphere > Soil | place: Michigan, USA...
AATGGCGCTGATCCAGCGCGATGAAATCGGCGACACCATGCTGGATACGCTGACCAAAGAAGAAAAGTAAGGCGACGCGGCCCTATCGATTGGCGGAAGCGCTGCCGGGGCTGAACTGTTTCTCATAAACGCTGGGCCGGACGCCGAACCGCCGCTCAAAGGCGCGGCCAAAGGCATCGGCGCTGGCATAACCGACCGAGGCGGCGACGCTTTTGATATTGTGCCGCTTAAAGGGCAAGCGTTTGCGTGCTTCTTCCAGCCGCAGCTGTTCGACATAAAGGGCCGGGGTCGAACCAAAGGCCGCCTTGAAGCGGCGCGAGAAATGGCGCGCACCCAGTTTGGCCTTGGCCGCCAGCACCTCCACCCCAAGATCCTTATCCAGATTGCGCAGCATCCAGGCCGCAAGATCGGCAAAACCATCCTGGGCGCGGGTCTGGAATTGCAAGGGCTCGGAATATTGCGCCTGGCCACCCGTGCGCTTGAGATAGACCACCAGCTCGCGCGCCACCGCCAGCGCGATCTTTTCGCCCAGATCTTCGGTGACCAGCGCCAGCGAAAGATCGATGCCTGCCGTGATCCCGGCCGAGGTGTAGAACTTGCCGTCGCGCACATAGATGGCGTCGGCTTCGATCCTGATTTTGGGAAATTTGCGGGTCATGGCGGGAATGAAGCGCCAATGGGTCGCGGCGCGCCGCCCATCCATGAAGCCCGCCTGGGCCAGCGCTTCCAGCCCGGTACAGACCGAGACGATGCGGCGCGTGCTCCTGGCCCGTGCCTTCAGGAAAGCAACCACCGGATCGCCGATCTTTGGTTCGCGCAGCCCCGCCCCACCTGGCACCAGGATGGTGTCGAAGGCCGGGGCGTCGCGGAAGCTCACATCGGCCGCCACGCCCACACCGGATTCGCCGCGAAACACCCGGCCATTGGCGCTGACAATGACCGGCTCATAGTAATTGCTGCCCAGCATGGCATTGGCGGTGGCGAAGACCTCCAGTGGGCCGAACAGGTCCAGGGTGGTGACATTGTCGTAGCCGACAAAGGCGATGCGTTTTTTCATGTCGCGATGCTGCCGCAGCTTTTGCCGGCGGGAAAGCAGCAATGTCCGAAAATGTCGGATTATGGTCTTTTCGGACATGGTGAAAACCACCCTGCCCGCAGCCGACTCGCAGCTATGCACAGGCGCCGCACCAGATGGCAGCATCCATGCGCAAAGCGGAACACCATGGTCCCTCGCCTGCTCAAGTCAGGTCCGGGGCCGCTTCTGACAATTTGTCCGTCCGAATTGTCAGAAAGACCCACTGGACATTGCCATCTTATCATGTCTATCTTGTCATACAAGGTACCCATTCAAACATGACAGCTTGACGGTACCTCATATATTCTACAGCGTATGACAAATAACAGTGGCCCATAAAACCGGGCTTGGTCATGACAAAGGGAGCACCGCATGTCCGCCGCCATTTCCTTGCGCAATGTCGTGAAAACCTACAAGCGGGGCAAGGAAGCCGTCCCCGTCTTGCATGGCCTCAGCCTTGAAATCCCCGCCGGTCAATTCGTTTCGCTGATGGGTCCGTCCGGTTCGGGCAAGACCACCATCCTCAATCTGGTGGGCGGACTGGATCATGCCGACAGCGGCGAGGTGATCGTGGGCAACGAACATCTGGAATCGCTGTCCGGCGGCCAGCTCACCAAATGGCGCGGCGGCCATGTCGGCTTCATTTTCCAGTTCTACAATCTGATGCCAATGCTGTCGGCGGCCGGCAATGTCGAACTGCCGTTGCTGCTGACCAATCTTTCCAAGGCCGAACGCGCCCGGCGTGTCGAGATCGCGCTGGAAATTGTGGGCCTGAAGGACCGCGCCTCGCACAAACCCGGCGAAATGTCGGGCGGCCAGCAGCAGCGTGTGGGCATTGCGCGCGCCATCGTCGCCGATCCCCCTCTCCTGCTCTGCGACGAACCCACCGGCGATCTGGACCGCGCCACCGCCGATGAAATCCTTTCCCTGCTGCAGCAGCTCAACCGCCAGCACAAAAAGACCATCCTGATGGTGACCCATGATCCCAAGGCCGCCGACCATGCCAGCCGGCAGCTGGAGATGGACAAGGGCCAGCTGATCGAACGCGCTCTCGCAACCGCCTAGAGGCAGACCGGATGAAATACCTTCCCCTCGTCTGGGCCTCGATCATGCGCAAGCCCACGCGCGCCATCCTCACCTTGCTGTCGGTGATGCTGGCTTTCACCTTGTTCGGGCTCACCATCGGCATGAATGCCACCTTCGCCAAGGTGCAGGCAGACGCGCGCGATGACCGCATCTTTGCCTTTGCGCGTTTCGGCGGCGCGGTACCCATCGCCCTGGAACGCCAGATCGAGAGCATGCCCGGCGTGGAAAAGGTGGCGTCCAGCAGCTTTGTCGGCGGTTACATCCAGGAGCCCAAGAACCGGGTTTTCGTCAATGTGATGGACGAGAACATCCCCAAGGTGCTGCCGGAATATCCGATCACGCCGCAGCAATGGCAGCTGATCCGCGACACCCGCCAGGGAATATTAGTGAGCAAGATGCAGGCCGATCGCTGGCATCTCAAAGTCGGCGATACGGTCACCATCGTCTCGCCCGCCACCAAAAAACTCGACGGCACCAACAGCTGGATCTTCAAGGTCGTGGCCGTGACCCCGGACATGAGCATCTTCGGACAAGGCTATATGTTCGGCAATTACGACTATATGGACAAGGCGCGGCTGTTGTCGGATCAGGGCAAGACCGGTCAGTTCCGCGTCAAGGTCAGCGACCCCAGCAAGACCGCCGAAATCGCAGAGCGGATCGTCAGCAACTTTGCCAACTCGTCCACACCGCTGGAATCCATCACCGAGAAAGTGGCGTTCGATGTCTCGACCGGCACGGGGATGGACATTGCCTCGGTCGACCGTGAAGTCGCCCTGGCCGGCATGTTCATGGTGCTGTTCTTGACCGCCAACGGCCTGGCACAGGCCGTGCGCGAACGTTTCGCGGAATTTGCCACCCTCAAGACCATCGGCTTTTCCGACAATGGCGTGGTCGCGCTGGTATTCGCGGAAGCCGCGATTCCCTGCCTGCTCGGCGCCGGTCTGGGCATCGGCCTGGCGGCGATCATATCGCATGTGATGCCGAAATTCCTGCCACCCGGCCAGGGCCTGCCCATCCCCACCATGAGCGTGATGGTTTTTGTCTGGGCCTTCATCTGCGCCGGAGTGGTGGCTCTTATCAGCGCCGGCTTGCCGGCGCTGCGCCTGAAACAAATGGATATCGCAACCGCCCTTTCGGGACGCTGACCCATGCTGCGCCAGATCTGGATCGTCTCCGCCCTCAACTTCAAAAGCCTCCGCTCGCGCTTCTGGCAATCGATGGTCATCGTGGTGGGTCTTGCCGCCACAGTCGGTGTGATGCTGTCGATGCTGTCGGTGAGCGCAGGCATGCGCCAGGCCTATTACGCTTCCGGCGACCCCAACCGCGCCATCGTGGTTACCAAAGGCGTGGAACAAGAGCCTCAAAGCAGCATCGCCCGCGCCCAGGCTCCCCTGATCGCGGTGGCACCGGGCATCGCCAAGGACAAGGACGGCAAGCCCTTGGTCGACCGCACCCTGATGACGAGCGTGCCTCTTCTGCGCAAGGACGGCAGCAAGGGCTTCACCACCATGCGCGGCCTGTCCGACAAAGGCCTGGGGGTGCGGCCCGAAATCAAGATCGTGCAGGGACGCATGTTCCAGGCCGGCAAGCGCGAGTTGATCGCTGGTGTTGGCGCCCAGACCATGTTCCGGCACATGCAACTCGGCGACAAGGTCATCTTGCCTGATGGCGAGTGGCCGATTGTCGGGATCTACGCGACCGGCGATCAGCTGGAAGGCCAGTTGCTGGGCGACACCGAAACCCTGATCACCACGCTGAAAAAGCCTGCCTATACCACCATGCTGGTGCGGCTGGCGTCACCGGGCTCGCTCGACACCTTCAAGAAGGCCATGACCACCAATCCCGCTTTGTCGGTGGACGTGGTGCGCCATTCCGACTGGTACAAGCGGGTCGGCGACCAGAACGCGTTCGGGTTGGCCCTGCTGGGGTATGTCGTGGGCACGGTGATGGCGATCGGCGCCCTGTTCGGCTGTCTCAACACCATGTATTCGGCGGTTTCCAATCGCGGCCGCGAGATCGCCACTTTGCGCGCACTGGGCTACGATGCTTTTCCGGTGGCAGTGTCGGTGATCCTGGAAGCCATGCTGCTCTCGGTGGCGGGCGCGCTGATCGGCGCAGGCATTGCCTGGGCGATGTATGACGGCAAACTCGACCTTTTCGGCAATGTGATCTTCCACCTTTCGGTCTCGCCGCACCAAATCGAATTGGGCGTGATCTGGGCGGCGGCCGTTGCCCTGTTGGGCGGGCTGTTCCCGTCCATCCGCGCCGCGCGCCGCCCGGTGGTGGAAGCCCTGAGAGCCACGTAGATGAAATATCTTCCCCTCATCTGGACCGCCGTGATGCGCAAGCCAGCACGCACCATCCTGACATTGCTGTCGGTGACGGTGGCCTTCACCTTGTTCGGCTTGATGATGGGCCTGAACGCCACTTTCGACCAGGTGGCAGCCAAGGCGCGGGCCGACCGTATTTTCACCAACGCCCGCTTTGGCGGCGCCGGCATGCCCATTGCGGTGGCGCATCAGATCGCCGCCATTCCCGGCGTCAAGGTTGTCACCGCAGTAAGCGGCATTAACGGCTATGTGCAGGACCCCAAGAATTCGGCCTTTGTGCTGATGGTGGATGAAAATCTTCCCAAGGTGTTCGGCGATTGGGGCATCACCCAGCAATTGTGGGATGTGGTGCAGAAGGATCGTACCGGCATTGTGATGAGCCAAAGCCAGGCCACACGCTGGCACAAGAAAGTCGGCGATACCTTCACCCTGGTTTCCAGACAGATGAAGCGTGCCGATGGCAGCTCGGCCTGGACCTTCAAGGTTCTGGCGATCGGTCCGGATTTCCAGCAAAACAGCAACGGCTATATTTTCGGCAATTACGACTATATCGACAAGGCCAGGCCAGCGGCCGACCAGGGCAAGATCGGTGAAGCCGATCTTCTGGCCAATGACCCCGCCACATCCGCGGAGCTGGCGGAGCGGATCGATCGTGCTTTCGCCAATTCCGCCACGCCGCTGGTGACCATCACCGAAAAGATGGCGCGCGCCGGCAATGATTTCGGCGGGCTGGACATCAAGAAAATCACCGGCGGCATAGCGCTGGCCGGCATGTTCATGGTGCTGTTCCTCACCGGCAACGGGATCGCGGAATCGGTGCGCGAGCGTTTCGCCGAATTCGCCACCCTGAAGACCATCGGCTTCTCCGACAGGGCCGTAACGGTCATGGTGGTGCTGGAATCCGCCCTGCCCTGCATCCTGGGCGCAGGCCTGGGTGTCGGCATCGCGGCTGTGCTGGCGCGGCAGATTCCCAAGCTGATGCCGCCGGACTTCGGAATTCCGCTGCCGACCATCTCGCCGCTGGTGCTGGTATGGGCCGCAGCCAGCGCCTTTGCTGTGGCTTTGCTCAGTGCCGCCTTGCCCATTCTGCGGCTGACGCGGATGGACATCGCTTCCGCCCTTTCTGGCCGGGCATGAGGGCGGGGCGCGCATGAATATCCTGCGTCAAATCGTGATCGTATCGCTGATCAATTTCCGCAGCATCAGGCTCAGGCTGTGGCGTTCGCTGGTCATTGTGGTGGGTATGGCCTGCGTGATCGGTGTCTTGCTCTCCATGCTGTCCCTCACCGAGGGCATGTTGCAGGCCTACAAGAACACCGGCGATCCTGGCCGCGCTTTGGTTGTGTCGATTGGCGCACAAAGCGAGGGCAATAGCGGCATTGCCCGCGACAAGGCGCGCCTGATCATGGATGCGCCCGGAATCGCCAAAGCGCCGGACGGCTCGCCCATGGCCGATCCCGGCATCAATTCCGGCGTGCCGGTGTTCAGGCTGAACGGCCGGCGGGCCTATAACAACCTGCGCGGCTTCGGCCCCAAGGGCGTGATGTTGCGCCCGGAATTTCATCTCGTATCAGGCCGCATGTTCCGCTTCGGCACCCGCGAGCTGATCGTGGGCGCATCGGCCAAGACCCAGTTCAAGGGCATGAATGTCGGCGACAAGGTGATCCTACCCGATGGCGAATGGCCCATCGTGGGCAGCTTCACCACCGGCGACCTGCTGGACGGCCAGTTGATCGGCGATACCGAGACGGTGATGAAGGCGATCCGCCGCCCGGCCTACAACAGCGTGCTGGTGCGGCTGTCGAGCCTGAATGCCTTCGATACATTCAAAAAGGCGCTGACGACCAATCCCGCCCTCTCCATCGATCCCTACCGCCAGTCGGACTGGTACAAGAAGATCAGCGCGGGCTTCTCCACTTTCTTCAACGTGATCGCCTATGGCATTGCCATCATCATGGCGGTGGGAGCCTTGTTCGGCTGCCTCAACACCATGTATGCGGCCGTGGCGGCGCGCGGACGCGAGATCGCCACCTTGCGCGCCATCGGTTACGGCGCCTTGCCTGTGGCCGTCTCGGTGATCCTGGAAGCGGTGGCACTTTCGGTAACAGGCGCACTGGTCGGCGCCGCCATTGCCTGGACGCTGTATGATGGGCAAATGGGCAGCTTCAATGTGAGTGTTTTCAAGCTGACAGTTTCACCGGCCCTGATCGGCATGGCGATCCTGTGGGCGGTGGCAGTGGCCGTATTGGGCGGACTTCTGCCCTCAATTCGCGCCGCAAGGCGTCCCGTGGTAGAAGCTTTAAGAGCGACATAGGCTGGCAGATGACCGTGCACAATGACAAATCATCACTACTGGACTCGCTGAAGATTGAACGCACGCCAGTCCAGCGCAAGAAAACCTCGCCGCTGCTCTATGGCGCGGCGGCAGCGGTGCTGATCGCGGCCGCGGCCGGCGGCTGGTACTTCTGGCCGGACAACAGCATTCCCGTCCATGTCATCACCGCCTCTGCCGAAGGCGCGGGCGGCGGAGGCGGCGCCAGCCTGGATGCCTCCGGCTATGTGGTGGCGCGCCGCCAGGCGACGCTCTCGGCCAAGATCATGGGCAAGGTTTCAGAAGTGAATTTCGAGGAAGGCCAGAAGGTCAAGGCCGGCGACATTATCGCGCGGCTGGATGATTCCGACTTCCAGGCAGCGCTGCACCAGGCCCAGGCCCAGGTGCGCCAAGCCAAGTCGGCGCTCGACAATGCGGCGCCGACCTATGCCCGCTACCAGACCCTGCAAGCCCAGGGTGCGATGTCGGCCGAAGATGTACAGAGCAAGCGCACCCTTTATGACAATGCCCGCACCGCCTATGACACGGCGCAGGCCACGGCAGTGGTGGCGGCGACCAATCTGAACAACACGCTGATCCGCGCGCCCTTCTCCGGCGTGGTTACCGTCAAGGTGGCGCAGGTGGGCGAAGTGGTGGCGCCCCAGGCATCGGGCGGCGGCCAGACCCGCACCGGCATTCTCACCATTGTCGACATGGACTCGCTGGAGGTCCAGGTCGATGTCAGCGAGAATTACATCGAACGGGTACAGACCGGCGGCGATGCCGTCATCCATCTGGACGCCTTCCCCGACTGGGATATTCCCGGCTCGGTATTCGCCGTCATTCCCACCGCCGACCAGAGCAAGGGCACTGTGGCGGTGCGCGTCAAGATCAAGAGCAAGGATCCCCGCATCCTGCCCAACATGGCGGCGCGCGTCGGCTTCATGACCGTGCCGGAAAAAGGCGCTGTTCAGGCTGTCTCACGGGTCACCGTGCCGGTTGCCGCGGTGATCGCCAACGGCAAGACCGGCAGCGTGTTCGTGATCGGCTCCGAGAACAAGATCGAAAAACGCGAGGTGGCGCTGGGGCTGAAAACGGCGCAGTCCATCACCATCCTGTCCGGCATATCGGCCGGCGATCGGCTGGCAGGCGACAATCTCGACAAGCTGCATGACGGCGACAAAGTGAAAATCGCCGAGTAGAAAGATGCGACTTGCACGGTTTCTGCTGCCTGTCGGCTTCTGCAGCTTTTGGTTGCTCGCACCGGCCCAGGCCGATGATCAGGCCGAGGATGCAGTCGGGCGCCTTGAGGCGCAGCTTGCCGCGGCGCCCAGCGCGACCCAGTTCCTGACCGAAAAATGTGCCAGCCTCAAACTGGCCTCACCCGCGGTGATCCATGCGGTGCGGGATAAGGATAGGGATGTGAAGGCCGGGGCCGATGTCCGCAAGCTGCTGGATGTCGGATCGGATACGCGGCTGGGCTACCGCCGCGTGAAGCTGACCTGCGGCACGCGCGTCCTGTCGGAAGCCGATAACTGGTACGTGCCCGACCGCCTGACACCGGACATGAATCATGCGCTGGATGCAACCGATGTTCCGTTCGGCGCGGTGGTCAAGCCGCTGAACTTCCACCGCAAGACGATCAAGATGGAAGCATTGACCGAACCCGCCCGCACCTTGCGCGTCACCGCACTGCTGGTGAGCGGCAAGGGCCAGCCGTTCAGCGTGGTGATCGAGAATTACAGCCGTGCCCTGACGGGTGGTCCGCGATAGCAATTCGCCTTACGGCGAACCGCTCTTCAGCTTGTCCATGAAGGCGTCCATCTCCCGCGTCACTTCCGCTTCGTTGGAGCGGTAGACATAGTGATCCGCATTGGCCAACCGCACCACATGCGCGCCCGGCACACCGGCCTCGAAGGCATCGGCATGCACCTTGATCAGCGAGTCCTGGGCCTGCAGATAGGTCCTGGTGGCGGCGGGCGCGCTGTCGGGCAGCGTATGGGGCAGATTGTAAAAGGCCAGAGCCGGCGCCTTGATGACGGTGTATTTGTGTACCCCGCCCAGGATCGCATCGCTCACCTTCACCGCCAGGGTATCGCGTCCCGGCGGCGGCGGTGGCATGACTTTCATCACCATTTGCGCCACGGCCAGGTCCTTGTGGAATTCCGGCAGGCTTTTTTGCAGCATGCTATCGACCAGCGGCTTGACTTCCATGCGGCGGACGGCGGGCACATCGGTCAACCCTTCCAGCGCCTGGCGCAGCTCGCGCGCATCCAGATAGGTGCTGACGCCGGGCGGAACGGCGCCGCCCGGGGTGTAATAGGCATAGGCATAGCCGGCATCCAGATAGACTAGGCCCGACACTTTTTCGGGATAACGCGAACCGATGGAGCTGAGCTCTTCGCCCGCCATGGAATGGCCGGCCAAAACCGGCCGCTCCAGTTTCAACTGATCGATCACCGCGATCACGTCATCGCCCAGCCGGTCGGCATCGTAATGGGAGATGGTGGGCAACGGCGTACTGGACACGCCATGGCCGCGGCGCGTGACGGCATAGACATGGTGCTTGGCGGTGAAGTTCAGCGCGAACTTGTCGAAATTGTGCGCGGTGTTGCCCAGCCCTGCCAGGAAGACCAGCGGCGAGCCGTTGCCGCCGAAATCCAGCACTTCCAGCTTCACGCCTTTATCGACCGTGACAAAGCTTGCCTTATGCGGCGCAGGATCGATGACGAAATCGGCGCCGGCGCGGGTGAAGGTCACCGGTACGACAGCCGGACCCGATTTCCAGGTGCCGGCGATGGATTTGCCATCTGCCGACAGCGTGCCTTCAAAGCTGGCATCGCGCCGCTCCAGGGAGAATTGGAAATTCTGGCCTGACAGCGTGACCGTGGCGGGATTGCCATTCAGCGGGCCGCCGGCTTCGCCCAGATAGTGAAACTCGCCGCGCCAGCCGCCGCCCTTTTTGGGTAACAGTTCCAGCACATGGGTCGCATCGCCCTGCCAGGTGCCCGACAGAGCGGGCGCCGCCTGGGCCAGGCAAGGCCCCGGCATCAGGAGCAGCGCGATCCAGGCAAGGCTCTTTGCAACGGCCATTCGCATCGTCCGGCACTCCGAAGGCTGAAAGATATGTCGTGAAATCCCGTCCCAAAGCTAAGGCGCAATCACTGATAATCAGTCACCGCGCTACCGAGGCACCCCCCCTGAATAGCCCAGGCCTTAACCAACTTTCGCGCGAGCAAAACCGCTTCTGCGCGCCTCGCTTGCAATCAAAAAATCCGTTTTATCTGAAAAGGTTATAGCAGGCTGTAAAACAGCAGTTACAGTTTCACCACGAAATAATGGCGGATATGTAAACCCGAATTACATGCTGGGAAATTTACCAACCAATTCAATTCGTCCCGAATTGGCACGATTTATGCTGATTGGGACCCTTGCCCGGTGTGCCCAACCGCTTTCGGATGGCGGTTGTCCTTGGGCGGATGGAGAGAACACGTGACCGGACGACACAGAAAATTGGGAGGCCTGGCGGAAGAATCCGTGCGCGGCGCCCAGCGTGGGTTGCTGGTACTGCTGGGCTCCGCGCTGATCTGGGTCCTGCTTATCTGGGCCGGATATAACTACTTCACATAAGCAGGCAGGCCGGGCCGCTTTGCGGCTGGGGCGCAGCAATATTGTGCGCGAGAGAAAACTTTGCGCCTGACTAGCTCGCTGAGCTCTTGGTGACCGAAGCCACCGTCATCTTCCCGCGCAGCAGATCCAGCGCATAGGCCAGCTGGAAATCGTCATATTTGCTGCCCGGCGCGGCATAGATCACCGGCGCATTGACCCGCTTTTCGGGAACCGGCTCGCCTTCCAGATGACCCTGAAGATCGGCCTCGGAATAGCGCAGCAGTTTGGGCACGCTGGCTTCGTCGCCTTGCGCCACCTGCAGGTCGGGAATGATGCCCTGGGCCTGAATGGAATGGCCTGACGGGGTGTAATAGCGCGCCGTGGTCAGGCGCAGCGCACCGCGCGACTCGCCCAGCGGAATGACGGTCTGCACCGAGCCCTTGCCGAAGCTGGTCATGCCCAGAATGGTGGCGCGCTTGTG